>Ga0265356_1000009_pt1 | contig 31596 bp, 26 predicted proteins | sample NZE4metagenome_FD_189075 | JGI IMG/M metagenome (GOLD analysis project Ga0265356, IMG submission 189075) | Rhizosphere microbial communities from Maridalen valley, Oslo, Norway - NZE4 | ecosystem: Host-associated > Plants > Roots > Rhizosphere > Soil | place: Norway: Oslo | collected 2017-09-15
AGGCCGCGAGACATTGTTTGGTCACTTCGGGAGAGACGCGCTTGAGCAGCGGAACTTCGGTGCGAATGTAATCGAGATCGTTGACGGTTAGGCGAACCTGGGTTCCGGCTTTGGTGCCTCCGGCCTGGAGTTCGGTGCGGCCGGGGAAAATGAAGACTAAGTTGGTACCGAAGGAACGGAAGGCGGACCAGAGCCCACGTTCGAACCCGGTGCCGTAGGCGAGAAGCAAGACGACCGTGGCAATGCCCCAAGCCATGCCCAGCATGGTGAGCAGAGTGCGGCTGCGATTGTGACGCAGGGCGGTGTAAGCTTGGGTTGCGAGAGCGACAATCATGTGAAACAGCTTCTAGCTTCTAGCGTTGGCAACTTTAGATTCCAGATTTTAGATTGCAGATTGGAAAACCTTTAGCGAGCGCAATCTTCAATCCAACATCTTCCATCTGAAATCGTTCTACTCCTGTCTTAGGGCTTCTACTGGCGGCAGCAGGGCGGCTTTGCGCGCAGGGTAGAGGCCGGCCGCGATTCCGGCTACTGCCAGCGAAACTATGGCTGCCAGGGCCGACGCGGGGATGATTCTTGGGGTGTCGAAGCCTTCGGGTGATGGCAGCATGGCCAGCAGTGTGACGAAGGCGGTGGCGATGGCCAGGCCGATGCCTCCACTGAAGGCGGTCAAGAACGCGCCTTCGATAAAAAATTGCGTCAAGATCGTGCGATAGGTTGCACCCAGAGCTTTGCGCAGGCCGATCTCTTTGGTGCGCTCGGTGACTGACACGAGCATGATGTTGATGATGCCGATGGCGCCGAGACCGAGCGTGACCACTCCCACCACGCCGAGAAACCAATCCATGCCGTCGAAGATCAGGCCGACGCGCTTCATATTTTCGATGGTGTCCCAATCTCCGAAGGCGTCCTGCAATTTGGGATCGAAACCGTGACGACGGGCGATGATCTGGTGAACTTCTTCCTTGGCTTCCGTGTGGAGATCCTTGCGGATGGGCTGGTAGTTGAGGAACGAAATGGCGTCTTCGGAATTTGCCTTGGTCAGTGGAAAAAGACCGAGCATGGTCTCCACGGGAATGAAAATGCGCGCGTTGGTACCGTTGTTGCCGTCGCGTCCGACTTTGGCGACCACGCCGATCACGTCGAAACGGACGCCGTTGAGAAGAATGGTGGAGCCGACGGCGGGACGTCCGGGAAACATATTTTTGAGCAGCTCCCAGCCCACGATGGCGACGCGGCGATGCTCGACATTATCTTGCGCGTTGAACCACCGGCCAGGCTCGATGGGAACGGTACGAATGTGGTTGTAATCGGAACCCACGCCGAAGACTTGACCGTTGGTGGAACCGTAATCGCTGACGGCGCGGATATCTTCGCGGTTCAAGACCGGCGACAGAGCGCCCACGAACTTGGCCTGGTCGCGGACCGCGAGGTAGTCCTTGTAGGTGAAGTAATAGATCTGACCGGACTGCGTGCTGCCTTCGACCGCGGGAATACGGCCCGGAAACATAAACATAATGTTTTGTCCGAGGGTGGCGAGTTCCCGTTCCTGGCCGCTGCGGAAACCTTCGCCGAGCCCCACCAGAAGCAGGAGCGATCCTACGCCCCAGGCGATTCCAAACATGGTGAGGAACGAGCGCAGCTTGTGCGCCCACAGCGTGGACAGAGACTGCCTGACAATGTCGAGAAGCATCCGCATAGAAAGTGAAAAAGAAAAACATGCCCCCACACCTCCGGGGAGGAGCGTGGGGGCCCCGGGTAACGTTCAGGCGAGGGGTCTCAATCCCGCCCAACCATCTGATCAGAGATACGCAGCCGGGAGCCTAAAAGTTCCCAGGCGGCGTAGTTGTTTAGACATCGGCAAGAGGAAAAAGGTTAGCTGGGTGATGGTGTTGAAAATCGTAGATGGATGGCTGGATTTCGAAGCAGATGGCGTCCGAAGATGGACAGCTTCAGCGAGCAATACTACGACTGCCGCCTTATTGCTGCGGTTTTTCTTTGGGGCGCTCGTAGGCTTTCTGCAGGTACTTGCGGCCTTCTTCGAGAGCGCCGAAGGTGTTGTCGTTGGTCTGGACGGCCTGGCGGTATTCGTTGATGGCGCGCTCGCGCTGGCCGGTGACGTCGAAAATTTTGCCCAGCTGGATGTGGCACCAGACTTCGGTCCAGCGCGGCTCGCCGTCGCCGTTGAGCGAGGAGCGGTAAGAATTGGCGGCGGCCTGGTAGTTGCGTTGAAAAAAGAAAATTTCGGCTACGCGGTAGTGAGCCAGCGAACTGTTCTTGTTGAGATCGAGAGCTTTGTTGAACTCGGTGAGCGCGGCGGCGAGGTCTCCCTGCTGCTGCAGAGCCTGTCCGCGCAGGACGGAAGCGTAGAGCTTGACGTCGGACGAGTTGGTGAGCACGTGGTGGTCTGGGTCAATAGAAATGCGGCGCGGTCGCCCGAAGGTTTCCACGGTGAGCGGCGAGTCGGTGCCCACAACTTCGATGCGCTTGTCTTCTGTTTTGCCGTCGGTATCGATGCGGAGATCGACGGGCATGCGGAAAAGATCGAGATCCTGATTAATTTCTCCGGTCACGCGGAAGCCCTTGTCGGTGCCCAGGCGGTAGACGGTGTATTTCACCTTGAATTCTGGAGCGCCCGTGGAATCGAGCCACTGGGAAAAGAACCACGTCAGCTGGTCGCCATAATTTTTCTCGGCGACGGTGCGGAAGTCGTCGGCGGTGGCGGATTTTCCGGCGTACTGCGTGGCGAAATCGCGCATGGTCTTGAGATATTTGTCCTCGCCCAGCACCCAGCGCAACATGTGCAGAATCATCGCGCCCTTGTCGGTGACCAGAGACTGGAACTCGGTGGAGAACAAATCGAGCTTGCTGGCGCTTGAGAGTGGCACGGTGTCATAGGCGAGAGCCCCCACCGACATATCTTTTACGGCTTCTTCGAGGCCGGCGGCTCCGGCCGCGCTCTCGACGTACATAGCCTCGGAGTAGCGAGAAAAGCCGTCGGTCAGCCACCAATCGTCCTTGGCCGCGGGACTCACAGAGACCCCCCACCACTGATGCGCGATGGCGTTGGCCAGCAGACGGTAGTTCGGCTTCTCGGTGATGGAATGACCGGCGATGCCTGCAATCTCCGGGGCCCAGGCGTAGGGGACGGTGTCGCTCGGAAGTTCGACGACATTGAGTCTCTGGGACTGCGGGATGCCGTAGAGAGTAATGAAGTAAGTAAACTCCTGCACCGCGGTGGTGGCGTAGGTCGCAGCCAGCGCCTGATGCGTGGGTTTGAAGAAAACGTGCAGGTCCATGCCGGCGTCGTCGCTTTTGTACTCCTGAAAAATTCCGGCGACGATGGTCCCGGGAAAGCTTGGCTTCGCCGAGGTGAAAGTAAAAGTCTTGGTGGGCAGGCCGTTGGAACCGGGTTTCGTCGACGGACCATTCTCGGTGACCGTGGACTTTCCGCTGCCCACGACGAGCATGTGAGCCGGCAGGGTGATGCTGATCGTGGAAGTAAAGCGGTTCATGCCGTAACCGCTGACTGGGAACCAGCGTCCGGAGTAGAGGAGATAGCTGGTGTCGTCGCCGATGTAGGCCAGGCTAAGGCCGGGGACGGGACTGTCGTCAGCGTTTTCGAGGGCGCCTTCATATTCGAACGTGAGGGTGGTCGACGAGCCTTTGGTCAAGCCGTCGGCGAGTGGGACGCGGACGGTGAAATCCTGGGTGAGGTGCTCGGCGTTAAGCGGTTTATTATTGGCGTCAAGCACGCGGGTAACGCGCAGAGCATTGTTGAGTTCGAAGACCGCGACGTTTAAGTCCTGCAGGGCGGTGAACTTGACCTTGGCGCGGGCAGTGATCTGGTGAAGGTGCGGAGAGAGCTCGGCCTCGATCTGGTAATCATCGACGCGCAGGCGGGCCTTATCCGCCGCCCGGGCGGGGACGGTCGCGAAAAATAGCACCAGAAACAGGGCACCAGCGAGGACGCTTTTAGCGCGCCGGAGCGGAGTTAGCATTAAGAGGAGTCTCCCGGGGAACAGCCACCATTCCCTATGATGAAGATTCTTACGCAAAAGATGCTGGGAGCACAAGGTTTAGAGACAGCTATTCGCTTTTAGCTCCTAGCTTTTAACCAGGCCGGGAATCGAAAGAATGGCCTCAGCGGCGCGGTCGGCAGGGTGCTGCGGGGGTCCGGAGGCGGGTTGGGGAGCGCGAAGGCGGGCTTTGACGCGGGCCAGGCCCTCCAGCATCCGATCGCGTGGAGGACCGTCAGGGAGGATTTCATTCAGGTGCGTGAGGATTTTCGGGACAGTGAAGTCGTGTTGCACCAGTTCGGAGACGATTTTTTCCCCGGCGATCAGGTTCACCATGGCGAAGTGCGGGACCTTTACCCGCGGCTTGCCCAGCGCGTAGGTGAGCGGCGAGACTCGGTAGACCATGACGAAGGGCGTGCACATCATCGCGGCTTCGACCGTGGCGGTACCGCTGGCTACGATTCCGGCGCGGGAATGCCAGAGGGCGGGTAGGGATTCGGGGACCAGCGTAATTTTCGGGTGAGATTGCGTCGTGCGGGCGGCCCCGTGCCGGGCAATCAATCTGGGCAGGAAGCCGCGATCGAGTGTGGGCGCGACCGGCAACAGGAATTCGTAAGCGGGGCCGAGTTGAGCTGCCGCTTCGAGGATCGTGGGCAGATTCATGCGCACTTCTTTAACGCGGCTGCCGGGCATGAGCGTGATCCATGGCTTGGCAATTTCGAGTCGCGATTGTGCGGCGTATTCATCGCGTTCGATTGCGGGGTGCGGAAGTTCGGCGAGAGGATGTCCGACGAAAGTGGCGTCCACGCCGCGGTCGCGGTAGAACTGCTCCTCGAAGGGAAAGATCACGAGAGCTTTGTCGATGTAGTTGCGGATCAGGCGGACGCGTCCCTGGCGCCACGCCCAGAATTGAGGCGCAACGTAGTAGACCGTAGGGATGCCCCGCTTTTTCATCTGGCGGGCGACGCGCCAGTTGAACGCCGGAGAATCGATGACGATGGCGAGGTCGGGCTTGCGTTTGTCAGCTTCGGCAATCAGATGGCGGTAGAGTGAGTAGATTTTCGGTAGGTGGCTGAGGATTTCGGTGATGCCGACTACGGAGAGATCTTTGGCGTCGACCACCGTGTCGCAGCCGGCGGCGCGCATGCGGTCTCCGCCCACACCGAAGAAATCGAGTTGCGATGCCCGTGGGGGGACGGGCGCCTCGCCCAGCCGCGCGGAGCGCAGCTCCGCAGTAGTCTGACCAGCGGCGCGGACGCGCAAGGCCTCGATGAGCTGCGCGCCGTACATTTCGCCCGAGGCTTCGCCGGCTGAGATGAGAATGCGCAAGAGAGCATTGTAAAGCCGCAGGCGGAGTGACGCGGGCGTCGTAGGCGTAAAGTCGTGGGTGTAAAATCGATGACGCAGGCTGGCATGAAGCGCGGCGATGCGCCGAGCTGGCGCAGCGCGATTGCCGGTGAATGGCCCCGTAGCTCAACTGGATAGAGCATCAGACTTCGGATCTGAGGGTTGGGGGTTCGACTCCCTCCGGGGTCACCATTTGCTGGCCGATGACGTCGCCCGCGGTTTTCCTGAAAATCAAGGTATCGCTCATGAAGTTCGGCCTCGTCCTCCGGTTCGTCATCCTGCTCGGGTGGATGCCGGTTGCGCTGGCGCAGACCTCGACTCTCCCTCCGTCACCGAACCCTGTCCTTAGCGCGCGATCGAACTTGGTTCTTGTTCCCGCGCTGGTTCGAACAAAGTCGGGAGAACTTGTCTTCACGCTTGCTGCGAGGGACTTCACGATTACGGATGATGGCGTCGAGGAGAAAGTTGCGCTTGAGGAAAACACCGACGACGAGCCGCTTGCTTTAGTAATCGTGGTTGAGACTGGTGGCGCGGGAGCGCGTCAACTCGACAAATATATCCATCTTGCGACCACAATCGAGGCCGTCGTGGGCGGTGTTCCGCACAAGATTGCGGTTGTTGGCTTCGACAGCACGCCGACGCTGCTGCAGGATTTCACTTCCGATCTGGATGTGGTGGACGGCGCGATTCGCGGGCTGACCCCGGGAAATGGGGGAGCAGCGATTCTCGACGGTCTGGGATTTTCGATTGATTTGCTGCGAAAACAGCCACCACAATATCGACGCGCGATTCTGTTGCTTAGCGAGACTATCGATCACGGCAGCCACATGAAGCTGGATGAGGCAGTGCGCGAGATCAGCGACACGAACACGGCCATCTACAGCCTGGGTTTTTCCAGTTCGAAGTCGGAGATCAAAGGCGAGGCGTCGAAGTTGAACAACAGTGAACCCGGCCCTCCAGGCGGATGCATGAGCAAGGATCCGAATGCAGATGCGGACACGAACCGGGCGGCACAGACCTGGGAGTGTCTGAGCGAGATCGCGCCTCCTTTACGAGCCGCAAAGATGGCGGTGCTGCTGACCATGAATCAATTGCGGCGGAACGTTTCGGAGAGCGTCGCGCAACTTACGGGAGGCGAATATTTTCGATTCAGCAATATTCGCAGTTTGGAGAAAAGCTTACTGACGATCGCGAACCACGTGCCGAATCGGTATGTTTTGAGCTTTCAGCCCCAGTCTCCGCATCCGGGTCTGCACTCGATCGAGTTGCGATTGAAAGAGCGTCACAGCCTGGTGGTGACAGCGCGGCGGAGTTATTGGGCGGAGAGTGAGGACACTCGCGAGTCTGCTCCGGAGACTCAGCGCTAGACTTGGAGATTCTCAGTCGTCTCCGCGCGCAGTCACTTCTGGCTGTTCGACACCTTCCACAGGTGCGGGCGCGCGCCCCGCGCTGATTTCCTGGTCTTTATATTGCAACTGGTAAAGCTTGAAATAAATGCCGTGCTGGGCTAGGAGTTGCTGGTGTGTGCCCATTTCGCGTACCTGACCTTTGTGCATGACGATGATCTTGTCGGCGCGCTGCACCGTGGATAAGCGGTGGGCGATGATGAGCGAGGTGCGGCCTTCCACCATGCGGCTGAGGGCGTCGCGCACGCGGAATTCGGTTTCGGTATCGACGCTGGATGTGGCTTCGTCGAGAATCAGAATTTTGGGATCGTGCGCCAGAGCGCGCGCGAACGAGATGAGTTGCTTCTGGCCCGTGGAGAAAGTGGAACCGCGTTCGCGCACTTCCTGGTTGAGGCCGTTGGGCAGGGTGCGGATGAAGTCGCTCAGGTTCACGTCTTCGGCGGCTTGCACAATGTCCGCGTCCTGAATGCGCTCAGTGCCCAGACGAATATTTCCGGCGATGGTGCCGCTGAATAGAAACGGATCCTGCAGGACCACGCCGAAGCGGCCGCGGAGATCGGCGAGGTCCATTTCTTTGACGTCGACGCCGTCGATGCGTACCGCGCCTTTCTGGACGTCGTAGAAACGTAGCAGCAGAGAGATGAGCGTAGTTTTGCCGGCGCCGGTGTGGCCGACGATGGCTACTGTTTCTCCCGGTTCGATGGTGAAGGTGGCGTCGCGGAGGATCCAGTCGGGTTGCCCGTTGCCAGGTGTTGAAGCAGCCGAGCTTTGCTCGGCGGGACGGGCAAGCGTGCCCGTCCCCACACCAGCATTGCCGAACTCCGGGCCCTTGCCAGCAGTCTCTTCCGCCGCTTCGCGGTAGGCGAACCAGACGTGGTCGAACTCGATACGGCCGGGGCCTTGCGGACGCTTGGTGGTTACGGCGGAGATAACTTCCACCGGAGCATCCAGCAACTTGAAGATGCGTTCGCTGGCGGCCATGGCCGATTGCAGAATGTTGTATTTCTCGCTGAAGTCCATGATGGGGCGAAAAAAACGCTGCGCGTACTGCATGAACGCGACCAGCACACCCAGCGAAGCGGCGGTCGCTACCAGGTGAACCGCGATCAGCGTGTGCGGGTTGAATTCGATGCTTACGGCTTTGGCAATGGTGCCGCGGATAATCTGGTTGCCGCCCCACCAGACGACAGAAGCGATGGCGATCGAAGACAAAACTTCGATCACGGGATAGTAGACCGCGTAGGCCAGAATCGCGTCTTTGAACGCGTCCATGTGGCTGCGGTTGATTTCCGAAAAGCGATCGTAGGCTTTGCGCTCGCGATTGAAAAGCTGCACCACCACCACGCCGCTGACGTGTTCCTGAAGATAGGAATTGATGCGCGCGATCGCGATGCGAATGCGGCGATAGGAGTCGCGCACCTTGTCACGGAAAACTTTGGTCGCCACCACGATGAAGGGCAACGTGGCAAAGGTGATCAGCGCCAGCTTCCAGTTCATGCACAGCATGATGCCGATGATGCCAGCGAGCACGAAGACGTCTTCAAAAATCGAGACCACGCCGGAGGTGAACATTTCATTCAGCGCGTCCACGTCGGTAGTGACGCGGGTGACCAGGCGGCCGACCGGATTCTTGTCATAGAACGCGACGTGCATGCGCTGCAGGTGGCGGAAAATCTGGCTGCGCAGATCGAACATCACTTTTTGTCCGGTCCACTGCATGTAGTAAGTCTGCAGGAATTCGAGCAGGAAACTGAAGACCAGCAATCCCACATAGATGCTGGCAATTTGCGCGATGCCGGTGAGCGGACGCGGGCTCAGCCACCTCCACACGCCGGAAGTTACCCCTTTGGCGGGCGCCAGGTAGCGATCGATCGCCACTTTGGTGAGATACGGTCCCAGCACGTCGGCAAAAGATTTGAAGATGATCGACACCAGCGCGATCGCCACCTGCCAGCGATAAGGACGCAGGTAGGTGAGCAGACGCCGCATGAGGCGGCTGTCATACGCTTTGCCTAATACCTCTTCTTCTTGGGCCATTGCTTGGGCTGCCGGCGTTTTCTTCTTGTCCGGCGGGCGAAGCGCCGCTCGGGGCGCAGTTAACAGGGTACCTCAGCCGGACACCCATGAGTAGATGCTGAAAGCGCGCGGAAGATGGAAAAGGTTGAGGGCTGGATCAAAATTCAGAAAAAAGTCGAAGGTGGGATAATCAAGGCGTGGCTATGGGGGTTTACATCTCGGTTCCGTTCTGCCGGACCAAATGCAGCTACTGCAACTTCGCGTCGGACGTGTTTTCACGGACGGCTTTCGAACGCTATGTGGAACAGATCTGCGCCGACATTGGGAACGCCACGCCGATCGCGGAGGGGATGGGCGGCGAGATCGAACACGAGGTGGATTCGATTTATCTCGGCGGCGGAACGCCCACCGTGCTCGAAGCTGGCCAGTTGGAACGAATCTTTGCTGCAGTAAGGAATCAGTTCGACGTGCGGCCCGATGCGGAAGTCACGGTGGAGTGCGCGCCGGGCACGCTCGCGCCCCCGGTGATTGAGGGCTTGCTACGTTGCGGCGCGAACCGCGTAAGTCTAGGAGTGCAGTCGTTTGTGAACGCCGAAGCTGCGGCCGTGGGACGGCTGCACAAACGCGCGACCGTGATCGAAGAGATTGCCCGGCTGCGAGCGGCTGGCATTGCGAACATCAATATCGATCTCATCGCCGGATTGCCGCACCAGACGGCCGAGAGCTGGCGAGTGTCGCTGGAAGAAACCATTGCGACTGGCTCGCCGCATGTGAGCGTCTACATGCTGGAAGTGGACGAGGATTCGCGGCTGGGGCGCGAGCTGATCGCGGGTGGCACACGCTACCACGCGCATTTTGTGCCCGACGAAGAAGCGGTCGTCGATTTTTATCTCGCGGCTTGCGAAGAGCTGGACCGGGCAGGCGTGCGCCAATATGAGATTTCCAACTTTGCGCGTGCCGGATTCGAATCGCGGCACAACCTGAAATACTGGACGCGACGTCCCTATCTCGGCTTTGGTGTGGATGCGCATTCCATGCTGCTTTCTGCAAGTGAGGGGGCCGACGCCGTGAGGTTCGCGACTTCGCATGTTCTGGAACAGTACGTCGCTCGAGCGCCGCTGGAGCGGACCGTTGTGTCGCGATCGTCGGCGTTGGAAGAGAGTTTTTTCCTGGGGTTGCGCCTGACACGTGGCGTGAATTTGAGTGAGTTATCCGCGGACTTCGGCAAGAAAGCGGTTGAAAACGTCAGCGATCCGATCGTGGAACTTGTCCGAGATGGCTTGATCCAGCAGGACGGCGACACCATTCGACTCACCGCTCGAGGCCGGCTCCTTTCGAACGAGGTGTTCGAGAAATTTCTTTCCCCGGAAGAGGTTTTGACCGCAACGCCGCCACTCGCCGTGGAATAGCCCATCCGTCCGGTCGGTAGGGCCGCTGGAGCTGAGCGACGGAATCGCCAATGATTACGCTGCGTTCCGCGTCTTGCCTTGCTCCTGCCTGAGGTAACTTTCTCCCGTCCCGACGCTATGTTCTAATCAAATTCAGCGGCAGAGCACTGCGTCGCGCATTCCGGGCGCCGCCTCACCACAGCCGCCAAAGTGGCCGGAGGAATTTTGGATTTTCAACTCAACGATGAGCAACTGCACCTGAAGAAGACGGTGCGCGAGTTTGCCGAGCGCGAGATCAAGCCCAATGTCATGAAGTGGGACGAGGCGTCTGAATTTCCGCTCGCGACCATCAAGGAACTGGGCAAGCTGGGGTTGCTGGGCATGATTTTTCCCGCCGAGTATGGCGGCGCTGGGATGGGCTACGTGGAGTATGTCACCGCGATCGAGGAACTCTCGCGCGTGGATGGGTCGGTAGGCATCATCGTAGCGGCGCACACGTCGCTGTGCTCGAACCACATTTTTCTCGCCGGAAACGAGGCCCAAAAGAAGAAATACATCAGCAAACTGGCCACTGGCGAATTCATCGGGGCATGGGGACTGACCGAGCCGTCGTCCGGTTCAGACGCGGGCAGCGCGCGTATGACTGCCGTCCGCCGAGGCGGCAACTGGGTGTTGAATGGCACCAAGACCTTCTGCACCAACGGGCACTACGCCGACGTGATCGTCGCGCTCGCGGTGACCGACCGGACGGCACACACTCACGGGCTTTCTGCGTTCATCGTCGAGAAAGGCAGCAAGGGATTTCGCGCCGGCAAAAAGGAAAACAAGCTGGGCCTGCGCGCCAGCGATACGGCCGAGCTGATCTTCGAGGATTGCGCTATCCCGGCCGAGAATTTACTGGGCGGCGAAGGTCACGGATTTCCCGACGCCATGCGCGTGCTCGATGGCGGGCGCATCTCGATTGCCGCGCTTTCGCTGGGCATGGCCGAGGGCGCCTACGATGCGGCGCTGAAATATTCTAAAGAGCGCCGGCAATTCGGCAAGGCTATCAGCGATTTTCAGGCCATCCAGTGGAAGCTGGCTGACATGGCCACCGAAATCGACGCAGCCATGCTGCTCACGATGCGTGCGGCGTCGATGAAAGACGCGGGCATGAAGACCACGCAGGAATCTTCCATGGCCAAACTCTACGCCAGCGAAGTGGCCGTGAAGTGCGCCAACGAAGGCGTGCAGATTCACGGCGGCTACGGCTTCATCAAGGATTATCCAGCAGAGAAGTTCTATCGCGACGTGAAGCTCTGCACCATCGGCGAAGGCACCAGCGAGATTCAGCGGTTGGTGATTGCACGGCAGTTGCTGAAGGAGTAATCTCACGCCTGATTCGATCCCTTTTACTGCAAGTGCTGCGCAGCCGACATGTTCATCATTCATGGCGCCTACCACTTCTGGCCCAAGCAAGTCGCCTTTCGCAACGACTACTGTCTTACGTGTGGGCAGGCCTGCCGAGCTGTCGCGATTCGTACCTTCGATGTGGGGCACATCTTTTGGATTCCGATTCTGCCGGTTGGTTTGTGGAAGCATTGGCGGTGCGCCTTTTGCGGCAAAGACCCGCATACGAGCCCGAGAACCCGGCGATCCTTTAAGTGGGCTGGCTTGTTTGTGCTCGCAGCACTCTCAGTGATTTTCTGGGCGGCTCCAGTCACTCCTGATGACGTGGCAATTGGCTGGGTATTCCGCATCGCTGCGCCGGTGGCGGCAGGTCTTGTATTGCGGAGTCTGCTTCGCACGCCCAAAGAACCGTCCTTGCGGCAGTTGCTAACAACGGTTCAACTGGCGACCGATACTGTCTGCCCATTTTGCAGCACCCCACTGATTGCCGGGCCGCGATGGTCTTGCCCAGGTTGTGGGGCTGAAAGATACTAGCCGTTCAAAAATGGCGCGGAATCGCGCGATTGCGCGGCATGGCTGAGCGACAAGCTTGTCCCTTAGATTCGTGGCCACACACGCCAGATGAACAATCCCCAGTAGCTGATTGCCAGCGCCGCGAACAGGCCTGTCAGCAGAATATGTCCGATTACGAACCGATTTCCTTTGGGCCAGTCTCCGTGAGAAAAGTAGAACGCGTCCACCAGGATGCGAGCCGTCCAATAGCTTCCGATAAAGCACGCTAATCCCATCGCTGCCCGATCGCCCCGCAACAATTCCGTGTGCAAACTCAGGGTGAGGGCGCCGAAGGCGACGATCGTCAGCACGGTGAAGCCGCTCTGCACCCACAGCAACTTTCGGTTGAAGGGCATGAGCTGTGCCAGGTCCTGCTTCCAGCGTAGGCGTGACGGCACCTGAGAGCTGGCAATCAGAATCACAAAGTGACCGGCGCCGGCGAGCCACAGGTCGAGATCGAAGAATCGTTCCACTAAGGAGTTAGTCATAAAGTTAGTCACAGAGCGCGAATCGCAAACATAAAAGGAATGATCACGCGCAACACGAACGGAGGATGAAAAAGCCAGAAGGCCGGTCCGGCCGCGATTGCGAGCATAAAGAACCATCCAGCGATTCCCTTCTGCAAACCAAGCCGTTTGCCGAACACGGAACGCTCTAGTGTGACGCCGAGGCCTTGCAAAATGAAATAGGCGGTGGGCAGGCCGTATCCGCCACGCGCCGGCAGCGAGATCACAAGATCATGGATCACTCCGGACGCGAGAAACACCAGCAGGCTCGCGGGGGCCACTCCGATCCGTTTGTGCAGCGGGCGGAAAATCAAATCGTAAGCGAGTTGGCGGAAGCCAAGATTCCAGCGCTTGCCCCAGAATTCGCTGAGCGTTTTCGACAGGATGGGCTTCGACATAATGGGTTGCGCCGCAATGCCGCGGGCCTGCCAGAACAATGCAATCAAGTGGAAGCTGCCAAAGTGCAACAGGAAGATTAAGCCGAAAAGGCCGATCCAGCCGCGAACCAGAGCCTGCTGTTCCGGAACGCTGCGCGCAACCACCCAAAGCAGCAGAATTCCAAAGAAGGTCTTAACCGATGCCCACAACCAGTCCTTAAACTGCGGCGCCAAGACCGACTGACGGGAATCAAGAAAAGTTTCTGCATCCATGCCCGGCCAGGCGGCCAGATATGCGAGTGAGCGTCCCGCACTGTGAAGAACGTGATCGCGGGCTTGCCACCAGGTTTGCCATTTCAGTCCAAGAAAAATCGCGAACGACAGGGTCCACATAAAGACCCACGCTGGCATGCGATCACGCAGCAGAATGGTGACGGCCGGAAATGTGAGCAGCGGAAACAAGCCTAGCCACGCAGCCGCATTGCTGCGGACGGCGGGCGCGGGTTGGGAAGTGGTTTCCAAGTGTTGGCTTGCTCTTGGCTCGCGTTCAATCTACCTCGGAGTAGGTCCGCGGGCAATGGACGTCGGCGATTTGTTCGCTTCGGAGATTTCAGCGGCACCGATAGTTTCAGTTTGCCTGCCGCTGCTTTACACTGATCGCTTGAATCGCGACCTCCAGCAGGATCTCCGAATTTGGATCGAGCAGCTGCGTTCTGGCGACATTCGCGCGCTCGCTCGCGCGATCTCCACGGTCGAGAACCATGCACCCGGATGGTCCGATCTGCTGAAAGCGCTGTTTCCGCATAGTGGACACGCGCGCATTATCGGGCTGACAGGATCTCCGGGCGCCGGCAAGAGCACCCTGGTCGATCAACTGGCGCGGCTCTATCGCGCTGGGGGCAGCAACGCAGGAGAGAGTGAAGACAAACGTACGATCGGAATCATCGCTGTCGATCCGACCAGTCCTTACACGGGCGGCGCGATTCTGGGTGACCGCATCCGCATGCAGGAACACTTCGCCGATCCAGGCATTTACATTCGCAGCATGGCTACGCGCGGTTCGCTCGGCGGGCTGGCCCACACCACTGCGGATGTTGCAACCGTGCTCGACGCCTCCGGGCGCGACCTGGTGCTGATCGAAACCGTCGGCGTGGGTCAGGACGAGGTTGATATTGTGCGCCTCGCTGATGTCACCATCGTGATTCTCGTCCCCGGCATGGGCGACGACGTGCAAACCATCAAGGCCGGCATCATGGAGATCGCCGACATCTTTGTGATCAACAAGAGCGACCACGAGGGCGCCGACCGCGTGGAGCGCGAGATTCGCGCGCTGCAATCGCTGGCTCTGCGGCACGATGGTTGGACGCCACCGATCGTGAAGACCGTCGCCAGCGAAGGAACGGGAATAAAAGAGCTGGCTGCCGCAATCGCGGAATACGAAACCTATTTGCAGACAGAAAATCATGCTCTGAAAAAGAGCGTGGAAAACTGGCAGGAACGTCTGGTCACGATGCTGCGCGATACCATGCTGGAGAAGGCGCGGACGCAGTTCGGTGACGGAAACCTGGCGCGCCTGGCGGCGGAAGTGGCCGAACACAAGCGCGATCCGTATACGCTGGTGGAAGAGATCGCGGCGGAAGCCGGGAAGAAGTGAAGGAAAGCGGATTCCTCACTTCGCTCGGAATAACAAAGATGTAGTTACGCGGCACGAAAATGACATTTTCCATTGATCATCTCGGCATTGCGGTGAAGTCGCTGGCGGCGGCGAAGGCGATCTATGAGAAGCTCGGCCTTAGCGTTTCGGCAGAAGAGACCGTCGAGCAGGAACAGGTCCGGCTTGTCATGGTCCCAGTGGGCGAGAGCCGGCTGGAACTGCTGGAAGCGACCTCGGACGATTCGACGATTGCAAAATTCATCGCCAAGCGCGGGGAAGGCCTGCACCACGTGTGTCTCAAGGTTCCTGACCTGCCTGCGGCCGTTGCGCGCCTGAAGAAAAACGGCGTGCGACTGGTTTCAGACGAGATCAAGACGGGCGCGGGTGGGCATGGTTACGTGTTCGTGCATCCCTCGAACGCGGGCGGGGTGCTCCTAGAGCTGGTGGAGGGATAGGCAAGGAATTGGCCACGGATTTTCACGCATCATCGCGGAACGGATCGCCACGGATCAGGATCGAAAACTCAACTAGGCAAAGTCAGAAATGCTTCTTCTCGCTACCGACACTTCAGGCAGGTCCGGAAGCATCGCTTTGGCGCGCGGCGATGCGACCGGCAGTTGCGAAGTGATCGAGGTCGTTCCTCTGGCTGGTGGCACGTTCTCCGCGCAACTGGTGCCGCAGATCGCGGCCTTGCTGGCCAAGCATGGATTCGGCAAGCATGACGTCGGAGCCTTCGCCGTGGCTTCCGGGCCAGGATCGTTTACCGGATTGCGAATTGGTTTGGCGGCAATCAAAGGGCTGGCCGAGATTCTGGAGAAGCCGATTGCCGCGGTTTCTCTGCTGGAGGCTGTTGCAGTCGGCGCGCAAGTGCAAGGCAGAGTTCTGGCGCTTCTCGACGCGGGCCGGGGCGATGTTTACAGCGGAGAATATGAAGTGTCGGGCGAGTCGGCCCGCGTTCGTGCGGAGAGGCTCGTCAAACTTGAGGACCTTTTCGCGGAGCCGCAACGAGGCCAGATGCAAAGCTCGGAAACGCGAAATGCGCCGACCGGAGAAACAATTCTCGCCACTTCTGACCATCGGCTTGCCGAGGCCGCGCGGACCGCAGGGCTTTCCATTTCACTGGTTGAGGCGATCGACGCTGGCACGCTTGCACACATTGGATGGAGAAAAATCCAGGCGAGCGAAACAGTTTCGCCCGAACAGCTGGAAGCTAACTACATCCGGCGCACGGACGCGGAAATTATGGCGAAGGTTAGCTACTAGCTCGTAAGCTTCGAAGAAGCCCGGACCCGAAACTGAAGGCTGAAAGCTGCGTGAACGTTCGTCCCGCCACTGCCGCTGACATCCCGGCCATGCTCGATCTCGAGCGGCAATGCCCCGCCGCAGCTCACTGGTCGCCACAACACTATGATGATCTGTTCTGTACCCGTGAAGACGGCGCTCGCAGATTTGTTCTTGTGCTTGACGAATCGGCTGAAGGCTCCGAGCGCGGACCCGAATCCCAACTCGAATCATCATCCTCTCGCGCTGTTCTTCGCACTCTCGGTTTCCTTATCGCCCATCATGTGCATTCCGAGTGGGAGCTGGAAAACCTCGTCGTTGCCCCCGCCTTCCGCCGAAGAGGGCTGGCCACCAGGCTTCTGACCGCTCTGCTCCTTCACGCCCGCGAAACAAACAGTCAGTCAGTGTTTCTCGAGGTGCGCGAGTCGAATCAGGAGGCGCGGGCGCTCTATATCCGGGCGGGGTTTGAGGAAAGCGGTCGGCGCAGGCTCTACTACACGAATCCGCAGGAAGACGCGGTCCAGTACAGCCTGGTCTTGACCCATCGCTTAACAAGCCACCCTTCACTCTGATTCATCTACCTAATCGATCTGCCTATCGATTCTCATAATGAGACGTGCACCACTTTTGGGCATTGAACCGCTCATGGTGCTGTGCTACCTTGACGGCATAATCCCGGTTTGGAGGTCTGCTGGATGACTCCTAGAGAGCTGCTGCTGACCAGTCACGAAGAGTTCCAACGATTGGCTCAGGAGCACACGCAGTATTCAAAACGCCTCGAATCACTCACTCAAAAAAGATATCTTAGCGAAGACGAAAAGCTGGAAGAGGTTCGTCTTAAAAAGCTGAAACTCCGCCTCAAGGACCAGATGGAGTCCATCGAGCGGCAGTATCGGCAGCAATACAGCGTACACGTAGCCTAATCGAGTTTGGCGGTTCCACGCGGTCGCAGCCGCTGAGGGATTAATCTATCTCCAGCCTTCGCATCAGCCTGCACCTTTCCTATTACTCTTTACCCGTCGCGCATCGCTTCCACCGAGATTCCTAAGAGGTTTTGCCGAACTCTTGAAGAGCACGCACCGTATACTGTGATGCCCTTCTCGATGTGAAGGGGAATTCTCGAGTCAACTCTGGTCTAGCAGTGCTTAAGCCATGCTTGAAGTGAACGGCGTTTCGAAGAGCTATGGGCCGCTGGCGGCCGTCAGCAACATTAGCTTCCGGGTTGATCGCGGAGAGACCATCGGCCTGCTCGGACCGAACGGCGCCGGCAAAACGACCACCGTCTCGATCATTGCGGGATTGCTCAGCGCCGATTCCGGCGAAGTCCTCATCGAAGGCAAGCAGGTGCAGAGTGACACCGACCCGGTCAAGCGGAAGATTGGGCTGGTTCCCCAGGACATGGCGCTCTATGACCAGCTCACAGCCCACGACAACCTGACTTTTTTCGCGGCGCTTTACTCGCTCGCCGGCGCGAAAGCCAAACACGCAATCGATGACGTTCTGAATCTGGTGGCGCTCTCCGATCGAGCCGGTCACAAAGTGGGAACGTTCAGCGGTGGAATGAAACGGCGCTTGAATCTGGCCGCCGCGTTGCTTCACGACCCGCAGATTCTACTGCTCGATGAGCCCACGGTTGGCGTCGACCCACAAAGCCGCAACGCAATTTTTGAAAATCTCGAAGCCCTGAAGAAGCGCGGCAAAACCCTCATCTATACCACGCATTACATGGAAGAGGCAGAGCGCCTTTGCGACCGCATCGTGATCATCGACCATGGCAAGGTAATTGCGAACGACACCTTGCAGGCGCTGCACCAACTGTTGCCGGTCACCAACATTGTTGCCGTCGAGCTCGATGTTGCGGACGGCTTCAAACCGGAGCAGATGCTGGCCCTGCCGGGCGTGAAGTCCGCTGAGTTGAAACAAAGCACTCTGCGAGTGGGAGTTAACGACCTGTCCCGGGAAGCGGCCGGTGTCCTGCGCTGGCTGGCCGAGAACGGGCATTCCTTCCATCACTTATCGAGCGAGCAGCCGGATCTTGAGACCGTTTTTCTTACTCTCACGGGAAGGAGCCTTCGAGACTCATAATGATCCCCTTCCTGGCTCTGGTGCGAAAAGATCTGCTCCTGTTCTTTGGCGACCGCAAGGCCGTGGTCGTCGGGATACTCGTTCCCATTGTGTTGGCCTCTTTTTTTGGCTACCTGTTCGGTGGACAAAAAGGCAATGCGGAGATGAGCAAAGTTCCGCTGCTGGTGGTTGACCAGGACGGCAGCGACATCTCGCGGGGCCTGATCACGCAGCTCGCCGACGATAAGAATCTCGCTGTGAAGCCCTCCACTTTGGACGCCGCGCGCGAGGCGGTTCGCAAGGGGCAAGCAACCGCCGCGATCGTCATCCCCAAAGATTTTGGCCGGGACGCCGGACGCGCTCTGTTTACTGCCGAGTCGAAGCCCCGGCTGGATGTGCTCTACGACCCTTCCCACAACGTGGAACTCGGCATGGTGAAAGGCATCCTGGCCGGTGCGGTGATGCAGACCGTGAGCAAGGAGATGTTCAGTGGCAGCGGCGGACGCGAGATAGTGAAGGAGGGTCTGGCGCGAGTGGAGACCGATTCCCAACTTCCCGCGGACGTGCGAAAGCCTCTGCGCGATTTGCTGAGTAGCGTCAAGGAATTAAATGAGCGGCAAGATGAGAGACGAGCTGCGGGCGCTTCCGGGCAAGCAGAAGTATCCGGCGGCCTGACCATGCCTTACGAGACTCGCGAAGAAGCCATCACATCGGGACAAAACGTGGAGTACAACGGATACGCGCACGCGTTCGCGGGGATGGGAGTTCAGTTCATCCTGTTTATGGGGCTCGATGTTGGAATCGCTCTGCTGACTCTCCGCCAGACCGGGCTCTGGCAGCGCCTGCGGGCCGCGCCGCTTTCCCGCACCATGCTGCTGGGCAGCCGGACGGTGAGCGCGTCGCTGATGGCGGGATTCATTCTGGTCGTGCTCTTCAGTTTCGCCCGGGTGGTGTTTGGCGTCCGCATTCTGGGCAGTTTCGCGGGTTTCGTCGGCGTCTGCGCCGCTTTTTCGTTGATGACCGCCGCCTTCGGCCTCATGGTCGCCGCCCTCGGCGAGACCCCCGAGGCCACGCGCGGCTACTCCATCATGGCGACCCTCTTCATGGTGATGCTCGGGGGCGCGTGGGTGCCAACTTTTATCTTTCCGGCGTGGCTACAGAAACTTACCGTAGTCATTCCGACCCGGTGGGCGATGGATGGGTTGGACGCTATGACGTGGCGTGGCTCGGGATTCTCTGCAGCGCTCACGCCCATCGCGGTTTTGATGTTCTTCGCGCTGTTGTTCGGTGGAGTCGCGGTCGCGCGATTCCGCTGGGGCCTGGAGGGGTAGCAGGCGCAAACCGGACCCTATCGCCCGGTGCGACTCCGCCGGCGGTGAAAACTCAGATTTGATCGATCCACCAAATCGTCCCGACCCTGGGCAGCCTGCTCTATAATTGAAAGCTCTCATGGTTCGTGATGGCTATTTCTACGCCGCGCCACTGATCGCCGCCGCCGTTCTCATCGGCTGGCTGACGAATCCTGCGTGGGCAATTTTTCCGTTTGTGCTGGCAGCTTTCTTTTTGTGGTTCTTCCGCGATCCGGAGCGGACGATTCCTCAGGAAGCCGGCGCCCTAGTTTCCCCGGGCGACGGGAAGGTCACGGATGTTTCGCCCGTAACGTCAGGGAGCAATAAGCTCACACGCATCAGCATTTTCCTCAGCGTTTTCAACGTCCACGTGAACCGCTCGCCGGTTACGGGAACCATCCGCGAAATCCGCTACCAGCGCGGGAAGTACATCAACGCCATGAATCATGCCTCCGCCGAGGAAAACGAGCAGAACATCGTAACCGTGGAAGGCGACGGGCAGACCGTGGTCTTCAAGCAGATCGCGGGCTTGCTGGCGCGGCGCATAGTGTTTCATCCCAAGGTTGGGGACCGGCTCGAACGGGGCCAGCGCGTGGGCCTCATCAAGTTTGGTTCCCGCGTGGATGTGCTGTTCGACGCGAGCGCGACTTTGAAGGTGAAAGTTGGCGACCGGGTGAAGGGTGGCGCTTCAGTGCTGGCTCATCTTCAGCCCAAGGGAGAACTGGCCGCTGCCAGCAACTCCCGCGCCAGCGAAAGGGCGCGCTAATGGACCAACCCGCCCACAAACCGCGGCAACGTTTGAGCAAGGGGATGTACATTCTCCCGTCCCTGTTTACTTCCGCAAATCTGGCGGCGGGCTACTACGCCATCCTTCAGATCATGCAGGCAACAACCACCGAGTATTGGCATCTGGACTTTGCCGCCAAGGCGATTGGGTTTGCGTTTCTGTTTGACGGCCTCGATGGCCGCATCGCGCGCATGACCGGCACCAGCAGCGACTTCGGCCGCGAACTCGATTCCCTGGCCGACGTGACGGCCTTTGGCGTGGCTCCCGCCATGCTGGCATGGACCTGGGGCTTTCGCATGATGCCGCAGGTGTCGCTGACTGAATGGCACATCAAGCTGGCCCAACTGGGCGCCATCGCCAGCTTTCTTTTTCTGATGGCAGGGGCCAGCCGACTGGCTCGCTTCAACATCACTACGAACGCACAGCCTTCGAATCCGGGGCGCCCGGGGAAAAAATATTTCGTGGGGATGCCGATTCCGGCGGGTGCGGGAGTGATTGCCGCCGTCGTGCATTTCGAGGGCGGTGAGCCGATCGCTTCCTGGTACATGGCGCTGACCTGGCTCGCGATGATCGCGGTGGTGGGATATTTGATGGTCAGCACATGGCGTTTCTACAGCTTCAAAGATATAGATTTTGGCTCGCGCCGTCCGTTTCGCCTGATCATTTTTATTGCGGCTCTGATTGCGGTGATTTTTGCGTTCTCAGGCCCGGCGCTTTTCGCCCTGGCGCTTCTCTACACGTTCTCCGGAGTGTTCTGGCGCTTGCAGTGGATGTTCCGCCGCAAGAGCACTCCCCCACCACCTCCCTATCACGAGGCTTCGCAGACCTCATGATCAAGAAAATATGAGCAAGAAACAAAATTGACCGCTGCGCGAAGATGACCACGCCAATAAAATGAGCACCCCGCCAAAACCCGTTCTGCCGGCCCACTCCGCGAGCACTCGCGGGCCGCTGTACCGGGCTGCGATTGTAGGCGCCGCATCGCTGCGGGGCAAAGAAGTAGCCGAAATGTTGAACGACCGCAACTTCCCTGCGGTGGACATCCGTTTGCTCGATGACGACGAGGCCCTGGGACAGCTCGAAGCGATGGGCGACGAGATCACTTTCATTCAGAGTGTGCGTGCCGAACAGTTCGAGCATGTGGACTTTACTTTTTTCGCTTCCGATGCCGAATGCACGCGCAAGAACTGGAAGAGAGCACGCGACGCGGGCAGCGCCATCATCGATCTTTCCGGAGCGCTCGAGAACGAGCCCGGCGCATCGGTGCGATCTCCCTGGGTGGAGCGGGAACGCGGGCAAGTCCTGCCTCTGGACCTGCAGCCCGGACCTTGTGTAGCCGCTCATCCTGCCGCGGTGATCCTGGCGCTGCTGCTGCTGCGAGCGCAGAAGGCAAGCACCATCGTCCGGGCCGTGACCACAGTATTTGAACCTGCATCTGAGCGCGGACAAAAGGGTATGGACGAACTGCATCAGCAGGCCGTGAACCTGCTCTCGTTCCAGCCCTTGCCCAAGGACGTGTATGACGCGCAGGTCGCCTTCAACATGATCGCGCGCTACGGACAGAAAACGCAGACGCCGCTCGATTCGGTGGAGGAACGTGTGCTGCGCCATTACCAGAAGATCGTCGGAGCCGCTGCGCCGAATCCTTCGCTGATGCTAGTGCAAGCGCCCATTTTCCACGGCCACGCCTTGGCGCTGTTTCTGGAAGTAACCGGAAAAGACATGCCCAAAGAAGCCGAACTGCAGAACCTTGCCCAGACGTTGGCTGGCGATCACATTGTCGTCCCAGGAGCGGAGGACGATCCGGCCAGCAACGTGAGCGCCGCCGGACAGGGAGACATTTTGCTTTCGGTAAAAAACGATCCCAGCCAACCGAATGGTGTGTGGCTGTGGGCCGCTGCCGACAATGTTCGCATCGCGGCGCTCACCGCGGTGGAATGCGCGGAAAGCATGATCGCCACCCGCCCGGTAGGTAAGATTCAATGAAGCTGGGGCGGGTTCTTGACCGCGACAAATTTCGCCGCGACGTCTTTACTCGTCCGGTCACGCCTTCAGTTCTTGTCATTCCGAGGGAGCGAAAGCCCGCGAGGAATCTGCTTTCTCTTTTGGCGTTCCTGCTGCTTGGGGCGGGCTGCGGCTACCACACGGTTGGCCACTCGGTGCAGCTTCCCGCAAACGTAAAGACCATCGCTATTCCTACCTTCAAGAACGAGACCAATACTTATCGCATCGAGCAGATGCTGACCGCTTCGGTGGTGCGCGAGTTCACCACGCGGACGCATTACCACATCCTCAATGGTTCGAATGAGAACGATGCGAGCGAAGCGGCCGATGCCACGCTGCGCGGAACCGTGCTCTCCACTTCAGCCTCGCCACTCACCTACAACTCTGCGACGGGACAGGCGGCGAGCGTCCTGATTGTGGTGAGCATGAAAGTTTCGTTGTCGGACCGGCAGGGGAAAGTAATCTACCAGAATCCGTCTTATCTGTTTCGCGAGCAATACGAAGTCTCGCAGGATCTTGCCAGTTTCTTTGAAGAGGACTCTCCGGCGTTCCGGCGACTCTCGCAGGATTTTGCCCGCACCCTGGTTTCCAACATTCTGGAGGACTACTAGTGCTAAAGTTTGATAAACCGTCGCGGGTCGTTGGCCCTTGGTCGTTGGCCAACGAAATACGACCAACAACCCACGACGACCTTTTCTGATGCGAGCCTTCGCCAATGCCGAGCGTTTCGTCAGCGAGCTTGAGTCTCGCAAGCTGCGCGCGGCATACGTGTTCGTGGGCGATGAAGCGTTTTTCCGCAAGCGTTTTCGCAATGCGATTCTGCAACATCTGGTTCCCGCCGAACTGCGCGACTTCAGCATTTTCGAATTCGATCTTGCCGAAAACGATCTGGCCGAAGTTCTTGACCGCGCCCGTACGCCTTCGCTAATGGCGCCGTTTCAGGTTTTCTTTGTGCGCGGCGTGAAGAATCTTTTCGGCCGCGGATCGAATGACGAGAAACTTGCTGCTATCGAAGAGTATTGCAAAAATCCGAATCCCGATGCACTCATCGTTTTTGTCGCCGACCATATCAGCATTCCCGCCGACGTGCGCCGCATGGAGATGCAGGACAAAGAACGCTACCAGCGCATCCGCGAAACCATGGGCCAGTATTGCGGCATCGTAGAACTGGCGCGCGTGGAAGAGGGCGAAGCGGTGCGCTGGATCGCTGAATATTGCGGCAGCCGCAGCGTTCCGGTAAAGATCGAACCCGACGGCGCTCGCGAACTGGTCGACACGCTGGGCGGCGACATGATGATGATCTCCAACGAACTGGAGAAGCTGATGCTTTACGTCGGCGCGAAGAATCGCATCACGCTGGGCGACGTGGAAACCATGGTTCTCTCGGCCAAGCAGCGGTCGCTCTATGAGTTGACCGATGCGATCTCCTCGAAAGAGCGCGTGCGCGCCCTCGAAGTTCTGGATGCGATCCTGTCTTCGGGCGACGGCGAAGAAGCGGCGATTGGACACATCTACATGCTGGCGAAAACCTTTCGGCAGATGCTCGTGATCCTTGAACGCAACGTGCGCGACCAGCGCATGCTGTGGGCGGCGTTGTGGCAGGGATTCCGCGTGCCTCCCTTCGCCGCTGACGACATCATCAAGCAAGCCCGCCGTTACAAATCCCGCCGCGAGTTGACGCGCGCGATTCGCCTCGTAGCGAAAGCCGACCTGGCCCTGCGTTCGAATCCCGTCAGCAAGCGCATGGTGCTGGAACGGCTGGTGATGGATTTGACCGCCGAGGCGAAGCTTGAGGCGCCGGGATGGATGCAGGAACAGCTGCCGGTTTAGAACCAGCTGTCAGCTATCAGCTTTGCTTCTGGGTACGCCTCTCCCCCTGAATCTTTGTGCGACCGAACCCTACTTCATCGCGGTGACGCGCTTGCCCAGGCGGGACTTGTAGCGCGAGGCGGTGTTCTCGTGCAGGGTGCCCTTCTGGATGGCCTTATCGAGCACTGAGACCGTGGTGCGATAGAGCTGCTCGGTGGCGGGCTTGTCGCCTTTTTCGATGCTTTCGCGGAGATCGCGCAACGCGGTGCGCAGGCGGGAGGTGTTGGCGCGGTTCGTGGCGGTGCGCTTTTCGGTCTGGCGGGCGCGTTTGAGCGCCGAAAAATGATTTGCCATGTCTGCTTCGTTACCTTCGTGTGACAGAGAGATATTCGGGTGGGTCCGAATTACTTATTATAGGGGAGCAACTCTCGACTGGTCAAACACATGGCGGGACCTCCCACAGCGGACGCACTGCAGCGGCTCAGGATCTTAATAGACTCCTCGACGCCCATTATTGCGATAGAGACAGTCGAGGAAGTGCGGGCCGTGCGCATGGTGCGGGCGGCTTGCGAGTTGCTCAACCTCGCGGTCTTTGAATGGAGCATCGCCAGCGGTCTGATGCGCTGCGGCAGCACGGTGGGCGAAGTGGTGACGGGCGGCTACGATTTTTCCGACCATGCGCTTCCCGGACAACCACTCCACGGACACGCGGGCATGGAGTCGATCGAACAGAACGCCAAAGCGCTTTACAACAGCCGCGAGCCGGCACAGATGCTGGGGAATCTGGAGGGAGTTTCGATCGACGCGGCGTTCATTCTTAAGGATCTGCATCGCCACATGGACGATCCGGTTGTGGTGCGGCGGCTGCGCGATGTGGGCCAGCGATTCTCCACCAACCGGAAGACGGTAATTCTGACTGCTCCGAAGATCGAAATTCCTCCCGAGCTGCGCAGTCTGGTGGAAGTTTTTGACCTGCCTTTGCCCGACCGGCAGCGCTTGCGGCAGATTATTGACGAAACCCTGGTTCGAATTTCCAAGACGCACACGCTGCAAAGAAAGCTCGATGCCGCGGGTCTCGACACGATGGCGGAAAATCTGCGTGGACTGACAGAAGAAGAGGCGGATCGTGCCATCTCGCAGGCGCTGGTGACGCGGTATGCGCTGTGTCCGGAAATTGTTACCGACGTTTTGGAGATGAAGAAGTCACTGCTCAAGCGTTCGGAAATGCTGGATTTCGTGGAGGCTTCGGACGACATGGCAGACGTGGGCGGACTGGAGAATCTGAAGCGCTGGCTGGGGCAGCGGCGAGGATCATGGGACGATTCGGCGCGCGCATTCGGCCTGGAAGCGCCGAAGGGTGTGATCATTCTGGGTGTGCAGGGCTGCGGAAAATCGTTGTGCGCGCGGGCTGTGGCTGGAGAGTGGAAATTGCCGCTGGTTAAGTTCGATACCTCCGCGATCTACGACAAATACATTGGCGAAACGGAAAAGCGAATTCGAAAGGTTTTTCAGGTTGCGGAAGAGCTTGCACCGTGCGTGTTGTGGATCGACGAGCTGGAGAAAATTTTTGCAGGAAGCGGGGCGGATTCGGCGTCGGCCGATGCGGGAGTTTCATCACGGCTGCTGGCGGCATTTTTGTCGTGGATGCAGGACCGCAAGGCGCCCGTGTTCGTTGCCGCCACCTGCAATAACGTGACTGTGCTGCCTCCGGAGCTGATCCGTAAGGGACGGTTCGACGAACTCTTCTTTGTCGATCTGCCCAACCAGGCCGAGCGCAAGCAGATCTATTCCCTTCAACTGACGAAGCGGAAACGGAATCCGGCGGAGTTTGATCTGGATCAAGTTGCTGTGCGTGCCCAGGGGTATTCGGGCGCGGAGATCGATGCGGCTGTGCAGACAGCGCTCTACGCGGCATACTCCGAAAAAAGAGCACTGAACACGCAATCTCTGCTGGATGCACTGGCGCACACTGTGCCGCTTTCCACCACGCGCGCGGAGGAGATCGCGGCGCAACGGGAGTGGGCACGGACGCGCGCAGTGCCAGCATCGGCGGGCGAGGCAACCAGCGCCAGCGTGTAGCGTTCGAGGAAGTCTGGAGTGAGTCTGGCGTCGCCATTGACTCGCCCTTCGCCTAGCGGTAGGCTTCTAAGCAATGGTGGTCGCTCGCCCTCTGGGCACGAGTATTCCGGTTGGTCCCGTCTCCGAGCAAAATCCTGCTTTGTCTGCGATTTGGGTGTCAGCGAGTTTGGCTGAGGCATTCGTGTTTTTGGGCAAGAGTGGTGGCGGAGATGCCTCGCTCTGCTCGGCGGGACAGCCGAAGCGGCTGTCCCTACGTGGTTCATCCTTTTTCCTCATGGCTCTCAAAGAGATGGTTCATTAAAAGAGACTGAATGAAGAAAAGTATCGGGATTAGTCCTAACATCGAGACCTTGTTTGGCACGCGCGACGAGAATGTGCGAGTGCTCGAAGACGGGCTTAACATCACGATCAACCTGCGGTCGAACGCGATTGAACTGGAAGGCGCGGCGCGCGATGTGTCCCGTGCCGAACAGGTGTTTGCCGACTACGAAGGCCTGCAGCGCTCCGGATACACCTTTAACAACGGTGACCTGAACAGCATGCTGCGGGTACTGACCGCCGACGCGACTGCGACCCTGCGCGGGCTTGCCGACGCGGGCCGGCAGCGTTCGTTTGGGCGGCGCACGGTGCAGCCGAAAAGCATTAACCAGCGCCGCTATCTGGAAGCCATTGAGAAGCACGACATGGTTTTCGGTATTGGGCCGGCGGGGACAGGCAAGACTTATCTGGCCGTGGCGATGGCGATTTCTGCGCTGCTGGCCAAGCGCGTGAATCGCATTATTCTGGCGCGTCCGGCAGTGGAAGCGGGCGAGCGGCTGGGCTTTTTGCCGGGCACGCTGCAGGATAAGATCGACCCGTATCTGCGTCCGCTATATGACGCGCTTTACGACATGATGGATACGGAGAAGGTGGATCGCTACCTGGAGAAGAATGTGATTGAGATTGCGCCGATTGCATTTATGCGCGGACGCACGCTGAACGATTCGTTCGTGATTCTGGATGAGGCGCAGAATACGACTTCCGAGCAGATGAAGATGTTCGTCACGCGGCTGGGGTTCAACTCGAAAGCGGTGATCACGGGTGACATCACGCAGATCGACTTGCCGAATGCGCGGCGCAGCGGGCTGCTGGAGGCCGCCGACGTGCTGAAACGGGTGGAAGGGTTGGCCTTTGTGCATTTCGATGAGGTCGACGTGGTGCGGCACCATCTGGTGCAGCGCATTATCCGCGCCTATGACGAGCACAAGAACCGCATCGCCGACCAGCAGGTGCTGTCGTTGAGCGAAGGAAAGACGAGCGAAGGAAAAGCTTCCGACGTCCGGGGCGCGGATGTGGCGACGAACGTCGAAGAGAAGCCGTCGACAACCTTGGTTCGAGATGAGGCAGGCACCAAGACGGCGTCGGCTGAGGCAAGAGGATAGAGTGCGGGACGTCCTTTGTGGACGTCAGGCCGGGAGGGCGCGGGGCGGGCCCTCCCGTCTATTTTGGCAGGATCGTTTGAGCGACGGGCCCGGCGGAGGGATAGGGCCTGGAAGATTAAGATCACAGAGCAACGCGGAGAAAGTCGCGGAGGACGCAGAGGCGAGTTGGTTATCTTGCAAAAGCCGATCACAGGTTTGAGTGAAGCGGGGCTGGAGCGATTTCTGCTTCGCGCGCGCCGGGCTGCCAGACTCAAGGGCACGGTCAACCTGCTTGTGACCAGCGGCGCGGAAGTGCGATCCCTGAATCGTCAATTCCGTGGAAAGAACAAAGAGACGGACGTTTTGTCGTTCCCGGCGGATTCTCCGCGGACGCCCGGAGCGTTGCGACTGGCAGGCGAGATTGCGATTTCCGCAGACGTGGCGAAGCAAAGCGCGGCGCAGTTGGGACACTCGGCCGCGGACGAAGTGAAGATTCTGGCGCTGCATGGAATTTTGCATCTGGCGGGCTTCGACCATGAGCGCGATCATGGGCAAATGGAACGGCAGGAGCGCCGGTTGCGCGCGGCGTTGCGGTTGCCCGCTGGATTGATCGAGCGTGTCACGGGGGCTCAGACGAGCCACGGGACTGCCAGCGGACGTCCGGCCCAGGCGCGGAGGAAATCATGACTCCCGGTGTGGCGCTGGCGCTGCTCCTGCTGCTGGGGTTGCTTACGTTGGTCTCTTACGTGGATCGGGTGTATCAGGAAATTGGGAAGTTTCTCTCCCGCGAGTTTCAGGACAACATCGACGTTTTCGAACAGAAAGTGGAACCCAGGCTGCGCGTGAGCCGGACTCGCGCGGCGCTCTCCATGGCAGTGCTGACGCAGCTGACCATGGCGGCAATCGCATTGCTGGTTGGGTTCACCATTTTCAGCGATCAGCTGTGGAGCATCATCGAGATTCTGCAGGCCACCATCAGCCTGATTCTGATTGTGATTGTGTGCAACCGGTTTTTGCCTTTTGTGTTCTTCTCCCGGACCAAAGGCGCGTGGCTGATCCGGTGGACGCTGGTGTTGAGGCTGCTGATTTACCTCGTGTTTCCGGTGACGGTTGCGCTCGGATTTCTGCAGTCCGTGGCGGCGCTGACCCGGCAAAACACGAATGAGCAACCGGAAAGCGCGACGGAGGCTGTGGACGCACTGATCGAAGCGGGGCGGGAAGAAGGCATTATCCAGGAAGGCGACCGCGACCTGATTCAGTCAGTCGTGGAGTTCAGCGGCAAGACGGTGCGCGAGGCGATGAAGCCGCGTCCCGCAATGTTCGCGGTTCCCGCGGACACGACCGTCGAGCGCTTCATCGATATGCTGCGCGTGAAACATTATTCGCGCGTTCCGGTTTACGAGGGAAGCATCCACAACATCAAGGGGATCGTTTACGCACAGGATGTGCTGCAGGTGCCCGATACCGAGGCGCACGTGCGCACGCTGGATTCGCTGATGCGGCGGGAAGTTTATTTCGTGCCCGAAAGCAAACTGGGCAGCGACTTGCTGCGCGAGATGCAGAGGAAGAATATTCGTCTGGCCATCGTGGTGGACGAATATGGTGGGGTTGCTGGGTTGGTGACGATTGAAGACCTGGTGGAAGAAATAGTCGGCGAGATCCGCGATGAACATGAGAAGCCGGAGATTGTGCGCGAAGGGGATCGCTCGTTTGTGGTCTCCGGAGGGATGGATGTCGACCGGCTGGGTGAGCTCTTTGGTATCCGGCCGGAAGGAAAAGAATCCGCGACGGTTGCGGGTCTGGTGAGCGAAATGGCGGGCCGCATACCCAAGAGCGGTGAAGTCATCGAAGAAGATGGCCTGCGCTTCGAAGTCGTGGAAGCCACGGACCGAAAAGTGGAACGAGTGAGAATTAGCGCGGTGCAGCCGCAGCAGTTGAAGCTGATATAGTCGGGCTTCGGGCGTTGGCTATCGGGCTTCGGCAAAACCAAATTCAACTGGGAGCCGGATTGAAAACCGAGATGCCGCAGTTACTCAACCCCAATTAGCCGAGACGAACGACCGCAGCCCGATAGTCGAAGCCCCGATCCTATGCCATTTCGTTCTGGTTTTGTTTGTATTCTCGGACGGCCCAACGCGGGCAAGTCGACGCTGCTCAATGCGCTGGTGGGGGAGAAGCTCGCGATCATTTCGCCGAAGCCGCAGACCACCCGCAATCGCATTCAGGGAATTCTTCACATTCCCAAGCGAAACGGGCGCGATGGCGGACAAGTAGTTCTCATCGATACACCTGGCGTCCACAAACCGGATAGCTCTCTTGGCCGAAAGATGATGGTCGAAGTTCGCGAGGCACTGGAGGGCTGCGATCTGGTGCTGGTATTGATGGATGTGACGCGGAAGTTTGATCCCCGCGATGGTTTTGCAATGGACTTGTTGAAGCAGACGGGAGCACGCGCGTTTCTTGTCCTGAACAAAGTTGACCTTCTCCGAGACAAGGCGCGGTTGTTGCCTGTGATTGAGGAGTACCGCAAGCTGTATGACTTCGCGGAGGTCTTTCCGATTTCTGCGCTTAAGCGCAACGGTCTGGATGAGATGTTGAAGAAGGTGATTGCGGCGCTGCCCGCAGGTCCCGCGTATTTTCCGGAGGATCAGATTACTGACCAGCCGGCGCGCTTTATGGCAGCAGAAATTATCCGCGAGCAAATTCTTGTGGAGATGGAAGAAGAGATTCCCTACGCCACAACCGTGATCGTCGATAACTTCGAGGAGGGTGCGCGGCTCACGAGGATTGCGGCCACGATTTATTGCGAACGCGAAGGACAGAAGGGGATCCTGATCGGCAAGCGGGGCGGGATGCTGAAGAAGATCGGGACGTCGGCGCGTTTGCGGATCGAGCGGATGCTGGAAACCAAAGTGTTTCTCGAACTCTACGTCAAGGTGCAACCGGGCTGGCGCGACGCTCGCGGATTTGTGGAAGAGTTGGACTGGAGACGGCAGCTGGAACACGTCACGAATCTTCCCGTGATGGATGCGGCAGTAAAGGACAGGCGGGCGGGGCGGAGCGGGGCGAGCGATGCGCAAAAGAAGCGCGGTAGGAAGCGCGGCTGATTGGCTTGCGCTTGAAGGCTCGATGCCGCAGACACATGGCATAGGTCCTTCGACTACTCAGGATGACAACTCGCTAGCGTTTCCTAGGTTTCGAGGCGGAAGCGGGTCTCGGCCAAGGTGTAGAGTCTGCGCCAGACCAGGCGATTCACGGTGACGACGGTGGCTGCCATCATGATGGTGGCAGCGAGCAGGAGATCGAAGTTGCCGCTGTCGGTAGCTTGCTGGATGGTGGCGCCGAGGCCGGTGGTGGTGTAGATGTGGCCTTTGAAGTGGAAATATTCGGCGACGATACTGGCGTTCCACGCTCCGCCGGAAGCCGTGACCATGCCGGTGATAAGGTAGGGAAAAATTCCCGGCAGGATCAGTTTTTTCCAGCGCTCGATTCCCCGCAGGCGAAAAACGGCGCAGCATTCCTTGAGATCGGTGGGGAGCGCCATGGCCCCGGCGATCACGTTGAACAGCACATACCACTGTGTGCCCAGCAGCAGCACCACAATCGAAGCGATGCCGAGTCCGCCGCCGAGGCGGATGAGCAGCAGCAGGATGACCGGCAGCAGCGCCGTTGCAGGGATGGAAGCGGCGATCTGGGCGAGCGGCTGGGCGATGCGCGCGAGGCGCGGATTGAGACCGATCGCCACGCCGGCAGGGATGGTCCACAACGCCCCCAACACCAGAGCGAGATTCACGCGCAGAAAAGTCGCGCCCAGGCCGATGCCGGCTTCCTGTAGTTCGGCTTTCTGCAAGCCGGTGAGAATCATCACGACACGTACCACGCCATAGCCGATCGCCACGAGCAACGAGAGCGCCAGGACGCGCAGCAGCCACACAGTCCACGGGCTCGGTGTTTCTCCTTCCCGCACCCTGTGCGGGCCGGCGAAGCGAAGCATCAACTTTTCGCTCACCGGGGTCAGAGTTTTCTTGCGAATCGCAGCCAGACCCCGCGAATGCTGAATCAAGGTGAGCACCCAGGAGCGTGGAGCATCTGTGTTCTCGACTTGCTCGATCTTGAACTTTTCCGCCCAGGCGATGACCGGACGCCAGATGAACTGGTCGAGCAGCACG
>Ga0265356_1000010_pt1 | contig 31559 bp, 32 predicted proteins | sample NZE4metagenome_FD_189075 | JGI IMG/M metagenome (GOLD analysis project Ga0265356, IMG submission 189075) | Rhizosphere microbial communities from Maridalen valley, Oslo, Norway - NZE4 | ecosystem: Host-associated > Plants > Roots > Rhizosphere > Soil | place: Norway: Oslo | collected 2017-09-15
CACGGTTTCCACACCGGTGCGTACGAGTCGCTTAGTTTGCGGGTCGATTCGCTTTTCAGCGTTCGGATTCGGGACGAGTTTAATCGTCACCACGATCTTCACGTGGAGAGCGACCTCCGTTCGATAAGAAAGGAAGAAAGAGCGATAGCCTCTTGGTGGTTCTCCAGCGGCGGACCTGCCTGCCGCCCCAGGGAGGGGCGATACTTGGCGATGCGAAGCCGTAGAGATGCCACGACCAGCCCTCCCTTTGATTATTCTCACAGCAGCCCTTGCGCCCGCGGTCGCGTCTGCCGCCGGATTCGTCGCGAAGCCCTCGCTCGCCACCGAGCAAGAGCCCGCAACACTCGTTCTCGACGCCTCGCGTGCGGCCGACGGCATCATGGAGGTCCGCGAACGAATTCCGGCGACTGCCGGAGACTTTACGATCGTCTATCCCAAGTGGATCCCTGGCGAGCACGGCCCGACCGGCCCCCTCAACGATCTTGCTGCGCTGCGCATCTCGGCCGATGGCGCGCCGCTGGACTGGCGCCGCGATCCAAACGACCTGTATGCCTTTCACGTCAACGTGCCGGCCGGCACGCAAGCGATCGATGCAGATTTCGACGTGCTGATGAACGCGCCGGGCGACGCGATGTCGTCGCACTCGCTCGCAATCGTGAATTGGAATCGAGCGCTGCTCTACCAAGACGGCATCGACTCGCATCGGTATTTCGTCAAACCCAGCATCGTGCTGCCTCCCGGTTGGGACTTCGCGACGGCACTACGCGGCGCGGCGCAAAGCGGCAACCGCGTCGACTTCGCGGTGACGCCGCTCAATATGTTAGTCGACTCGCCTCTGGATCTGGGCAGCTACGTACGGAAGTGGAATTTGTGGCAAGAGGGCTCCGCATTCGTCCAACTCGACGCATTCGCCGATCGTCCACAGGACCTCGATATTCCAGCAAGTCTGCTGCACGCATACCAGCGCGTGCCCGATGAGGCCTTCGCCTTATACGGCTCGCGCCATTTCGCCGATTATCACGCATTACTGACACTCAGCGACGCGGTCGGCTTCGAAGGCATCGAGCACCATCAATCGAGCGACGATCGTGCGCCCGAGGGTTTCTTAACCGACCCAGATGAGTCGCTCGCGAGCGGCGATCTCATAACCCACGAGTTTTCGCACTCGTGGAACGGCAAATACCGCCGGCCGGCGGATCTGACGACGCCGAACTTTCAGGTACCTCAGCTCACAGATCTGCTCTGGGTCTACGAAGGCATGAATCAATATTTGGGCGACCTGCTTTCGTTTCGCGCCGGCATTCGAGAGCCCAAGCAGTATCCCGAGTATCTTGCGACCGTCTATTCCCAAATGGATACCGAAACCGGCCGCGCGACGACGCCTCTCATCGATCTCACCACCGGTGCACCCTATTATTATGAAGCGCGTGGCGACTACGGCGCGATCCGGCGCAACGCGGGAGACTTTTATACCGAAGGCGAGCTGGTTTGGTTAGACGTCGATACGATCATTCGCGAGCGCTCCCACGGAGCGCGCTCGCTGGATACTTTTTTGCATCGTTACACGGAGCCGGTGTTGACGGGACCGATCGTGAAAACGTATACGCGCGCGGAGGTCGAGACGTTGCTCAATCAGATCGAGCCGTACGACTGGCACGCGTTCTTTGACAAGTACGTCTATCGCGCGAGCGTTCATCCTCCGGCTGACGAGCTCGCGCGCGCCGGGTGGAAGTTCGTCTATACCGACAAACCCAACAACTTCATCACCGCAAGCCAAGCCGACGACCACGGGATCACGGGATGGTATTCTTACGGTGCCGACCTGAGCGCCAGGGGTATCGTGCGCGACGTGCGCGACGGCTCGCCGGCGTGGCGTGCCGGGCTTGCGCCCGGAATGCACGTTCTCGCGGTCGACAATCAAGAGTTTTCTGCCGACGTCTTCGAGTACGCCGTTAAAAAGGCGCAGCACTCCAGTGCGCCGATTTCGCTGATTACTTCCCAAACGGGCTGGTTCCAGACCCTGTCGCTCGACTACCACGACGGCATCCGCTACCCGCATCTCGTGCGCATCGAGGGCACGCCGGACATGCTGGCCGCGATTATGGCGCCGCACGCCAAGTAGATGGGGGGCCGGTTGCCGAAAAGCCGAGCCAGGAGGTATCTAGCATGCTTTCGAGATGTCTAATGACGGCCGCGGTGTTTGCCGCCCTCTGCGCGACGGCGCCGGCCGCCAGCAATCCGATCGTCGTTAACTCCCAGGCAGCCACGTGGCAAGCGAGTCCCTTGAAGGGGACGCAGATGGCGCCGATCGTCGGCAATCCGAGCGGGGCCGGGGGATACTACGCGTACCTTTTGAAAGTTCCAGCCGGCGTGCGCGTTCCCGCGCACTTTCACGCCATGCGCGAGACCGTTACCGTCATCAGCGGCGTAATGATGTTCGGGATCGGTGATGCGATGAACGTTGCCAAGATGCTGACGCTGGGTCCGGGCAACGTCGTTTCCGTACCGGCCGGTCTTCACCATTACGCGATGGCCAAGACGGATGCAATCATCGAGGTGAGCGGCATCGGTCCAGACACGACTACGTTTATTCGCAAAATGTAAGAAGTGACGATGCGCGGCCGTTTAACGGCGCTTATCGCGACACTCACGATGGCCGGCTGTATGGCGGCGCAACCGCCCGTACCGCTGGGATCTATCGACTCCGCGCAAGTGCCCGGTCTCCAAAACCACTCAACCATTGGCTTTAGCGTCGATACGCCGAAGCGAGCGGCGAAGGCCGCGAGCGAAGGCATTAGTACGACGATACTCTACGACGGATCGCCGGCCCCGAAGAGTGCGCTCGAAAGATCACTGAAGGCGCACTCGATCGGTGTCGTGGACGCGGGCATTTCCGGAATCCTGTTTGATTGGGAGTGTCATCGCACGCATACGATTAAGCCGCCTCCCAGTAGCTATTCGCAGAACTACTATTGCCACACCGACGAAGACCCCCATATCAAGAACGAAGCGGTCGTCTTGCGCGATGTTACGACGCTGCTCGAGCGCGACGCCGATCGCAAGTACGTCGTCGCGTATTGGGTGCTCGACGATTGGCCCGGCTGGGATCCAGGCAGCGCGCGCGAACTGCTTGCGAAGATTCACACGCTGATCGTGGCAAAGACGCCCGGCAGGCCCGCGATCTGCGGCTTCGGTGCGGGAGTCGGCAAACCCGGGAAGGTCAATTGGGATCCTGGCACTGCCGCCAACTACTCCAACGGCGGTTGCGATATCGTCGGGTGGTACAACTACTCGCCGTTTGGGCGCCACCGTCCGTCCTTGGGCAAGCAGTTGGACTGGACGATGAAAGCGCTATTGCCGGCCATGGCGGACAGCCTCGAAAAGAAGGGCTGGGACATCGCCAAGACGCCGCTTTACGGAATTGGTCAAGCCTGGTCGGGACTCTACGACAAGCACCACTATCAGCCGGGGCTCACTCGCGAGGAAATGCTGGAGCAAGCAAAAGCCTTCTGCGGTTTCGGCGCAAACTACATAGGGTGGTACGCGTGGGACGACAGCGGCGACGAAGCGGGGACGCAAACTCCCAACAACTCGCCGGTGATCGCCGCCGGCATCGCGGCCGGCATCAAAGCCTGCCGCGAGGTTTGGAATTAACTTAAGCTGATCGCTTGCGCGTCGCCGCGGCTTTACGTGCCGACTTCTTGCGATCGGCAGCCGTCCTCCCGGTGCTTGGCCGCGCTCCCAGGTCCTCCGGCTTCGACTCCGTCATGTCGACCTTATAGTGTTTGGCGGCCTTTTTAATATTTGCGAACGCGAGCTCACGTTCGGCGGCCGTGACGCCGGTAACTTGATCGAAGCGCGCGATGGCATTTCGAACATGAGATGCATCGGTCATCGGTTCCTTGCGCTTCTTTGGATACGCAAACACGCTGTCGGGAAGGTCGGCCCGCCCCGTGAGGTCTCCGTGTTTTGTGTGCGGTTTCCAAGTCGCTCGCATGTAAATGCCTCCCTCAGCTTTTATTGGTCGTTCTTACCCACCAGCTAAACTCTGCGCCAACAGGCAAGCCCAACCTGGGCGCGAACGCCGAGCGGATCCACTGCGCGGCTCAGAGTCGGCAGTGTAGGCCGAAACGATTCCCCTCGGGATCGCTTGCAAAACACGAACGACAACTACTCGGAAACTCGTTGATCTCGCTGACGCCAGCCGCACCGCCGGCAATCAATCGTTCTCGCGCCGAGTCGATGTCGTCCACTTCGAACATGGCGCCATTCGATCGCCCAGGGATGAAGCCGAGCGATTCGCCGTTTCCGACTCCGAAGGCCGTCGTTCCGAGATCGAACTCGGCCCAATGATCGCCGAACGCCTGTCCGGGTTGCAACCCGACGACGTCGCGATAGAATGCGACGGCCCGAGGGATGTCACGCACCGAGTAGGCGACGAATGCTAAGTCCTTGACCATGCCGAGCCTCCGTTCATTGCAAATGTTACCCGGACCCGGCTAGAGACTTAACGTCGCGGCGAACGGTTCCTGGGAACCCTTGATCGTCTTGGTCGGTGAGCCGCCGGCTGGGTATTTCCACACACCGACGGGCCCGCCGCCGGAGAAATTCGGGCCGATGAGTGTCGAACCGTCGAGCCAGAACGCCATCACGTTGGTGCCGCCCTTGAGCGCTACGGTTCCTTTTATTGCGCCGCTTGTAGTCACGCGATAGACGTGCCCAGTGCCTTTGTCGCCCATTGCAACGTAGGTGCCGTCCCATTGCACGCCGGCCGGACTGCTCATCTTGAGGTTAAGCTCCGTGACGCCCAGCGACTTGCCGCCTTTGGGCAGCTTGATGAAAATGAACTTCGCCGAACGGTCCCAGCCGTCGATGTACAAGTTGCCCGAGCTATCGTAGGCGCAGAAGTACGTGGAATCGATCTGACTAGGGTCGTTGTACTGCTTGGGACTGCCCTTGGCTTTGGGATAGATGTCGAGCGCACCGTAGAGATACGACGACAAGTTCGTAAGCGCGAGGTTGCCGGTGACGGGGTCGACCGCACAGCCGTAAGGCGCCCCGGTCGTCGTGAGTTTTCGTATGGCGCTCGTGCCGCCGTGCGCGAACATTTGGACTGGGCCGGCCTCGTCGACAACGAAGATGTCGCCCGCTTTATCGGAGCAGAGCCCCGCGACCGCGCCGAAACCGCTCAGCGAACCGACCTTCGCGCCCGACGGGTAGGTAAAGATATCGACCAAGTTGGTCGCGATGTCCGAGACATAGAGGAGAGCCTGCGACTTGGGGACCGCGTCTACCCAAGATCGCCGTACGTCGGGGAGCGGTGAGGAGCCCGCAGTTCCGTTCGCGGAGCAGGCCGAAAGGAGCGCGGCTCCGGCGGCCAATGCAAGCGCGTAGAGACCAATAATATGTCGGTTCATGCCCCTAGTATAAACGCCAAGCTGGCCGCCCCGGTAGTCCCCCCGAAACGCCGGCCTAAAGGTGTGCCGCGCTAGGTCAAGACCCCTGGCATTCGCCGCACTCGGCATCGGTGTTATTGCTTGGGTCATCACAGCCCGATATATAACCACATTGCTTATAGCCGCTCGTACCCGAGTTCGTGACACAGGTATCGGTATAAGTCGTTAGCTTGCAGCCCGGGGCCAATCGCGGTTCTATCGCTGCGCGTATTTCGGATTCGCTTTTTTCTTCGCGAATCATCGACATCATTTCATTGTGAAGAGCCTTGGACATTTAGGTTCCCTTTCTTAATGAAGTGGTTGCGCCGAGACTTTCGCTCGCAGTCGAAGGTCCCTTCCGAGTACAAACCCGATCGGCGGGCGCCTTTTTAGGTAAACGAGAAGCGCAAATTATTTCTTAGCCGCCACCACGCCCAGCGGAACGTCGAAGTTGCCCGTAAACGTTGCGATCGGTGAGCCGCCGGCAGGGTAGTTAAAAACCTCGCCGTCGCCGTTGCCCGCATCTCCGCAATAGACAAGGCCCGCAACGATCCAGGTCTGCGCGCAATCGCCGGAACCCGAGAACGACACAGTGCCCTTCAACTTCGCGGTCGTTCCACTCACTGTGTATTGATACATCGCGTTCGTATTCTGATCGAAGACGGTGAGGTAGGTACCGTCCCACTGCACGGAGCCGGGAAACTGCACGGTATTGCTCGTTTTGATGGTTTCGAATTTCGTGCTGCCCTTCGGGAGCTCGACGAGCGCGAAGCCCTTCCGGTTGCCGGTGAAGCCGTCGGCAAAGAGATTACCCTGGTTGTCGTAGCCGTCGAAGAACTCTTCGTCCAACGGAGTGGTGTAAGCGGTACCCGAGCCGCTTGCGTTCTTGAAGATGACGACGTCGCCGCCACCCGCTCCCGACGCATACAAGATCCCGACTGCAAGGTCGCCGCTGGTATCCATGGCGCAGCTGGATGGAAAAAAGTACGCGACAGAGAGCGTCTTGATCAACTTCTGGGGGACCATGAACTCCTCGATCTGGTACTGGCCTCCGACGTTCCAGAACGTCTTCTTCCCGTAGCCGTAGAGGACGTTCGTGCACCCTTGACCACCGAGGCCATCGATCTTACCGATCTGCTGATCGCTCTTCGGATAGTCGAAAATGCTGGCGTAAGTACCGTATTCATTAAAGATGTACTCAAAGGTCTTCGACTTCTTATGCCGGTCAGGAAGAATGGTGGCGTAGGTGGGCAGCGGACTTAGGCGCGCCGCCGTTACCGGCCTTCCGTTCACCGAGAGCATCCTACCGATGTACGTGACGTTGAGCGCAGCGGTTGACGGCGCGACAGCCATGTCATTCTGACCCTTCGACAGGCTCACGGGAAGGGCGCCGCCACACGCTGATAGCATCGCAAGTGCAACCGTGGCACCGCCGTACTTCACGAAACCAGTTGTATTCATTACGCTACCTTTCTGAGTAGATACGATCTTAGGTTGTTTCTCGTTGGCCCCAAAAGACCGGGCGTACGCAGCGCGTTATTTTGGCATGCTGACGGCGGCGGCGAATGGAAGTGGGGCGTCGTAGAGGTTCTGAAGGCGCTTGCCTCCAGCCGGATAGCGGTAGACGCCGACGCTTTCGATTCGGTCTCCGGCGATCGGGGCGTAAAGCGTTTGGGCGTTTCCGTTCGATGTAATCCAGAATGGGCCCAACGCTGCGTTGCTATCGTCAAGTCTTACAACGGCGACCCTAGTGCCGGTGTTGCCGCTGATTTTGTATTGGTAGATCGCGCCGGAACTCGTGCTCGCGATTGCAAGGTGCTTGCCGTCCCAAAAGAGGGGAGAGCTGGCCTCGTCGGTGACGGCGGGCCTCAAGGAAAGAGGGCGCAGCTTGGCGTGGCCTTTCGGTAGCTCAAGGAAGATGTTGCTGCCAGGCCCCTCGCCATAACTAATGGCGTTGGCAAAAAGGTTCCCATCGCTGTCGTACGTGCAATACCAGAAGTTAGCCGCGCCGGAATATTTGTAATATTGCGCTGCGCCTTTGGCGTTAAGGTAAACGGCAATGCTGCCTTCGGTCTGAGTGGTCCGGATGTTGCAGACCGCGAGGTTCCCCGTCGTCGGGTCCACCGAACATGCGTTGGGATGCCATGAAGCATCGTTAAGAACTCTGAAGGCGCTCCTGGCGCCATGCGCGTATCCGCGAACCTGGCCCGCCTCGGAATCGTCGACGAAGACGTTTTCATGCTGGTCGACGCAGTCGCCGTTTGGATAAGAGAACCCCGCTAACTTCCCTACCAATCTTCCCGACGGCAGAGCAATCATATAAACATCGCCAGCTTTCGGATCACTGACGTAGAGAAGGCTCTGGTCTTTGCGCACGATTGCGCTCGAAGGTCCCACGGAAGCGCCGCTCACCGGCCGCGATCCACCGCACCCTGACAATATTGCCGCAGCGACGAAAATCGTTAGCGTGCGACAATAGAGCATTGCGATTTTCATTGGTGCTACCAACTCAAGACGACTAGGCCGTTGTGGGCTCGATTTTTCCAGCGTTGCCACATATGCACGTCCCCTTCGCTGTCCCCGCCGCGGGCGCCGCTGCCACCGCCGTTAAAACCGATCCATGAACGGATCGACGGCTATGAACGTTCGGCGCCGCAAAGGTCCATCGCGCCGGCGTTTCCGCGAACGACGTCGTCATCGTCTTTTTCGTGTCGCTACTTTTTTGTGGACCTCGTAGGCGTCTGGGGCGGACTTTTGACCCGGCCGGGACCCGGAAGAAGCGAAGGGGAGCCCGGCGGATGCCGGACCCCCTTTTTCTGAGGTTCGTTGTTTGGGCTGGCGAGCAGCTATGGCGTAAGGGCGATCCCGAGGTATAAGATGCTGCCGCTGCCGTTCGCGCATTCGCTTGGCGAGAACCCAATGCAGTAGACATCGGTGTATTTTACCGGGCCCGCCTTCTTGACTTTGGCCTTATAGAGGATGTACTGGGAGGTCGGGTCACCGGGATCCGGATAGAAGTAATCTTTGAACTTCTTGTCGACCTTGCCGGTCTTGTTTTTGGTGATGTACCCCACGTTGTATAGTGGCGCGGTGTCGTCTGAAGTTGAGACGTAGGGTCCGTCGTTGCCCCGGGTGACGTAGAAGCAGAAGCTGTACACGCTGTAGTCACATGAAGGGCCTGTCAGGGGCCTGACCCCCGGCATTAGGCGAGTCACCAATTTGTGGCCACGACTCGTCATTTGGAATTGTCCGGCCGACGACGGCACGGACGACGGCGAGCTGGTACTGCCGGAGCACGCTGAGAGTGCTAGGCTTGCGCCGAGCGCGGCGCTAATACCGAGAAGGCTTAAACGCACGTTTGGAACTCCTTCCGTAGCGAGTTCTTGTGAAGCGGGCCCGTCATACGGCGGGTCACCGCTGGGCAATGCGAGCCCATGGTTGCATTCCCCTCCCAGGATCCGGCCGATGCTCGCTTGCTTTGAAGGTTGCGTGCACGAACAAAGCATCGGACAGCAGGGTTAGCCTCGCTAGAAACGCAGGTTATTTCTCCGCTGCCACCGCGCCGAGCGGTAAATCGAAGTTGCCCGAAAAGACGGCAATAGGCGAACCGCCGGCCGGGTACTTGAAAACCTCGGCGTCGTAGCTACCCGCATCTCCGCAATAGATAAGACCCTTAACGATCCAGGTCTGCGCGCAGTCGCTAGCCCCGGTGAACTGTACGGTGTTCTTCAACGTCGCCGTCGTTCCACTAACCGTGTACTGATACGTGGCGTTCGCATACTGATCGAAGACGGTAAGGTAGGTACCGTCCCACTGCACGGAGCCAGGGAACCCCACCGTGTTGCTCGTTGTGACTGTTTTAAATTTCGTGCTACCCTTCGGAAGCTCGACGAGCGCGAAGCCCGAGCGGTTGCCGGTAAACCCGTCGGCGAAGAGATTGCCCTGGCTGTCGTAGCCGTCGAAGAACTCCTCATCTAATGGTGTGGTGTAAGCGGTACCCGAGCCACTCGCGTTCTTGAATATGACGACGTCACCGCCACCAGCTCCCGACGCTTCCAAGATCCCGACTGCAAGGTCGCCGCTGGTATTCATGGCGCAGCTGGATGGAAAAGAGTAGGTAACAGAGAGCGTCTTGATTGGCGTCTTCGGAACCTTGTACTCCGTGATCTGGTCAGAGCCCCCGACGTTCCAGAAGATCTTCTTTCCATAGCCGTAGAGGACGTTCGTGCACCCTTGGCCACCGTCGCCGGCGATCGAACCGATCTCCTGATCGCTCTTCGGATAGTCGAAGATGCTGGCGTAGGTACCGTAGTAATTGATAATATACTCAAAAGTCTTCGACTTCTTATGCCGGTCAGGAAGAATCGTGGCGTAAGTGGGCAGCGGACTTAGGCGCGCCGCGGTTACCGGCCTCCCGTTCACGAACAACGTCCTACCTACGTAGGTTGTGTTGAGCGTAGCGGCTGACGGCGCGACAGCCATGTCACCCTGAGCTTGTCGAAGGGCGCCGCCGCACGCCGAGAATATCGCGAGTGCAACCAGTGCACCGGCGTATTTCGCTAAACCAGTGGTATTCATTACGTTGCTCCTTTACGAGTAGACACGAATCGAAGGTTATTTCTCGACATTCGCGGGGGCGCCTACCGTTCCATCGTCGGCAAGCCAACTCGGATCATTTCTGGTGCGACATCGAAGCCCACCACGAGCAAGAAAGTATGAAGAATCCATGAGGCGCTGATTCGAACAGGACCTTGGGCAGCTGCTCGGTGTCTTTGTCCGTCCGCCTCGACTCGCTCGGCGATCTCGAACGAGCACCGCGAGAAGCGAGGACAAGCGCGCAGGCTTCTAGATCCCGGATACAAGAGCAACGATCTTGTCTTTGCCCGGCGCGATGGCTCACTCGTCAACCCTCGGAACTTCGGCACCATGGTCGTAGAGTTAGCCGAGCACGCGAAGCTAAAAGCAATAACATTGCACTGCCTGCGAGTACGCACGCCTCGTAACTCGCAAATAAAGGCATCGCATTAGAAGTGGTTAGCAAACGTCTTGGTCACCAGGATATCCGAACCACGGCCGAGCCTTATCTGCACGTCTTTCGGGAGCGGGACGCGGCTGCCGCAAGCGTGCTAGACTCGCTCTGCAGTTAGGTCCGCTTTTCAGGCGGCTAGACAAATGTTAGAAACCAGGAGCTAAAACCGACTTAGCGTGACGGAAAGCCCTGTAAAATAAGGCGGATTTTATTGGGATGGCCGGGAGTCGAACCCAAGTTCGGGGATTCCAGCCGATCCCGTCCGTTACCGAAAAGCGTTAGTCCGTCAGGCTGTTCCGTCGCACTAGTTGCCGGATCGCCCCTTTCGATCCCAACCGTTTCCGACCCGTCCGTGACAAAATGCGACACGTCGGGCGCCGGTGCCCGTTCGCGGACTGGCCAGGCTCTAGCATGGTGCGCGTCAATCGAGGCTGAGTTTGGCCTCGCGTCTGAGGGTAAAGCGTCGTCTCACCCAAAAGGAATGCTATGAGGTCGAAGCGCGAAAAAAGCAACGAGGTGCGAGCGACTGAACCATGAAAAAGCGTAAGATGCACGGAAGTGGCGCGGCATGAGCGGCCTCGTCCGCTACGCCTCACCGCTGCAAGGCCCGCAGGGTCTAGCTTGGGATGGTCAGTCGATGTGGCTGACGAGCGCCGCGAACGGTCGTTTATATGCGCTCGATCCGGAGACGTGGAGCATCCGGCACGAATTCGTCCCGCCGCATGAGTCGCTAGGTATAACCTACACCGGCTCTGATTTTCGGGTGATCCTCGCTCCAGCGATCGATGAGCCCGACCTGGAACTCGACCGGCGGTACGTTTATTCGTTTACACCCGACGCGGGATTCACTGCGTGCTTCCCGTGCCCGGATTTCTCCGGATCGTTTCTGGCGTATGCAAACGGGACGCTGTATCTCTCACAGGCGTGGGACAAGAAGCTGATCGAACTTAACGAGGCCGGTGCGCCTGTGCGCGAAGTGCAGCTCGAAAGGCGCCCTGTCGGTATGACGATCGTTGACCGCGCGTTCTATTTGGCGACTGTTAACGAAGACTGGGCGGACGGTCAGCTCCAGCGGCTCGGCGTCGATGCCCCCGTGTCATCGATCGTGACGCTGCAATCGTTTCCATTTAAACCGCGCAGCGTCGCCTATGACGGCGAGCGATTTTGGACCGCCGATCGCAACAACCACGCGATCGTATCGTTTACGTTGGCCACTTCCTAGCGCGTCGAGAACTAGCGGTTCAACTCGGCCAAGTCCTTCGTTACGCGCTGGTGCAACCGCGCGGCCTCTTTTCGTGTATCGGCCGTGGCATCCGAGGCGTTTCGACGCGCATCCGAAACCGCGTCCGCAGCGCGAAGATCCAGGCCAGCTGCTTCAGGCTGGTGAAGTCCAATCGATCGTGAGGCATTGCCTCACGATCGCCCTGAAGTCGGGAACAAACTGAGTGTCCGCGCCGGCCCTTAGGACCACGCAAACTCTCTTCCAAGGCTCGTCACTAGTGAGCTGCCATTTGTGACCCGAACCGTAGTGATCCATCATTAGCAAGATATCGCCCGGATGGATCGTAAAAGCTTTCGCCCCGTTGCGTCGCGAACTCGAGTATTCCCGCAATCGTGATAACATATTGAGAGAGTGGATCGTTATGCCAGTCCGAGGACGAGTACGCCGGCGTTTCCTTCAAGAACGTGGAGTCGGTTTCAACCAACGAGTGGTCGGCGATGCTTCCGCGCTGCACGTGGGAGTTGCCGTCAGGACCCGTGTACAGCCAAAAAGCTTTGATCATGTATGTGGCTCGACCCTCACCATGGTAGTTTCTGGGGTAAGCGGAGAGTAGAGCTAATGTTTCGATACGGAGGCCCATTACTAGGGCTGCGAACTGGAAAAGATTGTCGGCTTTCGCGCCTTGTAGTTTATTGCTATATTTAAGAACGCTTTCACTTTTGGGAGGAGATTAGGCAATGCCTATCATTAAGACTAGCGACAACGCGGAGATCTATTACAAGGATTGGGGCTCCGGACAGCCGGTGGTGTTTAGTCACGGTTGGCCGCTTGATGCCGACGCCTGGGAAGATCAGATGTTCTTTTTGGCGTCACGCGGGTATCGCTGCGTTGCTCACGATCGTCGTGGACACGGTCGGTCGAGCCAGCCTTGGGCGGGCCAGGACATGGACACGTACGCGGACGATCTTGCCGCAGTAGTCGAAGCGCTCGACTTGCGCGATGCGATTCACGTTGGCCACTCCACCGGCGGCGGTGAAGTTGCGCGTTATATCGCGCGTCACGGCTCTAAACGAGTTTCCGGAGCGGTGCTCGTCAGCGCAGTCCCGCCGCTGATGCTAAAAACAACGGCTAATCCGGAAGGGACGCCGATGGAGGTCTTCGATAACCTGCGCGCGGGCGTGCACGCGGACCGGTCGCAGTTTTTCAAAGACCTCAGCGCTCCGTTTTACGGCGCCAATCGGCCGGACTCGAAGGTCTCGCAAGGCGTGCGCGACACGTTTTGGCTTCAGGGCATGATCGCGAGTTTCAATGCCTGCTACGACTGCATCAAGGCATTCTCGGAGACCGACCAAACCGAAGACCTGAAGAAAATCGACGTTCCTACACTCATCATACAAGGCGACGACGATCAAATCGTACCGATCGCGGCGGCAGGATTGAAGCAGGCGAAGCTCGTTCTCAACGCAGAGCTGAAGGTCTACGAAGGTGCGCCACACGGACTACCCACTACGCTCAAAGATCGCTTGAACACCGATCTGCTGGAGTTCTTTACCACGCGCGTCAAAGCAGGGGCCCGCGCGAACTGAGGCTCCCTAACAACCGCTGGGACGCCCCGTAACGCCGGGGCGTCTCTTTTTTTCGTGGGATTGCGCTCAAGTAGCAAAAGCCGTTTTGCTCCATGGCCGGGAGTCGAACCTACGCTTGGGGGTTCCGGGCACTCCCGTCCAATACCGAATCGTGTTGTTTTGTAAGGCTTTTTTGCTACTTTTCGTCCCCGCCAATACCACCCGCTCCCGTCCGCTTCTAACCGCTCCGTTAGAAAATGTTAGACGATCGCGGTAGCCGAAAACGCCGGCTCACCGTCGATGCTACTAGTGCTACGATAAGTTCGCGATCCCTCGGATTAAAGGCCCCGCTATTTTTGAGGACGTAGAACGCGAAGCTATTCATTTCGGTCCCTCGGAGTGCCCCAAAGCTCTAGGGTGTCCCTGTAAAACTCCGTTAGCTAATAGACCGCATTGGGCGCGTCGACGACGCCACTGGCTTGGGTGATGCCGTATGGCACGCCAAGTTGTTTGACAGTTGCGCCTGTCTGATAGTCGATAACCGTGACAGTGTTCGTGCCTGAATCGGACACGAAAAGGAATTTGTTCTTCTTGTTGAGGGATACGCCGGTGACGTTCGAAAAGCCGGAGCCGATCGTTTTCGTTATGGTCGAATACGGTGGATCGATGACGTAGACGTTTGGCCCATAGGGCGCGATCAGGTCACCATTCGCGTCGAGCGAAAGACCAAAAGTACTATAATTGTATCCGATGCCGAGCAATAGCGTGGGGCTACATGTGCCAAGACCACCGACAAATTCAAAGAAGGTGATTCCAGAATCGGTGATGGCTTCCACAAACACGTTGCCATTGGCGTCGACGGCCACCGCCTTCGGGCGGTTCATTTGGCAAGACGCGACGACCCGATCGACCCCTTGACGGTACTGATTCACCGTGTACGAGGGGTAACCGGTAACCGCAAAAACATTGCCGTGGCGGTCTACGGCCACACCTAGCGGAGCAGTGGCGCTGTAAGTGAACGACGGCGAAGTCGCTCCGGTCGCGTATTCGGCGACGTCGCCATACGAACTCGTTTGATTCGTAACGTAAAGGTTGCCACGGCTGTCTACCGTTTCAGCCTGCGGATTCGAAATTCCATCAGTTATCGTGCCGAGCTGGCGGTAATAGGTGTTGGAGAGAATTTGCACTTCATTTGAGGCCGAGTTTAGGACGTAGAGCGCCCTCTTGTACGATGCTTTGTCGTGTTTCACACGTATCAGGACCGTACTTCCCGCCCCGCCCGCCACGGATTGCGATGCCTGATTTGCGAGAGAAGGCGCAGGGGTTGCGTTCGTACCGGCGCATCCGGCAACGGCTAAACCAACAAAGACCGCTAGCGCGCGAAAAGGCCTCATTTGCCCTCCAAAAACGAGCAATTTAAAACGCGCTGGAGCGAAGTAGAAACCTCACTAAGTGCGTGTTCTTTCCACTTCTAGCGATTAAGCCTGCGCTCCCCTTTAGGGTGCGCATCTCATTGGCTGCTTGCTCGTATTCGTCGCTGTCGTCTTCGCTGTCGGCGAAACTCGGTGAAGTGCTACTTAATGCTCGAATGGCACTTCTCCACGCAAGCCTGTCAACTCAAGTTCTTGCTTCTCGGAAGCCTGATCCAACGGCCTAGCTGTAGAAGGCAAGGTCAAGCGCTAACCCGGAGCATCCTAACATGGTCACGGCCACCAAATGGCCACCGTGACGGGTTAGCCGCTCAAAAAGTCCGTAAAACAAGGATAATACTTATTGGGATGGCCGGGAGTCGAACCCGGACGTCCTTTCGGACTGCAGATTTTCGCACCACTATGGCTTTAGCCACCGCAACGTTTGCGTTTGTGGTCCGGACTGTGCCTTGACCCTATGAGAATCGATCTCACGTAGGTCGCGCCCGTCCAGTCTCTACACCTTCTCCGCGCAAGCGGAGCTTGGCTCGGCATCGTCACGTCGCGATGACAGAGAGTTCACCGACTTTGAGCGCATCCCGCAACGGGTTTCCCTCGCTACGGCTCAACGGACCGTGTCAAGTCTGCTGTGTCTGCCTGTTCCACCACCATCCCAAACTGGAAATTCCCGACCCACTTACTGCTGATAATGCTCTACGACTTCTTCGCTGCGCACCTCGGCGACATCGGGGTCTTGGCCAGCGTCGCGGCGGGCGCGGCGCTGCCGCAGGAGATCCCAATATTGGTCGAGCCGTACGGAGATCTCATCGAGGCGCTTGCGGTCGTCTTTGGTCAATTTGGATACGTCGCCGTGCTCGAGCAAGCGATGCTCTTCGGTAACGAGACCCTCGATGTGCTCGTGTATTTGCGTATCGTTCATGTACGAAATCTCCCACGGGTCTCCGAGGCCTTAGTGTAGGCGACTTGAGGTTGTCCTGCCGATGCGTCGCGCTCCTGCAACAAGATGCCGAGCGGCAAATCCGACGATGTCGCGACGGCTTTGTCGGAGCCGACGATCTCCATCGCGGTCTCGATCACGATGATTCCACCTGGAAGGATGTCGGCACGTTGCGGCTTCATCCCCTCGACCTTCTTGCGTTCCTCAAGCGGCATCGCCAGCAACCGTTCCAGCGTGCGTTGCAGATCCTCGCGGGTCAAATCGCAGGAATGGATCGGCGTTCGGCGACCTCGTACGATCCCGGCGATCGTGGTCGCGGTTCCGCCGACCAACGCTAGCCGTTCGACGGCCGCGCACTCCGTTAAAGGTTCGAGCGCCTTGCGAGCCATTGCGCGGGCACGCTCGACGGCGGCCTCTTCGACAGCTCCGCCACGGCCGGCTAACTCAGGCACGGCCTCGGTAACCCGCACGGCGCCGATCTCACAGGTGATCAGTTTTTCCGGTTCCGTCGAAGTGCCGGTGGCATACTCCGTGCTGCCGCCGCCGGCATCGAGCACGCCCACACGTTCGCCGCGCAACTCCCCGAGCACGGTGAGCGCTCCTCGATAGGAGGCCTCCGCTTCTTCCTCTCCTGAAAGGATGCGCAGCGGAGTGCCTAGCAGGGCTTGGACTTTCTGTGAGAACTCGTCGCCGTTCTCCGCCCGTCGCAGTGCGCTGGTCGCCACCGCGAAAAGCCTGATATAGTGACCCTTCACCTCGCGTTGAAACTGTCCGATCGCTTCGAGCGTTCGCTGCATCGGCTCGTCGCCGAGTCGCCCCCGCTCGCCCAAACCCTCACCGAGCCGCGTGCCCACGGAGCGAGCGGTTTGCGTGCGGGGAATCGCCGGAGCGACGTCGGCCAGCAGCAGCCGAGTCGAGTTCGTGCCGACCGAAACGATAGCGAATCGTTTACTCACTCGCTCACCACCCCCGGGAAGTTACGGAAGCTGCTTAGCTGCAAAGTACGCCGCCCGCCGTTTCTTTTGTAAGAAATGGCGCTCGGCCGCCGGCATCACATCGGCCGGCTCCCATTCCTGAGTGCTTTTGAGATACGCAGCGATATGCTCTTCGAGCTCGTCGTCGCGAATTTGCGGGGCGAGCGAAACCGAGCAGCGCCGGCCGTCTTGACGAACTTCGAACGCTAGGCGCTTGCGCGCAAAGAGCGACCGCTGATACTGATCGCGATGCTCCGCTACGTCGGATGCGCTCGCGGTTGCAAGCTCGCCTCCCTCGAGACGGACCGTCGCGCCGTAGGTATTGAGGTTGATGACGACTCCTTTAAGCGTATCGCTCACGGCGATGCAGCGGGTTGGGGTGATACGAAGATGAGGGCCTCATTTGGCCGCACGAGGCGCAAGCGATCGTGGATCTCCGGAATGGCACCTTCCGGATCGCGAAGGCGGCGCACCTCTCGTTCTTGTTCGTCGCGTTGCCGTCGCAGCGACCTGATGTCCGCTCGGATCGCCGAGAGCTGGCGCGACGCCGCAACGTCTTCACCGATCGCGCGCGCATACTGCACGGCGACGAGCACCACCACGAGTAGGACGACCGCGGCCGCCAGCAGACGGCTGGCGGCACGGAGGACGGGGCGGGCGCGTTTCAGCGCGCCGTTCGAACGGGTTCTAGACCTTCTGCCTGCCATTCTCCCAATCGACGGTATTTTCGATATCGATGGTCCAAGAGCATCTCCGGCGTCAGAGCTGCCAGGGGTAAAAGCGCCGCTTCGACGGCGTCGAGCGTCCGCGTCACAACGTCGCGCGCATTGCGGTGCGCTCCGCCCAGCGGCTCGGGGAGTATCTGGTCCACGATACCGAACCGGTGCAAATCATCTGCCGTTAACTTCAAGTGGGCCGCCGCTTCTTCCGCTTTGCTCGCATCCGACCACAAGATTGCGGCGCAGCCCTCGGGTGACGCAACCGAATACGTGCTGTGCTCGAGCATGATGACGAAGTCGGCAATCGCGAGTGCGAGCGCGCCGCCCGAGCCGCCCTCTCCGACGATCGTGGCCACGATCGGAACCGTCGCCGTCGAAAAGGCCTGCAGGCACATGGCGATTGCCTCCGACTGCGCGTGCTCCTCGGAGCTGATTCCGGGATCGGCGCCCTTGGTATCGACGAAGGTCACGATCGGCAGCTGCAATCGCGATGCGAGCCGGGCAAGGCGCGTCGCCTTGCGATAACCTTCCGGCGCCGGCATCCCAAAGTTGCGGTGCAGATTCTCCTTTGTATCGCGCCCACGCTGCTGGCCCAAGACCATGACGTTGCGCGCTCCCAGGGTCCCCAAACCGCCCACGATGGAGGGGTCGTCGCGGAAATGACGATCGCCGTGCAGCTCGTCGAACCGATCGAAACGCGCAATATAGTCCAGCGACGTCGGCCGGTTGGGGTGGCGCGCCATATGCACCTTCTCCCAGGGCGAGAGCGTTCCGAACAGCTCCCGTAGGATCAGCTGATACTTCTCCTCCAGCGCGGCGATCTCGCTCGACATGTCGAGCGGCTGCGCGGCTGACGCCTGGCGCAACTCGGCGATGCGACGTTCCAACTCGACCAAGCTTCTTTCGCGCTCCACGATGAGATTGTTACTCATGAGCCGCGTACTCCAGCAGGCGAACCAGAGTGCCTTTGAGATCCGCGCGCTCGACCACCATATCGATCGCGCCCTTCTCCAACAAGAACTCGGCAGTTTGAAACTGATCGGGCAGGCGTTGGCGGATGGTCTGCTCGATCACCCGCCTGCCCGCAAAGCCGATCATCGCTTTGGACTCGGCGACGATTACGTCGGCTTGAAAGGCAAAGGAGGCGGAGACGCCGCCGCTGGTCGGATCGGTCAGCACGACGACGTAAAAGTTGCCCTCCGCCATGAAGCGCGAAACCGCCGCCGTCGTCTTCGCGAGCTGCATGAGTGCGAGCATGCCCTCTTCCATGCGTGCGCCGCCAGAAGCGGCGAAGATAATGCAGGGAACGTGCTCCCTCCGCGCTTCCTCGAGCAGCAGTGTAATTCGCTCGCCGGTCACTTGCCCCATCGTGCCGCCGCGAAAATGAAAGTCCATCACGCCCAGTGCAATTCGGTGGCCCCCAAGGGAGGCAAGGCCGCAGACGACCGATTCGGAAAGGCCGCTACGTTCACGGTCGCTTTTGAGCTTCGCGGGATAGGATCTGCGGTCGGACCAATCCAGCGGGTCGCCGGGTAATACGTCGGCGCCCAACTCGGTAAACTCACCGTCGATGATCGACGCAATGCGATCGTACGCTTTCATGCGAAAGTGATAATCGCAGCGAGTACACACAAAAAGATTCGCAGCCAAGTCGCGCCGGTAGAGCACCTCGCCGCACTTCGGACACTTGGTCCACATCGCACCATCCGTCGCTTGAGCCTCTTTGGTGCGGCGGCCTGCCAGCCACTCGGGCCTCGGCACTATGCGACGCGCTCCTTCGCGCGCTTCGGACGAAGCGAAGCCGAATAGAGCTTGCCGAGCTGTTTGAGATAGTTAAGGATTTCTCGCTCGTTGAGTTTCGATTCGCCGGCAACGCGGTCGGTAAAGACGTATGGAACCTCGATCGCCTTTCCATAATGCGCTTTGGCAATGACTTCGAGTCCGATCTTGAACCCGATCGGGTCTAACGCTACGCCGGATAGAGCCTCGCGCCGAACCAAAAAGAAACCGCTGGTTACGTCCTTGACGTTCGTGAGCGGCCGGGCCAGCCAACACGCAACACGCGATGCGATGATGCGCCGCTTGGGCCAGTTGGCGATCCCGCCACCCGGTACGTAGCGGCTGCCGATCGCCAACCCATAGACCCCCGATTCGAGCGCTTGCACCATCTTCGGCAAAGCGTTGACGTCGTGGCTAAAGTCTGCGTCCATTGCTCCAAGCACGGTCGACTCGCAGCGCGCCATCGCCCAACCGTCAATCACGGCGCTGGAGAGTCCCAACTTGCCGCTGCGGTGCAAGCAGCGCACGGGCAACTCTCGAGCAAGCCGCTCGACGACGGCGCCGGTGCCATCCGGCGAGTTGTCGTCAACGACAATGATCTCTCCATCGAGCCCGTTGACGTCGAAGGTCGCCCCGAGCGCTCGGAGGAGCTTTTCGATGCCGGCGGCCTCGTTGTAGGTCGGAATAACGATTGTAAATGGAAGTGCCATGCGCGATCAGTGTTTTTACGACGTGACGGCGCCAATCACCGCCAACAGTACGAGAGCGGCCGTATCCGTGCGGAGAACGCGTGGACCGAGCCAGAGCATTGTGGCCCCGCGACTCTCGGCGAGCTCCGCTTCGGCGTGCGTGAAACCGCCCTCCGGGCCGACGACCAGCAGCACCCGGCCAGAGGCCGGCAGTGCCTCGGTCAGTCGCGCATGCAACGGGCCCGGCGTAGCGAGCTCCCATGCGAAGAGCACGGCGCCGTACTCGCTAAATCGCTCCAAAAGCGCCCCAAACGGCATCGGATCGAGGACCGAAGGAACACTTTTGCGCCCGCACTGCTGGGCCGCGCTGCGAGCAATGCGCTGCCAGCGCGCCGCTTTCTCGGCGCCGACGTCCCGGCTAACGCTGCGCTCGCAATAGAACGTAAGGAACGTCTCGACGCCCAGCTCGCTGCCCTTCTCGATGACGAAGTCCATTCGGCGCCCTTTGGGGACGGCTTGTGCGACATCAATCCGAAGTGCAGTGGAGGATACGCGATCGTCGAAAATCTCCTCCTCGATGTTTGCGCGTACGACTCGCCCCACGGCGGCGATCGCCGCCGTAAACGTGCGCGCCGCCGAGTCGATCACCACGACGTGATCGCCGACGCTTAAACGCAGGACGTGTGCAATCTTGTGGGCGTCGGTGCCGCCGATCTCGACGATCCCGCCAGTTTCCTTCGCCCCCTCGACGAAGAATCGGCGCGCCGCAGTCACTCGGGGCGGAACGCGTCCTTCACGCGGTCGAAAAAACTTCGATCGTCGATCTCGTCGCCCCCGGCAAGTGCGTAGGCATCGAGCGCATCGCGTTGACGCTTGTTCATCTTCGTCGGAACCACGACGTGAACGGTTACGTGATGATCTCCGCGCTGGGAGCCGCGCACGGTTGGCATGCCCAATCCTCGGAGCCGCAACGTCGTTCCGGACTGCGTTCCAGGAGGAATCGTGACGTCGACGGGTCCGCCGAGCGCAGGCACGTCAATCGAAGCACCCAACGCGGCAGCCGGAAAACTCACCGGCACGTCCACGAACGTGTCTCGACCTTCGCGACGGAAGAGCGAATGCGGTGAGAGGATCAAATAAACGTAGAGATCGCCGGTTGGGCCGCCGCGTGTTCCACCTTCACCGCTGCCGGCAATGCGAATCCTCGAACCATCGTCGACTCCGGCCGGGATTTTGACGGTCAAACGCGTCTCTGTTTCTCGAGCGCCTCGCCCAGCGCACGGCTCGCAGGGGTGCGCGGCGACGTGCCCCTCTCCCCGGCAGTGCGCGCAGACCGTTTGCGTGACCATTTGCCCCAGCGGGCTCTGACGCGTCATGCGCACCGTTCCGCTGCCGCTGCAGCGCTCGCACGGCGTGACGATCGTGCCAGGCTTAGCGCCCGTTCCTTTGCACGCCTCGCACTGCGCCAGCCGATCGAAAACGATCTCTTTGGTCGTACCTGCGAATGCTTCTTCGAGCGTGATCTCGAGGTCGTAGCGAAGATCCGCACCGCGTTGCGGGCCTTGGCGCCGCGGCTGCGCGCCACGAACCCCGCCAAAGAACATATCGAAGATGTCGCCGAATCCGGTTCCGAAGCCGAGGTCGCCCGGGCCGGTCGAAGCGCCGTTGCCGACGGAGCCGTAGCGATCGTATTGCGCCCGTTTGTTCGGATCGGAGAGCACTTCGTAGGCTTCGTTGATCTCTTTGAAGCGATGCTCGGCTTTCGACTTATCGGCGGCGACGTCGGGGTGATGCCGGCGCGCGAGTGCGCGATAAGCTCGTTTGATCTCCTCCCCCGAAGCGTCGCGACCGACGCCGAGGATCTCGTAATAGTCCGTGACCGACATTTTAAGAAGTTGGCAGGTGATCCACGTCGGAGAGGCGCTGGCTCAACGATTCGGCGGTACCGGAAGCAAGTGCCAACAATCGCGCATACGGCATGCGGCGGGGACCGAGGATCGAGAGCATTCCGTACGCGTGAGATCCGAAATGATAGGGCACGGTTACGATGGAGAGGTCCGCGAGCTCTTCGCTGCCGAGCTCGTGACCGATCTTGACGCTTACGGTGTCGGCAATCATCGCATCTGCGACAATTTGGTAGAGCGTCTTCTGCTCTTCCACGATGCGCAGGATAGAGCGAAGCTTTCGAAGATCCTGAAACTCCGGCTGATCGAGGAGGTTTTGCGCGCCGGCGGCCGCGATGTTGGGCTGTTCGTTCGACCGCGCCGAGAGGCAAGCGGTCACCACGGCACCGCGTAAATCCTCCGAAACGCCCACGTCGTGCGCGGCGCGCGCGATCTCACTCTCCGTGACTTCACGAAGCGGACGGTTTGCAAGCCGCGCATTGAGCGCGTTGGAGAAACGAGTCAGGTCGTCGGGTTGTACCTCCGCTCCCACTTCAAATAGGCTCTGAGCGGCGACGCCTAGCGACGTTACCACGATTGCAACTCCGGTGTGCGGTGAGAGCCAAATCAGTTGGATATGCTTGAAGCTTTGCGTCTCTTGCTGCGGCTTGGTCACAAACGCTAAGTTATTCGAAAGGCGCCCGAGCAGTCGCGTGGTGTGATCGATAATTTCGTCGAGCTCGCGAGTTGCATCGCTAAGCTCGTCGCGTATGCGCCGGCGGTCGTCGCCGGTGAGCTCTTCGGGCTGCATCAGCCGGTCAACATAGGTCCGGTAACCGGCATCGGAGGGAATCCGGCCGGCCGACGTATGCGGCTGGACGAGGTAGCCGGCCGCTTCGAGCTCGGCCATCTCGTTGCGTACAGTCGCAGAGCTGATCCCAAGATTGTATTTCTGGGTCAGCGCCAGGGAACCGACGGGCTCGGCAGACGCGATGTATTCGTAGACAACCGTGGCCAAAATGTACGCCTTGCGCTTGTCCAGGCCGATGCTCTCTGTCACGCCACCTACTGTAGCACTCCTGCGCCGCGAGTGCTAGCCGTAGCGTTACCTTGGGCCCGGTCGATTGCTTGAAGAAGTTCTTCCCAGCTCAAGCCCCCCACGGAAACGTACGAAACGGCCCCGCTTGGATCGAGCACTAGCGTCACCGGGACCTTCGTGACGGAGTAGATGCGAAAGATTGCGCCCTGCGTGTCTTCCACGAGCGGAAGCGAGATATCCCAGTGCTCGAGGTAACTCGACGCAACGCCCGGCAGCTCGTCGGAAACGGTCACCACTGCGATGTCCTTGCCGAAGGAGTTTAGAGCCCGAACGAAGTCTCGCAGCTCGGCGGTACAAACATCGCACCAGGTCGCCCAAAAATCCACCACCACGACGCGTCCGCGCAAATCCGAAAGATAGGTCGAGCCACGCGCCGTCGCGATCGCGAAGTTCGGCGCAGGCGCGCCATATTGAATCGTTGCGAGTCCCGTTTGCGCGGGGACGGTCAGCGCGGCGAGGACGAGTGCGGCCAGCATTGCAGGTGCCCGTAAGATTCGGCAGGCCTGACCTTGCGGCCCTCGTAAGTCGGTATGCCTATGAGCTCTGCCATCGAGCCGCTCTTTGAGGAACGCCGCCGCTTTCCACCATCGCCGGAGTTTGCATCCCAAGCCAACGCGACGTACGACCTTTATAAGCAAGCAGAGCTCGACTACACCGCTTTTTGGGCCGGTTGGGCGCGCAAGCTGGAGTGGAGCAAGCCCTTCACCGTAACGCTCGAATGGACCGAGCCCTTTGCGAAATGGTTCGGCGACGGCGAGCTCAACGTGTCCGTCAACTGCCTCGACCGTCACGTGCGCTCGGGACTGGGCGACAAGATCGCCTATTATTTCGAAGGCGAGCCGGGCGATCGCCGCACGATCACGTATCGCGAACTTCTCGAGGACGTCAACCGATTCGCGAACGGATTGCGCAAGCTAGGAATCGGTAGAGGCGATCGTGTGGCAATCTACATGCCGATGATCCCCGAGCTGCCGGTTTCAATGCTGGCCTGTGCGCGCATCGGCGCCGCTCACTCCGTGATCTTCGGCGGGTTCTCTCCCGAATCGATCGTCGACCGCGTCAACGACGCGAGCTGCGTCGCGCTCATCACCGCCGATTTTGGCTGGCGCCGTGGGAACAAAGTCCCGCTTAAACGCAACTGCGACATAGCGATGGAGCACACACCAACGATTGCGCACTGCATCGTCGCCCGTCGCGTCGGCGATGACGTCTTCATGCACGAGACGCGCGACATCTGGTGGAGCGAGCTGGTCGCCGGCGAATCGACGGAGTGCGAGCCCGAAGCGATGAACGCCGAGGACCTGCTCTTCCTTCTGTATACGAGCGGAACCACTGCCAAACCGAAGGGCATCAAGCATACGACGGCGGGATACTTGACGCAGGCGGCGATGACGCACGAGCTCGTCTTCGACCTCAAAAAAGAACGCGACATCTATTGGTGCACCGCCGACATCGGCTGGGTGACGGGACACTCGTACATCGTCTACGGGCCGTTGGCAAACGGCGCGACCAGCGTCCTCTACGAAGGCACGCCCGATTTCCCCGATAAGGACCGCTTTTGGGTAATCGTCGAACGGTACGGCGTCACCATCCTCTACACGGCACCGACGGCGATCCGAACCTTTATAAAGTGGGGGACGGAATATCCGGCGCGGCACGATCTTTCGTCGTTGCGGCTGCTGGGCACCGTCGGCGAGCCCATCAATCCCGAAGCCTGGATGTGGTATCGCCAGTGGATCGGTGCGAGCAAGACGCCGATCGTGGATACGTGGTGGCAAACGGAGACGGGCGGCATTATGATCGCACCGCTTCCCGGCCTAACGACCCTGCTGCCCGGCAGCGCGACGCTGCCGTTACCCGGCATCGGCGTCGACATCGTGGACGATCGAGGAGAGAGCGTGCCGCTTGGCGGTGGCGGCTACGTCGTGCTCACGAAGCCGTGGCCCGGCATGCTGCGCGGGATTTGGGGCGACGACGACCGCTACGTACAGACCTATTGGTCGAAGTTTCCCCATCTATACTTTGCCGGCGACGGCGCGCGTCGCGATGCGGACGGCAACTACTGGTTCATGGGTCGAATCGACGACGTAATGAACGTCAGCGGGCACCGTATCTCGACGACGGAGGTAGAAAGCGCGCTGGTCGATCATCCGCAGGTCGCCGAGGCGGCGGTCTGCGGGAAGCTCGACGAGATGACGGGTCAAGCCGCGTACGCGTTCGTCTCGCTCAAGGGCGGCATCACCGGGTCGCCGGAGCTTGCGGACGAGCTGCGCGACCACGTCGGCTCGAAGCTGGGCAAGTTCATCCGTCCGAAGTACGTGACGTTCACGCCGGAGCTTCCAAAGACGCGCAGCGGCAAGATCATGCGCCGATTGCTGCGTGACATTGCCGAGGGTCGCACGCTCGGGGACACGACCACCCTGGCGGACTCTTCGATCGTGCACGAGCTTGCCGAGCGCGCCAAGATCGAGGTCGCGCAGGAAGAGTAGGCCGCATTTCATCCGCTTGGAAGCCTGGCGGCGTTCTTTCGAGGAGCGTCGAAATTTAGGGCCTTATGGCACGGGCGCCCGGGGACGAGGAGGCTTTGGCGGTAGCATTCGCGGCACACGAGCGTTGGGCATTCGCGCGGGCGTATCGGGAATACGCGTCGCTGCTCTATTCCGTCGCGTACAACGTCGTGCGCAATAGCGAAGATGCGCAAGACTGCGTCGCTGATGCGATCGCGCGACTGTGGCGATCGCCTTCGGCGTATTCGTCGGAGCGCGGCTCGGTCCGCAGCTTCTTGGTCGTCTGCGTGCGCAACGAAGCGATTTCAAGGCGGCGTCGCCAGAGCCGCCGGCTTCACTTAGAAGAACGGCTCGCCGCGATGCCGGTGGAACACCAAGAACTCGACGCGGGCGACCCCATCGAGCGCGATCGCGTGCGCAGTGCATTCGCTAAACTTCCCGAAGACCAACGCGCCGCGCTTGCGCTCGCGTTCTATGAAGGAAAAACGCACACGGAGATCGCCTCGGAACTCAAAACGCCGCTCGGTACGATCAAAAGCCGCATCAGTCTGGGGCTGCGCAAGATCGCCGGCGCCCTTGGACCCGACGGAGTCGACCGATGAACGACGCGCATGCCGGCGAGCGCGCCGCTCTCTATGCGCTGGGCGCGCTCGACGACGCCGACGCCGCCGCGCTGGAAGCCCACCTGCGGGTATGCGCGGAGTGCGCGAGACTCGTCGGCGAAGCGGAACGAGACGTCGACACGATTGCCTCGCTGCAAACGCGCCGGCGAGCGCCGCAAGAACTGAACAAACGCATCGAACGCCTTCTAGCGCCTGCGCCCGCGCGGCGGACGCCATGGCCAGCCTTTGCGGCCGTCGCCGCCGCGTTTCTCGTCGGGGTTCTCCCGTCGGCCTACCTGTGGGAACGAAACCGCGCCATCGAGGATGCGATGCTGTCGCAAGCCGCCGCGGTGGATCGCCTCGTCGCAACCGCGCATCGCACGGCAAGTTTCCGGCCTTCGAGGGTTGCGCTCGCGGCCAACGTCATGTACGCCCCCGATGGGTCGTGGTACGTGATCGTGGTGCGAGGGGCACAGCATGCTCTACAGGTTGCATGGATGCACGACGGGGAGCAGACGATGCTGGGCGACGCCGTTCCTCACGGCGGGGTTGCAATGCTCTATTTACCCAAGAGTCATCGTATGGAGCAACTCGCCTTGATGGACGGGCCACGCATGGTCGCGCAGGCGCAGCTTCCCTATTAGCCCGCCTCGGCCGATGAAAAGAACGGCGTAAGGTCGTCCAGATGCTCGATGCGCAACGCCGGAGGCAGCGCCGAGAGAATCCTGGCGCCGTAGCGCGTCGATATGGCGCGCCCGTCGAGCAGCGCCATCAGGCCGCGGTCGCTGCCGCTGCGAATCAAACGCCCGAAACCCTGTTTGAGACGGACGGTGGCGGCCGGAACCATGTAGTGCTCGAAGCCGTCGAGACCGCGGGCCTCGAGCGCGCGAATCCGCGCCATAACCAGTGGATCGCTCGGCGAAGGAAAGGGAAGCCGGTCGATAATTACGCAGGAAAGCGCATCGCCGACGACGTCGATTCCCTCCCAGAACGTTCCGGTTGCAAACAACACTGCGCCGGGCGTTCGTCGAAACCAGTCGATGAGGTGCGAGCGCGGAAGCTGGCCTTGCAGCCGAACCGGAAAAGCGAGACGATCTGCAAGCAGCGCGTAGACCTCCCGCAGCCGCGAGTACGACGTAAAAAGCACGAAGGCTCGTCCGCGCGTTCGGTCGAGACACTCTTCGATGAGAGGTGCGGCGCGGCGCGCAAAATCCGGCGACTTTGGGTTCAGTTGCGCGGGCGCGATAAAAAGGCGGGCTTGGCGCGCGTAGTCGAACGGCGACGTGGCGACGAGCTCTTGCGCATCGTCGATTCCAAGCGTACGGCGGATGAAGTCGAAGGATCCGTTGGTCGAAAGCGTCGCGCTGGTCAAGATCACGCTCGGCGTACGCGAGAACAGCGTAGTCCGCAGGAACTCCGCAACCTCGTGAGGCGCACAATGCACCGAATAGCGCGCATCTGAGTCGCTGCGCTCGGCCCAGGCGATTGCCTCAGGTGAGCCGCCCTCGATGCGGTCGACAACCGTCTCGTGCGCCACGACGAGTCGCAGCGTCAAGTCGCGGCGGCGCTCGGCTTCGGCGAGCGTCTCGCCTTCCGGCTTGTGTTTACGCGCATCCGTCCAGTTCGCGAATACCCAGTTCTCCAAACGGTAGAGGCTTTCGCGCACCGCAAACAGCGCGGGCCCCGCTTCTTCGTTTGCAGCAAGTGGATAACGATCGCCCGGAACGCGCGCGAGCGACGATTCCAACTCTCGAACGGCCGCGTCGAACTCGCCGTCGAAGGCGGCCGGCAGCTCGTAGTTTCGGTGGATCTTGCGCAGCATACGCCCAATGCTCGCTCCGGAAAGCATGGCCGTGACGGCATCGGTGGCCCAGCGCTCGCACTGATGCGCTTCATCGAGCACGGCGACGTCGTAGGGCGGTAAGAGGCCGCCTCCGACGGCCAGGTCGAGAAAGAAGAGCGCGTGGTTGACGACGACGACGTCGGCATACTTCGCCTCATCCCGTTTGTTGAAGTAGAAACAATCTCGGAAATGCGAGCAGTACTCACCGACGCAGTCGTCGGCATCGGCATCGAGCTGCTCCCATTCACCTCCTGGCAGCACGAACGGCAGCTCGGCACGATCGCCGGTTTGCGTGCGCGAGGCCCATTGCGACACGCGTTGCAGACTCGGCGACGGTGCCAGCGGCCGGTCGTCGCGCATTCGCTCGAACTTCTGCCGGCAAAGATAGTGCGAGCGTCCCTTGAGCAGCGTGACCCGCACGGGGATGCCCAGAGCCGCTTCCACCAACGGAATATCTTTTTGAACCAACTGCTCTTGCAAAGCAATTGTCCCCGTGGAGAGCACGACTTTCTTGCCGCTGCACAGCGCCGGTACGAGATACGCAAGCGATTTCCCGACGCCGGTACCCGCTTCGACGATCGTGTGCATGCTTTCCAAGATGCCGCGCTCGACGAGCTGCGCCATCTGCAGCTGCCCGGTACGCAGTTCGAACCCGCGAAGATTCCGCGCGAAAGGCCCGTCGGATCCGAAGATCCGATCCAGCGTCATTGCGTCCAATGCTGCCGATCGTGGGGCGATTCGTACTGCGTTTCTAGGGTGCGGCCCGTCGAGCTTTCGACAACGACCGGTGCCACGCGCCTCGGAGGATAGTAGATGGCGTAGGTCAGTACGAAGCCGGCCAGTAGCCCTGCAACGTGCGCTTGCCAAGAGATCGCGGGAACCGTAAACGTGATTATGAGATTCAAGACGAGGATTCCAATGTTCGATCGCACCAAGCCCATTCCGGGCTTGCCCAGCTTAAAGCCGATCGCGAAGAGCGCCCCGAAGAGGCCGAAGATCGCTCCGCTCGCGCCCAGTGTCGGCGTCATGGGATTGCTAAAGTAGACGACCCCCAGGCCCGAAACGATCAGCGACACCATGTAGACGAGCAGCATGCGCCACGAACCCAACGCGTACTCGATGAAGCGGCCGAGAAACCAGAGCGACAACATGTTGACGCCGATGTGAATCAACCCGCCGTGCATGAAGGCTCCGGTCACGATGCGCCACCATTGCCCATACTGCAGCACGGCGGCCGGAATCAAGGCGGCCTCTTCGAGAACGCGCACGGCGCCCGGGCTGTCGAAACTGCCGAGCACGCTGGAGCCTCCAACCGACAACTCCCAAAGAAAAGCGAGGAAGTTGACGACGATCAAAAAGCGAGTGATCACGCGATCATGACCGTGCGCGCCAGCTCCAGCGAGATCGCGTGACGCGCTCCCGAAATCTCGATCGTTATCGGGCCGCCCAGCGGCGCCTTGTCGATTACGCGCAGTTTAACGCCGGGGCGCAATCCCACTTGACCGAGATAGCGCAAGATCTCCGGCATCTGCTCGGTCACGCCGGAGACGGTCACGCGCTTCCCGGGCTCGACTTGCGCGAGCGGGCTGCCCGTTCGCACCGGCTCCGTGAGATCTTTTGGCGGAATCGGATGGCCATGCGGACAGGTGCGCGGGTCGCCAAGCGCCGTCACGAGATGCTCCTCGACGCGCTCCGTAATGGCATGTTCGAGGATGCAGGCTTCGGCGTACACTTCATCCCACGGCATCTTTAGAACGTCGGTGAGCAGGCGCTCCGCCAGCCTGTTGCGCCGCACGACACCGACGGCGATCTCTAGGCCCTTTCGCGTAAGCTTGATGTCGCCGCGTATTTCGTGTTCGACGTATCCATCGGTGACGAGCTTTTTGAGCATGCCCGAAACGCTGGCGGGAGCAACTCCGAGCTCCGTCGCCAGGGCCGATGTCGTCACGCCGGGGCCCTCGCGTTCGAGACGATAGATGGCCTTCATGTACATTTCGAACGATTCGGCAAAGTGAGAGTGCGAGTGTCCGGGCATAGAAGCTCTAACTACTCGATCGCTCGTGAAGTTCCGCGACGGCCTGGTCGAGTTGCGCGCGCATAGCCTGCTTCTCGATGGGCTGTGCAAACGTCGCTTCGATCGCGTTTCGCACGTAGCTTTCGAGTGCGCCCGGCCCCGCCGTGCGTTCGACGAGCTCGTATTCCCGCGAAATCGACGTGTGAAAGAGCGCGGGATCGTCGCTATCGATGGTCACGGTGCAGCCCAGTCGATCGAAATCGACGTACGGGTGAGGATGATCGATCAGAACCGCACCGGTGAGCCGATTGGACGTCGGACAGATTTCCAACGGGATGCCACGCGACACAAGTACCTCGAGCGTCTTTGGATCATCCAGCGCCCGAATACCGTGACCGATGCGCTCCGCACCCAGCAGTTCGACCGCATCGCGTACGCTCGCGGCTCCGCCGACTTCGCCGGCGTGAGCGACGCAGTGCAACCCTTGCGAGCGCGCGTAGGCGAAGGGCTCGACAAAGAGCGCCGCCGGAAAGCGTACTTCGTCTCCGCCGAGCGAGACCCCGATGACGTCCAGATCGGTCATCGTCGCCATCGCGCGTGCGGTTTCCATTGCCCTAGCTTCGCCAAAGTTGCGAGTGAGGTCCGGCAAGAGTCGGAAGATCGCGCGCGGGCGCGCTCGCCGCAGTTCGGTCACGATCGCTTCCATCGTCGTGCGAACGTCGAGGCTGGGATTGAAGAACGACCAGACCGGCGGCGAAACGAAGAGCTCGCCGTAGATGACGCCCTGTGCCAGCGCGTCCTCGACGAACTCGGCCGCCAGCCGCGCGTAGTCGTTCGGCTCTTGCAGCGACCGGCTGACCGCCGCAAAGAGGTACAGAAACTCTTGAATGCCCTCGAAGCGATACGGATCCGTGGGATCATCTTGCCTACCAGCCTCGCCCCGACCGATCGACCGGGGCCGATACCGCAGCCCAACGCCGTGCCTTGCGGCCAATTCGACGAAGGTCGCCGGGCGCAGGGTTCCTTCAAGATGGCAATGCAGGTGGATCTTCGGAATCCGCTTTGCAAGTGCACTTGGGGCCATGCGCCCGCTTTCGGCGCCGGCAGGGGCAAAACCGGGGTCGTCGTAAGTAAGTCGGTCGCCGCGGGGTGGAGCAGTCCGGTAGCTCGTCGGGCTCATAACCCGAAGGTCGGTGGTTCAAATCCACCCCCCGCAACCAACTCCTATCGGCACATTTCCGGAGGCGCGCACATGGCGGATGAGATCACCACGAGCTTCGCCAGGGATATCCGTCCGATGTTTACCGACATCGACGTCGAGCACATGAAGCGCTTAAACATCGATCTCTCGAGCTACGACGACGTCCAATCCTTTGCCCACGCCATCTACCGAACGGTGAGCAACGGCACGATGCCGCCGCCCGGCACGGGCAAGCAATGGACGCCCGAGATGTGCGAGCGCTTCAAACAGTGGCAGCGCGATAACTGCCCGCCCTAGTTTTTCGCCGCTTATATTGGGCGGCGCTAATTTTCGCTTAGGACGGGGGCGTCGTTTTCGATCAAGCCTTCGGATCGAAGATCCGACCAGAACGCGTGCGGAATCTTCGTCTTTAGCGAGGTGTAGTCCGCGAGCACCTGATGCGGACTCGCGCAGCCGACGACGAGCGCGGCCGCGACATCGGGTGCGCTGGAGAACTGCAAGGCGGCCGTGCGAAGATCGACACCGTGCCGCGCGGCAACGGCGCCCAGCCGCTCACGCTTCTCGATCGCCTCAGCGGGAATCTTATAGTTCTCCTTACCGTAATTGAAGCGCGCGCTGCCGCTGATAAAGC
>Ga0265356_1000011_pt1 | contig 31463 bp, 29 predicted proteins | sample NZE4metagenome_FD_189075 | JGI IMG/M metagenome (GOLD analysis project Ga0265356, IMG submission 189075) | Rhizosphere microbial communities from Maridalen valley, Oslo, Norway - NZE4 | ecosystem: Host-associated > Plants > Roots > Rhizosphere > Soil | place: Norway: Oslo | collected 2017-09-15
CGCAGATCGGGAAGGGCGTTCATCTTTCGGGCGGCGTCGGGATCGGCGGGGTTCTCGAGCCTCCCCAAGCTACGCCCGTGATCGTGGAAGACGGCGCATTCATCGGTTCGCGCTGCATCGTCGTGGAGGGCGTGCGCGTCGAGCGCGAGGCCGTTCTCGGCGCCGGTGTCGTTATAACCGCCACGACTCCGATCGTGGACGTGCGCGGCGAGGCGCCCGTTCGCAGCAAAGGCCGCATTCCGGCGCGCGCCATCGTGATCCCCGGGACGCTGCCCAAGCGGTTTCCCGCCGGCGAGTACGCAACGCCGTGCGCGCTGATCGTAGGCATTCGAAACGAATCCACCGATCTCAAGACCTCGCTCAACGCAGCACTGCGCGACCACGAGCTGGCTGTATGAATCCGCGAGTTTTCGGGATTGCGCCCTCGCTGATCAGGCAGCTGGCCGCCAAGAAGCGCCCAACGTCAGTCGATCTGGGACTCGGCGAGCCGACGCTGCTGCCGCGCGTCGAGCATTTCGAGCGCGCGCTCGAGCGCGTGAGGGAGAACGGCGTCAAGTACACCGCCAACGCGGGCGATCCCGAACTGCGCGAGCTCATCGCGCGGCATTACGCCTATCCCGCAATGGACCGCGCCGAGAACGTTTGCATCACGGTCGGATCGCAAGAGGCGATGTATGTGACGCTTAAGACGCTGCTCGATCCGTCACGCGACGAGCTGCTCGTGGTCGAGCCGGCCTTTCCGTCGTACGTCAAGATGGCGGCGCTTGAGGGAATCGACGCGCGCATCGTCTCGATGCTCGATGACGACGACTTCGCGTTCGATGCCGAGCGAATCATCGCCGCGATCGGCGAACGGACGCGTGCGATCGTGATCTGCTCGCCTTGCAATCCAACCGCACGCGTCATCTCGCGCGGCGCGGCCGAAACGCTCGTCGAGGCGTTATCGCGGCGGGGCGAACCGATCTGGCTGATTCACGACGAAATTTACCGCGAGCAGCGCTTCGTCGACGACGCGGCCGATCTCGCGAGCCTCTATTCACATACGATCGTCGCGAACTCGCTGAGCAAGAGTAACGCCCTGACCGGGTTGCGCCTGGGATGGATCCTCGGCCCGGGCGCATTCGTTGAACAAGCGATTAAGGTGCATGCCTGGGTGGCATCCTGCGCCGATACGTTTGCACAATATGTCGCGATGGAAATCTTTCGCTCTCGCGCCAATCTGCAAGAGCACGCGCTCTGGTACCGCGAACAGCGCGCTCGAGTGCGGGAGATTCTGGAAGGCAGCGGTTTGCGGTTCGTCGATCCGGAGGGCGCATTCTACGTCTGCGTGCGATTGCCCGATGGCATGACCTCGGTCGAGGCCGCCGACGACCTAATCGAGCGCTTCGACGTCGTTGCGATTCCCGGCATCGCGTTCGGTACGTCCCTTGAAGGCTGGCTGCGCCTGAGCTGGGTCGCGCAAGCGGAACGCGTGCGCGAAGGAGTGGCGCGGATCGCCGAATACTGCTCCTTGTCGGTCCCGCGCTGAACCCGCTCGGCTAGGTGTTGTCGCGGATTTTGAGTTTCGCAGCGTCGATCTCTGCCTGCGTCCGCTGCTTCGCCTCATTGAGAGCCGAGCCTACCTTTTCGGAGGGCGTAAGCTCGTCGCCGAGCGCTTCTCGCTTGGCTTTCTCCATGTCGGCGGCGGAGCGGTGCTGGCCCTCGTGAACGGAGTCCTTGATGTCGTCGACGGCATGCTTTATGGCGTCGGACACCTTGTCTATCGCATCTTTGCTCAAGTTCTTGTCTCCTTTGACGTGTAACGCCGCAAGTATACCCGGGCCTGCGATGCCCAAACGGCTGATCCAAGAAATGATTCGTTCTCGGACTGCGGGAAGAAAGGCCGCATGGCAAACACTCCGCCTCAGGCATCCGAACTAAAAGAGTACGCCGAACGTGCGAGTCGCTCGCAAGTGCGAATTACTACCGCGCACGGCGATATAGTCTTCCGCCTCTTTCCCGACGACGCACCGCTTCATTCGGCCGCGTTCATGAAGCTCGCAGATGCAGGATTTTACGATGGCCTTAAGTTCCACCGCGTCGAGCCTGGATTCGTCGTGCAAGGCGGCGACCCGAAGGGCGATGGAACGGGAGGGCCGGGCTACAACCTCAAAGCGGAGTTCAACGCGCGGCCGCACGTGCGCGGAGCCGTAGCGATGGCGCGCACCTCGCAGCCCGACTCAGCGGGGTCGCAGTTTTACATCTGCCTCGACGACGCGTCTTTCCTCAATGGGCAGTATACGGTCTTCGGTCAGATGACCGAAGGTTTCGATGTGCTCGACGCGATCAAGCGAGGAGACGCTATGATCAGCGTTAAGAACGAGCCGCGCTGACCGCTTACAGAAGAGGCACTCCGGCCACACCGGAGCCTAGCGTTTTATGGATCTCATAGTAGTACCCGATCGGCCACGCTAGGACGCACCCGGCCATGACCGCCGGCCAAGAGAAAAGGCGTTCGACTAAATAACGCGTCATTCGGCTCGCGGCGAGAAGAAGAGCAATCGAAAGAAACAGGCCGACCATCAGACCCGTGTCGTATATCCCGTCGACCCAAAGCGAGAAGATGTTGCCGGCGAACGTCGGCCACGTGACGTGCGGCGGGAAAAGCGCATGGTAAACTAGCGGACAGGTCTCTGCACGCGGCGTCGGACATTCATTGCGGTACGTAGCCGCGCCAAAGCCGGCACCGCTGGCGTACGATAACGTCCAGACAAGTACGGTAGCCCAGACAGCGAAGCAAGATAGTGCGCGCATGCCGAGCCTCACGTTAAGCACGAGGCGCTGCGCCAATCCAGACGGTTTGAATGTTGACGAACTCATGGATACCGAACGAGGAGAGTTCACGGCCGTAGCCGCTCTTTTTGACGCCGCCGAACGGTAAGCGCGGATCGCTGGACACCATGCCGTTGATGAAGACGTTGCCCGCTTCGATTCGTCCGGCGAGCTCCTCGGCAAGCGCGATATCGCGGGTCCATAGATTCGCGCCGAGTCCGAAGCGCGATGCGTTGGCAAGTTCCAACGCGTGCTCGAGATCGTTGGCGCGCACGACGGCTGCAGCCGGCCCAAAGACCTCTTCGTCGAACATGCGCATGCCCGGTAAAACGCCGGCGACGACGGTGGGCTCATAAAAGAAACCCGCACGATCGATCGATCGTCCGCCCGTAACCAAGCGCGCGCCGCGCTCGATCGTTCCGGAGATCTGCTCGTCCACGGCTTTACGAAGATCGTCGCGCGCGCAAGGCCCGAGCTGCACGCGTTCCTCCATCGGATCCCCTACGATTTGCGCGGCGGCCAGCTCCGCGAAGCGCGACAGAAAGTCGTCGTAAACGGGGTCCTCGACGATGAAGCGCTTGGCCGCGATGCAGCTCTCGCCATTGTTCTGAAAGCGCGCGGTCACCGCCGTTTTCGCAGCTGCTTCGAGATCCGCGTCGGAGAGAACCACAAATGCGTCGGACCCCCCGAGCTCGAGTACGCACTTCTTTAAATTCTCGCCGGCCGCGCGCGCGACCGAGACGCCGGCGTCCTCACTGCCGGTGAGCGTAACGGCGGCAACGCGCGCATCTGCGACGATCTTGCTCATCTCCTTTCCCGGAATCAGCAGCGTCCCGAAGCACCCTTCCGGCGCACCGGTCTCGTTGAAGATACGTTCGATCTCAAGCGCGCAACGCGTAGTATTCGTCGCGTGCTTGAGCAGGACGACGTTGCCTGCCATCAACGCCGGCGCGGCCGCGCGAATGACCTGCCAGTATGGAAAGTTCCATGGCATGATTGCAAGCAATACGCCGAGCGGTCGAAACGCGACATAGCTGCGCGCGGCCGAGGACGGAGCGGCTTGTGCGCAGAGCAGCGCTTCGCCATGCTCGGCAAAATACTCGAGCGCCCACGCGCATTTGTCGATCTCAGCGCGCGCCTGGGTGAGCGGCTTGCCCATCTCGCGCACGGCCGTGGTGGCGAGTTTGTCGCGTTCCAAGCGAAAACGGGCGGCCACCGCTCGCAGCAAACTCGCGCGCCCGGAAAAATCCTCGCGCCCCCATCTCAGCGCCCCGCGCGCAGCCTGCGCGAGCTTCATCTCGATCTGCGCGGGCTCCATCGGCGCGATGCGCTCGAGTACCTCGCCGGTCGCCGGGTTGATCGTCTCGATCATAGCGCGTGCATCGCCCATGGTCCCGAAGGGCCGGCATAGACTTCGATCAAACTCTGGGGCCGCAGATACGCGCGGGCGACGCGCTGCACGTCAGCGGAAGTAATGCGCGCGAAGCGCTCGTTGAGCGTTCGGTAGTAGTCAGGCGGTAAATGAAGGACCGCGATGTCGAGCAGTTGTGTGGCCTGCCCCGAGGTTGAAGCTTCCTCCAAAAGCGCATTGCCGATCAGGCGTACTTTGGCTTCTTGGAGTTCCGTGGCCGACACGGGTTCGTCCTGGAGGCGGCGCAGCTCTTGCCGGACGATGCCGACGGCCTCAACGACTCGCTCCGGCGAAGTGTTGAGCTCAACTCGCAGATCGCCGCGGTCCGCGCCGGCTTCGAGGGAACTGTCGACGCTGTAGACGAGGCCGCGCTTTTGGCGCAGTTCTTGCCAAAGCCTGGATTCGAACGCACCGGCGCCGCCCAAGATTTGATTGAGCACGGCAAGAGTATCGTAATCTTCGTTCGAGCGCGAGAGCGCCGGTTGCCCGAGCCGAATGAAGACCTGACTGGCCGCGGTGCCGATATAGTCGTGGCCGCCCGACGCCGGCGGCATCGCCATCAGATGCGGATCGGGCTTGGGCCCCGTGGCCCGCCACGATCCGAAGCTCGCTTCGAGCGCCGAGCGCACGCGCTCCGGCGAAACGTCGCCGACGACGGCGATCGTCGTAAGATCCGGGCGCCAATAGGCTGCGGCGTATGCCAGCAAATCCGCGCGCGTAATCGCCGAGACGCTCTGTGCAGTCGGCAGACGCAAAGCCGGATCCGCGCCCGCCAAGAGCAGGCGGTTATACGCGCGATCGATCAACACACCGGAGATCTGGCCCTCGGACTGCAAACCATTGGCCAGCTGCGATCGCTCGACGCTCAACCAGGGATCCTCGAACGTTGGATGCGCTTCGCCATCGGCCAGGATCGTCACGATGCGCTCGAAATCGCGCGTCTCCGCCGTCGCCGAAAAATCTTGTCCCGTTTCGAGGAAGACGCCCATCTCGTCGGTGGTCTTGCGGCGTTGTGCGAACGGGTACGCGGCGCTGCCGTAATCGGCGACGGCCGAGGCGAGCCGCGCTACGCCCTCCTGCCCAAGCGGCTCGAACGCCGGGGAGCTCGCAATCGTACCCTTGATGACGACCGTAGGATGGTCGGTTTTGCGTTGTACGATAACGCGCAGCCCGTTAGCCAGCGTGAACTCGACCGGTGCCAGCGTGCTGCGCACCGTCGTCGGTGTAGCGACGGCCTTTGCGATCCAGCGCGGTTCGACGATTGGTCCGTTCGGTATGCGTTTGGAGAAATCGTCGCTGGCTTCGGAAGTACTCTTCTGGGAGTTGCCCTTCGGCGGACTGTCGTTGGGACTCAGGTGGCCGACGACGGTCGGACGGCTCAAGTATTTGCGCGCGGCGGCGAGAAGATCGTCGCCGGTTAGCGCCGCGAGCCGACGGTCCTCATCCGCCAGCTTTTCGTGAACGATACCGTACGTATAGCCGGCGAGATCGCCGATGCCGTCGATAGAATCGGAATCGTAAAGCCGTTCCGCAATCGTTAAGCGTTTCGCCGCGACGACGAGATCCGGATCGAAACCGTTACGGAGCACGGAATCGAGCGTCGTTGTAAAGACGGATGCGGCTTCGCTGCTCCCATGGCCCGGGTTGAGAACGATAAAGACGTGGAGCAGACCGCCTTTGAGCTGGGTATCGGCATCTGTTTCGATCGCCAGCGCGATGTTGCTCTGAACCAGAGCTTTATAGAACGGAGAACGTTGATTCTCGAGCAGGGTTGCCAGCGTGCTGATCTCCGGCTCTCCGTGCTGCGTGTCGCCGGGAATCGCGTATGCCAGATCGAGAATCTCGAATGGAAAAGGAAACTGTGCTTCGACGGTCGTTTCGGGCGCGGGCTTAGGGTTGAGTTCCGACCACACCGGCAGCTTCTTTGAAGGAATCGCACCGAAGAAGCGCTCGGCCTTGGCAAAGGCCGCTACATGGTCGACATCGCCGGCGACGACCAACGTCGCGTTGTTGGGCGCGTACCACTCATCGTAGTAGCGAGCGATATCCGCGACGGTCGCCCGCGCGACGTCGCTGCGTTCGCCCAGCGGCGTGCGGCCCGCCGGTTGGCCGGGAAAAGCTGCGGCCCGAACGCGCGAGAGCAGGTTAAAGAACGGCGAGCTGGCATCGCCGTCGATTTCGTTGAGGACGGCGCTGCGTTCGATCGCCCAGCCCGCGGCGCTAAGGGATGCGTGCTGCATCCGGTTGGACTCGATCGCGAGCGCCACATCCAGCTTATCGGCCGGCATCTCGAAGTAGAACTGCGTGTAGTCGTAGTTCGTCTCGCCGTTCATCTGCGCGCCCAAACGCGCGACGATGTCGTCGAGGCCGCCCGACGAGATTTCCGGGGTTCCACGAAACATCATGTGTTCGAGCGCGTGCGCCAAGCCGGTCTTTCCCGGCCTCTCTTGCAGCGAACCGAAACCGTACCACATAGCCGTTTGGACCACGGGAGCCGCTGGGTCCTCGACGACAACGACTCGCAGCCCGTTGCGCAGGGTCGTCGTGAAGATTCCGGCATCGCCCGGGCCACTTTGCGCCGGCGCGGCCTGCGGCGCGCAAAGCCCAAGGAGCAGCGCTAACACCCCTTCGACTACGCCTCGCTTCGCTCGGCTGCGCTCAGGACAGGCTGCGTAGAAAGACCTCAAAGCGTCGTGACTCCCAAATAATATGCCGCGGAAGCTTCGACCGCGGCCAGGGGAAGGCAGCCGATAAGCTCGCAGCCCAGCACTTCGATTCCGCGTTCGGCGGCGAGGTCGCGAACCAATTCCACGACGCGATAGAGCGGCGTTGCAGCATAGTCCGTAACGTTGAGCGAGACCTGCACGCAATGGTCGCCGCGCGGCAAGGCAAGGGCGCGGAGCGAGCGCAGGCCGCCGTCGCGTTCGCGAATCGCCCGAGCAATCGTACGCACCGCTGGAAGATCGGTGGTAGCCAGCTCGATATTGAACGCGATGAGGACGTCGCGAGCTCCAATCGCAATTGCTCCGGCGCTGGCGTGGCGGGAAGCGTCACCTTCGTCAGGCAGCCAGCCGGCGTTGCGCCGTATGGCCGGCAGGGGCTGTCGTTCGGGCGCTCGCGCCGCCGCGCCGTAATAGAAGGAAGGTATGCCGTAGCGTCTCCAAATTTCGGCTCCCGCTCGGTGCGCTAGCGCGGTGGCGTCGCTCAGAGTCGCGCCGCGCAGCGGAACGAACGGCAGCACGTCGAGCGCGCCGATGCGTGGATGCACGCCCGAGTGGCTCCTCAGGTCGATGCGCTCGAGTGCGACGCCGGCGAGCGCGACCGACGCATCGAGGATCGCCGCTTCGGAGCCGGCGATCGTCAGAACGCTGCGATGATGGACGGCGTCGCTGCTTCGATTCAAGACGCGCGCACCCGTCGCTTCGACCGCCGCAATCGCTGCGTCGATCGTCGCCGCGTTGCGGCCTTCCGAAAGATTCGGGACGATCTCAAAGAGCATTGTCATCCTGAGCGCAGTCGAAGGACACTAACCCAGCGCCGTTTGGATTGCGGCGACGATGTCGCCGGTATTCGCCGGAGAGATAACGTGGGTGTAGCCGAGTTTGCGGGCCTCGGCTTCGCGCCGCTCGGCCCCGCCGACGGCACGAACCTCGCCGGATAACCCCAGTTCGCCGAAAACGGCGATGTGCGACGGCACCGCTGCATTGCGAAACGACGAAGCAATAGCCAAGGCGATTCCTAGATCCGCCGCCGGCTCGCTGACGCGCAGCCCGCCGGCCACCGAAGCGTAAACGTCGTGCGTCCCGAGTAAAAAGCCCGCTCGCCGCTCCAATACCGCGAGAATCATCGCGAGCCGCTGCTGATCGAGATTGTTGGCCAGGCGTCGCGGCGTGCCGTAGCTGGTTTCACCGACGAGTGCTTGCACTTCGATAAGCACGGGACGCGAACCGACGATCGATGCGACGACGCACGAGCCGCTGGGGCGCTGCGTGCGGGCTCCCGCAAAGAGCTCCGAAGGATTCGAAACTTCGCGCAAACCCGAATCGTGCATCGAGAAGACGCAAATCTCGTCGACCGAGCCGAAGCGGTTCTTGTACGCGCGCAGGATGCGGTACTCGCCGTTCGTCTCGCCTTCGAAATACAAGACCGTGTCTACCAGATGCTCCAGAAGGCGCGGTCCGGCGATGGCGCCGTCTTTGGTCACGTGCCCGACGATAAACGTCGCGCAGCCCGTGCGCTTTGAATATTCCATCAGCGCTTGCGTGCAATCGCGAATCTGCGTAATGCTGCCCGCATAGGCTTCCGATTCGGGCAGCCAGACCGTTTGGATCGAGTCGATCACCAATGCAAGCGGTCTCTGCCGCTCCAATCGATCGAGGACGGCGCGTAGATTCGTTTCGGGATAGACGAGTAGCGCCGGCTCCGCCCCGGAGGGCAGCGTGCGATCGGCGCGGAGTTTTACTTGCGCCGCCGACTCCTCACCGCAGACGTAGACGACTTCGCCACTGTGCGCAAGCCGCGCCGCGATCTGCAGCATCAACGTTGACTTGCCGGCACCCGGCGGTCCGCCGACGAGCGTCAAACTCCCTGGGACGGTTCCGCCGCCTAGGACCGCGTCGAACTCGGGCATGCCCATCCTCAGGCGGGTGACGCCGCTCGAGCCGATCTCGTGCAAAGGCTGGGGTACCGCCGATTGCGCGACCGCCGGCTTGGCGCGTGCGCCCCGCGGGGCGACTGCGAAGAGGCGTTCGTCGAACGAGTTCCAAGCTTGGCACTGCGGACAGCGTCCGAGCCACCGCGGCGATTCAAAGCCGCAGGCGGAGCAAAAATAGACCGACTGCGCCTTGGCCACGCGTTGTGCTTCTGCGGGGTCGTTGGTTCGCCTGGCGAATCGGAGCGCCGGTGAGCCGCGATACACACTTGCAGATTGCCATAGACGGACCGGCGGCATCGGGGAAGACGACGGTTGCGCGCGCGACGGCGCGCCGGCTCAACGCGCTCTATCTCGATACTGGCGCCATGTATCGCGCGCTTGCCTATCTCGCGTTGCGAACGGGCACCGACGTCGATAACGGCGCGGCTCTGGCGCGGCTTCTCGCCGCCTCCCCAATCGAAGTGCATTTAGATCAGGCGGCCCCATTGGGCTTTCGCATCACCGCGGGCGGGCAAGAGCTCGACGAGGCCGCGCTGCAGAGCCGAGAGGTCACCGCGATCGTTTCGGCCGTCTCCGCGCACGCCGAGGTGCGCTCGGCGATGGTGCGCGCGCAGCGCCGCATCGCAGAGGGCGCTCCCGTCGTGATGGCCGGGCGAGATATCGGCAGCATCGTTTTACCCGGCGCGCCCGTGAAGATTTATTTGACCGCTTCGCCGCAAGCGCGCATCGCGCGCCGGCGCGCGCAACTCGAAGAGTCGGGAATCAACGTAAATGCGCGTAAGCTCGCAGCGGAGATCGAAGAGCGCGATCGTCTCGACGAAACCCGAACGGTTTCGCCGCTTGCGGCGGCGCCCGACGCGCACGTCATCGATTCCAGCGACATCGACGCAGCGGGTGTCGTCGACCAGATTTGCAAGCTGGCCTCTACCGTGAACCTGTCCTGAGCCTGTCGAGGGATGAACACGGCGTTCTACGATTTGGCGAAGGCAACGGTACGTACCATGGCGCACGTGCTCTGGCGCGCGAGGGTCTTCGGGGCGGAAAACGTTCCCGCCGAGGGGCCGCTCATCGTGGCCTGTAACCACCTTTCGTATCTCGATCCGCCGCTTATGGGGTGCCTTTGCCCGAGGCGCATCAGCTATATGGCCAAGAAAGAGCTCTTCGAAGTCCCAGTGCTCGGCGCGGTGATTCGCGGCCTCGGCGCCTATGCCGTCGACCGGAAGGGCAGCGCTACCTCCGCTATCAGGCGCTCGCTGCAGGTCTTGGAGGCAGGCGGGGCGGTCGGAATCTTCCCCGAGGGCACCCGCAACCGCACGGGCGACGTCCAGCCTCAGACTGGTGTCGCACTGCTGGCCTCGCTGGCGAAGGCGCCGGTCGTTCCCGCATTCATCCGTGGCAGCGACCGGGCGCTTCGCCTCAACCGCATTGACGTTTCTTTCGGACCGCCGATCTCGCCGCTGGCCGGCCGGAAAGCAACGCGCGAGGACTTGGCGAAGTTTACCGGTGAGGTAATGAACACGATCGAACTGCTGGCGGGGAGTATTGGTGGAAATACGTAAGGCATCCGTTCAAGGATTCTGCTTCGGCGTTGCCATTACCGTAAAGAAGGCGGAGGAGGCGATCGCCTCCCGCGGTGACGTGACCACGCTCGGACACGTCGTGCATAATCCGCAGATGGTGGAATCGCTTTCGGCGCGCGGCCTGAAGAATGCAACGTCGGTCGACGACGTCGACTCGGGCGCGCTCTTCGTCCGCGCCCACGGGCTCCCAGTGGACGTTTTCGAAAAGGCCAAGGAGAAGAAGCTCGAGATCATCGATGCCACGTGCCCGATGGTCACCAAAATCCACGTGCAGGCGGAGAAGCTCAAAGGCGACGGCTACAAGATCGTCGTCATCGGCGATCCAAATCATCCCGAAGTCAAGGGAACGTTGAGCCACGTGCCGGGCGCGTGGTGCATCCAAAGCTCCGCCGACGTGAAAAAACTCCCGCGCTCCAGCAAAGTCGGCGTCGTCGTTCAGTCGACGTGGTCCGGCGAAGGATTCACCGAGATCGTTCGAGAGCTTTCGGCGAAGTACTACGAGGTTCGCGCAGTCAACACGATCTGCACCGATACCCACAACCGGCAGAATGAGGCGCTTCGGCTGGCAAAGGACGTCGAAGTGATGATCGTCGTCGGCGGAAAAACCTCGGCCAATACCAAGCATCTCGCCGACCTCTCCGAATCGCGCGGCGCGCGCGCCTACCATATCGAGGGACCAGACGAGCTGCAACCGCAGTGGTTCGCGAAGGTGGAAGTGGCCGGGCTCATGTCGGGAGCCTCGACACCCGGCTGGCTCGTAGACGAAGTTGAGGCTCGGATGGAGGAGCTCGCAGCCTCTGCATAGCCCGACCGACCTTGCCGAGCGCTTTGAAAGCGCCCTCGAAGAGCGGATTACCGGATATCGGGGATCGGAAGAGATCTCCGATATGCTTTTGCGGCACTTCGGTTACGGCGGGTATGGACCGGCGCGCCGGGGCAAGCGCTTACGTCCTCAAATGGTCATGCGCGTCGCAACCAGCGAGGGTGCTCCGCTCGAGCGCGCGCTCGATGCGGCCGTTGCAGTCGAAATCTTTCACAACTATTCCCTGGTCCACGACGATATCGAGGATCGCGACGAGCTGCGCCACGGGCGCCCGACGTTGTGGAGCCAATACGGCGTCGCTGCCGCGATCAATGCCGGCGATGCGATGTGCGCGCTGAGCTTTTTGAGTTTGGAACATGCCGCCACGTATCTCGATGCCGCCAGAGTCTTACAAATGATTGCGCTCTTGCACGAGGCGCACGCGGTGATGTGCGAGGGACAGTCGCTGGACTTGGATTTCGAGACGGAGCGAGTCGTGGATAGGCCGGGCTACTATCGCATGATCGAGTGTAAGACTGCGCAGCTCTTCGATGCGTCGTGTCGTTTGGGCGCGTTCGCGGCCGGCTGCGATGTGGCGACGATCGAAGCCTATGGCGCCGTCGGGCGTGCCTACGGCATGGCCTTTCAAATTCGGGATGACGTCGCCGGAATCTGGTCGACTCTGGACGAGACGGGCAAAACAGCCGGCAGCGATGTCGCGCGCCGAAAATGGACCTTTCCCGTCGTCTGGGCTATTTCGCAGCCTCCATCGGCAGCGCGCAGCGCGGTATCTGCGGCCTATGCAACCGGTTCTTCGCTCGACGATGCCGCCGTCGCGAGGGTCGTAGATGCGCTCGATCAGCTCGGCGCACGCGAAGCGGCCACGCAAAAGGCGGCGGAGCACGTCGGCGTGATCGAACGCCATCCCAATCGAGAGTTCGGAGATTTCTTGGCGGCCACGCTCGGTCTCACGGCGGCATGACGCGCGCGCCGGCCCGGGCTCACTTAGAAGCGTGGGGGCTGTCCGCGCTGCTCTTCGTCGGATTGCTCGTGCGGCTGTTCTTCGTGAATAACGAAGGTTTCCAGACCGACATAAACACGTACGTGGCCTGGGCCCTCTCGTTGAGCGCGCACGGCTTCGCATCGTTTTATTCCAGCGTCGGCTTTGCGGATTATCCGCCCGGCTATTTCTACGTTCTCGCTATTGTCGGGCGGCTCTGGCGCGCATTCTTTGCCTCCCACGACGCCGGCTACGCGATCCTTCGCCTACTGGTCAAGCTGCCGGCGATCCTGGCCGATCTCGGAGTCGGCCTCCTGCTCTATGCGATTGCTCGACGCTTCGCCGGTGCGGCCGTAGCTATCGGTGTGGCGGCCTTCTATCTTTTCAATCCGGCGACGATCTATATCTCCGCGTCGTGGGGACAAGTGGATTCGATTTCGGGAGGCCTGGCGCTCTTGGCAATCTACGCGCTCTTGCGCAGCGAGGATGCGGCGCCGCAATCGCGCGCGCGCCTCGCCTGGATCGTGCTGGCGTGGCTCTCGTTCGCGTATTCATTGCTGATCAAACCGCAGGCCGCGGTTCTTTTGCCGCTTCTGGTCGCATTTGCGTTCGTCGACCCGCAACGCCGCCGCGAGCGAATCGTTGCGACGGCGCTCGGAGTCGCCGCTGCGCTCGCGTTCGCGTTGCTCATCACCGAGCCGTTTCATCCCAGCAACCCGGTGGCAGCGTTCGGCTGGCTATGGAACCAATACGCCTATGGTTCGGGCGTCTATCAGTACAACACCGTCAACGCCTTCAACCTATGGGCGCTTCGCGGCACCATGTGGGTGTCGGACAACCAATATATCCTGGGCCTTCCGCAGTACGCTTGGGGCCTGCTGCTGGTCGTGGCCGCGTTGGCCCTAATCGTTTGGCGTTACGTCCAGGATCGCACCTCAGTGGCACTGCTCGAAGGCTGCGCGATTGCCACACTCGCCTTCTTCGTCTTAGCGACGCGCATGCACGAGCGCTATCTCTTCAACGGCCTGCTCTTTACGATCGCGTGCATCCCGTTTGCGCGCCGCTATTTTTGGGGAGCGATCGCGCTCTCGATCGTGCTGTTCGCGAACCTCTTATATAGCCTGCAGTACCTGCATGCGGTCACCAGCAGCACGCCGGGCGTCAACGCCCAGAACCTCTGGGGCCTGTGGACGACGCTCCTCTCGCTGCTTGCCGTCGGCACGTTCTTCGTCCTCGGTTACCAGTTCTTAGGCGGTGCCGAGTTGCGCCCGGCCAAGCCTTCGACGAGTCCGGAGCCTGCGCCGGAGCCGCAAACCGGCGCGGCAATTCTCCCCGCCCTGCGCCACTGGTTCGATCCTCGCGAGGGTTTGACCGCGATGCGCGCTCCGCTCGACTATGCGATCGTCGCGGCGCTAGGCGTCGGAAACTTCATTCTGTCGTTCATCGGTTATTGGTGGCCGCCCGATAAGGTCTTCGACGAAATTTACTTTGCGCGCGCCGGCGAAGAGTATCTACAGAACCTTCGTATCTACGAAAATACACATCCTCCCCTCACCAAGCTCTTGATAACGCTCTCCGTGATGCTCTTCGGGGGAATGCCACACGGCCACGGGCTTGGCGGTTGGGCGGGCCTCAACGCCTTGGTCGGGCACATGCCCAACGGCGACAACTCGTATGGCTGGCGCTTTCTCGACGTCGTTTTCGGCGCGCTCGTCGTCATGTTACTGTACGTTTTTGCCAAGCGCATCACCGGCTCGACGCTCTTTGCAACGATCACCGCGCTGCTGCTGACCTTCGACGGCATGCATTTCGTGCAATCTCGAATCGCGACGCCCGAAGGGTTCGTCGTCTTCTTTGCGACCTTGGCCGTCTATGCGTTCTACCGTTTCTGGATCAACTCGCAGGTCGGGGAGCGGGCGCACGTGGCCGTTCCCACGTGGGCTCTTGCCGCCGGCTCTGCCGGAGCAGTGCTCGCCGGGCTGGCAATCGCTTCGGTCGGACGTGTGCTGTGGCACTTCGACACCGCTGCCACGGTCGTCGTCACGCTCTATTGCGCGAGCGGGATCTACCTTTTGGTGCGTTACGTGCTCTTTGTGCGATTCTTCGGCGACGCGCGCCGGGAGCTTTCGTACGCCGAAGGCTCGTATGCGTTGCGCGATGCCGCGGGTACGTTACTCCTCGCGGCCGACGGTGGAACGATCGATTCGCGTGGAAAGATTACGCGCGGTGAGCTTTCGCAGGGCAAGGGCGGCACGCTCCTCTATCGCGACGATCCGCTGACGATCGAATACTCACGCGACGGTAGTGTCAAGTACGATACGCCCGAAGGCAGCGTCACCTATGCCGACGACGAAATTCGCGATCGCAGTACGACGGCCGTTGAGAATGGGCATACCTCGCGGCGTTGGCTGATTCTCTTTACCGTCGCACTCGGGTTGCTGGTGAGCTCGAAGTGGTACGGCGTGATGGGCTTCGGCGTCAGCTTTGTCGTGTTGAGCGCCGTCTGGCTTCAACGGTATCTCTTCAACCTGCGGCCGACGCTCTGGGGCAATCCGCGCGGTTTCCGCATCGACGGCGCGCTGGCGACGATTCTCTTCGTGAGCGCCACGGTGTACGCGTTGGCGTGGGTACCCGATCTCGTGCGGCACTCTCCCGATCCGGGCGAGGTTCACAACGTCAACGACGTCGTCTATCGACAGTACACGATGTATGAGTATCATCACAACCTCGTGGCTACGCACCCGTACTCCTCGAAGTGGTGGGAGTGGCCGCTGGATTACGTTCCGGTCGCGTATTTCTATCAGGATCACCGCAACAATCCTAGCGACGAGAAGGGCTGCTGCGTCTACGAGATTACCTCGCTGCCGAACCCGATCATCCTGTGGTTCGGCTTGTTCTGCGTGCCGTTCGTCGGCGTGCTGGCGTGGCGGGAACGGAACAAAGGCTACGCGCTGATCGTGATCACCTACCTCTTGCAATGGCTGCCCTGGATCGGGTCGCCGCGCCTGATCTTCGCCTATCATTTTTACGTGAACATTCCGCTGATCTGTCTGTGCAACGCGATTTTCTTACAGCGCGCCTGGTTGTGGTTGCGGCGCAGGCAGAATCTTCAGTGGCTCGGGGGCCTGGCGGTCGGCTCCTACGTCGCCGCGGCGGCGGGGGCTTTTATCTATTTCTATCCGATTCTCGCGGCGCATCCGATTGCGTGGAACGCTTGGCATCAGCGGATGTGGTTCCCGACCTGGATAATCGGTCCGGGCTAGCGAAGCCGCTAGGTTGAGAGGTTTGGGTTAAATGTCGGGACATTCCAAGTGGCACAATATCAAGCTGAAAAAGGGCAAGGTGGATGCGCAGCGGGGCGCGCTTTTCACGAAGCTCAGCAAAGAGATTATCCTTGCGGCCAAAGGCGGCTCCCCCGACCCTGAAGCCAACTACCGGCTGAAGATCGCCGTCGAGAAAGCGCGCGAGTTCAACGTGCCGCAAGAGAATATCAAGCGGGCCATCGCGCGTGCCGGCGGACAGGACGAAGAGCGCGAAATCGAGGAAATTCGTTACGAGGGATACGGTCCGGCGGGCCTGGCGGTCGTCATCGACGCCGCGACGGACAATCGGAACCGAACCGCCGGAGAGCTGCGCTTTCTGTTCAGCAGACATGAGGGCAGCTTGGGGGAGACCGGCAGCGTCGCGTGGATGTTCGACCCGCTCGGCATCATCGAACTCGATCCCGGCGGTAAATCGGAGGACGCGGTGATGGAGGAGGCGCTCGTCGATGGGGTCGAGGACATCGAGTACGATGCGGACGTCGCCGTCATCTATACGCAACCGACGATGTTGGCCGGCGTACGCGATGCCCTTCGCACGCGAGCGGCACGAATTTTAGACGCGTACCTCGGCATGCGCCCGAAGACCAAAATCGAGCGCGACGGCAACGACCTAGCGGCTGCGCTGGCCTTTCTCGAGGCCCTCGACGAGCATGAAGACGCGCAACGGGTCTTCAGCAACCTCGACTTTAGCCGCGTTCCGATGGAGGCGCTTTCCTGAAGCCCGCTACCATCGTCTTGGTGATTTTCGTCGCGTTGGTCGTCTGGTTTGGGCACCAGATCTACGACTTCTTGATCCCCTCGTCGGCAACGGTGACCGTGCCCTCATTTGTCGGGCAAACGCTGCCCGACGCCAACGCCGAGGTCGATCGGTTGAAGCTTAGCTCGGCCGTCGTGGACCACACGTCGAGCGATCGCTATCCCAAAGACGTCATTATCATGCAGCGCCCCCAAGCCGGCGATCAAGTGCGCGAAGGACGTCAAGTTTCATTCGTGGTGAGCGACGGAATCATCGCGCGTCTGATGCCCGACTTGCGCTATCAGTCCATGCGAGAAGTGCAGCTCGATCTCTCTCGCGCCCGGCTTACGCTCGGCAAAATAACGTACGCAAAGAGCGACGTGATCCCGGGGGGACACGTAATCTCGCAGGCCCCGCCGCCGATAACCAGCGTGCACGAGGGGGACTCCGTCACGCTGGTCGTAAGCCAAGGCGGCCGGTCGAACGTACGCGTTCCCGATTTCGTCGGATTGACGATCGATCAGGCGCGGACGGTCGCCGCGGATATCGGCATTCAACTCGGGCAGGTCGTTTGGACGCCGCTGGGCGGGAGCGGGCCCGCGCACGGTGTCGTCGCGCGGCAGCGTCCCGAGCCCGATGCGAAGATCGCATCGTTCGAGCCCGTTTCGCTGCAGGTCAGCGCTGGCCCGAATGAATCGGGCTATATTATCCATCAGGCCCGCGTGCTCGTTTCGGTTCCCGAAACCGACACCGCCGTAACCGACTCGCAGCTCGACGTCCGCCTCGCCCTCACGGACGCGACGGGACAGTACGATCTCTATCACGCCTTTGCCGAGCCAGGCCAGAAGCTCGACTTTACCATCACGGCGATCGGAACGTCCGTGCTCGACATGTACGTCAACAACACGCTCGTCGGCGAGACGCGCCTCGGAACCGAACCGCCGAGCGTTTACGGTGCAAAGCCGTCTCCGTCGCCCACTCAATGATTTTCATGGGGTGCAGCCGAACGGCGTCGATGTGACGATACTTGCGCCTTCGCTGCTTTCGGCCGATTTCGCGCGAATTGCGCAACAAATCGCGTGCGTGCAAGAAGCGGGCGCGCAGTATCTGCATCTCGATGTGATGGACGGGCGATTCGTTCCGAACATTACGTGGGGGCCGAAGATCATCGGCGACCTGCGGAGGTTGTCGCCGCTCGTCTTCGACGCGCATTTGATGATCGTCGAGCCGGAGCGCTACGTGGACGATTTTCGCGAGGCGGGTTGCGACCGCATCACCTTTCATCTGGAGGCGACGCCGCACGCGCAGCGGCTGCTCGTGCATTTGCGCGCGATGGGTGTGAAGGCGGGAATAGCGATCTGTCCCCAGACGCCTGTCGCAATGCTGCAAGACGTCATTGAAAATTGCGATACGGTACTCGTGATGAGCGTCAATCCCGGGTTCTCAGGCCAGAAGTTCATCACCCACGCGATCGAAAAAGTACGCGAGGCCCGCGCGTTGATCGACGGATGCAACGTCGAGTGTTTGATCGAAGTGGACGGCGGAGTCGGTGAAGGGAACGCGCGCGCGTTAGTCGAGGCGGGCGCGGATGCGCTCGTGATGGGTGCGACGGTCTTCGGCGCGCCGGATCCCGCCGCCGCGCTGCGCCGGATCCGTGCACTTCTGGCGTGACCGAAGACGAAATCGTCAACAAGCTCACTGCCATGCTGAGCTCAGCCTGCCCTGAGCTTGTCGAAGGGTCGAAGCATGACACTGAGAGACACCGTCGCATTATCTTGGGGATCGGTGACGATGCGGCGCTCTGGCAGCCGTCGCGTTCCCATCGCAGCGTCATCTCGACGGACATGCTCGTCGAAGGCGTGCATTTTCGGCGCGACACGATGTCGCTCGAAGACGCCGGCTGGCGTGCGATGGCGGCGGCGCTCAGCGATCTGGCCGCAATGGGTGCGCGACCGGTTCTCGCAACGGTCGCCCTCGGTGTGCCGGGAGCCAACGCGCACGAAGAGATCATGGAGCTCTACCGAGGAATCGCCGCCGCAGCTGCGCGCTTTGGAATCACGATCGCCGGCGGAGATCTGTCGCGCTCCGATCTCGTGACGCTCTCGGTTACGGTCGTCGGCGAGGTACGCAACTCGCGCATCAAGACGCGCACAGGCGCCGGACCGGGGGACGTACTGGCGGTGACTGGAGCGCTCGGCGCAGCACGCGCGGGACTCGAACTGGCAAACCAACACGGACTCACTGAGGGCGCGAACGGCGATGCGGCGCTGCAAGCCTTTCGCCGCCCCACTCCACGAATAGCGGAAGGCCGTTTCCTGGGGGCGAGCGCAAACGTGACGGCGTTGATGGATTGCTCGGATGGGCTCCCGATCGACGCGCGGCGCCTCTGTGCTGCGAGCGATTGCGGTGCGGTTCTCGAGACCATACCGGTTGCCGACTGTGCTCGCGAGGCTGCGCAGCGGCTCGGCGAAGACCCGGAGCTGTTCGCGCTCGGCGGCGGTGAGGATTTCGAACTGTTGGTGACGGTCCGGAGTCGCGCGTTCCGCTACCTCGCCGGCCGCTACGAAAAACGCTTTAAGAAGAAGCTGTTGCGAGTCGGGGCCTTACGAAAAGCGCGTGGCGTCGAATGGCGCGGGACGCCGGCCGATCGCTTGGGGTGGGACCACTTCGCTTCCCCAACCCCAGAAAAACTTGACTAAATCGGCTTTCTTAGGCGCGGCGGGTGACGCGTTTGGAGCGCAAGCAGCTGGTGCAGACCTTGGCGGTGCGGTGCACCCCACGGTCGTCGATTCGCACGGATTGCAGATTCGGCAGCCAGCGCCGCTTGGTCTTATTCATAGCGTGGCTGACGTTGTTGCCCGCCTTGGGTCCTTTTCCGCATACTTCACAGCGCTTCGCCATAGCCGGCAGATAGTACCATGCGGCTGAGACCCCTGGCAAGGATAAATCGTCATCCTGAGCCTTCGACTTGGCCCCTTCGACAAGCTCAGGAGCCTCGCTGCGGACCGCGCTTCGCGCAGGCACGGGGATTGAAAGGATGACCTGGGGCAAGGATTCCCTGGGTGGCTCCCAAAGACGGCTCCCGTGAAGCGAGCGCGCATCGCAGTCGACGCGATGGGCGGCGACCACGCGCCGGAAGAGATTGTCGCCGGAGCATTGCTCGCCGCGCAAGAGTTCGACGTTGAGGTCGTGCTGGTAGGAGATGAAGCGCGCGTTCGCTCGCTACTTCCTTCCCCCGTTATCGACCGCATCACCCTGGTCCACGCGCCCGAAGCGATCGCTATGGACCTCGCGCCATCGACGGCGGCTCGTTCGTGCGAGCGCACCTCACTAGGTGTCGCCGTGAATCTCGTCAAGCAGGGCGAGGCCGATGCCGTCGTCTCCGCCGGGAACAGCGGGGCCTTCGTCGCGATCGCCTTTATCAAGCTCCGCACGATCGAAGGAGTCTCGCGTCCCGCTATTGCGACCGTCTGGCCGGCGCTCAACGGCCCAACGATCCTCATCGATTCGGGCGCGACTGTCGACTGCCGTCCGGAATGGCTCGAGCAGTTCGGGGTTATGGGATCGGCCTACGCCAAAGCCGTGCTCGGAATCGCCGAGCCTCGCGTCGCGGTGCTCTCCAACGGCGAGGAACGCAGCAAGGGAAATCAACTCGTCCTGGAAGCCGCGCGTCTGCTCGAGGCGGCTCCCGTTCGATTTATCGGCAACGTCGAGGGCCGCGATCTCTTCCACAACGCCGCCGACGTGATCGTCGCCGACGGCTTCGTGGGCAACATCGTCCTCAAGACCGGCGAAGGCATGTTCGCCGACCTCGCACGAGTGATGAAAGATGCGCTTCTCGGCGGCAATATCGTCACGAAAATCGGCACCTACATGCTGGCGCCCGCCTTGAAACGCCTGCGCCGCAAGTTCGACTACGAAACGTACGGCGGTGCGCCGCTACTCGGTCTTCGAGGAAACTGCATCGTGACGCACGGGCGTTCCAGTCGCAATGCAATCAAACACGCCATCAAGGCGGCCGCCGAAGAAGTCGAACACGACGTCGTCGGTAAAATCAGCGAGCTGATCGCACCGCAACTCGCGGCCACGTAAGGGCTCTCGCCGCGATGCTCGGCGTATACGTTCACTTACCTTTTTGCGCGTATCTCTGTCCCTATTGCGACTTTGCAAAGTGGCCGTTGCGTGATTCGGCGGCGCGCCGGTATGTCGAAGCGCTCTCGGCCGAAATCGCGCGCGAGCGGCGTGCGGCGGCCGCAACGCTCTACCTCGGTGGTGGAACGCCGAATGCCTACGACTGCGAGACGATCGTTGCGATTCTCGGCGCACTGCAAGACCGATTTGGCTTCACGTCGGAGCGTTCCATCGAGGTCAATCCCGAGCTGGTGCGCGACGGCGATTTGCTCGGCTATCACCAAGCGGGGATCACGCGGGTTTCGATCGGCGTTCAGTCGTTCGAGCCGGACGAGATTCGTACGCTCGGACGCAAGCACACCGGCGAAATGGTCGAAGGGGTCGTCGCCGCCGCGCGCGGCGCGGGAATGGACTCCGTCTCGCTCGATTTGATGTACGGCGTGCCCGGACAGACGCCGGCGACTTGGGAGCGATCGCTGCGCCGTGCCGTGGATTTACAGGTAGATCATATTTCGGCGTACGGTCTGACGGTCGAGGAGAATACACCGTATGCGGCATGGCGCTCGCGCGAGCCTGCGGTCTTCTTCGACGACGAGCGCGAGGCAGAGCTCTACGCCCTGGCCATCGACCTTCTGCAGACCAGTGGTTATCAGCAATACGAGATCAGCAACTTTGCTCGGCCCGGGCACCAGTGCGCGCACAATCTGAACTACTGGGCCAATGGCGAGTATGTGGGCTTGGGCGTCGGCGCCGCGTCCTACCACGATGGCGTGCGCTCCGTGCATACGCGGGAGCTCGAAGAGTATGTGGCGGCAGCGCGCGACGGCCGGCCGATTCCATCGGAGGCCGAGCACCTCCAAGGGCGGCGGCGTCTCGGGGAAGCAATGATGCTCGCCCTGCGCACCGTGCAAGGGGTTCGCTTAGCGGATTTCAAAGAGCGTTACGGCATCGACGTGATCGAAACTTACGATCCCGTCGTAACTCAACTTGCACAGACGGGATTGCTCGAGCGGACGGCGGACGCGTTACGACTAACGCGCCGGGGCCGTTTTCTCGCCAATGACGTTTGCGGAGCCTTCATAACATTCGAGTAGCGGGAAGTAATCTAGCGGGGACGGTCTTACGCGTCGCGTTCGTCGTGGTTTTCGGCGTGACCGGATTCTTGCTGGGCCGCGAGGCGTATTTCAGCGTTTTCTCGCCGCATTTTGCCAGCGAAACGATGCAACTCGTCTTCTTGATCGGTTCTCCCGTCGCGGGTGCCGTGCTCGGCGCGCTGGTCGCGCCGCTCGCTCAAGCGCTCTTTGAGGGCCAGCTCAGCCAGGCCGAAGGCGCGATGGAGCGCTTGACGCCGGCCGAGATCGCGGGCGGCGCGGTTGGGCTCGTCGTCGGGCTTTTGATCGCTTTTTTGATTAAAGGCATCGTCTTCGAGCTGATCTCCGACATCGGCCGAGCCGGAACCTATATCGCGATCGTGCTCTACCTCATCGTGGCGATCTTCGCCGCCTATCTCGGAGCCCGAATCGGTGCCAAAACCCGTATCGTCCCGGTGGCACGCGGAGGGGCCGCCAACACGTCGGCCGTCGCTCCGAAGCTAGTGGACACCTCGGCGATCGTGGACGGCCGAATCGTTGAGATCCTGGAGAGCGGTTTTCTCGACGGCGCGCTCATCGTTCCGCGATTCGTTTTACGCGAGCTGCAGTCGATCGCCGATTCCGTCGATCCGCTCAAACGAACCCGCGGCCGTCGCGGCTTCGACGTACTCACACGTTTGCAGGAGCTGACGGTTTTTGAAATTAGCGAGCGGGATTACAGCGACATGGCGCCCGGGAACGTGGACGCACGTCTCGTTCGGCTTGCTCGCGAACTAGGGGCGAAGCTCGTAACCAACGACTACAATCTCAATCGCGTCGCCCATGTGGAAGGCGTCGCCGTCCTCAACGTCAACGAGCTAGCCAATGCGGTCAAGCCGGTCGTCCTGCCTGGCGAGGAGCTGCACGTCGCGGTAATCCGCGAAGGAAAAGAGGGGCATCAGGGGATCGGATATTTGGAGGACGGCACGATGATCGTCGTCGAGCACGGGCGTCGATTGATCGGCGAGGAGGCGGATGTCGTCGTTACGAGCGTGCTTCAGACGGTGGCTGGCCGAATGATTTTTGCGCGCCCGAAACGTGAAAGCGCGACGTCGTGAGATGGGGTGCGGTCATCGTCGCGGCGGGACGCGGCCTGCGTTTAGGGAGGCCGAAGCAGTTTATCGAACTGGCCGGAGTGCCGATGGTTGGATGGTCGATTCAAACGTTTGCGGCGATGCCGGAAATTGCGGAGCTCGTCATTGCGACGGAGCCCGAATCCATTGAGCCGCTCTGCGAGCTCGCCTTGCGCCTCGCGCCCAACCTCGCGCAGCGCGTCGTGCGCGGAGGGGAGTTACGCCAGGATAGCGCTCGAGAGGGCATCATGGCGCTGAGCGACCGTTGCGAAGCCGCGCTAATTCACGACGGTGCGCGCCCGCTCGTCACGGCAGCGGACGTGCGCGCCGGAATGCGTGAAGTACGTGTGGGGCGTGCATCGCTCTTGGCCGAGCCGGTCGTCGACACAATCAAGCTGGTCGATCGTGATTCGCTCATTGTCGGTGCGACGCTCGATCGGGGTACGCTCTGGGCGGCGCAAACGCCACAGTTCGCGATGACCGCCGAACTGCGCGCCGCGCACGAGCGTGGCCGGCTCGACGGCGTTGCCGTCACCGACGATGCGGCGCTGCTGGAACGCATCGGCATATCCGTGGTCGTCGTCGCATCTACCAGCGAGAACTTCAAAGTCACGCTGCCGGGAGACGTCATCCGCGCGGAAACGATTCTGAACGCGCGCGCGGTCACTGCTCGTCATCCCGAGCCCGTCGCTTGTCATCCTGAGCCTGTCGAAGGATGATGCGCGTCGGTCACGGATTCGACGCACACCCGCTGGTCGAAGGACGCAGGCTGATTTTGGCCGGCGTTCACGTTCCATTCGAACGCGGCGCGCTCGGCCACTCCGACGCCGACGTCCTCGCCCACGCGCTCGCCGACGCGCTGCTCGGAGCTGCCGCGCTGAGCGATCTGGGCACTCGCTTTCCTGCGAGCGATCCGCGCTGGAAGGATGCCGACTCGATGGAATTGCTCGCAAAGTGCGCTGCAGCCGTACGGGTGGCCGGCTTCGAGATCGTCAACGTCGATGCGACGATCGTCGTGGATCGTCCGAAGCTCGCGTCGCACATCGACTGGATGCGCGCGAATCTTGCCGTCCGACTCGAGATCGACCAAAGCCGCATTAGCGTGAAGGCCAAGTCGAGCGAGGGCCTGGGTTATACGGGCGACGGCAGCGGCATCGCCGCCTACGCCGTGGCGCTGCTGTCATCCTGACCCTCGTGCGTCATCTTGAGCGCAGTAATGTCATCCTGAACCTGTCGAAGGACGAAGGATGCCCCGGTTGTCACCTCGATTGAGATTGACGGGTTACACTGTTGGAAATGGACGAGGCGTTCGAAACGTTACGAGCCGACCTGCGGGCGCCGCAAGAGCGCGACCCCGCCGCGCGCGGCTGGCTCGACGTCGTCCTCTCGTATCCCGGTTTTCATGCGCTCGTCGCGCATCGCGTTAACCACTCCCTCTATCGCGCCGGGATTCCGCTGCTGCCGCGCTTCTTGGCCAACATCGCGCGCTTCCTTACGGGAGTCGAGATCCATCCGGCGGCTCGCATCGGCAAAGGAGTCTTCATCGATCATGGTTCGGGCGTCGTTATCGGCGAAACGTCGGAAATCGGCGACGGTTGCACGATCTATCAAGGCGTAACGCTTGGCGGCACAAGTCTGTCGCACGGCAAGCGCCATCCCACGCTCGGCCGCAACGTGACCGTCGGCGTCAACGCGAGCGTGCTCGGCGCGATCGTGCTCGGCGATAACGCAAAGGTGGGCGGAGGTTCGGTCGTTGTGAAAGATGTGCCGGCCAATGCGACCGTCGTCGGCGTGCCCGCGCGAGTGGTCGCGCAAGACGGCAAACCGGTTCGCGTCGTTTCGGACCGTCCACACGTCGAGATGCCGGATCCGACCAGCGACGCAATCGTTCGACTTGCGCGTCAACTCGAACAGCTTGAGAGACGCTTGAACGAGCTCGAAGCGGGCGAAGCGGCGGGCGAAGAATCCTGGAGCTGGGTGATCTAAGAAACGGTGCCGCTAAGACTGTACAACACTCGAACGCGCACGGTCGAGAAGTTCGAGCCGTTGCGTGACGGCGAGGTGCGCATCTATGTCTGCGGCTTGACGCCATCCGCGCAAGCCCACCTCGGTCACGCGCGCTCTTTTCTTTTTTTCGACGTGCTGCGCCGGTACCTGGCCCATCGCCGGTATCGCGTGACGTACGTGCAGAACGTCACCGATATCGACGATCGCAGCATCAAAGCGGGAATCGAAACCGGTCAGGATTACCACGCGATCGTCGAATACTTCTACGCCGAGTTCAAGGAATCGATGCGTAAGCTCGGCGTCCTCGAGTACGATTTCGAGCCGCATGCAACCAAATATATCGGCGAGATCCAGCAGATGATACGGGAGCTCGTCGAAAGCGGACACGCCTACGTCACCCGCGACGGAGTCTACTATCGCGTTGCGACGTTTCGGAGTTACGGGCGTCTGGCCAACCGGAACATCGCCGACCTCGAGGCCGGCGCCCGCATCGAGGTTGACGAAAATAAGGAAGATCCGCTCGACTTTGCGTTGTGGAAGTTTGCCAAGCCGGGCGAACCGCGTTGGCCGTTCGAGCCGTATGGCGATGGGCGCCCGGGCTGGCACATTGAATGTTCGGCGATGGCGCGTGCGCTGCTCGATCCGCCCGGCGCGGGCTTCGACATCCACGGCGGCGGCGCCGACCTCATCTTTCCGCATCACGAGAACGAGATTGCGCAGAGTGAGCCGCTGATGTCGCATCCGCCGATGGCAAACTTCTGGGTGCACGGCGGACTGCTGCTCTTCGACAACCGCAAGATGGCAAAATCGCTTGGAAACTTCGAACCGCTTTCGGACATGCTGCTCCGCCACGATCCGCAGGCAATTCGCTGGCTCTTTTTGCAGACCGGCTACCGCAAGGTTATGAACTTTACCGAAGACTCGATTGGCGCGGCGGCACTGGGCCTGAGCAAGATCAAGACCGCCTATCGATTCGCGGCGGCGCAACGCGACGCGGGTTCGCCGGCGCAACAGTCGCCGCTCGACGAGCGGATGGAAGCCGTTCTCGACGACGACATGAATACCGCCGCGGCGCTCGCAGTGCTCTACGAGTTTGCTGCAAACGCACCGTTTGAGCGGCTACGCTATTGGCTGACGATCCTAGGCATCGAGCCAAACGCTTCGTGGTTGAAGGAGCCGGTCGCCGAGCTGACCGAGCAGTTCGTGCAACGCTTGCAAGCTGCGCTCGAAGCCGAGGGTGTTGATGGCGCCGCCGGAAAGCTCGAGAGCCTGGAACCGCGCCCAGCGATTGAACGAGTCATTGCGATGCGAGCCCAGGCTCGTCTCGCGAAGGATTGGGCCGCCTCCGATCGACTTCGCGATGCCTTACAGCGATGCGGCGTCGAACTGCACGACACAAAAGAGGGCACCAGTTGGACGACGTCCTGAGGTCGTCGAAGGGCCGCCGGGGGCTGAGACAGCGAGGCCCGCGGATCGCGCTGGACTTCGACGACCTGATCTACGGAATCCACTCCGTCGAAGAAGCACTGCTGGCCGGCGAGCGGCTGCGTTCGATCGCGGTGGCGGCGGATCGCACAAAAGACGCTGCGTTGCGGGTACTTCTCGCGCAAGCGAAAGAGCGCAACGTGCCGGTGCGTTTCGAGCAGCGCGCGTTCTTCGATCGCGTCCCCTTTAAAGCGCACCAGGGAGTGATCGCGACCGCGCCCCCGTTTCCGTACGCGTCGCTGGGCGACGTCCTGGCTCATCCCCGTCGCGACGGTTCGCCGCGCATGGTGGTCGTGCTCGACCATCTGACCGATCCCCATAACGTCGGCGCGATCGTCCGAACGGCCGAGGCCGCCGGCGCCGACGGCCTCGTGTTGCCCGAGCGCCGCTCGGCGGGGATCAACGCAACGGTCCGTAAAGCGGCCGCTGGGGCCGCGGCCTACCTGCCGATCGCCCGAGTGGCCAATGTCGCCGGTACTATCCGGGTACTCAAGAAGGCGGGCATCTGGGTCGTCGGGGCCGATGCCTCACCAGCCGGAATTGAGCTGGGGAAGGCCGACCTCAATCGGGATCTTGCGCTGGTCTTCGGCAGCGAAGGAAGCGGGCTTGCGCCGCTCGTCAAGCGCGAATGCGACTTCCTGGTGAGGATTCCGCTGCTTGGTCGGGTTGCTTCTCTCAATGCTTCCGTCGCCGCCGGCATCCTCATTTTTGAGGCTCTTCGGCAGCGCATGCTAGCCTCGTCCTTGACGGGGGAGGGGGACCCTCCTATATACTAAGCCTCGACGTGCCGTGCCGACGGGCTCAGGCCTGCGCATGCGGCACGTCTACTCACGAGGCAGACAAAAATATGGCAATGACCCATCCCGTCTCGGATGGAGTGGAATACCAGCAGCGGGTCGACGAAGACCTGGTGGCTATCGCGAAGACTGGCGACAATCTCGCGATGGAGTACCTTCTCAATAAGTACAAAAACTTCGTTCGGATTAAGGCGAAGAGCTATTTTCTCATCGGTGCGGACCGCGAGGACATCATCCAAGAGGGGATGATCGGCCTTTACAAGGCCGTACGCGACTTCAAGGCCGACAAGCTTTCGAGCTTCCGCGCTTTTGCCGAACTTTGCATCACGCGCCAGATCATCACCGCGATCAAGACGGCGACGCGCCAAAAACACATCCCGCTCAACCAATACATTTCGCTCAACAAGCCCATCTACGACGAAGACAGCGAGCGCACGTTGCTCGACGTGATGGCTTCGCAGAAGACCTCCGATCCAGAAGAGCTGGTCGTAACGCAGGAGGTCTCCGACGATATCCGCCAGCGAATTCGCCAGAATCTCTCCGAGCTCGAATCGCAGGTGCTGGAGTCGTATCTAGAGGGCAAGAGCTATCAGGAGATGGCGCGCGACTTAGGCCGTCACGTCAAATCGATCGACAACGCGCTCCAGCGCGTCAAGCGGAAGATCGAAAAGAATCTGGCCGAGTTCGAGTTTCAGTAGCCAAGCTGCTCGACGATCGCCTTATAAAGCTCTTCGCGTTCGGCGAGCGGATCGAGGACGATCACTGACCGTTCGCCGTCGCGCGGCTCGATGCAGACCGTGACGCGCTCCCGCGCACAAACGTCTAAGCAGCTCGTACTTACCGCGCGAATCGCGCCCCAGTGCCCATCGCGCTTCAGCCGTTCCTTGAGCCAGTCGCGAAGATGAAAGTCGCCGATGCGTTGCGCGGTCTTTGGATGCTCTTCGGGAATGCGTTCTTTGAAACAGCGCTCGCAGACGAGCACGAGGCCGCCGCGCGCCCATTTGGGACTAACTTTTTGCATGACGAGTTGGCGCGCTTATTTTGGTTGCATTACTCCAAAGATGTTCCCGTCGCGGTCTTTGACGTATGCCAGCATTCCGATGCCCGGGATCTCGTGCTTTGCAACGGCGATCTCGCCGCCGTTACCGGTTATTGACGTCAGCGTCTCATCGAGCGACTCTACGCCAATCGTGCAAACATAGGCGTTGACCGCGGCCCCTGTGGCCGGCGCGTCGCCCTGACGCCGCACGATGCCGCCGTCAATGCCGCGGCCCTCGTCGCCGGTCTGAACGAGCCAGTACTCGACTGGTCCGTCCCACTTGGATATCTTCCATCCGAAGACCGACGTGTAGAACGCGGCCGCCGCTTCGGGATCCGCGGAGTGGATTTCGAAATGAACCGGTCGAGGCATTGTATTAATCTCCGGATGTAGCAATAAAGAGTGAGCCGACGGTGGGACTCGAACCCACGGCCCTCACATTACAAGTGTGATGCTCCACCAGCTGAGCTACGTCGGCGCGCGTCAACAACTCCAACTGCATCGATGACGCCCGAATTACCTTTTGAGGTCGCGGAGGTCTTGTACCGAGCTTGATGCGGATTTGAAATCTGGTTGGCGCGGCCACCCGGGCGATGGGCTCGACCTCGTCCTCGGTTAAGGCCACGGAAGGTCGGGGTAAGCGAGTGGCAATTGGGACAGAGCAGCGTTAAATTGGTCAAGCGATTATTTTCCCAGTTGCCGTCGATATGCTCGATTTCAATCGGGACTTTCTTCGTCGCTGGGTGTCGTTCCGTCCAGCCGCATCTGCTGCAGCGCTCGCCGAGACGGCGAATCAGGTATCTCCGCAAGAACGTGGTCGGGTGAACAAAAGGGTACGATCCAGATTCGAGTAGCTCGGCCCGATTTCGAAAGTGAAAATCATGCTGGCATTTAAACGAGCAATACTTTGTCGCGCCGCGCTTTATTTCGTTCCCACAACCGTTCGTACACCATCCGCGAAACTTCTTCGCATTCATGCATAGATGCTATGGTTTGTGTGTGCCATACGCATGGCAGTCGGCGCGAAGAAGATGCAAGATTTCTCTCCGCAATGACGGCGCTAGAAACAGGACGCGCGCTACGGTGTTGCGGTTACGATCCAGTCGGCGATCGCGTACTGCGCGCCGGTACTCGTGATCGTGAGGGTGCCTTCGCCGGAGGCGTTCGTATGGAACGTCGCTAATTCGGTACTGCCATTTGCGATCGTGCCGATAATCGACTGCGGCCGGCCAAAAGACATGGCCACGTCGAGGCTTTCTCCGCCGGCAAACCTTGCATTGCTCACGCTGATATTCCACAGCGTTCCGTGACGATACGTTATCATGATTGGAATCGAAAACGCGTTGTCTGCCGTCGCGCCGCGCACGGAGAACGTCGGCGCCAACATCGGACAGCTCGCGCCGGCGCTGCGAACGATGGAGAGTCCACCGATCGGAGCCTGCACGGCTTCGCCGATCGCATTTGCGGACCACGTTGAAAATCCGTGGTCTCCGGTCACACGCGCGCCGCCGGAGTACGCGCCGCTCTGCCAGCCGAAGGTTTCATCAAGCGACGGAATTCCTTTGAGGCTGTAGCCTGCGGAACTCTGGCAGTATCCCGAGACGCCGCCACCGCTTGGGCGTAGCACCAGTTGCGATTGCGAGAGGACTCGGCGCACTCGCGCGACTTCTTTGGCCGGGTGCGCCCCGCTGGAGAGTATGTGCTCGTCGTTGCTGATGTCGCGGACGATCGAGCCCAGCGCGTCGGTGACGCCGATGGCGGCCTTTGCGTTCTGCGTCGCGGAACCACGGTGGGCGACGAGGGAATCGGCCGCGTCGCTGACGGTCTGCACGTCATCGCCGGCAGCGGGAAGTGAAACACCGAACTGACCAAATGCCGCACTGCATCCGGTGAGGAGAAGCCCTACGAGGGCGGTGATCGCAAGAGCCGCTGGGCGCGCCATTCCTGTCCAAACTCCAAAAGGCGAAGGCGAGTTTGCTATGGCTTCTATGGTAAGGTACCCGCGTTGGGGGCACATGAGAAGGCCATGAGGACCCCTTTGGGATCAACCGGCATAACCTTGCCGAGGAGCGGATAGCTGCAGTATCGTACCCAGGTCAGCCACGTTCAAAGTCTTCGTGGGTAGGTGGCCGAGTGGTTAATGGCACCAGGCTGTAAACCTGGCGCGCGAAAGCGCTACGCTGGTTCAAATCCAGCCCTGCCCAGAGTCGCGGGCGTTGCATAGTGGTAATGCCCTTGCCTTCCAAGCAAGAGTCGCGGGTTCGATTCCCGCCGCCCGCTCCAGAGTTAAGGCCCAAGAGGCGGCGTAAAGCCACCAGAGGGGAACAGACGTAGGCCTGTTCCCGCTAGCAGCCTCGATAGGACCGAGAATGGAGTCCCAGATGCGGTTGGGAGAGGACGCGTTTCTTGCCAGTGTCTCTCCCGCGGCACTGCTTCCGCGTCAGGAAAAATTAACCCTGGTCACCTTTTGCTGGTTTTTGTTTTTTGGCAGTTGCGCACCACGAGCCCATTGCCTTCTTGATTATTTCGGTAGGGGAGAGAGTAGCCGGTCTTTCGATTCAGCGGCTGAAATCTCGTTGACGGCTCAACAGGGAGGCGTCGCCCGCTCGCGAACCCAGCGAGCCTACCCTAGGCACGCCCTCCGAGAATGGCGTACCTTTTGCTACAAACGACACGATAGGAGAACCCCCAAATGCGTTTGTTTTCCGCAGCACTGTGTACGACAGTTGCTGTAAGCCTTCTCGCCGGCTGCTCGGGCAACACATCGTCGCCGAGCTCCTCGGTGCCTTCCGTCGGGGCGAACACCCGGGCTCATGCTCAAGGCATGCGCGGCATCGCCGCCAACGTCATTCCCCAGCGGTTCCTCCCCACCAAGTTCATGCCGATGCGTGGACCGATTGCCACGGCGGCGGAGATGCAAGGCATCTACGTCTCAGCTTTTGCCGGCACTGAAGTTTACGGTTTTCCGAAGAACAACAGCGGCAACGGCCCGTCGACTTGCACCGTCAGTCCGACGGCGTCTGTCAATGGCTTCGGCGTCGACGAATCGGGCAACCTGATGGTCCCCAGCGAATTCTTTGTCTCAAGCCAAGCAGAACGTGAAGTAAATGTGTATGGTCCCGGCATGTGCGGCCCATTGCTCGGAACGATCACCGATCCGTACGGCCAGCCAGCTGACGCGTCGGCTATCAGCGCAACGACCGGAAATATCGCCGTCGGCAATATCTTCGACATCAGCGGACCCGGCAGCGTCTCGGTCTGCACGCTTTCCAGCGCCACGTGTTCGACCAATCTCACCAACGCCAACATGGAAGAAGTGGCCGGCGTTGCGATGGCGCCCAATGGCGACTGCTGGGCGAGCGCGGTTAATCCTTCCGGGATTGCGGCGCTCATCTACTTCGCCGGCTGCAGCGGCGGCGGCGTAGTCGCGACCGGCTACGTTGACCCGTACTACGGCGGCCTCGACATTGACAAGTACGGCCAC
>Ga0265356_1000012_pt1 | contig 31026 bp, 28 predicted proteins | sample NZE4metagenome_FD_189075 | JGI IMG/M metagenome (GOLD analysis project Ga0265356, IMG submission 189075) | Rhizosphere microbial communities from Maridalen valley, Oslo, Norway - NZE4 | ecosystem: Host-associated > Plants > Roots > Rhizosphere > Soil | place: Norway: Oslo | collected 2017-09-15
GCCTTGACGGATTGCATGCCCGGGTTTAGCCCCACGTTTGCGTCGATTGCAAGCACGTCGTGGCGGTCGATTGCCAGCGCTGGGCGCAGCTGATAGTACCGATCGTTTCCGTGGGGAACGACACAGTTGAGCCCGTCGTTTCCGCCGGAGAGATTGATCAACACCAGGCACCGGTCGGCGCCTCCCGGCAGTCCCGGAAGCGGCCCTTCGACTGCGCTCAGGGTAGGCTGCGCAAGGGCGCGGGCAAAGACGTGGTCGGCGTTGGCGACGACCGCCAATCCGGAGGTCGTGCCGAGTAGAAAGTTGCGTCGTCTCATAAATTAATTCAATTGGTACGCCGGCGTCGCCATCGCGAGATAGGCAGCGCCGCGCACTCGCTGATCGTAGTTTTCCACCGAGAGCGGTGCGAGGGCGGCGGCTCCCGTCCCGCTCAGATAGGCCTCGAGTTCGAAGAGTGCCTCGGGCGCGGCATCGCCCTGCAGAATTGTTTGCGCCAGCCGGCGAGCCGCCGCTCTCGACGCCACCGGCAACCCTTGCAGCCACGACGAATCTGCCAGTGTTTGCGAGTTGAGGAGCCGCGTAAGGAAGTTTTGCCGTGCGATCATCGTGCCGCTGGTGAGCCAGTTTTTCGCGCCGGGCCAGCCCGCAACGTTGGGAGGAAAGAAGAGACGTTGCCCCATCTGCGTAAGCGCAGCGATCGCGAACGGATCGATCGTCTGCACTCCCAGTGCGGCGTACGTTCCCACAACGAATTCGACCGGACTCTTCACCAGCGCGCGGTAGGCTCGCGGGCTGTAGAAAAGATTGCTGGCCAGGATCGTACCGAGGATCGGCGTTAGCTCGAAATCGTGGCGGCGCAGTAGCGCGGCGACGTGGTCGACGAGCTGTGGCTCCGGGTCGTTGTACACGAACGAGTTGAGTAGGCTGGCAGCAAAAAACTTCGCGCACTGGGGCTGTGCGAAAATCGTACCGACGATATCGTCGCCGGAAAAATTGCCCGTACGGCCGAGAAACGTTTTGACCCCCGAGTCGTGCTGCGCCGCATCGAACGTGACCGTATCCGTACGCCGGTCGACGCTCCAACCCGTCCACGCGCGGGCCGATTCTCGCACATCCTCCTCGCTATAGTTGTCCACGCCCAGCGTAAAGAGCTCCATCAACTCGCGCGCGTAGTTCTCGTTGGGGTGCGCCGCAACGTTTTGCGCGCCGTTAAGATAGAGGAGCATCGCGGCGTCTTTGGAGACCTCGAGCGCCAAGTCGCGCAGATTCCCCAGGGCGTAGCGGCGGAAGAGCGCGTTCTGATTGTAGGTGATCCACGGATACATCGGCGTCGCGCGCGATGTGAAGTGTCCGTGGAAGTACAGCGTCATCTTCTCTTGCAGCGGGGCCGGCGTCGTCAGCATCCGGTTCAACCACCAAAGCTGCGACGCAACGATCGCATCCTGGCCCTCGCGCGCCTTTTCCCGGCGCGCCGTCATTTCTTGACCGAGCATCGAGCGCTGCAGCGGGTCTGTTGCCAACGAAACGGGCCGGCCGAAGTCCTCGAGCTCTTGCGGCGGCGTAATCGAGGAAACCGGCGGAACCGCCAGCAGCGATGCCACCGCATCGGCGGCCGTCATTGCGGCGTAGCGCCGCACCCGATCGGGGGTGCCGCCGAATCCGGCGCGACGGAGCAAATGCGCGGCGGAGCGTTCACCCAGCCGTCCAACAGGTGGCTGCAGCGCGGTCGCAAGATCGAGCTGGCCCGCTGGGCGTACGATGCCGCCGACGTCGACCAGAGTCTGCTGTGCCGCCATTTGCCGGATAGTTTTCCGCATTGCCGCCGCAATCGCCCTCGGCGCGCATCGACGTCTAACCGGGCTCTAAGCGGACGAACGCCGAATGGCGGCGCGATGGGAGATTTTCAGGCAAACGCCGAGCGCATGGAGCGGTTAGTCGTGGAGTTGCGCGAGCGCCTCGTCGCGGTTCGAGCCGGCGGCGGCTCCGAAGCGGTCGAGAAACACCGCCGGCGTAATAAGCTCCCCGCCCGAGAGCGCGTCGAACGCCTGCTCGATCCGGGCTCCGATTTTCTCGAGCTCTCGGCGCTCGCCGCTTCTGGAATGTACGACAACGATTCGCCAAGCGCGGGCATCCTTACCGGGATCGGCGTCGTGGAGGGACAGCACTGTGCGATCGTCGCGAACGATGCGACCGTTAAGGGCGGCACGTACTATCCGATCACGGTCAAGAAGCATCTGCGCGCACAAGAAATCGCCCAGCAAAATCATCTTCCGTGCATCTATCTCGTCGACTCGGGCGGCGCGTTCTTGCCGTTACAAGCCGAGGTCTTTCCCGACCGCGACCACTTTGGACGAATCTTCTACAACCAAGCGCGGATGTCGAGCCTACGCATCCCGCAAATCGCAGCAGTTATGGGCTCGTGCACCGCAGGGGGCGCCTACGTGCCGGCGATGAGCGACGAGACCGTCATCGTCAAAGGCCAAGGCACGATCTTTCTCGGGGGACCGCCGCTCGTAAAGGCGGCCACCGGCGAGGTTGTGACCGCCGAAGATTTGGGCGGCGCCGACATCCATACGCGTATCTCGGGCGTAGCCGATCATTTTGCCGAGGACGACGCGCACGCGCTGGCGCTCGTCCGCGAAATCGTGCGCAACCTTCATCTGGAACGGCCGCGGCAATGGGATCGCATCGAACCCGCGCCGCCCAAGCACGACCCCCGCGAAATCTACGGCATCATTCCAGCCGACAGCCGCACGGGTTACGACGTTCGCGAAATCATCGTGCGTTTGGTCGACGCCTCGGAGTTCCACGAGTTCAAATCACGCTACGGCGCGACGCTCGTCTGTGGTTTCGCGCGGATTGAGGGGCATCCGATCGGCATCCTTGCCAACAACGGCATTCTTTTTAGCGAGAGCGCGCTCAAGGGCGCGCATTTCATCGAGCTCTGCACGCAACGCGGCACGCCGCTGCTCTTCTTACAGAACATCACCGGTTTTATGGTCGGCCGCGAGTACGAGAACCGCGGCATCGCCAAAGATGGCGCAAAGCTCGTGATGGCCGTGGCGTGTGCCGAAGTGCCAAAGTTCACGGTCGTGATCGGCGGCAGCTTCGGTGCGGGAAACTACGGAATGTGCGGCCGCGCCTACGCGCCGCGCCAGCTTTGGATGTGGCCAAACGCGCGCATCAGCGTGATGGGCGGCCCGCAAGCTGCGAGCGTTCTTTCCACAGTTAAAGGCGACATGACGCCGGAAGAACGAACGGCTTTTGAGGCCCCGATTCTCGAAAAATACGAGCGCGAAGGCAGTCCCTATTACTCGACCGCGCGCCTTTGGGACGACGGTATCATCGATCCACTCGATACGCGCCGCGCGATCGCGATCGGTCTCGATGCGGCCGCGCATGCGCCACAGCCGCGCACGCAGTTCGGCGTGTTCCGGATGTAGGTCAGTGTAACCAGAACCCGCCGGCCTTTCCGTCGGAACCCACTACAAGGAACGCGGTCTTCGTTCTGCCACGAAATTCGACCAAGTAGCGGTACTCCGTAGACCCTTCCGACGCGGAGGAGTTCAGCAGCGTCATCGTGCGAACGCTGCCAAGCGCTTCGGCTTGCGTCGCCAAGTACGGGCGCAGGAGACCGTCGATTTCCGGATCTACGGCGGTCTCACGCGTTGAAGGCGCACTCGCCGCTACGGCCTCGGGGTAGAAGAGCGCCAACACTGGATCGAGCACGGCTTGGGCCGGAAAACCGGCGGAGTTTGCCAGCACGACGATCGCAAACCGGTCATGCATAAAGAGTGCGTTCCCCACAACGTAGCCCGAGGGCGTTCCCTGGCGGCCGATCATCAACATGCCGGCTTGCCGGCTTGATTGAAAAGCCTGCTGCATTGCATGCAGCGATGCGGCCGGAAGCAGCGTCCCTCGGAAGAGCGCGCTGTCGAACCGCGCTAAGTCGGTGGCAGTCGAAATGAAGCTGCAGCAGTCGCGGTTCCAGGCGCCCGTCTGCAGCGCAGCTAGGCCAAAGACATCGCGCCACTCATAGTATCCCGCTGCGAGCGGTGCCCAGTCGGGCGGTTCCCCGAACCAGGTGTGATCCATCCCGGCCGGCTCAAAGACGTGGTCGTGCAGATAGCTGATGAGGGGCACTTCCGTGACGCGCTCGATGACGGCACCGAGCACATCGTAGTTTGCATCGTCCTCTCGAGGCAACAGCAGTTGACGCACCGTCGCGCTGGCGTCCGGTAGGGCGGGAAGATAGCGTTGTACCCGATCGTCGAGATGGAGTTTGCCCTTTGCTTCGAGTTGCATTACGGCGACGGCCAAAAAGAGCGTGCCAATCGAGCCAGTCGGGTACCGAGTCTGCGCGCTTGCCGGCACGTTTTTTTCGAGATCGGCGCTCCCTCGAGCTCCGGCGTACACGACGTTGCCGTTCTCGACGATTGCCAAAGAAATGCTCGGCGTGAGCTTCCAGGTGAGGACATCGCGCAGAAGTCTGTCCAAGGAGGCTTTGGCGGGTGCTCCGTACGTCAACGGCTCAGCCGGGCTCGCGGCGGTAAATGCGAGCACTGCAGATGCCGCGATGCAGGCCCGCTTTAAATACCCGCGTACCATTCGTAGCCCTGGTCTTCCCAGTAGCCGCCGTGTCCGCCGGCGATGGTCGCAAAACTCCCGACGACTTCGATTCGCCCGATCCATTTTGCGCTCTTGTAGCCAAGCTGCGTCGGTACGCGCAGTCGCACCGGCGCACCGTGATCGGGATCCAGGGGCGCGTCGTTGAGCCGCAGTGCGAGCAGTGCCTGCGGATGGCGAGCTTGATGGAGATCCAGGCTCTCGTAGTAGAGGTTGCCCGAACCGTCGTTGTCCATGCAGCGAAAAACGACGTAGCGGGCGTCGTTGCGGAGGCCGACCATATCGAGTAGCCCTCCGAGCGCCACACCGCTCCACTTTCCAATTGCACTCCAGCCTTCGACGCAATCGTGGCGCGTGATCTGCGTCTGCTGCGGCATCCCCTGCAGTTGCGCAAGCGAAAAGGTGGCAGCGCGCTCGACGGCGCCCTCGACGATCAAACGATACGGAGCGAAGTTACGTGCAACGAGATCCGAGTAGCGCGCGTCCGACGGCGTGGCGAATCCGTTCACTCGAAAATGGCGATCGACGTCGTTATCGCGGTATTCCCGAGCAAAGCCGCGCGTTCCGATCAGAAGGTGGTTGAGGCCCTCAGCCGAGGCGAGGATGCGCCGAACGCTGGCGTTATTGTTGAGTGCCGAACCGATCGGCCCGCAACCGGCGAGCGCCGACGTAGCCGAGGCGAGAAAAAGCCGGCGCTTCACTGCGGTTGGTACCAGCCGCTGATCATGGATCGCATCTGGTTAAAGACGCCCTGCGTCGCAACCTGGAACGTGTGGATGATAAAGAAACCTACCAGCAACCCCATGCCGACGAAGTGCCACAACCGTGCGAACTGACGGCCGCCGAAGGCCACGGTCAGTGGATTGGCGATCGCATCGATTCCCGGCGAGAGCGCCAGGCCCGTCAGCACGACGAGCGGCGCGAGGACGAAGAGCACCGTCGTGTACGCCGCCTTTTGCAATGGGTTATAGATGCCGTGGGGCGGCGGCTCCTTGCGCAACTTTAAGTAATAGGCTTGCATCGGCCAAAGCTTAGGCAGGTCACTCGGCCGTAACACCATCTCGCGCAAGTTCCCTTTGATCGCGCTGGAGATCAGCCAAGCCAGCCAGCAGAGTGCCGCGATCCACGCAAAAAACAAGTGCCAGCGGCGCCCGGCCGCGAGGTCCTGGTAGCCTGGAATTATGATCGGTGCCGGAAATGCGTGCGCGCTCCTCTCCCCCATGCCGTCGTCGGTCCACCCGAGCCAACCCGTGGTAACGAACGCGTGACCGAAGACCGTGGTCGTTCCAACGCCGTCGGCCGGCGAGCCGATCGCCAACACACGCCGCGCCGCGTCGCTCTTGTCGGAGGCGTCTAAGTTCGGCGATGCGTTGAAGATTTGGAGACCACTTCCGATCAGCACCACGAACGCGAGCACCCAAAGCCAGTGGCTGGCGCGCGTCAGCAGCGGATAGCGATAGATGGCCTGGCGCCCAGCAACCTTCATCCTTGAAGTATAACGCGCGCGAGGCCCACTCGGATGACGCCTCGAACCCCGGCGCCCATGGCCGAGAGCATTCGCCTCGTCGTCTCTGAGGGGATAGCCCACGTCACCCTGGCACGCCCGGAGGCCCGCAACGCTTTCGACGCCGAGACAATCGAGCGTCTGCACGACGTTTTTGCGCGGATTACGGCGGCCGACGACGTCCGCGCGGTCGTGCTGGCCGGCGAGGGCAAAGTCTTCTGCGGGGGCGCCGATATCAAGTGGATGCGCGAGTCGCTTGAGTTGAGCTTCGACGCCAACGTCGCCGACGCCGAACGCATGAGCGACATGTTTCGCACAATCGATAACTGTCCCAAGCCGGTGATCGGCCAAATCCACGGTGCCGCGCTGGGAGGAGGCGCCGGGCTCGCGGCCGTCTGCGACATTGCCATTGCGGCGGACGATACGGTCTTCGGATTCACCGAGGTCAAGCTCGGCATCATTCCGGCGGTGATCTCTCCGTTCGTTCTCGCGAAGATCGGCGCGTCGCACGCGCGAGCGCTATTTCTGACGGGAGAGCGCTTCGACGCGCGGCAGGCCAAGCACATCGGGCTCGTGCACGAGGTCGTGCCCGCGGTCGAGCTCGGCGCCGCGGTCGAGCATTGCCTGGAGGAACTCTTCACGGCGGGCCCCGCGGCCGTGCGCGCCGCGAAACTGCTGATTCGTCGCGTGAGCGATAACGATTACGACGATTCCCGTGCGATTACCGCGCGCGCGATCGCGCAGCAGCGCATCGGCACGGAAGGCCAAGAAGGCTTGCGAGCCTTCCTCGAACGCCGGCAGGCTTCGTTTGTAAAAGATCTAGAGCGCGAGGACCCGTCAGTCTGAACACTCCGATCGCACGACTCTTGATCGCCAATCGGGGCGAGATCGCGGTGCGCGTCGGGCGCGCGGCGCGCGAAATGGCGATCGTGCCGCTCGGCATCTACTCGGAAGCCGATGCAAACGCTTATCATCTGCAGTTCGTCGACGACGCGCGCTGCGTCGGTCCGGCAGAAGCGGCGCAGTCGTACCTCAACGCGGAGGCAATCATCGCCGCGGCGCTCGCTATGAAGGCGGACGCGGTCCACCCGGGATATGGATTTCTCTCCGAGCGCGCGCCCTTTGCGGCCGCCGTGCGCGATGCCGGACTCATCTTCGTCGGGCCGTCGCCCGAAGCGATGGCGGCCATGGGCAGCAAGATCGAAGCCAAGCGCCGCGTGCGAGCTTCCGGCGTGCCCACCGTTCCCGGCTATGACGGCGACGACCAATCGCTCGCGACGTTGCGCCGGGAAGCGCAACGAGTCGGGTTTCCGCTGCTGATTAAAGCGAGCGCGGGCGGGGGCGGCCGCGGCATGCGCGTCGTCGATTCGGTCGAACGCTTTGACGAAGCGCTCGAGGCGGCAAAGCGCGAAGCGCTCGCGGCCTTTGGCGACGATGCCATTTTGCTCGAGCGCTACCTTCGCGACCCGCGTCACATCGAGTTCCAAATCCTTGCCGACTCGCACGGCACGACGCTGCACTTTGGCGAACGCGAGTGCTCGATTCAACGGCGCCATCAGAAGATTATCGAAGAGGCGCCCTCGGTAGCGTTGACGCCGAGCCTGCGCGCGGAGATGGGCGCCGCGGCGGTGCGTGCGGCCGAATCGGTCGGCTACGTCAATGCCGGTACCGCCGAGTTTATGCTGGATTCCGACGGCGCGTTTTACTTTCTCGAAATGAACGCGCGTCTGCAGGTCGAGCATCCGGTGACCGAACTGGTTTACGGCATCGACCTGGTGCAATGGCAGCTTCGCATTGCTTCGGGCGAACCGCTTACGTTCGCGCAAGACGAGATCCGTCCGCGAGGCTGGGCGATCGAAGCCCGTCTCTACGCTGAAGATCCTGCGAACGACTTGCTCCCGTCGACCGGAACGCTGACTTACTGGTCGCTGCCGGAGGGGCCCGGCATTCGCGTCGATGCCGGCGTCGCCACGGATAGCGAAGTGAGCCACTACTACGATCCGATGCTCGCTAAGCTGATAGTCTCGGGCAGCGATCGCAGCGCTGCGATCGCGCGGCTTGAACGAGCGTTGCTCGATTTCGGGGTTGACGGCGTGCGCACGAACCTGCCGCTCTTGCTTTGGATCGCGCGCGATGAGGCATTCCGCGCCGGCGAAACGACGACGAGCTTTCTGGATCAACGTTTCGACGAGTCATTCTTTTCGGCATCGGCGGTGCCGCGCGAGGCGGTCTTGCTCTGCGCCGCTGCCCTGCTCGTCGACGGTCGCGCGCCCTGGCGCATCGGTGAAGTCGGCGTGCCGCTACGCTTGCAACATGGCGAGAGCGCCGTCGAACTCGTCGCGGATGCACTTGGCGCTGCGGGGGCATGGCGCTTATCGGGTCCGTATTCGGGCGAACTCCAGGCTCAACGCCGAGGCAAGCGCGTGCAGGCCGGGTTCGACGGCGCGACGATCTCGGGCGCGGTAACCTACGCCGGCGACGCATTCGACGTCAATCTCGACGGTCGCACCTGGCGCTTTTCGTTTGCATCGCCGCCGTCTACGGAGTCAGCCGGGCATAGCCACGGCGGCGCCGCCGGCGCACGGGTCAATGCGCCCATGCCGGGAAAGATCGTCAAGGTCGCAGTCCGCGAAGGCGACAAGGTCGAGGAGCATGCGCTTCTCATCGTGCTCGAGGCGATGAAAATGGAACACCGCATAGAAGCCACGGCCGCCGCGAGCGTCAAATCGGTGTTCGTCAAAGAAGGGCAGATCGTCAGCAGCGGCACGCCCTTGGTGGAACTCGCATGACCGCCGGCGTGTCGTGCTAACCGGAGCCTGTCATCCTGAGCGGAGCTTGTCATCCTGAGCCTGTCGAAGGATGACGAGAAATAACGCAATGAACTTTCCGAAACACGTTACGATTTTCGAGATGGGCGCGCGCGACGGGCTGCAGAACGAAGATGCGCTCATCGCGACCGACGACAAGGTGCGTTATATCGATCTACTCTCCGAGACGGGGTTGAAGTGGATCGAAGCGACCTCGTTCGTCAGTCCGAAAGCGATTCCGCAGCTCGCCGACGCTACCGAAGTCTTCGAGCGCATCCGTAAAGCGCCGAGCGTGCGCTATCCCGTGCTCGTTCCAAATCTGAAGGGCTACGACCGCGCGCGTGTGGCGGGCGCCAATGCGATCGCGGTTTTTACGGCCGCCTCCGAACGCTTTACGAAGCGCAACATCAACATGACGATTGACGAATCGCTCGCAACCTTTGGCGACGTCGTGAGCGCCGCCAAGCGCGACGGCTGCTGGGTGCGCGGTTATATCTCGACCGCTTTCGGATCGCCCTTCGGCGATGTGGTCACTCCGGAAATGGTGGTCGGCGTCGCGTCCAAGCTACTGGCTATGGGCTGCGACGAGCTGTCGATCGGCGACACGATCGGCGTGGGCGTACCGAGCCAGGTCGACGAGCTCGTGCCGTTACTTGCGGCGCGGATTCCACTCGATCTCATTGCGATGCACTTTCACGACACGCGCGGCACCGCGCTCGCCAATGTGTATGCGGCCCTGCTCAACGGCATCTCGAAGTTCGATTCGTCGTCGGGCGGCCTCGGCGGCTGCCCCTATGCTCCCGGCGCAACCGGCAACGTCGGCACGGAGGACGTGCTCTACATGCTCGAGCGGATGGGCATCGAGACGGGCGTCGACATCGCGAAGGTGCGCGCCGCATCGCGCTTCATCGCCGGGGTCGTCGACCACGCGCTCACGAGCAAAGCCTACCAGGCAATGGAAGCCGCCGCCTCTATCCGGTCCGCAACTGGAAAGGTCGCGCATTGAAGCGTTCGTGCGATTGAAAGCGCGTACAGATCCCAGCTACTACTCGTAAAGGAGCAACGTAATGAATACGACTGGTTTCGTGAAATACGCCGGTGCGCTATTTGCACTCGGGCTATTATCAGCTTGTGGCGGCGCCCTTCGACAAGCTCAGGGTGACATGGCGGTCGCGCCGTCAGTTGCTACGCTCAATGCGACGTACGTAGGTAGGAGGCTGTTTGTGAACGGGAGGCCGGTAACGGCAGCACGCCTGAAGCCGCTGCCCACCTACGCCACGATTGTTCCAGACCGGCACCCGAAGTCGAAGACTTTTGAATATGTATTCAACAATTACGGCAGCTACGCGAGCATTTTCGACTATCCGAAGAGCACTAAGGAGATCGGTATGATCGCCGGCGACGGTGGCCAAGGGTGCACGAACGTCGCATACGGCTATGGGAAGAATATCTTCTGGAACGTCGGGGGCCCCGACCAGATCACGGAGTACAAGGTCCCCAAGGCGCCGATCAAGACGCTATCGATCCCCGGCTCTTTCCCGACCAGCTGCGCCATGGATGCCAACGGTGACCTTGCAGTCGGAATCTATGACGGGACGGTGAGTGCCATGGGCGGCGACGTCGTCATCTTCAAGAACGCGAGCGGCTCGGGCACCGCTTACACCACGCCGTTGGACGAAGAGTTCTTCGATGGCTACGACAACCAGGGGAATCTCTTCGCCGACGGCTTTGGTAACGACGGCTTCGAGCTCGTCGAGCTCCCGAAGGGCAGCAGTACGTCCGAAAAGATCACAACGAGCAACACGGTCGAGTTCCCTGGCTCCGTGCAGTGGGATGGCACGTACCTCACCGTATTCGATCAGGACACGAGTGAGACGTATCAGTACACGGTTAGTGGAACGACGGCGACGTTGAAGAACACCGTACAGTTCACCGGGGCTAGCGACTGCGCGCAGACCTGGATCGTTAAGGGCCTGCTGTATTGCGGCGACGCGGGTAACGGTGATGGCGAAGTTTTCAAGTACCCGGCTGGCGGTTCGCCGATTGCAACGTTGACGGGCGCTTTCGATGTGCCGCTTGGCGTGGTGGCAGCTAAGAAATAAGTCGTCTCCTGTCATCCTTCGACCCTCGACAGGCTCAGGGCAGGCTAAGCTCAGGATGACAGTGTGGGGTCAGGACGATAGTGCGCGGTCAGGGGACAGACGGCGGGCGAGCGGGATAACGAAGCGCGTCGCGGTGTGTGAATCGGTATAGGCGCTTATTTTATTGTCCACCAGCCCGGCGGCGAGACCCTCCGATCTCACTTGGGCGTCCGTTGGAGAAGCGCCTCGACCCTTGGGCTGAAAGACCCACAGTGCACCGTCCGCCTTCAGGTGCGCCGCGGCACGCTTGATGCGAGCAAGATCGCGCAGCGCGTCTACGCGCACGAAGATCAGATCGTAGCGGGTCCTCAAGGCTTGCGACGCCGACTTTGCGAGCGCCGCATTGAGTCCCGTAACAAAAGCGTCGTCATGCGGCCCAACCAGCGCGACGTGCGCTTCGGCGAACACGCCGAGTTTTTCCAAGAGCGAGCGCCCCGAGTAGTCGCGTTCCTCGCCCATTTTCATATGAAGTCGAGGTTCTTTGGCTTCGGCGGAATCTCCGTGTACGCCATCGGCCGGTCCCACCAATCGTGGCGGCGGATCTCTTTTAGGCGCTCGCTCGGCGGCGCCGGCAAACGCAACTCGAGCGCCCGCCCGTACGCGGCAAGATACCGATCGATCATTCGCTCGATGCTGAACTCCCGTTCGACGCGCGTCCTGCACGCACGGCGGTCGAGCGCCGCGAGGTGCGGCACGCGTTCGACCGCCTCGTCAAGCGTATCGCATAAAAAGCCGGTGACGCCGTCCACGACGATTTCGGGAAGCGAACCCATGCGGGCGCCCAGCACCGGCGTACCGCAGGCCATCGCTTCGATCAGCGTCATGCCGAAACGCTCGGGCCGTGTGGTCATATGGACGAGCGCCAGCGCATCCGAGAGCAGTTCGTTGCGGGCCTCCCGTTCGACGGCGCCGAGGAACTGCACGCGATCGCCATCGATGTGAGGTGCGACCTGTTCGCGAAAGTAGGCCTCGTCGTGCGGGATCGCCGCCATCTTCAAACGCACGCCCGCACGCCGGGCGATCTCGATCGCGAGATGCGTCCCTTTCTCGGGATGAAAACGGCCGAGAAAGCAGAGATAGTCTCCCGGTTTATTGCTGAATGTAAACTGCGCCGGATCGATGCCGTTGTACGTGGTCGCGAGATACTCGAGGCCCGGATCGCGATCTGCATCGGAGATCGAGCAGTAGAAGCTTCGCCGCGCACCCGCATAATAGGCCGCGAGAATCTGCGGTGACGAAAAGCCGTGAATCGTCGTGACCAGCGGGGGGGAATCCGTAGCCATCGCATACGTTAGGGGCTTCCAGTCCAACTGATTGTGAATCAGATCGAACTCGTGAACGCGCGCAAAAAGCTCCGCGATGTGAAGGGCGGTGAAGACCTCACCGTTGAGCGCCGGGTCCTCGTTCAGCCCAACGGGAACGACCGAGGCGAGCTTGCCGTCGAAGCGTGAGTTGCCGGTCGCAAATAGGGTGACGTCCAAGCCGCGCCGCCGCATCCCGTCGGCCACGTTGAACGCGATCTGCTCCCACGGGCCATAGCCGGGCGGCGGGGCCGGCCACGAGATTGCGCCGAGCACCGCAAGCCGCAGACCCGTAAGGTCCATCAGTTACTGATCGTTGTCGACGATGCGATTGTCGCGATCCGCAGCGGCAAGGTTGAAGTGAGTTTTACGAATCAAGCGTTTCATCGAGAGCTCGGAATACGCAGGCACGGCCGACGCGCGCGTATAGTCGAACATATCGCTGAGATCGTCGTCGGTGACGTCGCGCTGTCCCATGTTACCTAGGCCCCAGTTCACTTCGATGAACTTCGTGATCGCGGTCGACTCGCGGACTTTATGCGACACGTACGGCGTCGCATTCGAATTGGCCGGATCGTAATTAGAGCGAGCCCAGGCCGACATCACGACGATCGGGATGCGAAAGCCCCAGGTCGTGCCGTCCGGTCCGGGCGGCGGCGCGACGTGGTCGTACCAGCCTCCCGAGTCGTCCCAGGTGACGATCATTGCCGTATCCTTGTAATAGTTACACGGCGCCGCGGCGTGCATGCTCTGCACGACGGCCAGGTAAATCGAGCCAACCCATCCGGGACCTGCGGAACTTAACGTCGCGGCATGATCGGAATCCAGCGCGTTGGGCATGACGAACGAAACCTGCGGCAGCCGGCAGTCCGCAATGTCGCTCAAGATCTTGCCCGAAGGCGTAATCACGTTGCGCTGCCAGTCCGGGCCGTAGCGAATCTTGCGGAAGGCTTCGTAGACATTGACGGTTTGATTGACGGTATCGTCGTACCGCCCGGTATAGTACTTCCATGTGACGTGCGCCGCGTCCAGCGAATCGGCAATCGTCGGCTCGTCAAAACAGGGAAAGACGCCCGGCGTGATTATCGATTCCCCTTTACCGAAGATCGGCACGGTCGTGCTCGGCGGAGCATCGCAGCCCCAAATGCCGCTGTTCGGGTTTCCGGCAATTCGGCTCTGCGCCGTCGCCATGGTGTAGTGGCTAGGAAGCGTCGGCACCAAACGGGGCGCAAAGTTCTCGTCGGCAAGCGCATAGTGCGCCGCCAGCAAGTGATAGATCGTCATCTCGGAGTCCGGCACGTACGCGTATGCAAAGCCAGGCCCGGGTTTTGGAAAGCCGGGTATCGTCGAGATACGGTCGTTCGCGAAACCGTCCATTCTGCCCCGATCCCACTCGCCTAAGAGCGAGAGATGGCTGTGACTCGGATCGGACGGGTTCTCCAGCGGCACGGGCTTCAAAGATACTCGCTGACCGTCAACCATCGCGGTTTGCGACGTGTCGGCACCGGGATACGGACCGCCGTGCGCCAGAACCGAAGATGCAAAGAGATTGTCGAACGTTCGGTTCTCTTGCACCATCACGATCACGTGGCGGATGGGACTTCCCGGTATGGCCTGCCCGAGCAGCGTCGGATTCGAAGTCGATGCACTCGTGACGCCGCTGAGCCCGACCAGCGCGGCCAGGGCGATCGCTTTCTTCATCATTGGATCAACCCGCCTTTGAGGACGAGTTGCGGCTCGCGCAGCGCGCGCACGTCTTGGCCGGCATCGGCGCGCAAGAGCAACAGATCGGCCGGCTCGCCAACGGCGAGGAGGCCGCTATGCAAACCGACCAGCTCCGCGGCGACGCTCGTCGCCGCGTGCAAGGCCTGTTGCGGCGTCATGCCCAGCAACGACCACATCAACTCGACTTCTTGCGCGTAGTCCTCGTGATAGTTGTACGGCGTGCCGGCATCTGAGCCGCCGGCAAAACGCACGCCGCTTTCGTACGCCTTGCGAAGATTCTGCGCCATCACGTCGCCCAAGCTGCGAGCCTTCTTCTGAACGTACTCCGGCTGCTGGCCGTCTTCGAGATGCGCCAAGATACAGGTCGGCGCGCTCAGCGTCGGGACGAGATACACGTTGCGCTGCTTGAAAAGCTCGATCGCTTCGTCATCGAGCAGCGTTCCGTGCTCGATCGAATCGATGCCGGCGCGCAATGCGTTCTTGATGCCCTGCGTGCCGATTGCGTGGGCCGCGACGCGCAGGCCATGACGATGCGCTTCTTCGATGGCGGAACTCAGTTCGTCGGGGGTAAGCTGCGCGTTGCCGGGTACGGCGCCTTTCGTAAGTACGCCGCCGGTCGCGATCAGCTTGATGCAATCCGCGCCCGCCCACATTTGTTCGCGCACGGCTTTACGCGCATCCCAAGGCGAATCGACGGCGCGCCCGATCGGCCAGCCGTGTCCGCCGGTCATGCAGAGCACGGCGCCGGCAGCGCGCATGCGCGGCCCGGGAATGCGCCCCTCTTCGATCGCATCGCGAACGTCTTGCGCAATCGCATTGGAGCTGCCGACATCGCGAATGGTCGTGACCCCGGCCTTGATCGACTTGCGAGCGTTCTCGACCGCGCGCAGCAGGCGCTGATTGCGCGTCGTCGTCGAGATCATGCCCATCATGTCGGGCTCGCCGCTTGCTTCGAGATGCGCGTGCGCGTTCACCAACCCCGGCGTGACGCACGCGCCTTCGAGATCGCACTCGCCGCTTGCCGCGCGAAACTGCTCGATGCGTCCGTCCTTTACGACGATATCGACGTTGCGTTTTGGCGGCTCCAGGGTGCCGTCGTAAAGAATCCCTGCGCGAACGATCATGCGCCGGTTATTCCAAGTCGCCTCGATGCGAGTCCTCTAGCGAATCGCGAAGTTCGTCAGACCGTTAATGCCGTTGACGATCAGCTGCACGGCAATGGAGGCGACGATGATCCCGACGATCCGGCTAACCGCGTCAATCCCGGTTTCCCCAAACCACGCGGTTAAGCGTTCGGAGGCGCGCATGAATAGATAGGTGATCAGCACCACGATTACGGCGACGGCAATAAAGATGCCGCCATTAAGAAACCGGTGCGCCGGCGACGGGAATACCAACGCGACGCTCGCCGTCAGAGCGCCCGGACCTGTAATGATCGGGATCGCCAGCGGAAAGACCGATGGATCGCTGGCAGGAGCCACGGCCTTTGCTTCGCCCGCGGTCTGACGATCGGTCTTCTCGGCGAAGACCATGTTGAATCCGACCTTGAGCAGCAGCAGCCCGCCGGCGATCTTGAAGGCGCCGATCTCCACGCCGAGCGCCTTGAGCAACGCCTCTCCGATGAAAGCAAAAACAATCAGTGTCACCCCGGCGACGATTGACGAACGGAACGCGATGCGGGCCTGATCTTCCGGAGAGCGCCCTTCCGTCAACGTAGCGAACGCCGCGGCCGCTTCGATCGGGTTGAGCATGGCGACCAACGTGACGAACACGTAGAAGGCCTCGCCCAACGGTCCGGTCAGCATTGGACCCAGCTCAGTTTTGCGTGGGCGGCCGTGGCGCGAGCAACGGCTGCGGCGTCCACCGGTCCGTCGACGAGCATCGTGAAATGCCCCATCTTTCGGCGCGCGACCGCGTGGCGCTTACCATAGACGTGAAGCACGATCGACGGGTCGACGAGCAGTTTTGCGATTCCTGTCAGGCGATCGCCCGTGCCGTCGCCGAGGACGTTGACCATAATCGCGTTGGCAAGCAGCCGCGGCGGCGAAAGCGGCAGATCGCAAATCGCACGCACCTGCTGTTCGAACTGGGAGCACGGCGTCGCGTCGATCGTGTAGTGGCCGCTGTTGTGCGGACGCGGCGCGATCTCGTTGACGAGCAGCGCGCCAGTTGTAGAAAGGAAGAACTCAACGCAGTACGTGCCAACGATGCCAAGCTTGCGTCCGACGACCGCGGCCATCTCCGTGGCCCGGCTCGCCGTGGCCGCGCTAATGCGGGCCGGCGCGATCGTCATCGCGAGGATGCCGCGATCGTGCGCGTTCTCTGCGACCGGATAGGCCACGAGCTCGTCGCGCGCGTTGCGAGTCGCAATCACGCTCAACTCACACGCAAGCGGAACCATCGCCTCGAAGATAAGTTCCGCGCCGCCGGATTGTGCTTGTGCCGCGCGGGCCTGCTCGATCGAAGCCGCCGCCCACTGCCCCTTGCCGTCGTAGCCTCCGCGCACGGTTTTGAGCACAGCTGGAAATCCAATCTGCTCGGCCGCGCGCGCTAAATCGTCGGAGCTTTGCACCCGCGCAAACTCCGTCGTGGCAAGTCCGGCTTCGCGTGCGAACTCTTTCTCCAGCAGCCGGTTCTGCGTGACGTGCAGCACGCGGCTGCCGGGCAGTACGCGGTACGAGAGTGCCTCGAGGTGACGGACCGAGGCGATATCGACGTTCTCGAACTCGTAGGTAATGACGTCGCTGCGGCGACCGAGCTCTTCGATCGCCGAAAGGTCGTCGTAGGCTGCGACGATCTGATCGTCGGCAACCTGCCCGCAGGGAGAGTGCTCGTGCGGATCGAGGGTTACGACGTCGTATCCCATCCGCTTCGCATCGAGTGCGAACATGCGGCCGAGCTGGCCGCCGCCGATGATGCCGATCGTTTGAAACGACTTCAATCGAGCGTGCTGGAGGCTGCAGCATCGTGCATGCGGACGACGTAGGCGGCAAGCCGCTGCGCGACGGCGACATCCGTGAGAGCCACGATGCGCGCCGCAAACAATGCGGCGTTCACCGCGCCGCCGATGGCCATCGCTGCGACCGGCACGCCGGGCGGCATCTGCACGATCGAGAGCATCGAGTCAAGACCTCCGGCACGCGACGACTGAATCGGAACGCCGATTACCGGAACGAGCGTCTTCGCGGCTGTCATGCCAGGTAAATGCGCCGCACCACCGGCCCCCGCGATAATCGCCGTCAGCCCGCGTTGCGACGCCGATGCAGCGTATTCGAACATTTCATCGGGCATACGATGTGCCGATACCACACGAACCTCGCAGGGAATCTCGAGTTCGTCGAGCGTATCGCGCGCCGCCGACATCGTCTCCCAATCCGAACGGCTGCCCATGATGATTCCGACAATTGGTGCTTTCCCTGCTTGCGCCATCGCGAGGCCCCCTTCGACAAGCTCAGGGCAAGCTCTTTGACAAGCTCAGGGCAGGCCCCGGGTTGTCAATCTAAGGAACGTCATCCTGACCCTTCGACGCGGCGCTTCGCGCCTCGCTCAGGACTGCGCTTCGCGCGGGCGCTAAGGAATGTCATCCTGAGCTTGTCGAAGGATGACCTTGTAATGCCTCGATTTCTTCTCGGCATCAACTATTGGCCGCGCCGCAGCGCGATGTACATGTGGCAGCAATTCGATCTGGACGAGATCGGCGAAGACATGGCGCGGATTAAGGCGCTCGGGCTCGACATCGTGCGCTTTTTCGTGATGTGGGAGGCATTCCAGCCGGAGCCCAACGCGATGGATGCCGGCGCGTTGCGTCACTTCGATGCGGTCATGGACATCATCGCCGGTACCGGGCTGCAGGCGATGCCCACGCTTTTCTGCGGTCATATGAGCGGAGTGAATTGGTTGCCGGCGTGGACGCTCGAACCCCAAATGAGTCAGGGACGCTTTCGAACGATTAGTCGCGGCGCCGTGGTCGATCGCTCAATCGGCGATTTCTATGCCAATCCAGAGCTGCTGCGAGCACAAGTGCTCTTCGCGCGGCGCGTCGGCGAACGGGTTCGCGAGCATCCCGCCCTCTTCGCGTGGGACCTCGGCAACGAGTTTTCGAATCTACGCGAACCGGTTCGACCGCAAGACGCGGCTGACTGGAGCCTGCGGCTGAGCGACACGCTGCTCGAGGCTTCGGGCGGCCGCGTGACGGGCGGAATGCACGGTGAAGATCTCGAGCGAGATCGCAATATCCGGCCGTCGAGCATCGCGCGTCCGTGGGCCTTTCCGACGATGCACGGTTATTCGGTCTACAGCTCGTTCGCACGCGATCGTCTCGACACGGATGTCGTGCCGTTTCTCTGCCAGCTGCAAGCTTCGTTCAGCGAAAACGCGGTGCTCTTCAGCGAGCTGGGAAATCCGCAATGCCCGTCGGGCACCTCGCGCGTCGATGGCTTCGCCTGCTTAGATGAGACCGAGATGGCCCTCTACGGACGCGGTGCGATCGACCGGCTGCACGCGCGCGGCGCGCTGGGCGCGTTTTGGTGGTGCTGGGCCGACTACGATCTCGCCCTGGCGCGCAGGCCGCCATTCGATCGCGCGCCGCACGAGCTGCGGTTCGGCGTCGTGCGCAGCGACGGTTCCGCTAAACCGGTCGCGCAAATGCTCTCGCAGCTCGCCGCGGAAGCTCGCGACGTGGTCGACAAGCCGCCGTCGATCGCCGATGAGTCCGAGCACTATGCAGGCCTTCCGCAGAGCATCGAACGCGAATATCGCGACTATTGCGACACGCATGCCTGACAACGGACGCGTTCTCATCGTTACCGGCGCCAGCTCGGGCATCGGCGCCGCACTCGCACGCACCGCTGCGGTCGCTGGTTATCGCGTCGCGATCGTCGCGCGCCGCGTCGAGCGGCTCGAAAAGGTCGCCCGCGCGATTCGCGACGCCGGCGGTACGGTGGTTTCCATCGCCGGCGACGTTACCGCCGGCGATATGCCCGCGCGAATCGTCGCTACAGCGATGAGCTCCTTTGGGCGAATCGACGCCGTCATCAACAACGCGGGCCGCGGTGCTTTTGGCGCACTGCTCGATCAAACCGACGCCGAAATCGAGGCGCAATGGCGGCTAAACGTTATCGCTCCGCTGAAACTCTCTCGTGCTGCATTGCCGCATCTCGAAGCCGCTCGCGGACAACTCGTCTTTCTCGGCTCGGGGATCGCTCGCGTGCCGCTCCCTAACTACGGCGCCTACGCCCTCGCCAAGGCCGCCGTTCGAGCTGCGGCAACCCAGCTTCGGCGTGAGCTGCGCGACCGCGGAGTCGGCGTCACCTACGTCGATCCCGGACTCGTCGCCAGCGAGTTTCACGAAGCTATGGGAATCGATCGCGGCGGCAAAGTTTCCGCTGCGTCGCCCGAGCGCGTCGCGCGCGCGATCTTACGCGGCATCGTTCGCCGCTCCGCGGTCGTCAACGCCGTGCCCTGGCAGACCGCCGGCGCCGTACTCGGCGAATGGCTTGGAACGCTCGCCGATCCATTCATTATTTCGCGCCTCTCCCCGAAAAAGGCCGCCGGCGCGCCACCGCCTGTCATCCTTCGACAACCTCAGGATGACAAAGATGGCAAGGACGACAAGGCGATGCCCGGGTCGTTCGAGGAGGCGCTCGAGCCGGTGGCGCGGCGCATGGAACGCGTCAAACTGCCGCCGAATATCTTGCGCGACGCGCTGGTGCCCGGCACGACGATCGAGCTTAACGCGCTAGCGATGCAATGGGCGGGAATGCCGAATAAGAACGAGCGTGCGGCGTTGCGCGAAGCGCTCGACGCACTTGCGGCCGGGGGTTACCTGGAACAGCTAGCGGACGAGACTTGGAGAGTTACGCGCGGCGCAGATGTTTGAACCCGATCGCGAAAAAGAACAGCAGCGTGGCGAGTAAGACGATCGTCGCGCCACTCGAAGCGCGAACGTAATACGAGAGATAGAGTCCTCCCTCGGTACTCGCCGCGCCGAAGAGCGCGGCCAGAACCATCATCGGCGAAAAGCGTGACGTCAGTTGGTAGGCGGCGGCGGCCGGAGTGACCAACAGCGCCGCGACGAGTACGATGCCCACCGCCTGTAGAGCGACGACGATTGTCAGCGCCAGCATCACGAGCAGCGCATATTCGTAAGCCGGCGAATTGATGCCGCTGGCCTGCGCGACGACCGGATCGAACGTCGTGTAGAGCAGGCCCCGGAAAAGCACGGCAACGGTGACGCCGACGATGATGCTCAAACCGAGAATCAACCACAAATCCTGCGGCTGGACGGCGAGGATGTCGCCGAAGAGAAAACTCTGGAGGTCGACGGCATAGCTGCGCTGCTGGCTCATCAAGAAAACGCCCAAGGCGAACATCCCGGTAAAGAGCACGCCGATCGTCGTATCGAGCGATATGCGGCCGCGGCGATGGACGAATCCGATCCCAACAGCGGTCAGCACGGCGACGATGCCGGCGCCGAGGTAGAAGTTCGCGCCGCGCAGATACGCGATCACGATCCCGGCAAACGACGCGTGCGCGATGCCGTCACCGATGAACGATAGCTTTCGCAGGATGACGTACGTGCCCATCGTCGAACAGATCAGGCCGACGGCCAACGCCGCAACGAAGGCTCGCTGCATAAACGCATAGTGAAACGGCTCCAACAGCACTGTCATCCTGAGCCAGTCGAAGGACAACTTACGCTCGTATTTCGGGATGAACGGCGTGGGCGGCGTGCGGCTCGTGATCGTGGCGCAAGTGTCCGTGCGTGTGGGTGTGTTCGCGAATGGCGCTGTAGGCGCCGGACTCGACGACCTCACGCGGCGTTCCGAGAGCAAGCACCCGGCGGTCGAGGACGAGCAGACGATCGAACCAGTCGTCGACCCGGTCGAGATCGTGCGTCGCCATGAGCACGGGAAGCCCATCGGCGACCAGCTCGCGAACGATTTCGCGGAGCGCTTCTTCCGTCGCCGCATCGACGCCGGTCGTCGGCTCGTCGAGCAGCAGCAGCTTGGGTTCTTGGGCGAGCGCGCGTGCGACGAAAGCGCGCTGTTGTTGACCGCCGGAGAGATTCGAGATCCTCCGTCCGGCAAGATCGGCCATACTCACAACGCTAAGCGCATGATGAACGACCTCGCGATCCTCGGGACCAAAATGTTGCCAGAAGTGCAGCCGCGCGAAACGACCCATTGCGACGACGTCCCACACGGTCGCGGGAAAGGACCAGTCGACAGCCTCGACCTGCGGCACGTAGGCGATCGTTCCGGGAGGAAGTTTTCTCGGCGGCTGCCCAAGCACGCTCAGCTCGCCGCTCGACGGCAGTAAGAGGCCCGCGATCGTCTTGAGCAGCGTCGATTTTCCCGACCCGTTGGGGCCGACGATGCCGAGCGCTTCTCCGTAGTGCACTGCGAACGTCGCGCCGGCTAGCGCCGTGAAATCCTCGTAACGCACGTCCAAATCGCGCGCCACGACAGCTTCGCCTTTCACTTTAACGCGTGCACGATGACGTTTGTGTCGTAGGTCAGCATCGCAATATAGTTTGCGACGCGCGGATCGGTGCCGACGGAATCGTCGTAAAGATCCTCTACGACCGCAATCCCCGCGCCTTGAGCGATGGCGTACAAAATCTTGGGGCTATACTCGGGTTCGCTAAAGACGCCGTGAACGTGATGCTGCTTGGCCAGATCGATCAACTGCGCGACCTGCTGCGGATTGGGCTCCTGGCCCGGATTTCGCTCGACGAAACCAAGCGTGGTGATTCCGAAACGGTCGTTATAGTACTGCCAGGCGTTATGGAAGACGATCATGTAGCGATGCGAAGGTGGAACCGTGGCGATCTGCTGTCGGATGTGGCCGATCAAATCGTCGAGGCGCCGATCATAGCTGGCCGCGTTGCGACGATAGGCTTCGCTATGCGCCGGATCGGCGGCAATAAGCGCATCGCGGATCTTCGCAACGTACTGTTTGGCGAACACGGGGTCCATCCACAGATGCGGGTTGAGATTCTTGACCGGCAAGCCTTGCGCGCCGACGACGACGCGAAGACCGGGCTTGCCGGCGTCGCGCAGAAGACGATCGAGCCACGTTTCGAGGCCGGCTCCGTTTTCAACCAAAAGATCGGCATCGGCGACGGTCGCAACGTCCTGCGGCGCGGGCGCGAAGGTTTCCGGCGACGCGCCGATCGGTACGATGTTCTTCACACTCACGTACTCGCCGCCGACGCCTTGTACGAACGAGTTGAGCGTCGAAATCGTCGTCGCTACGCGAACCTTGCCTGATGTCATCCTGAGCGCGGTCGAAGGATGACCCGAGCTGCCGTGCGCGCATGCCGACAAAAGGAGCGCCAGTGCGCCCGCGACTACCGGCAGGCGCCGCATTGTCCGAAAAACTCGATCGCGTGTCCATCGAGCTCGAATCCGTTGCGCGCCCGCAGCGATTCCGCGAACTGCTCCATTGCAGCACAATCGACGTCTTCGACGCGTCCGCACGTGCGGCAGATCGCATGGTGATGATGACGGCTCGGTTCGCAGAGCATGTACGTCGCCTCGCCGTCGGCATCGGGGCGCGCCGTGATGTCGCCCTTTGACTGCAGGCGATCGAGCGTACGATAGACGGTCGAAAGCGAGACACGGGCGCCATCGCGCTCGAGCCCTTGATGGATTTGCGCGGCGGAGAGAAAGCGGGGCTCGCGCGCGAGGATCGATGCGATCCACTCTCGCGGACGCGTTACGTAATCGGCACGGAGTCCCATGGGGCTAGCTCATTTGCGAACTATTCGCAAAAATCCCGCGTCACAGCGTAGGGGTTGGCGAGGGGCAGGTCGCCACCTCGGCCTTTGCCCGATCGTGGACTCGGTCGCGCCAGTACGCGGACGTATCGGCCCAGGGTGGCAGCGTCAAACCGACCGCCTGCGCGCGACTCTGCACCTTCGGGATCACATCGGCAAAAATCGACGGCACGGCGCCACCCGAATCGTTCACGACGTTGGCCATGGCGAGCCAGGCATCGGAGAGCATCAACTTCGGGAACGTCTGGGCAGCAGCCGGGCACGACGCGTTCAGCCGGGCGGCGACATCGGATTCGAGCGTGAGGGCCCATGCAGTCGTCGCCGCAATTTCCACGAAAAGCGGTGCTCGTGCCGCGTCGCTGGCGCACACGCTATCGAGTATTTCTCGCTCTTCCCGCAGCGTCGCGAGGAGGCCGGCAATGGCACCGATCCGCTGCAGCAGGTCGCCCGGGCTGCCGCCGGGTGCATGCCGGTCGAAATCGCGAACGCGTGCGTACGCCTCGTCGACGGTCTGGCTGTTGCAGCGGTTCACCGCTATTTGTTCGGGGGTCGCGGCTCGAAGCGGAGCCGCCGCGCCAACAAGTACCGCACACGCAAGCAGCGCAGCGCCGGAAATACGCGAGCGTTTCCTCATTTGCTTTGACAGGTGCCTACTCCAGCGCGTACAATCCTCCACGTCGCCGTCAGGACCCGTGGGGATGTAGCTCAGCTGGTAGAGCACTTGCTTCGCATGTAAGGGGTCTGGGGTTCGAGTCCCCACATCTCCACCAACGAACGCGCCGATTTCATAAGGTTTTTTGGAATCGGCGTTTGATTTTTCGGAACGGCATCCGATTTTTTGACGACCATTTGACGACCAATCTCGACGGTCCCGAAAACGCGATCCATCGTTTCGGCTGCCTGCCGGCGTGCTCCCTCGAACATGTGACCGTAACGGTCGAGCACCATGCGTGTATCGACGTGGCCGTTGCGTCGCGCGACCAGAATGGGGTCAGCACCCTCCTCAATGAGGAACGAGTTGGAGGAACGGCGCAGCGAGTGAAAGTCCACGTCGGGTAATCCGACGCGGCGCAGTAGTGGTTTGAGGGTGCGGCGGATGAAGTTACTTTTACGCAGCGGATTCCCTTGGCTGTCCGTAAAGACGAGCCGGCCATTGTAACCGTCGGCACGGCGGGCGCTATGCCAAGCTCTCAGCGTGCGCAGAGTCAGTTCGGGAAGTTCCAACGTGCGTAGTTGTCGCACAATGGCGACGGTGCGCTTTTCGAAATCGACGCAGTCCCAAAGCAATCCAGAGAGTTCGCCCTCGCGCATCCCGAGCGTCGCAGTCGCTACTGTTAACAAAGAACGTTTTGGGATGTCGCGCGTCATCAAGCCCCGCATTTACGCGCTCTTCCAGAGCGAGTAACGTTCCATTTCTTGCTGTCTTCTCGCGCTTGCGAACCGACTGGGCGTGTGTTACGATTGCATCATCCGCGGGTACAAGTGCGCTTGACGCGTTACGAAGAGGTACGAATATGAAAATACAACTTGGCACGGTTTGGCATTTCAGTCTTGCCGTCAAAGACCCGCAGAAGCACGCGCAGTTTTGGACCAAGAACTTCGATCTGCAGGAAATGTTCCGGTCCGATGAGGCCATCGCGCTGACGAACGACGCCATGATCATCGGGTTCTTCAAAGGCACACCACATCCGGACACGATCGACCACATATCGTTTCACCTCGACAGTATGCGCGCGCTGCACGAAGCGCTTGAGACGTTGAAGAAAAACGGCGTAGAACTGGAAGACCCCGGTGACGAGATCGGCCCTACATCGCCGGGCTCGCCGCATTTGGGCCTGTGGTTTCAAGATCCGGACGGGTATCGCTGGGAGCTCTCGGTTCAGAACGGTGCCCACGAGCGCTAACCGCGCAGCGCGGCGCTAAGTCCCTTGCGCTAGATCGTCTCTCATCAATCTCGGCATCGGACTCAGCCTTTTCGTAACACCGATCTCCAACTATGTTCTGACGGGTGTTCACGACGACCATGTCGGTTCCGGGTCAGGAATTCTCGTCACGATGCAACGCGCGGGGAACGGTAGCAAACCAGACGCTATCGAGGACCATGCGCGTGTACGAGCCCGTTGCGGCGCGGTGTGAGCATGCGATCAGCACATCCTCGATGAGAAACTAGTTGGACGATTGCCGCGATGAGTGAAAGTCCGCATCCGGTAGCTCGCCATGGCGCAGTATGGGTTTGAAAGTGGATTCCTTTTCAGGCCTCGGCCTCGAGTTCGACCCATCGCCGGGGAACACTCACGGGGATACCTGTCGCCAGGATGATTAGACCGTACGCGCCACCTCAATAGCAGCCGGAACCGCCATCTCGGCACCGACCTTTAGGGCGTCTTCGAAGCACAAATCGCCGAGCGAGGCGCGTGCCGCCGCACAAGCCTTTTCGAAGTTCGCCGCGGCAAGCGGGGCCGGCTGACCGATTTCGCGACGGATCCGCGTGACTGCACCGGCGAGCATCGCCACGCGTCGAAACTCGCGCCGCATGGCTGCGATCGCGACGAACCCTTCGAGGCTATGCGCAATTGCGGTCCGGATGCCTTCGACGTTCGCTTCGAGGCTCGCCGCGTAATGGGAGGCGGCCTTTCGGTCGTCGCTGCGGTCGCGGTAAACGTCGCCGATGAGATTCAATTCCTCGATTTCGCCGCATTCGTCACTGATCGAGTGAAAAAGGCTGCGCGCGCGCCGATGGCACTTCAGGGCTTTTGCGTACTCACCGCCCATGCGGAAGGCAATCCCTAGGTTTCCCACCGTCGAGCCGATCGACCATGCGTCGTCGCGTCCTTCCTTTAGCGCGAGCGCTTGCTCCAGTACTCGTCTCGCCTCGCCCTGCCGACGCAGGCCGAGCAGCGCGATACCGAGATTGTTAAGGCTTTTCGAAATCAAGCCCGAATCGCTCAGCGAACGGGCCATTGCGAGCGCCTGTCGGTGAAGCGCGCACGCGCAAGCGTTATCACCGGTCCAGTGGTAGGAAAGGGCCAGCGCCGTGACCGTACGCCATGCATCGAGCGGACCCTCACGCTCGATCGTCTCATCCAACGGCTCTGCGAGCGTTTCCAGCCAATCTCGTGCCTCGGCAAACAGTCCCTTGCGCTCCCAGAAGCCTGGAAGCGCGAGCGCGATCCGCAGCCCGAGGAAACGATCGTGCGTGACCGACCAACGAAGAGCGGTGCAGATGTTCATATATTCGCCAGAAACAAAATCGATCCAGCTGTCCGACCCGACGGAACCTCCGCTGCGGGTGTTACGCCAAACGAGTTCAGCGTAATAGGCGATGAATGCACGTTCACAAGCGCGAGCATACGAAAACGAATCGAGATGCTCGCGTCCGTACTCACGGATTACTTCGAGCATTTCAAAACGCCCTTGCGAAGGGCTCGGCTTCGACAAGCGCAACAGGTGTTTATCAGCAAGCGCCATCATCGCACTGTCGGTGTTTCCCGCGCCGCCTGCAGCGGCGACCGCAAGTACCGCTTCCATCGAACCGGCGCCTGCAAACATGGCGCAAATGCATAAGGTCGTCCGTTCCTGCTCGCTCAGCAAACGGTAGCTCCAATCGATGGTGGCGCGCATAGTCCGCTGGCGCGCCGGCGCACTACGCCCTCCGAAGACGAGCGCGGAGAGAGGCGACCCGGTTTCCGCAAGCAGCGTTTGAACGGATTCCCAACGGAGCCGCGCTGCCGCAAGCTCAATAGCAAGAGGCAGACAGTCAAGCCGCGCGCAGATCTCGATGACGGCCTCTTCTTCATCCTCGCGCGACAGATGCTGCCGTAGAGTACGAGCTCGGTCAAAAAAAAGGTCGACTGCAGAGCGAATGCCGAGCGGTTGAAGTGCCAACTCATGCCCACCTTGCACATGCAATGCCTCTCGACTTGTGGCTAGTACGACAACTTCGGGACAGCGCTCGAGGAAGTCGCTAATCGCCGCTACCCCCGCAATAACGTGTTCGATATTGTCGATTACGAAAAGCGCGCGGCGCTCGCCTACGAGCCCACAGAGCAACGCGAGAGATGCCGGCGATCCATCGTCTTTTCGGTCAAGAGAGCCCAGAATCGTAGCCACGATGTTTGCTGGATCGTGAAGCGACGCGAGACTAACGAACACGACTTCACCGTCGAATGACGCACGCAGATCGTGGGCGAGCGCCAGTGCGAGCCGGGTCTTGCCGACGCCTCCCGTGCCCGTAATCGTAACGAGCCGAGGCCCTCGAACTAGCAGCCACTCTCGAATCGCCGCGATATCAAATTCCCTCCCGATGAGCGGCGTTAGCGGCGTCGGAACCGGAAGACGCGCAAGATGACGGCTTGGGCGGGAGCGTTTGCAGCTCCGAGCCACCGACAAAAACGTCGCGCGATCGTGCTTGCGGAGTTTCAGCGCTTTTGCTAAGCTATCGACCGTTTGCTCGTAGGGCTTACGCCGAACACCGCGCTCGAGCATGCCGACGGCGTCGGCACTTAGGGAAGCTCGCTCCGCGAGTGCTTCTTGAGACAAACCACGCTTAAGACGGTGCCGCCGCAGTAGCCGTCCAAAGCCGAGAGCGTCGGAATCTAAGCTCACGCTTGCGATCGCCAGTCCTTTCCTCACTGGATATTCGACAAACTGTACGGATTGTCGGTGGCGCTGTCCTTGCAGTCCGCGTAGTGTCAAGCACATATAGTGTCAAAAATATCAGCTACGGAGCGAGGCGAGTGAGCGATTCGTATTTCAACCGCTCTATAATGATCTTTTCGGCGGCGGTATTGCTGCCTGGATGCGGCGGGGTGCAGCCGGCGATCGGTCCGGTTACTACCCTTCTGTCCGTTCGTTTTGCTCCAGCTCGCTGGAGAGAAAACTCGTTGCCGCAATTCAAACTGTACGAACTAAGCTTACAATCCTTACGCATATCCTTCGCCTAAAAGGAGGCAGAAGCAGATGGCCAAACCACTGATCCGCTACACGTTAAGCATTGGCACTGCCGCGGCATTTCTGACGGGGTGCGTCGGCTACTACGGCGGCAGCGCGCCCGTAACGGTAACCGGATACGGGGCGGCGCAGGCGCCGCGCTCGTTCAAGATTTACGTAGCGAATATCGGCGATGGCACGATCACGACATACGAGCCGAATGGAGCGGAGACGACGCCAACGATCAAAACCGGATACGCCTCGACCGATTATCTCTTCGGGATGACCGTCGGACCCGACGGAAAGATCTACGCGCTAAACTTCTATAGCCTAGAAATAAGCAACAGCAACGGTACGCTGACCACCTTCGAGCCCGACGGAACGCCGACGGGTCCGACCGTCGCGATCAAGGAACGCGGCTACGTCTGGCCGGTGGGCGTCGCAGTCGACCGACATAGCAAGATTTACATTTTGAACAGCGCCCACTACGGCTCGCCCGGCTTCGTGCGCACCTATCGGCCGGACGGATCGCGAACGAAGCCGACGTTCACGACGGCTGCCAATCCGACGAGCATCGCCATCGACGCGAACGGCAAAATATACGTAACCAACGACGCAGGACCCCATAAGTATTCGGTGACGACCTACCTGCCGGATGGAACCCCCACGACGCCGACGATTACCCGCGGGCTTCACGATCCGGTGAGCGTTGCAGTCGGCGCGGATGGGACGATTTACGTGGCCAATATAACGCCCGGAGGACCGGACGGCACCGGTGCAGGCGCAATAACGACTTACAGCGCCGATGGGACTGGGCCCCTCGAACGGATCCGCACCGGGCCGAGCGCCCCCGGCGGCGTAGCGGTGGACGCCGAGGGAAAGATCTACCTTGCGAGTATGCACGGCGGTTATTCGTCGTCCGTCAAGACGTATAGGCCAAATGGCGACCGGACGCGGCCGACGATTCGCACCGGCGTCGACGGGCCGTCAGCTATCGCGATTCACTGAGCCGAGCCGGCTCGTTTTCCAGCAGAGTTGCCCCACAGCATATACGTCACCCTTCAAAGTACGGTTCTGGCACCGTGTTTATTTTGAGGTTGTGAATCAGGGGTTCAGCCTTGCAGTTTGTTTGTTCGGACCCGTCACTCGCAGGATGCTCACGGTCCCGCGCCGGCTGCTCGGCTAGACCGCCCGGCGCCAGATCGCAACGGCACCGCTTGGGATGGCCCGACATCCCAAGCGCGACGAAACGTGCCTTCACTTCACGAAGATTCGGTGCTGGTCCGCAGTGGCCATGCCGTCGCGTCGGCGCAGGTACCTCTGTTGCCAAAAGTTGTAGTAGTCTAACTGAAGTGGGCAGACAGGTGGCTATCGCGCTTTATGCAGTGACCATGGCAGCCATCATAGTCGGTGTGGATTTCGCGTTCTTCAGAAACCGATTTTGGGAACGGCTGGTAGTGAATATTGGAATCGTCTTGGTGTTCGGAGCGTTATACTGGAGATTCCTAAGGCGTCCGTGAACAGGGGCACCAGCCGCGTTGCCCGGCGTCGCACGGGGTGTCTCGTCTTTGCAGCTCTGACTCCTTGTGTGATTATGTCGGGGCAGGTCACGCTGATTGAACTCATTGGGACTGCCAGAGAAGAAATGTAGGCTGCTGGAACGACCCTCCTAGTGAGACGCAAAAACGGTCGCGGGTATCGGTTGATTCAACCGGTAGTCGCCATACACAATCTGCGCGCTACCGCTGTAGCTCGGAAACTTTGCGACGATGGTCGCGCTGCGTGGCAGATGATACTGCGTGACACCGTGATGGCGCTGGAACGTTACCGTTAGCGACGCTCCGTTGGTGTACAAAAAGATAATCGACTCGATACCGTAGGTGGTGGTGCTGATCCACATCGTCATGGTTTTGATGCGGCTCTCCCGCTTTGGCGCGCCGGTTAAGACGTAGGCGGTGTGGTGGCCATGCGGTTGCGAGACCGGCTGCGCGATCGCGTAATCACGCAACCAAGTTTGCGGCGTCCCGATCGTCGAGAGCGTGTTGCCCAGTCCCCGCGCGTAGCTCGGCGGATTGTCGAGGTGAAGCGCTTGTTCGTCGGGGGCCTGATAATATTGCGTTCCGGTCATCTTGAATGGCACCGAGACGAACGCCACTCTGACGCTGCCGCTGATCGCGACGGGGACCTGATAGGAGCTGAGGCCCTGCCATCGACTCTCGCTGCGTTGCAAGATGGCCGCGGCATCGAGCGTTGGCGCGGGGGGAGCAGTTGCCGCCAGACCAACGGCGCCGAGCACGAGCGCTGCGTATGGTAACACGAGAACTTGCACTGACCTGGCTTCGACCGGCGCTAGGTCGCCCCTCCCGTGTTTCCTAACAGTGCGATATACCGTGACTGCGACCGCAAGACATTGGTTGGCCGAGGACTCGGAAGACTACCGGAATACTTCGCGGCGACCCGAATGGGCGCACGAGCGAGGTGATCGGATGAGAGCAATTGTGGTCGAGCATCAGGGAGACCTGGGGTCACTCAGAGAGTTTCCGGAGCCCAGCTTCGCATCGAATGAAATTTTTGTCCGCGTCACGGCGGCTGGGGTCAACCCGATGGATTGGAAGGTACGCGATCGAGGCGACCGCGCAGTGCCTTTCGTGCTCGGCCAGGATTTTGCCGGCGTCGTGAGCGCCGCGGGCGATCGCGTGAGCAAGTACCATGAGGGTGAACGCGTTTTTGGCATCGCCCGCAACCGCGGTGCGTACGCGGAGTACACGGTCGTGCCCGAAGACGATCACGTTCAGCCCGTCGCTAAGATCCCCGACGACGTCAGCGATGCCGACGCCGCTGCACTACCGACCGCGGGGCTGACGGCGCTTGCCGCGATGGACGCGTTGGCGGTTGCAAAGGGCACGACTTTGCTGGTGCTGGGTGCGACCGGCGGTGTCGGCGGTTTCGCCGTGCAGATGGCGCGCGATCGCGGAGCCTTCGTGATCGGAACCGCTCGCGATTCAAACGAAAGTCTCGCACGTGACCTCGGCGTAGAGGAGTTCGTTGCATACAACCGCGATGACGTAAACCAGAAGGTCAGAGCGGCGCATCCCGCCGGCATCGACGCGGTGCTCGACCTCGTCGACGACACCCCCGGAATGAAGCAGGTTGCCGAACTGGTGCGCGATGGCGGTAGAGCTGCTTCGAGCATCGGCTCGGTCGACGTGGA
>Ga0265356_1000014_pt1 | contig 28261 bp, 25 predicted proteins | sample NZE4metagenome_FD_189075 | JGI IMG/M metagenome (GOLD analysis project Ga0265356, IMG submission 189075) | Rhizosphere microbial communities from Maridalen valley, Oslo, Norway - NZE4 | ecosystem: Host-associated > Plants > Roots > Rhizosphere > Soil | place: Norway: Oslo | collected 2017-09-15
ACAACGTCGGCGGCCTGCCCGATGAAATGAATCTCTCGCTGATCGAGCCGCTGCGCGCCCTCTTTAAGGACGAAGTGCGCGAGCTCGGCGCAGCGCTTGGACTCCCTCCTGCAATCGTCGGCCGCCAGCCGTTTCCCGGTCCGGGCTTAGCGGTGCGGATCATCGGCGACGTCACCGAAGAGCGTCTGGCGGTCGTCCGCGAGGCCGACGCGATCGTCCGTGCAGAGATCGATTCCGCGAAGCTCGATCCGCACCCGTGGCAATATTTTGCCGTGTTGACGCCGGTCAAGAGCGTAGGCGTCATGGGCGATGGGCGCACGTATGCGAACCTCGTTGCGATCAGAGCGATTACCAGCGAGGACGGCATGACGGCCGATTGGGCGCGGCTGCCGCATGCGCTCTTGGAGCGCATGTCGGCACGAATCGTCAACGAAGTGCGCGGCGTCAATCGCGTCGCCTACGATATCACGACGAAGCCGCCCGCTACCGTCGAGTGGGAGTGATGCGCCCTAAGTGGAGTCGGGCTCGAACCATGCCGGCGAAGGACCGGATATCTCTTCGACTGCAGGCACGAAGGTGCGGTCGAGCTCGGCGACCAGTGCCGCAAGGTTGTCCACGATCTGGCGCCAACGGTCAGGGGCGCCGATCGAAAACTGGCCGGTAAGCTCGACCCCGTGCACGATCCCACGCGCCGCGTGACGCGACGGCGGCAGCATCAGCGTCGCTTTGAAGCTTTGCCCATCGATCAGCCCGAGGACTTGCATGAACGCGGTGAGCGAGTTGCTCCAAGTGCCGACGTCGAGCTTGAGCTTCACGGTCAGATTTCCGGGAGTGCGGCGACGCAACGTGAATGCTCCCGTCTCACCATGACAACTATAGCCCATAGCTTTGAAGGCGCGGACGAGTTCGGGTTTCTTCGGCCCGGAGGCTTCGAAGGCCGGCGGCGTCCCTGCCGCTCCCAAGCGATCCGGCAGATCGTGCGGCAAGCTTTCGAGCAGCGAGGGTATCTTCGCTCGGTACTCGCGCACTACGGAACGGATCGCTTCGCTTTTCTCCGAGGTGCCGGCTTTGGCAGCAGTCTCGGGTTGCACCGCCGGCTGCGCGAAGCACATCGGAACTTGCACGGTCTTGCGCACTTTACCGCAGGCCGCGAACAGCGTCGCGACCTCGGGCGGCGGCGCGGGGAGTTTCTTCTCCGCGGGATTGGCGTCCACGATGCGCATCGCAGCGACGTATCGGTTGCGACCGTTGACCCACCAGGAGTCCTTGACGTTGACGCCCGGCGTCGTTGGATGTCCGGCGCCGATGTCGACGCCGGCGCGCATTAGCATGCTGATGTTCTCGAGATCCGGGGCGGGCAGCTCCGGCCCGGTTGAGAATCCCGGGGCGGAGAAGTGCAGTGCGATCGCATGAAATGGAAACGACCTTGGAACGCCGCGCGCGATCTCCAGCAGCAGTGCGAAATCCACCGGCTCCGTTGCGCCGGACTCCGTTATATTGGCAATCAGCCGCTCGCGGGAAAATCGTTCGATCTGCGGCCAGCGTTTGCGCACGCGATCGACGCTGGAGATTCGCTTGATACCCATCGCCGCCGCCACGGCGCCGCCCTCTGGGCTCACGGGGGCGTCTGCAAGCGAAAAACGCACGGACGGTTCGCCAAAACCCGCGGCGAGGAAGCCGTCGTGAATTCGGGCGATCGTCTCCACCAGCGGTTCCTTTCTGCTGGCGGCGAAGGTCGTAAACATGGCGACGAGCATTTTGGCCCGTTAGGAGTAGCGCGTGCGAATCCTCGTCGTCGGTAACGGCTCGCGCGAAGACGCGCTCTCGTGGCGGCTCGCGCAGTCGCCGTCCTGTGAAGCGATTTTTGCCGCGCCCGGAAATGCGGGGACGGCGTCGCGTGGAGCAAACTGGGAGATTTCCGCGACCGATGGCAAAGGGTTGGCGGACCGCGCACTTCGAGAAGGCATCGACCTGGTGGTTCTCGGACCGGAGACGGCCATCGCCGCCGGGGTTGGAGATCGTCTTCGCGAGGCCGGAATCGCCGTCTTCGGTCCCAACCGGTCCGCCGGACGTTTGGAATCGAGCAAGATCTTTGCCAAGCGTTTTATGGAGCGTCACAACATTCCGACGGCCAAGGCGGTAGTGGTTCATTCGCTCGACGGAGCCCGCCACGCGCTGGCGCAGTGGAGGGGCGGTGTTGTCGTTAAAGCCGACGGACTTGCTGCGGGTAAGGGTGTCATCGTGACGCCCGGCGCCGATGCGGCACGCGCTGTCGTAACCGATTGGTATGCGAGCAGCAAGATTCCCGGCGGCGGCCTCGACGTGCTGCTCGAAGAACCGATTGCCGGTCGCGAAGTGAGCGTTTTCGCAATTTGCGACGGTCGCGCGATCGTTCCGTTCGCCGCGGCCTGCGATTATAAGCGCGCCGGCGACGGCGACACCGGACCGAATACCGGCGGTATGGGCGCGTACTCCCCGCCGGCCGGCCTTCCCGACGATCTCGACGCTCGGGTGCGCGAGCGCATTCTCGCGCCGTTGTTGCGAGGACTTCTTGCAGAAGGAGAAGAGTACGTCGGCGTTTTGTATTGCGGCCTGATGTGGAACGCCGACGGGCCGCACGTCATCGAGTTCAACGCGCGTTTTGGAGATCCGGAGACGCAAGTGCTTATGCCGCGCATCGGTGGGGATTTAGCGCTGCTCTTGCACTCGGTTGCGCGGGGTGCGATGGATCTTTCGCTCGCGACGGTTTCGCGCGAATGCTGCGTCGGCGTCGTTCTCGCGACCAGCGATTATCCGCGAAGCAGCACGCCGCTGCGGGCCCTCAATCCCGACATTTCGCTCCCGCACGGCTGTCAGGCATTTTGGGGAGCCTCAACGCTGGTCGATGAGCGCGTCAGCAGCGGCGGTGGTCGCGTGCTTACGGTTACCGCCCTGGGCGACCACCTCGACGAAGCCCGGTCGCGGGCCTACGAGAGCGTTAAGGGACTGGCCGGACGCTTAGGGAGCGCCGCATTGACCTTCCGCACGGACATCGCGGCCGACCCTGCAACCTGGCGGCCGGGAAAGGGATAGTAGAAGACGTCATGGCTTTTGGCTTACAACCGCAGAACCAATTCGGGCAACCGCTCGCGCCGGCGGTCCCCACGCGTTCGATGCTGGCACAAGTGCTCGGAATCACGGCACTCGGGTTATGTATAACGGCGCTTGCGGCGTGGCTCTTCCAAGACCTCGCGCCGGGTGTCGGCCTCGTCGCGATGATCGTCGGCTTCGTGCTGCTCATTTCCATCAACGCCGTGCGCAGCAACGAAGCGTTATCGCTGCTGCTCTTTTATGCGTTTACGTTCTGCGAAGGCGTCGGCATCGCTCCGGTGATCGGCCAGTACGTCCGCACCTTAGGTCCCGAAGTGGTGGTCAACGCCGCCCTGACGACGGGGCTTGGCATGTTCGCGCTTGCAGCCATCGTGTACGCTACGGGGCTGGACCTGCGGCGTTTCCAGGGTATCTTCATGATCGCGCTTCTGGGCCTGGTCGTGGTCGGCGTGATCTCGATTTTCGTGAAATTCATCCATCCCGAGACCTACGCGTGGCTGACGCTCGCCATTTTTTCGGGCTTGGTCTTAATCGACTTCGCGCGGCTGCGCGCCGGCGGCGACGGATTGACGCCGGTCCTCATGGCGACCAGCATCTACCTCGATGCGATAAATATCTTCCTCGCTTTGCTTCAGATTTTCGGGGGGAGGCGCTCTTCAGACTAGCGGACTGGTATAATGGCGTAAGATGTGCGGGATAACGGGGGTCTTCGCACCCGGACGCGACGCCGCGCGGCTCGCGTTTTTCGCGCTATACGCGTTGCAGCACCGCGGGCAAGAATCCGCGGGCATCGCCGCAGCCGATGGCGGCACGATCCGCTCGCACAAGGAGATGGGGCTGCTCGGCGCCATCTTCGACGAGGACATCTTAAGCGACCTCAGCGGCTACGTTGCGATCGGACACACGCGCTACTCGACGACCGGCTCCTCGATCGTCGTCAACGCTCAGCCGCTGCTCGAGCGCACGGAGCTCGGCGACTTTGCGTTCGCGCACAACGGAAACCTCACCAACACCGACGCGCTTCGCGAATCGCTCGCGCCGACGACCGTCATGCAGGCCACCTCGGATTCCGAAGTGATGGCCAAGCTGATCGTCGAGTCGAAGGGCACTATGCTGCAACGAATCGAGTCGGTGCTCGCCCAGGCGCGCGGCGCGTACTCGACGGTCCTCTGCACGCAAGACGAACTCTATGCGTTTCGCGATCCTTGGGGCGTGCGGCCGCTATGTCTGGGCAAACTCGGCGACGGCGGCTTCGTCGTGGCGTCGGAGTCATGTGCGCTCGGTACGATCGGCGCGCAGTACGTGCGCGAGATCGAGCGCGGCGAGATCGTGCGCATCAGCGCGGACGGCTTGGAGTCGTACCAAACGCCGGTTGAAGACGCGCAGCCTGCGCTCTGCACGTTTGAGTATATCTACTTCGCGCGGCCCGATTCGCAGCTCAACGACCGCTCGGTCTACATGGCGCGCTATGCGATGGGGCGCCAGTTGGCCAAGGAACATCCCGTCGACGCGGACGTCGTGATGGCGGTGCCCGATAGCGCAGTCGCCGGCGGCATCGGTTATGCCGCCGAGAGCGGGCTTCCGTATATCGAAGGCCTCATCAAGAACCGCTACATCGGCCGTACGTTCATCAGCCCGGATCAGAATATGCGCGCTCGTGGCGTGCATCTAAAGTTCAATCCGCTCGTAGAGAATCTGCGCGACCGGCGCGTGATCGTGGTGGACGACTCGATCGTGCGCGGCACGACCACACCGCGGATCGTCGCGCTGCTGCGCGAGGCGGGTGCCCTCGAAGTGCATCTACGAATCACCTCGCCGCCGATCAAGCACCCGTGCTATCTCGGCGTCGACATGGCCACCTACGCCGAGCTCATCGCCGCCAACTTCACGGTGGAAGAGATCCGAGCCAAGACCGGCGCGGATTCCTTGGGCTATCTCAGTCTCGCGGGATTGATTGCTTCGGTTGGACGAGACCGCAGCGAGATGTGCCTCGGCTGTTTCGTTGGCGAATACCCGAACGTGCCCCCGGCCCATCAGATGCTCGCTTCGACCGGCTCAGCGTAGGCTTAGGTACCAAGAGTCAAGACCAGACGGTTCAAGGGCCAGGGCTCTACGGTGCTACAGTCCAGATGAGTGACGCTGGGAAAGAGAATCGCCGCGCGACGCCGCGCTCTAGGATGGTCCCAGAACGAGTTGGCTCGCCGCGCCGAGGTTAATCACCCGACGCTTTTCAAGATCGAGGCCGATCAGCGGCTGAATCCCTCAATCAGCATCGTCGTTCGCATTGCACGCGCACTCGGAACGACCGCCGAAACGCTCTACGGCCTGGAACGAGAAGAAGCGCGGCTCTTCGTTGAGGCGAACAAGTCGGCGATGTTCGTGGACGTTCGGCCGCTCGGGCGCAAGTCCGGCGAAGCCGCGCGGGCCCGCGCCCAAAGCTTTATCACCGCTGCGCTCGAGCGCGCCGGTGCTCGCGTTCGCGAGGCGCCCCCTAGCGACGGCGAGGACGCAAAGGAATCACCGTTGCCGGCGGAGGCCGGTCAGTTAGCGACGGGCGGTCTTGCGCTCGTAGAGGAACTGCGCGCAATTCGCCGGCGGCTCGACGCGCTCGAGGGCTTTCGTCGGACGCAAGAAGGACGCGTTCGAAAGCGCGCAGCGCGATAACCAAAGGGTCGGACCAGTCGTTCGTTTCTAGCATGCCGCCACTCTAGCCCCGCGGAGTGCCAACTGGTGGGCACGGACGAGTTATTGCGGAAAGGTTCGATCGCGAACTTCTTGTGCGTAACGCTCGAGGGCCTGCGTCGCGAGTTCCCCGATCTCGGCATACCGCTTCGCAAAGCTCGGTGAATGGGGATACATGCCAAGGATATCGTGAAGCACGAGCACTTGTGAATCGCAGTGCGGACCGGAACCGATGCCGATCGTCGGGATCGACAACATCTCGGTAATCTCGCGAGAGATCTCGTAATCCACGACCTCGAGCACGATCGCATACGCTCCGCCGGCTTCGACCGAGCGCGCATCATCAATTAAACGGTCGCGATGAGTGCGCATCTTAAAGCCCGGACCGAGCCCGGCCGTCTGCGGTGTCACGCCGATGTGGCCGACCACCGGAATGCCGGCGCCCGTGATTGCGCGGATACGATCGCTTTGGTCGCGCCCACCCTCGAGCTTCACCGAACACGCTCCGCCCTCTTTAACCAGTCGAATCGCGGAACGCAACGCGTCTTCGTTGCTGACCTGATAGGAACCGAAAGGCATGTCGGCCATGATGTGCGCGCGCGTCGTTCCGCGCACGACGGCCTGCGTGTGATAGAGAATGCTCTCGAGTGTTACTGGCGTCGTTTCGTCGAACCCCAAAACGACGTTTCCGACGCTGTCGCCCACCAATATGATGTCGATGCCGGCTCGTTCGACAAACTGCCCGAACGGCGCATCGTAGGCGGTTGCAATTGGAAAGAGCGTTTTTCCCTTTCGCCGTTTGATCGCGCCTGCCGTCAAACGCCGTATCGCCGGATTCTTCTCCGGCTCGTAAGGACGCGCGCTTTCGCCGCTCACACCTTCAGCTCGGGCGACCTCGCACCATTGCCGGAGTGCCCTTCACCTTTGTCATCCTGAGCCTGTCGAAAGACATCCTGACCGGCGAGCGATTCGGCGAGTGCGAGAAACGCGCGGACGGGCGTTCCCGTCGGGCCCTTCGCCTGCCAGGCCGAATCGTTGTCGAGATATGCAGTCCCCGCGATATCGAGATGCACCCACGGCGTCTTGTCGACGAACTCGCGCAGGAAAGCGGCGGCGGTCAACGTGCCGGCGGGGCGTCCACCGGTATTCTTCAGGTCCGCAATGTCGCTCTTCATCGCGCTGGTGTAATCTTCGTAGTACGGCATTTGCCAGTAACGCTCGCCGGTGGGCTTGGCTGCCGCTAAGAACTGAGCGGCAAATGCATCGTCGTTCGTGACGGCGGCCGACGACGCGTGGCCGAGCGCGATCACGCAAGCCCCCGTAAGTGTCGCGGCATCGACGATCTTCGTCGCACCGAGTTTGTTCGCATAGCAGAGCGCATCGGCCAAGATCAATCGGCCCTCCGCGTCGGTATTGATGACTTCGATCGTCTTGCCGTTCATCGCCGTTACGATATCGCCCGGTTTTGTTGCCTTGCCTCCCGGCATATTCTCCGTCGCGGGTACGATGCCGACCACGTTGAGTTTTGGTTTCAGCTTCGCGATCGCGTACATCGCTGCAATCACGCCGGCGCCACCGGACATGTCATATTTCATGTCTTCCATTCGCTCGGCGGGTTTGATCGAGATGCCGCCCGTATCGAACGTGATTCCCTTTCCGACGAGTGCGAGCAGCTCTTTGCTCGACGGATCGCCGGTGTATCGCATCACGATGAACTTCGGCGGCTGCGCGCTGCCTTGCGCGACCGAGAGAAAGGAGCCCATGCCTTCGCGACTCGCTCGGGCTTCGTCGAGGACGTCGATCTCGAGTCCATTTTGCTCGGCGACTTTCGCCGCTTCCTCGGCAAGGCGCGTCGGCGTCATCAGATTCGCCGGCGTAATCGCGAGCCGTCGGGCTAAGTTCACCGCGTCGCCAAGCGCGGTTCCACGGACGATTCCGCGGTCGAGCTCGGCTTCGTTGAGATCGCCGGCAATAATCGTTACTTCGCTCGTTACGTTACGGCGGTCGGGCTTCTCCTGATAGAGCGTCGTCTCGAAGACGCCGGTGATGGCGCCCTCGCTCACAAACGAAGCGCATGCGACTTCCTGGCCTTGCGCCTGTATCGGCAGCGCGATAGCGATCTGCTCGACGCTACGGCGGCCCAGGTAACGCACGGCGCTCCCTGCGTAGCGCGCGAGAAAGTACGGTTCGAAGCGCGAACGCTCGCCGAGCGAAATCGCGAGAACGCGACGATACGGCTCGTCCTTCGCGTAAACGAGGACGTGCTCGCCAAGACGCCCTTGGATTTCTTTAGCGGCCAACGCGTCGGCGATTACACCGCCGAGTTTGGCGTCGATCTCTTTGGCGATGCCTTCGAGCGAATTATCGGAGAAGAAGGGGACGACGAGCGCTCCGGTGCGCACGTGACCGGGCGCATCGTGACTAAGACGAACTTGCATGGTGGGCCTTTCCGATGGTGAACTACTGACAGCCTATGGCAGAAAGCTGGGAGAATCCTCGTTCGGAGCAAAAAACCGGTTCGGATAGCTACGCAAGAGCCGGCGTTGATGTTAACGCCGGGAACGAAGCCGTCGCCCGTTACGCCCAGGTGCTCGGCCCATGGCGCCACGCCGACCAACTCGAAGCCATCGGCGGCTTTGCGGGACTCTTTCGCGTCCCCGGCGACCGCAGCCGCGCGCTGGTTGCGTCGACCGACGGCGTCGGCACGAAGGTGATTATCGCCGCCGAGCTCGGACGTTACGCGACCGTCGGCGCCGATTTGGTCAATCATTGTGTCAACGACATCCTCGTTTGCAACGCATCGCCGCTGTTCTTTTTGGATTACCTCGCAGTGGGAAAGCTCGATCCTGCAGTGGCTGCCGAGATCGTGAGCGGATGCTCGCGAGCCTGCCGCCGTCACGAGTGCGCGCTGCTTGGCGGCGAAACCGCCGAGATGCCGGGCCTCTATCAACCGGCGCATTTCGATCTGGCGGGAACGATCGTCGGCATCGTGGAGATCGAAGCGCTCGAGAAGCTGGGTGGCGTCGAACCGGGCGACGCGATTATCGGCTTGCCGGCGGTCGGCCTGCATACGAACGGCTATTCGCTCGCACGCTCGCTGATTGCGAGTAGCGAATGGAATGCTCCGTTCGACGGTGGAACGTACGCCGACGCGCTGCTTGCCGAACATCCGTCGTACTTTGAATCCGTCCGTGCAATTCAACGCGTGGCGAAGGTCAAGGCAATGGCGCACATCACGGGCGGCGGGTTGCTCGAAAACCTTCCTCGCACGCTGCCGGAGAACGTTAAAGCGGTTTTCGAGCAGCAGCGCTGGAGCGTTACGCCGATTCTTGCGGAGCTCGTGCGGCGCGGCGGGCTGGGCGAAGAACGATATCGCATCTTTAACATGGGCGTCGGCTTCACGCTCGTCGTGCCGGTCGCCGATGCGGCGGCAGCGATCGCTGCGGTGCCCGGGGCGAAGGTCGTCGGTTGGATCGAATCGCGTATCGGCGAGGAACCGCGGGTCGTCGTTCATCCCTGACGTGCCGGCGTTCTGCAACCTCATCGTCGATCTGTCCACGATATCCGGCGACGTCCCGGCAATACCGGTGGAGGTTGCCGACGATCGCATGTTGGCATGGATCGACGAAACCTTTAGCGGCACGTGGAGTTCCGAAGCGGCGGCGGGCGTCAATATCGTCGCGCGTCGGCACGACGCACCGATCGGCTTTGCCACGCTCGATGCGCGAGGGCTAAACTTTCGCTGGCTCAACGGACTCGCACGCGAGCGGGACGTCGGACTCTTTGGTCCTTTTGGCGTCGTTGAAGCAGAGCGCAAGACCGGCTTGGGACTCTTCGTTTTGCTGCAGGCGCTGCAAGCGCTGCGCCAACGCGGGTATGCTCGCGCCTTGATTCCCGCAGTGAGCGGTGAAGGACTCCTCCGATATTACGCCGGCTCCGTAGGCGCAGTCGTCGCGGAAGAGTTCGCTCGAGCCGCGCTGCTCGCGCCGCCGCCGCGCACCGTAGTGATGGCGTCGGGCAACGGGAGCAACTTTCAAGCCGTCGCGGATGCTTCTCACGACGGTAGCCTTCCAATCGAGATCGTGGCACTGGTCAGCAACGATGCACGCGCGTATGCGATCGAACGAGCACGCACGGCCGCAGTTGCGGGCGTGCACGTGGTGGAGTGGCGTCGCAAGGAAGAGATGCGCGCTCAGTACGACGAGCGGCTGCGCGAAGTGGTACGTTTCGAAAAGCCGGATCTCGTGCTGCTGTTGGGCTGGATGCATCTGCTCTCGGATGCGTTCGTGACGTCATTTCCCGAAATGCTCAATCTTCATCCGGCGTTTCTGCCCCTCGACCCGCGCTTCGACGACGTCGGACTCCCGGACGGTACGCGGATCGCGGCATTTCGCGGTCCGCACGCCGTACACGATGCGCTTGCCGCCGGTAGCCGGTGGGTAGGAGCGACGGTTCATCGTGTAACGCCGGCAACCGATCGTGGTCCGGTGCTCGCGCGAAAGCCGCTGCGCGTCGAGGCCGAAGAAAAAGAGCCGTCCGTGATGGAGCGTCTGCACGCCGTCGAGCATCGACTGGTCAGAACTGCCATTACGCGTTGGCTTTTCGAGCGCCCGGTTTAGGAGCAGCGACCCGAAAACTTCCGTCTCCCTTTCAATTATCATTGACTAGGGTTATTATTCTTCTGGACTTATTAACCCAGGTCATCTTTACCTATGCAGGAGGTTCCTCTTCGTGAACTGGGAGTTGGTTTTCATCGGATTAGTCGTCGGCACGATCGTTGGCTTAACCGGCGTTGGCGGCGCAGCGATTATGACGCCATTGCTCGTGTTGGTGCTAAAGGTAAATCCGTTGGTCGCCGTCGGGAGCGATTTGCTCTATAGCGTGCCTACGAAACTGTTCGGCGCCTATCTCCACAACCGGCAAGGGACGGTCAACTGGCAGATCACGATCGCCCTCCTGGCCGGCGGCATACCGGCGGCCCTGGTTGGTGTTGGGCTCCTGTATTATTTGAGAACCCACTTCGACATAAAACTCATTACGTTGTGGACGCGGCACACGATCGGCGCCGCGCTCTTCTTTGCCGCGGCCATTATGGTCGCACGCCCGGTCCTTAATCGCGGGCGCGTGGAAGATTCGGGCCAATTCGCCTGGGTCGGCTCGCAACGTTTACGCGTCGCCGCTATCGGCGCAGTCGTCGGGCTGATCGTTACGATCACCTCGATTGGCAGCGGCTCAATCACCCTGCCGTTGCTGACTCTAGCGCTCCCGGGTGTCGGCCTTGCCGAGTTGATCGGCTCAGACATCGCCTACGCCGCGTTTCTGATTCCCACAGCTGCCGCCGGCCGGTGGACGATGGGCGACGTGAACCTGCCCTTGGTCGCAAACTTGTTGCTGGGATCGTTGCCGGGTGTCTACATCGGCAGCAGACTGTGCGGGCGAATGCAAACGCGTTGGCTACGCCCGGCCGTCGCGCTGACGCTGGTTTTCGTGGGTACGCGCCTCATCTAACGGTACTCGGCGCGGCTCACTTTGCGTTGAAGGCCGTGCAGTATCCGTTCGGTGCGATAACGCCGTCGACCACTTTGCACGTTCCGTTCGCGTCGGGCGTCGCGCCCGGAATGAAGAAGGCACACTTCGAGCACTGTTTGTCGCCGTTCGGTTTCGTCTGGTATTGGACCGCCGACTGCGCGACCTTCGTATCGTCGGCTCTCGCCACTTCCGTGACGAGGGTGGCGAGCGCCGGCAGCACGATCATGCCGCGAACGAAGGCCCCTCGGGTCGGTTTACTTCCAAAGCCACTCATCCAAGTCGATCCTTTCGAGAACGTCTCTCCGGGCATGGTTACCTCCACGTTTTCGCTAGGATCGTAACCTTAATCTCTGAAAAATGCGTGAAAGAGAGAGCTCTACACGGGCGGAGCCGTCACGCCGGCCGTCGCGTAGAGCGCGCGTGTGTCGTACATCACGCCGCCTTTGATGGTCGTACCGACCTTGCGCAGCTGCGATATGCTCTCGAGCGGATTCCCGTGTACGATGATCGCATCGGCGAGCATGCCGGGACGCAGCGAACCCAGGGAGTCGTCCATGTGCATGACGCGGGCGGGCACGATCGTCGCTGCCTGCAGCACCTGCGCGGGCGGAACACCGGCCTGAGCGTAGAGCTCAAGCTCGTGTACCAGGTCGAAGCCGGGGAGCAGGTCATCGGTTCCGGCGACGATGCGAACGCCGTTGGAATAGAGCAGGGCTATCATCTCCAGATAGGCTTTCGCGGAAGCGCGATACTTCGCGTCGAGCCCGGGGCCAAGGGGCAGACCGACCGTTGTCAGCCCGCGCGTTACCTGCGCCGGCAGCCAGTCGGCGATCTCCGCAAAGCCCGTCGAGGCAATATCACCGGTTCGGGTCAGCGTCTCCGTGTAGAAGAGCCCGACCGTCGGATCGGTGACGATGTTCTTGGCTTTGAGCAGAGCGACGAAATCCTTGACGGGTTCACTCTGCAAATCGATTGTACCGGCGCGTTCCGCCGTCGCCGTGAGGCGAATCGGTGTCTGGGTACGGTCCTTCGTATCCGGCATGAAGTTCAAGAAGAGGAAATTGACGTGCTGAATCTCGTCGAACCCTTCGTGCACTGCGTCCTGCGCGAGCATCCCGGCAGGGATGTGACCGCTTACGCGCATTCCTAGCGAATGCGCTTCCTTCACGATAGTCGGGACGAGCTTGGGATCCATCGAACTGTAGATCTTGATCTGCACCGCGCCGAGCTTCTTCCAATCGCGTACTTGCGCGATCGCCTCGGTGACGGTGCTCGTCGTCGTTCCGATAGGCGCCGTGTATTTTCCGGTGCCGTCCATTAGCCCGGCAATAATGACGCGTGGCCCGACGAGCTCTCCGCTTTCGTATTGTGCCTTGGTTTTTGCAATATAGTCCGGACTGTTGCCCGGATCCCGAATCGTGGTAATGCCCTCCGCCAGCAGCCGTGGTCCAAAGTCGGCGAAGAGGTGCATGTGCATGTTCCATAGGCCCGGCAGAAGTGTTTTTCCGCTGCCGTCGATGCGGCGGGCATCGGTTGGGATGCTCGACTCGGCCGTAGTCACCGCGACGATGCGCTCACCGTGGAAGATCACCGTTGTGTTGGGAACGAGGCTGCCGGTCTCCGAATCGAATAGGTTAGCGCCCGTAATGGCGATAGCGGTGCCGGAGCGCTGCGGCAGCGTGCGAGCAATCTGGCGTCCTAGCTCCGCAACGCGCTCGTTCTGAGCATCGAGCAGCTGTGTCAGTACTGCGTTCCAGCCGCTGCGAATAACGGCACCCCACCCGCCACCCGACATGAAGAGCTCGCCGCTGTCGTCGAGCCAGAGCGCAACGGGCGTAAAGTCCAGGCCGTTTGCCTCGTACATCGTCACGCGTTTGCTGGTCCGCCCGTTGCTGACGACGAGCGTTTTGACGGCCGCGACGTTCGTTACGCCGCTCGGCCAAAGTTGCAGCGACGCGGTGCGCGAGCGCAGCGCGGCACGGACCATGATCGCTCCTTCCTCAGGGGATCCGTCCATGCTGATATAAAAGCGCGGCCCCGAGTACGGCTGAGTCTCCCGCTCGGCAGCGTTCTTCCAGGACGCTGTGCCCTTGCGTGCGACAAAGCGTTCGTCGACCGTAACCTTCATATAGTTGTATCCCGTCGTGCGCAGCTTCGAGATAAAGCCGGCGTTATCGAGCGAGATCGTGCTGTGAAGCGTCGGGCCGCGTCCGCGATCGATGAATTGGAAGCGGACGTCGAGCGAGCCGTCCGGCGAACATACCGTTTGTTGGGAGCCTTTGACGACGCCTGAGGAGACGAAGTCGTAGGTCGCGACGCTACCGTAGAGCTTCGCTAAGGCGAACGCCGGCGTCGCGCAGGCGTAGGCGGCGGCCGCCCCGGCCATCGAGAGCAAGTCCCGCCGCCGGATCGGCAGCTCGCCGGCCATGCAGGAATGACGACCTGGCGAAAGCGGCAACCCGAACAAGGTCGCGCCGCGATGAAAGTGGGACGAACACATAGCGAATACCAGCCTTTCCGCCCTCGAAGGACTCGCTGCGACCGCGTACGACGCACATTCGCGGAGACGACGAGCATACTTCTAAGGCTGAGATATGCCCCCATCACCTTCAGCTGCGCAATCACCCTGACGCGGATGACCGGAGACGGCCCGGCAGAGTCGAACGCTTCTCAACCTAGGACCTGGCACACGGTACGAAGGAGCGGGTCAATGATTCGGTTGCGTCTCGGTCGCCACGCCTCATGTGTAGGCTTGGCTGCGGCAATACTTACAGGTTGCGGCGTCCTTCGACAGGCTCAGGATGACATGCCGACGCCGATCGGAGCAACTGGAGCAATGCCGCAGGGTCGATTGACCCACGCGAGGATGGCCTCCAGCTCCGGGGGCGACCTGCTATACGTCGATCAGGGCTACATCTCCGGAAATCATGCTCGTGGCGGCGTGCTGATCTATACATATCCAGGCGACGCGTTAGTCGGCCAATTTACGGTTTCGAATCCGTCCTACCCGCCTGCTACCACGGAGGGCATGTGTTCGGACACGAAGGGTGACGTTTTCATCGAAGCGGAATACTACTACGGTACGACGATTTACGAATATGCCCACGGTGGGACAAGCCCTATTGCTACACTCGGCGATGGAGGCAACGGATACGCCAACGATTGCGCCAGCGACCCGAAAACGGGAAACCTTGCCGTCGTGAGTCGCGCCGCCGTCAGTTCGCCGGCCAATGTTGCGATTTTTAAGGATGCGAAGGGAAAGCCAACCACGTATACGGATGCCAGCATCGCCACTTACTATTCGTGTGGCTATGACAGCCACGGAAATCTCTTCATTGACGGCACGAAGACCAGCGGAGGTGTAGAGTTTGCCGAGCTTCCTGCAGGGAGCAGCACGTTTACGAATATTGCCTTGGACAAGACGCTCGGGTCTACGGGAGCAGTTCAATGGGATGGCACGTATATCACCGTTGATGGCGCCAGCACTATTTACCGCTTGAGTATCTCGGGCTCAACGGGAACCGTTGTAAGCACGACTCGCGTGCTCGGTCGTAAAGACCCCTGGAAGGTGTTGAATTTTATCTATCACGACCGCGTCATTGCGCCGGACGGGGGCGAACGCGGTGAAGTTGGCTTTTGGCGTTACCCGGCGGGCGGCAAGCCGGTCGACATTATCGCGGCAAACGGCGTACACGATCTCTATTCCGCGACTATAAGCGTGGCACCAAACCGCTAAGGCCGCTACGCGCACATCACCGAAACACTGCAGGCCCGTCATGCGGAGCGCGTCGAGGGTGTGATGGGAGACGCATTAGCCACGGCCGTTAACGGAACTGAATCGGCGGACTCACGCACAGTAAGTCAAACGTAAGTCAAAAACCGGCGTTTCGAATAAAAACGGCGCATAAATATGGACATTCTGTGGTAACACCAACGGGAATCGAATCTGATTCCGACGATTCGTTTTGTGTTCGCGGATGGCGGCAGCTACGGGCCTGGCGGCACTGCCGGATCCGCTGCGACGCCGAATGAGCTGAGCAGATCGGTGAAGTACCATTGGTTGATCTCTTTGCCGAACCCGTCGCGCGTGATCGCGCTGACGACGGCCTGGCTCCCGCTGGCGACGTAGAGCCTGCGCGTTGGCGAGAGCGTCGCTGCCAGGCTGCCTTCCTGCACGAAGACCTTCTTGCGCAACTTGTACGACTTCGGCTTGAAGATGAACACATCGTTGTAGTAGTAGTCGGAGACGTATACTTCACCCGTTGGTCCGATCGTGATGCCGAGCGGCTCGATCAGATTCGTCTGGCCGAACGACTTCGACGGCTTGGTCGCACCCGGTGGATAGACTGAGACGAACGCTGCGCTTGCGTTGTAGTTTTCGACGTAGAGGTTTTGGCGAGAGTCGACGGCGATGCCGAGCGGATTCAAACCGCTAATCACGGTCGACGGTGTCGTGCTCCCGGCGGAAAACTCGACGACGCTTCCCAGATAGCTGCCCTCCTCGTTCGAGACCCACACGTTGCCCTTGGTGTCGACAGCGACGGCGGTGGGCACCGTGAGATCTTGCGATAGCGTCAGCGACGGCGTCGTGCTACCGGGCGGATAGATCGTCACCGTTGCGCTGTCGGGGTTCGCGACGTACAGATTGCCGCCGGCGTCGACCGCGAGGCCTTGTGGACCGCGGAGGCCGCTCGTGATCGAACCGGTCGGGGTGTGACCGTTCGCCGGAAAGATCCACACGGTGTTTGAGTAAGCGTCCGCGACGTAGACGAAGTTTTTCGAGGCGGTCCCGATCGGGCGCCCGTGCGGGCGCGCGACGGCCTGCGGCCCAGCCGGAGCGAGCGGCGACGTTCCGGCTGCAGAGCACCCGGCTGCGGCAAAAAGGGCGAGAAGAACGGGAATCGCAGAAAGCGGCTGACGGGGAGCCATTGTGGAATCTCCTTGGCAAAGATGACGGGTTTGCCGCAGATCGTACCGCCCGCACGGCGGCAGCGACAAGCGTAATTACTTAGCCGCCCGATGATCTCGAGTCGCTTGCTTGAGGCGGACCTGCTCTATCAAATGGGCGCGGACGAGGTCGCGGCCGAGCGGCTTGAATCGCTAGCGCGTGAGAGCTCGCCGCAGAGCGCGCGGATCGCGGCGCTCTGCCGTCTCACAGAGATAGCATGCGACGCCGGCGAGCTCGATGGCGCGCGCCGGAATTTAACTGAAATGCGCCGCGCGGCCGAGGGGCTAGACGGTGATCTTGCGCCGGCCGATCGGGCCGAGCTTACGTACGCGACGGCCCGTTATGCCTTCTCGCGCCGCGATGGCTTGGAGCTGGGGCGGTTGGCACACGAAGCTATGCTTATCGCACGCCAATCGCCGGCGAATGTTCGCATTGCGTCGCTTGCGATACGCATCAACTCGTATCTGGCGGTAGACCGCTACCACCGGCAGGACCTCGGCGGCGCCGGGCAAGCGGCCGAGACCGCGACCAGGGTGCTGCGCCGCACGCCGGGGGCGCTTCCGTACTTCAAGACGCACGCGCTGACGACGCGCGCAGTGATCGACCTGCACGATCCATCCCGCGCGCATCTCGCCGGCGCTGAGAACGTCGAGGCGCTCGAGCTTGCGCTTGCCAACGGCATGCTGTCGACGGCGCGCGACGCGCTCTTCAACATCGCAAACTCGTGGCTGTTCTGCGACGACTCGGCCGCGTCGCCGCACCAGCTGGGCGTCGTGCGAGATAGCCTCGAGGAGGCACTCGTCGCTCCGTCGCGCGCTGACGATCCCGTGCTCGCGGCTCTCTCGCTCTGCTCGTACGGACGCTACGACGAGGCGGCCGACCTCATCGACCACATCGGCCAGAGCTCTGGCGGTAATAGCTCTGACTGGTTGCCCATTTTCTTCGGCCCCGTGACCGCGACGAAGCGCGCGCGCATCCTCTTCAAGGCGGCCAAGTACGCCGACGCCGAACGCGCCGCGGCCGAGGCACTCGAAGCGTGGGAGCAGTCGCGGTTGGGCGGAGACGGCACGGCGCTGCGCGTGCGCGCCGAAGCGCTCGAGGCGCTCGGCGATACGCACACGGCGACCGCGACGATCGAAGACGCCATCGCCGCGCTCGAGCCCATGCGGCCGGTACACCATCTCGTCGGCGCCTATCAGTGCGCGCACCGTCTGACCAAGAAACGGGCGTATCTCGATCACGCGCGAGATCTGGCGGCGGTGTTAAAGCGTGCCGATCTGCCCGGCGACGGCAGGCAACTGACGCCTCGCGAACGCGAGATCGCACAACTCGTGGCGCGCGGCTACAGCAATAAAGTCATCGCGGCGCGCCTGAACATTAGCACGCGGACGGTCGAGAACCACGTGGCCTCGATCTTCGGCCGTCTTTCGATTCGCGCGCGCTGGCAGCTGACGCCCGACCTTCTCGAGGGCTAGCTATTTTTTGGTGGAGGCAAGGAGACTCGAACTCCTGACCCTTACGCTGCCAGCGTAATGCTCTACCAGCTGAGCTATGCCCCCATCGGCCTCACTGCCGCTGCGCCCGGGCCCTCCTTCATGCCGCCAAGGGCGACTCCCTCGTTCTGAGCGCAGTCGAAGGGCATGTCATCCTGAGCGCAGTCGAAGGGCATGTCATCCTGAGCGCAGTCGAAGGATGCCCAGCGCAGTCACGTAAACGAATGAACCTTACCGTCGGGGATGTAGCTCAGCTGGTAGAGCATCTGCTTTGCATGTAGAGGGTCTGGGGTTCGAGTCCCCACATCTCCACCAAAGAAACCTTAACACTGTAAGGGGCGGCAGCCCCTCGGTACGAGGAAGGCTCAACGCCACAGAGAAGCCGGGGGGACTCAAATGTAGGGCCCCAAGTGAACCCTATGAGTTCCGTTCACACCAAACTGAAATTGGAGGATTACTTCTCGTGTATAAACCCCCAGTAATTCTCGGTGCGGTAACGGCAGCTGCGGCAATCTCGCTGCTCGCTGCGTGTTCAGGCGCCGGATCCCAAGGAGCGAGTTCGACCATTCCCGGCTCCGGCATCAGCCAGAGCCTTCAGCGCTCCGACCTGTCTCGCGCAGGCATCTCTCCCAAACACCTTGCAGAGGCGCGGCTTCTGAAGGCGCTCGGTCATGGAGTAAACCCCGACAAGAAGAAGGGCGGAGGAGATCTCTTCGTCGACGACTTCGGCACCGGTGCGGTCGAAATTCTGGCCAATAAAACTTGGGCGAATACGGGCAGCATCAGCTCCGGAATCGACGGACCCGACGGTAACTGGGTCGACAAAAAAGGTAATCTCTATGTCGCCAATTATGCTGCAGCCGATATAACCGAATACGCCAAGGGCTCAAGCTCGCCAAGCAGCACCTATAGCGGCGTGGAGGACCCAGTCGCCGTTACTACCGACTCGAGTGGAAATGTCTACGAAGGCGATTATGAAGGCGGCTACGTGAGCGAGTTCGCCCAGGGCAGCAACTCGATCATCACGCAGTGCTCTCCGGGCGGCAGCGTCGAAGGCGTGGCCGTCGATAAGAGCGGCAATGTCTTCGTGGCATACGTGAACTCAAGCGGTGGAAGGATCGCCGAGTACACGGGCGGCCTCAGCGGTTGCTCCGGCACCGTTCTCGGCGTGTCGCTCGAGTATCCCGGCGGCATGGTTTTCGACAAGAAGGGGAACATCGTCGTATGCGACCAGGACGCTGAAGCGGTCGACATCATCGCGTCGCCGTACAGCAGCGTAACCGGTACGCTGGGATCGGGATATAACGATCCGTTCCACGTCACCATCAACAAGAAGAACAAACAAGCCTACGTGGCCAACTACGCCGGTGCAGACGTATTCGTCCTCAGTTATCCTGCGGGCGCGGTCAAAGCGACGCTAAACTCGTCGAATGGCCTCTCTTCTCCGGCAGCCGCCGTCGACAGCGCAAACTACAATCCGTAAGCTGTAACGGCAACGTAAAAACAAAGGGAGGCGCCTCGCGGTGCCTTCCTTTGTTTGCTGCGGGGTAAACGATGACCGTGGATGAAATAATCGACGTGGTCGTCAAGCCTGGATCGCGTAAACCGGGACTGTCGAGCGAGAACGGGACGCTCGTTTTGCGCGTGCGAGAACGCGCGATCGAAGGTGCGGCCAACGACGCCTGCATTGGGTCGCTCGCGGAGGCGTACGGCGTCGCACCCAGCGCCGTGTCGCTCGTGCGCGGGTTTCGGAGCCGGCATAAGCGCTTTGCAATTCACCGGCCGGAGAAGCCTGAGGGCAAAGGAAAAAGCACACGATGATTACCGGTATGCACGTGATTCTTTTTAGCCGCCACGCGGAGGAAGTACAGAAGTTTCTCAGCGATGTGCTCGAGTTGCCTTCCGTTGACGCCAGCGAGGGCTGGCCGATTTTTGCGGCGCCGCCGGCGGAGATCGGCGTGCACGCGACCGATGGCGAGCCCGAACACGAGATCTATCTGATGTGCGATGACGTCAACGCGACGGTTGAAAAGCTCGGCGCGCGAGGCATTCAGACCGACGGCCCCGTTGCGGACCGGGGCTGGGGACTCGTGACGACGTTGATCCTGCCAGGAGGAGAGCAAATGGGACTCTACCAGCCGCGCCACCCGTCGCCACTTTTATGAGTTCGGTACGGCTGCTCGTTGGCACGCGAAAGGGCGCGTTCGTGCTTACTTCCGACGGCAAGCGGATGGATTGGAAGATCGAAGGGCCGCATTTTGGCGGTTGGGAGATCTATCATATGAAAGGCTCTCCGGCCAACCCGGACCGGATCTATGCCTCGCAGTCGACGAGTTGGTTTGGCCAGCTCATTCAACGTTCCGACGATGGCGGCGCAACGTGGGAGCCCGTCGGCAACGAGTTCGTCTATGATGGTGAGCCCGGAACGCACACCTGGTACGACGGCACGCCGCATCCGTGGGAGTTCGCACGCGTCTGGCATCTCGAGCCCTCGTTGCACGATCCTGACCTGTTGTACGCGGGCGTCGAAGATGCGGCACTCTTTCGGTCGAGCGACGGCGGGCGAAACTGGGTAGAGCTCTCGGCACTGCGCAAGCACCCTTCCGGCCCGTCGTGGCAACCCGGCGCCGGCGGCATGTGCCTGCATACAATTCTCCTCGACCCCCGCGACCCCGCTCGGATGTACGGCGCAATCTCGGCTGCCGGTGTCTTCCGCAGCGACGACGCGGGAGCGAGCTGGCGGCCGATCAACCGCGGATTACGATCCAACGGCATCCCCGACGAGGACGCGGAAGTTGGGCATTGCGTTCATCGGATCGCTATGCATCCCAAACATCCCGATACGCTGTATATGCAGAAGCACTGGGACGTCATGCGCAGCGATGATTGCGGCGAGAGCTGGAGCGAGGTTAGCGGAAATCTCCCGACCGACTTCGGTTTTCCGATCGACGTACACGCGCACGAACCGCACACGATCTACGTCGTTCCGATCACCAGCGACTCCCAGCACTTCCCGCCCGACGCTCGGCTGCGCGTCTATCGCAGCCGCACGGGCGGCAACGAGTGGGAGGCGCTGACGAACGGACTTCCGCAGGAGCACTGCTACGTCAACGTGCTGCGGGATGCGATGGCCGTCGATAAACTCGACCCGTGCGGCGTTTATTTTGGGACCACCGGCGGGCAAGTCTACGCCTCTTCCGACTCGGGCGACCATTGGACGGCCATCGCCCGCGACTTCCCCGCGGTCCTCTCCGTCGAAGCGCAAACGCTGCCGTGATCCGCGTTATCCTTCCGGCGCATCTGCGCGCGCTCGCTCGGGTCGACGGTGAAGTCAGCTTAGATATAACCGGAGAGGTTACCCAACGCGCGGTACTCGATGCCCTCGAGTCGCGGTACCCGATGTTGCGAGGAACGATACGCGACCACATAACGCAGCGGCGCCGGCCGTACGTGCGATTCTTTGCCTGCGAGACGGATCTCTCACATCAGCGGGCCGATGCGCCGCTCCCGCAGGCCGTCGTCGACGGCACGGAGCCGTTTCTCGTCGTAGGCGCAATGGCCGGGGGGTGAACTTGAAGCGCCTGTTTCTTGCAGCGTGGGGTTTCGCTGCAGCCATCTTGCTCGCGTCTGGTACGGCGGCCTCGGCGGCGCCGACGATGCGCGAGGTTCTTAGGGCCCTCTACGCGGTGCACGACCTCTCCGCGGTCGACCTTTCTCCAAGTGGCGAGGCTGTCGTTTGGCAAGAAAGCTTCCACAGCGCGCAGCACTTGCTCGACTCTCCACGAGTGAACGCGCTCTATCTGCGGCGACTCACCGGCGGCGCGCCCCTACGCATTACCGCCGGAGCCCCTTCTGCGTATTACGATGAAGAAGACCCCGTGTGGTCGCCGGATGGCAGCGCGGTGGCCTTTCTATCCGACGCGCGATCGAAGGGGCGACCTCAACTCTGCGTTGCCGATGCCAACGGAGCGCACGTGCGCCCGGTCGGCAAACTCGACGGTAACGTCGCGCGGCTGACATGGTCGCCCGACGGCAAGACGCTGGCAGTTCTTTATATTGCTGCCGCTCACCGAAAGACCGGCGCGTTGGCGCCGGGTGCGCGCGACGTCGGGGTCATCGGGACGATTGTCGACGAACAGCGGCTTGCCGCGACTGACGTTGCGACCGGTGCGACGCGTCTGCTCACGCCGGCGGACACGTACGTATATGAATACGGCTGGTCTCCCGATGGCCGCGCAATTGCCGTAACGTATGCAAAGGGAAATGGCGACAACAATTGGTGGGTGGCGCGGCTGGCGCGGGTTGACGTCGCCACCGCTACGCTGCACGATCTCTTTGCGCCGGCTTTTCAGTTGAACGATCCGCAGTGGTCTCCCGACGGAACTCGCATCGCCGCGATCGGCGGCATCATGAGCGACTTCGGGTCGACCGGTGGCGACCTGTATTTGGTCGATGCAAACACGGGACAGGCGCATGACGCAACGCCAGATGCGCCCATCTCGGTGCAGTCCTTGCACTGGAACGATGCGTCGAGTCTTGATCTCGTCGCACACGTACCCGGGGCAATGCACTTGTTGCGGCTCGATCTAGCGTCTGGCCGAATCGCAACGCTCACCGACCGCGACGAATCGATCGGAAGCTGGTCGAGCATACGAGGCGGTTCCATGATAGCGCTCGAGCGGTCTTCCTTCGACGATCCGCCGGAAGTTTGGGCGGGCTCGCCGTCGTCGCTACGCCGGATTTCCAATCGTAATGCCGGCGCCGTTCGGTTTTTTGGCAAGGCCGTCTCACTACGCTGGACGAGCGGCGGCTTTTCGGATCAAGGATGGCTGATCTATCCGCTGGACTACGACGCCGGGCGAACGTATCCGATGGTGACCATAGTGCACGGCGGGCCGTCCGCGCAGTCGCTGCCGAGCTTCGCCAATCGCAACCTCAGCGGACTCTCCTCGCAAGGTTACTTCGTTTTTATGCCAAATCCCCGCGGCAGTTTCGGTCAAGGCGAAGCCTTCACGCGCGCCAACATCAAGGATTTAGGTTATGGCGACTGGCGCGACGATCTCGCGGGCGTCGACGCGGCCATCAAGGCTGCGCCCATCGACGCGAACCGGCTGGGACTGATGGGTTGGAGTTACGGCGGCTACATGGCGATGTGGGGCGAGACGCAGACGGCGCGCTTCAAGGCAATCGTCGCCGGCGCCGGCATCGTCAACTGGCAGTCCTATTACGGACAGAATAAGATCGACCAGTGGATGATTCCGTTCTTCGGCGCATCGGTTTATCAGGATCCGGCCGTGTATGCAAAAAGCTCGCCGATTACGTTCGTCGAGCAGTCGAAGACGCCGGTGCTGATCTTACAAGGCGAGCGCGATGAAGAAGTTCCCGCGCCGCAGGCCTTCGAGTTTTGGCACGCGATGGAGACGCTTGGCGTTCCAACCAAACTGATCGTCTACGCCGACGAGGGACACGGCCCGCAGCAGATCTCCAACCAAATCGACATCTTGGAGCAGACGCTCCAGTGGTTCAACCGGTACGTGGCACCGTCTCGCAATTAGCTAGGGTCGGCGGTTGGCCGCGCCTAGTCGCTGCGGCCGTAAAAGCGCTTCCCCATTTTTCGACAATGATCTTGGCTGCCTTCGGGAAGGTAGGGACAAGGCAGCATGTCCGGCGCGTCACCCTCCCAGCCCGAACTCCGGAACTCGTGTCCGTCTTCGCAGCGGTAGTCGGCGTGTTTTGGCGCGATATACGTCATGCGTCGACTTTCGACGCAGGCCCGTCGCCCTCAGTCTTTTGGAGCCCGAGAGTATCCACGCTATTCGGGGATTTCGAACAGCCTGTTGAAGTGTACGAGTCGCAAGACGCGCATGACGCTTCCGCTTGCACCAATCAGAGTTATCGGATGTTCTTTGAAGCGCTGACGAAGTTTTACGAGTTCGCTCAAGAACGTGGAATCAACGTAGGTGCATTTGGTTAGGTCGATGACCGCCGGGCCGTCTGGGCGCAACGCTTCGAACAACGACGCGATGGCTTCTTTCTGGCTGAGGTCATATTCGCCGTCAAGTGCGACGCGGCGAGCGCTGAGTGTCTTTCCCATTTGCGGCTCTCTCGCAGATATGCGTGATGGCCGGCGCGGTCTATCGGTCAAGACGTATGGTGTACTGAAGAGAGATTATTACACTTTCATGCCTGCTAGTCCTGCGGCCGGCGTCTAACTAGAAAAACAGATTAACTTCACTTGATCGCCATGACGTCTTGCACCGTCACCGGGCCGGCATCGTTTCCCCACGATGAACGTATGAAGGTCGCAACTGCTGCGATGTCGCTCGCCGCGAGTTGCCCGCGCCATGACGGCATTGCGTTTCGACCTTGCAAAATCGTGGTCAGCATCCTCGTCGGATTGGCGATATTGACGTGTGGGTTCCCCGCGAGTGCTGGGCCAATTCCGCCTTCGCCCGCGGCCTGGTGACAGGCTGCGCAGTTCTTCGCAAATACGGAAGCCCCAACTTGGACCGACACCGGGGAGCCGATGCCGGCGACTTGTTCTTCCGTCACAGGTGAGGCATTGTTGCCCCAGGCAGAGCGAATATAGCTCGCGACCGCCGCGATGCTCGCAACCGTGAGTTGTCCTTTCCAAGTCGGCATCCGGTTGTCGAAAGTCTTGGAGTTGACCGTGATCGGCCCCGTGCGCCCGTTGACGATCACGCCAATCATCGCGCTGGGGTCGGCGGCCGTGACGACGGGATTGCCGGCTAGTGGCGGATAGACGTCGGTTCCTTGACCAGCGGGCTGATGGCAGGCCGAGCACTTCACTGCAAAGAGCTCGGCACCGCTTAAGGCCACGGGCGTGCGCGCGGCCGCAACTTGATCTTCAGAGACTGCCGGAGCGCCGTTCTGCCAAGCCGTTCGCACGTACGTGAGCACTGCCGCAATCTGGGCATCCGAAAGCTGGCCGCGCCACGACGGCATGTTGCCGCCGTACTGCGTGCGGTTCACGGTGATCGGGCCTGTGCGCCCATTGAGAACCGTCTGGATTAGGTTGGCGCTATCCACCTGATTGACGTCGGGATTCCCCGCCAGCGGCGGATAAGGGCCGCCGCCCCGTCCCGTAGCCTGATGGCAGACGGCGCAATTCAAAAGGAAGATCGCTTTGCCATCGGGAGGTTGCGCGCCCATCACCGCGCTGTGGGAATTCGCCAGAATCAATCCCACGACGACGATTCCGGCAGCAAAGACGAGTCTCACGTACATATTCAAGCGCGGCCTCCTTCCAGCGGCGGTAGTCCGCTGTTCCTATTTTGAGCCTGCGACCTGCGTTTCGGTCACGGTCATTGCGCCGGTGAGGCCATCTCTCACGGCCGCGACCGTTTTTTCATCACTCCGATTCTCCTCGAAGCACTCTGGAATTCGGCATTAATCATACCATGCAGGCGGCAACTAAGCTAGCTCGAAAATGGTAACTCGCCGGAGGCATCATCATGCGAATCCATGGCAAAATCGGCGTTCTTTGGGTCAATATCGTAGTCGGATTCCTTACGATAACGCTCGCTATAAGTCGACCGGCGCAGGCGATGCCGAACTTCGCGCAAGCGTACGGCATTAAGTGCTCTGAATGCCACATTCAAATTCCGGCGCTCAACGCCTACGGACGCTTCGTGCAGCGGACGGGATACGCGGGATTGAACCCGCACGTATTGGAGCGCGAGTCTCCGATATGGATCGACTACCCCGTAGGCTACTCGCAGCAGTCGCCAAGCGCAGCTTCGTGGGACATCGGCAGCCTCGGGGTGCACGCCGACGGCGCGTTCGGAACCCCCGGGAGCGAATGGACGTATCACGTACAGCAGTGGATTTGGCAGCAGAGCCAAGCCGGAGGCCTCGACACTGCGTGGGTTGCCTACAACAACTTTTTCGACGGTTCGGGGCACATCTTCGCAGGGAAGCTCGAAGTGCCGGCGCCGTCGGAGTTTAGTCAGTGGTTCGACGTTACCGGCCTCACCGTCAACTCCTCGGCGGAGATGACTGTCGGCGAACATACCTACGAGTTGGATGCCAATCGCTGGGGCTACAAGTTCGCCTACCTTCGCGGTTCCCTCGATGCTGAAGTTTCGTACGTGACCTCAGGCGCCGATTGGGCCGGATTCAACGACTACGACTGGACGCAGGACAAGACGCTGCAGTATAAGGTTGCCTTCGCGAATCGCGGCAATCCACTCGAGTTCGGTTACTACGGTGCGCGCGGTTCCTGGCCACTAACCGAAGGCGGATTCGACCAGTATTACACCAATGCTTTTTACGCACAGCGCGATCCGGTCAACGGCGTGCCCGGGTTCCTTACGACGTATCAGATGAACCACGATAGTAATCCCGGTTTGGGGGCGCCGCCGGCGGGCAGCAACGGCGTTTCGTATGAACTCTACGATAACATCGGTTCGCGCGGCCTCGTCGCTGTCGGCGAACAGCTCACGAATGATGGACTAGGCAATCACACGCAGATCGGTAACATCGATGCGTCCTACCACGTCGCGCGCTTTATCATTCTCTACGTCGAAGAGGCGTTAAGTGTCGGCCAGAAGCCGACGTGGAACGGACTTATCTGGTTTGCGCTGCCGACGGGTCCCCTGTGGCCTTCGAATTTATCGCCGCAGTAAAGATGCGACACTAGGCTTTTCGTTCTAGGGGTTATCCGCTAGCTGATTGAGGAACGCGTCCATGGTGCGCGCCGCCAGCTTTCGCCCTACGACGCGATCGAAAAAACGGCCGGCGAAGCCTCCCGGCGGCTCGTACGAGCCTTCGAGTGTGAGCTCCGTTTCCTTACCGGCCGGCTGAACCGTAAGCGTGGCGCCAAACGCTGGAAAGCCACGCCAAGCGGGGCGCCACGCAAATGCCACGCCCTCACGATGCGGAGCAATGCTGAGCCAGTCGAAAAGCAGGGAGTATTGGACCTCCACAACCGCGGTTGAGGAGCCTAACGTCTTCACCTGGAGTTTTGGGTGCGTAGAAAAGAAGTTTTGCACTCGATCAATCACCACATTCTCGGGTGCAAGGGTCCGAGTACTTCGGACTATTCGCGTCATACGTGGATATTTGCTTAGGCACTCGAAGTCACCCTCATGTTCAACCATATCCTCAATGAAGAGGCTCGGCAAATCGAAAACGAGGCTATTTCGAAATATGCAGACTCTGGTGTGGTGATCGAGACGAAAAGACTCGGACGAGCGACCGCGAGGCGCTCGCGGATTAATTCGCGAGCGTGCTGACGGCTAAACCGACGGGCAATGAGAGCCCGGGGATTTGAATGGTCCTTGTCGGCTTGCCGCCTGGTGGGTATTTGAAGATCGCGATGTGCACTCTCCCGTACTTTGTCGAAGTTAAACAGAAGACCCGATGACCGAGGATGAAGAATGCGATGACATGCGCATGGTGGAGCGGAGTTCGACCAATAACCCTAGCCGTGGTCCCGCTTACGGCAACCTGGTAAATGACCGAGCTTGAATATTCGCGGTCATCGCCGATCGCGAGATTTCCGTCAGCATACTGGACGTTGGTTGGGGCGCCGATCGCCGCCCCCTTTAGCTTGAGGTTCGTAACGGTTTTCTCACCCCGGGCGATCTCCCCGAATTGAAATGCCCCGTCGGCAGTCAAGCCGTCGACGAATAGATTGCCCGCGGGATCGTATGCGTCGTGGTACGTGTGGCCGAAGGCGGGGACAACTGCCGGAACGCCGATGGCGTTGCTGTAGATTGAAAGGCTGCCCGGGCCGGGTTTCGACGATATGATATTTGAAGCGGCGAGATCGCCTGTCGTCCTGTCCACCGCGCAATCGACGGGATACTCGCCGGGATCGTTCAGAGACCCGATCGGCGTAGTACCGCCAGGCGCGTACTCCAGAAGATCGGAATCGCCGGCGCTCGTAATCCAAATGTCGCCCGCTTTGTTGAGACAGAGGCCTCGTGGCTCGCTGAAGCCCGTCAGCGTTCCGACAAGCCTGTATTTCGAAAGGGAGTAAACGTAGACATCGCTGGTCCCCTCGTCGGAAATGAACAGGAGGTTGTCTTTCGCGCTGTCCGGACGCATCCACGATCTTTGCGGCGTCGCGTCCGGCGCGCCGGTCGGCGGTTGTGCCCGACCGCACCCCGCGAGCAACGCCGCAGCTACGCAGCCTAGCGCGAAACGGCCAAGACCCGAAATCCTCATCGCGTCCCTCCTGAAGCTCGACGGAGGCGCAGTATGTTCGACCTCACGCCTCGGTTCCATCGCAAAGGCCGCTCTACCACTGTTAGCCGGGCTTTGTCGACTGACCAATTCTCATGGCGTACAGCAACGCAACCAGCATCACACAGACACTTATCAAACCAAGGAGTGCGCTGACGAACTCGGCCGTATCGCCTTAATGCCGATGACAATCCGCCACCGCTACGCAAAAGCTCACCGAGGAACGACTAAGTATTGAAATGTGCACGAGTTACCAGCTAAGGACGACCAGCCCGTTAGGGGCCGGATTTTTCCACCCTTGCCACAT
>Ga0265356_1000015_pt1 | contig 27405 bp, 18 predicted proteins | sample NZE4metagenome_FD_189075 | JGI IMG/M metagenome (GOLD analysis project Ga0265356, IMG submission 189075) | Rhizosphere microbial communities from Maridalen valley, Oslo, Norway - NZE4 | ecosystem: Host-associated > Plants > Roots > Rhizosphere > Soil | place: Norway: Oslo | collected 2017-09-15
GTTGTGACAGACGCAGTTACGCAGGCCTTTCTGCGCGGCGAGAGCGACAACCTCTTCGCCCTCCGCAACGCTCGTGGCCAGTGGTTTTTCGCAGAGCACATGCTTGCCCGCGTGAAGCGCATCCTTGGCCATGGGAAAGTGCTGCGCGTTGGGTGTGCAGATGTGGACAGCATCGATCGCCGGATCGCGGAGGATCTCGCGATAATCGGCGGCAATCGTGGAGATGGAGAAGCCCGCGCCCAGGCGTCGCGCTACTTCGAGGTTTCTGCCCGCGATCGCAGCAGCCTCGACGGATTCCACTCGACGCACTGCTTCGAGGTGCACGCGGCCCATAAAGCCGGTGCCGAAAATAGCTGTTCTGATTGATTTCATGCTCAGTTCTTTTCTTGTCTCTTGCGGCTTTTCTTACGCCGCGCGCGTTAGGTCCACCAAGCGGCGGTCGGTTGCTCGCGAATGACGATGCGGTTGAGGAAGGTGGCAGCTTTGGTCAACCCCTCTTCCGGCGAGAGCAGACTGTCTTCGTGCTCGATGGAAAGAACGTAATCGTAACCAAACATGCGCAGCGTCGAAATCAACTCGCTCCACCATTCGGCGCCGTGGCCGTAGCCGCAGGTGCGGAAGATCCAACCACGGTCGCGCTCTTGCGTGTAAGGCTTGGTGTCGAGTACGCCGGTGCGCGGCAGGTTGGCGGAGTAGAGCTGCGTGTCTTTGGCGTGGACATGGAAGATGGCGCCTTCGAGCACGCGGACGGCGGCGACGGGATCAATGTTCTGCCAGAAAAGATGGCTCGGGTCGAAGTTGCAGCCCACATTCGGTCCGGCAATGGAGCGCAACTTGAGCATGGTCTCGGGACTGTAGACGACGAACCCGGGATGCATTTCGATAGCGATCTTGACTCCGTGGTTGGCGGCGAATTTCGCATGCTCGATCCAATAGGGAGTGACGACCTCGCTCCACTGCCAGTCGAGCACCTTGAGGTAGTCGGGAGGCCAGGGACACGTCACCCAATTCGGAGCGGTGGCATGGGGCGAATCGCCGGGGCATCCGGAGAAATCGACGACCACGGAGATGCCGAGTTTTTCGGCAAGCAGGATGGTCTTGCGGCTCACCTCGCGGTCGTGCTGCGCGCGATTCTTATCCGGATGCAGCGCATTGCCATGACAACTCAGGGCGCTGGTGGTGACGCCGTGGTCGGACAGCACCTTCTGAAACTGCGCGAGGGCAGCGGCATCTTCGAGCATCGAGAGCTTGCAGTGCGCGTCGCCGGGGTAGTTTCCCGTGGCGAGTTCGACGGTGTTGATTTTGAGTGCTGTGAGTTTTTTGAGAACCGCGGCCAGCGGAAGTTGCGACAGCAGCGGAGTAAAGACTCCAACGCGCATAATGCTTTCCGTCTCCTCCAACGCTCAAGAAAGGTAGGGCGGCGGATGCAAATTGTCAACCGGCTGCTCCGCGTCCCAAAACGTGCGGGGCCCTGCGAAGCGTGGGGCCTCAGAAGGACAAAAAATTGTGTTACCTTATCGTCCGATGGCATTTTGGCGAAAAGAGGAGATCGCTTGCGCCACACTCGACACGCTTTATTCCTCGCTCCGTTGTTGCTGATCCTGGCAGGCGTCGCGCTCGCCCAGGATGCGGCGGTAAATCCTTCGGTCCCACCCCCGCCACATGCTAAACAAATTCATCTGAAGCACCTTCTGGTGATCAGCCAGACCAAGGGATTCGAGCACGATTCGATTTCCGACGCGATGGTTGCCATCTACAACTTGGGCCACGACAGCGGTCTCTGGGATACGACGCTGCGCACCGATACCGAGCTCATTACGAAGAAGACTCTGGAAAGAAACGCCAAGAATCTGGACTACTTCGATGCCCTGGTTTTCGTGAGCACCACGGGCGAGCTCGACCTGGACGATGGCCAAAAGAAAGACATGCTCGCCTTCATCAAGGATGATGGCAAGGGATTTGTGGGCGTTCACGCCGCGCTCGACACGAACTACAAATGGCCGGAGTACGGCGAGATGATCGGCGGCTGGTTCGACCAGCACCCGTGGTCCACGTTCAACGCGCCGATCATGAATGAAGACCCGAGCTTCCCCGCGGTCCGTCACTTTCCAAAGGAATTCGTGAAGTATGACGAGATCTATCAGCCCAAGGAGTGGTCGCGCGAGAAGGTCAACGTCCTGCTCAGTCTCGACCCCACGAAACTCAACTACGCGAATAACCCGCGCGTCCACAGAACGGATCACGATTTCGCTGTCGCCTGGGACAAGATGTACGGCAAGGGGCGCGTTTTTTATTCGACCCTCGGCCACACGGAAGAGGCCTGGGCTGACCCGGACATTCGCAAGATGTATTTTGAAGCGATCAAGTGGGTGCTGGGCATGACGGAAGGCAGCACGGCTTCTCATGCGCGGCCGTAAACATCCGGCGATGGACGGTGAGATGAGGTCGCGTGTTCGAAGTGCCGAATATAGTGCGGAAGAAAATGCGGGGAACATTTAACGGGATGAAGTTTCTTCAGTCGGCGTTGCACTGGAGTGCACGGTTGGCGCCTCTGTTCTTAGTGGGCCTGGCTGTTTCCGCGGCGCAGACGCCAACTCCGACTCCGGCTCATAGCACGCCAGCTACCAGCGGAGTCAGCAAAACCGGCGCGCCGGTGAGCAAGTCATATCCGCCTGCCCTTGTCGAGAGCGGGAGCACGCTCTTCCGGAAAGATTGCTCCTTTTGTCACGGCCGCGATGCGGGCGGCGGAGAAACCGGCCCCGATCTCACGCGCTCCAGCCTCGTGGCCGCCGACGTGGATGGAAGCAAGATCGGCGCAGTTGTTCGCAGTGGACGCCCGGAGAAAGGCATGCCGCACTTTGATGTAACTCCGCAGCAGATTGCCGGCCTGGCGGCGTTTATACACACTCAACGCAACATCGCGCTCGCGCAAAAAGGCGGACGCAAGGGGGTGGATGTCTCCGATCTGCAAACCGGCAATGCCGAAGCGGGCAAACGGTACTTCGAGGGTGCCGGTGGATGCGCAACCTGCCACTCACCCACCGGCGATCTTGCCGGCATCGCATCGCGTCACCAGGGTCTCGCACTCGAGATGAGGATGCTGTATCCCTGGCGCGCGAAATCCAAAGTTACGGTGACGCTGGCTTCCGGCGAGGCGATCACCGGCATCGTGGCATACCGCGACGAGTTTACGATCGCACTCATTGATGCCACCGGTGTGTATCGGTCCTGGAGAAGCAGCGATGTGCAATACAAACTCGATGCGCCGGTCGACGCTCATGTCGACCTGTTGAGTAAATACGCGGATGACGACATCCACAATCTGATGGCTTATTTGCAAACTTTGCGTTAGGCGCCTTGCGCTGTCCCGGTTTTGTTGGAGAGGTCCGCGATCGCTATGAATCCTGTGAGAGCTTCATTTCTGCTTGCCGTGAGCGCAGTAATCGCGATTGCATTGCCGGCACCGATGCTGGCGCAAGGCGTAGATGCGCAAATGCTTCTGCATCCGCCAGTCGACAGCTGGCCCACCTATCACGGGGACTATTCGGGTAGACGCCACAGTTCCCTCACCCAGATCACTCCGCAGAACGTGAAAAATCTCTCTCTTTTCTGGGCCTTCCAAACCGAACAGCCCGCGGAGATCAAGTCCTCGCCCTTGCTGGTCGACGGGATCTTGTACTTCACGGTTCCAGACAACATCTGGGCGATCGATGCGCGGTCTGGCCACCAGATCTGGCATTACAACCACCCGAAAGACAAAGGCGATCACATCGGGCACCGTGGCGTCGCGATGTACAAGGGATATCTCTACTTTTTTTCCCCCGATGCGCACCTTGTATCCCTGAATGCAAAAGATGGAAGCGTGCGCTGGGATGTAGTCGTCGCGGATGTCGCAAAGGGATATTGGACCACCATGGCGCCCCTTACCGTCGGGGACCACGTGCTGGTTGGCGTTTCCGGAGATCTTGATAATCTCACTGGCTACATCCGGTCGATTGATCCGGAAACAGGAGAAACGCAGTGGCAGTGGAATAGTACGCCTGCGGCCGGAACTCCGAAGCAGCCCACGGGAGGAATGACGTGGATCACTGGAACTTACGATCCCGAACTGAATCTTGTTTACTGGGGAACCGGGAACCCGACTCCGGTTTTGAATGGCACCACGCGGCCGGGCGATGATCTCTACACCTGTACGCTGGTTGCGCTGAATCCCGATACCGGTAAGCTGGTGTGGTCATTCCAGGCCTCGCCGCACGATACGCACGACTGGGACGCGGTGCAGGTTCCGGTGCAGGTCGATGGCGACTTCCACGGCGCACCGAAGAAGATGCTGATGCAGGCCTCGCGCAACGGCTACTTCTTTGTTCTCGATCGCACGAACGGGAAAAATCTTTTGACCGCTCCGTTCGGACCCTTGAACTGGTCGCTCGGAGTGGATGCGCACGGCAGTCCGATTCCGAATCCTGCCAAAGAACCGGCACCCGACGGACGCCTGCTTTCTCCCGACGAGGGGGGCATGACCAACTACCGTTCTCCGAGCTTCGACACCAAGAACGGATTGTTTATCGTTGACGCCCATCCCAGCTACGGCATCTATTTCGCCAAGCCCGCCGATGGAGTCTATGGATGGGCTGGCGCGGATTACGGCGTTTGGGGTAAGGGTGTGATCGAAGCCATCGATTACCAGACTGGCAAGATACGTTGGAGTCATGAACTCGGGCCAGAATCTGGCGCGGGAGTGCTGACGACAGATTCAGGACTCACCTTCACCGGAGACGGTCACGGCAACTTCCTGGCGCTCGATTCGAGCGACGGCAAGACTCTTTGGCACGCGGGCTCAGGCGCGGAAATTCAGAGTTCCCCCATCACCTATCAACTTGACGGCCGCCAATACTTGCTGACCAGCAGCGGCGGCGTGATGTTTGCGTGGGCGCTTCCGCAGACGGAGTGAAACTTACTCACCCGCAAGTAGTTTTGTTCGACGATCTTATTTATTCAACGATCTTAATGATCCAACGATCGACCGATGAATCGCGAACAACCGACAGGAGGGCATCAATATGCTGAATCGCCGGAGCTTCCTCATTGCCAGCGGACTTACCGCGCTTGCCTCGACCCGAGTGCTGGGTGCAAACGATACGCTTCGCATCGGAGTCATCGGTGCCGGCGGCCGCATGCGGCAGCTGCTCGATGCTGCTGACAAGGTCGCCCCTTATCAGATCGCTGCTGTAAGTGACGTCTACGCGCCGCATCGCGATGCCGTCAAGGAACGTTCCAAGGGCATCGCCACTACCCATCTGGATTATCGCGAGGTGCTTGAGCAGGACGTCGATGCGGTACTCATTGCGTCGCCGGATCACTGGCACGTGCGCATGGCAGTCGAGGCTTTGGCCGCCGGCAAAGACGTGTATCTGGAAAAGCCGGTTACGCACACTCTCGAGGAAGGCGCGACACTTACCCGGGCAGTTCGTTCCGGCAAGCGGATTCTGCAGTGTGGCATGCAGCAGCGCAGCTGGACCCACTTTCGCGATGCCGTTGATCTGATTCAGGGAGGCAGCCTGGGACGCGTCACACAGGTGAGAACCTACTGGTGGCAGAACTATCACCGAAACTGGCCGGCCAAGCCCATCGACACGCAAGCGCTGGACTGGAAGCTTTGGCTCGGAGCGGCCCCAGACCAACCCTTCAGCGAGGAAAAATTTAACCACTGGCGCTGGTTCTGGAATTTTGGCGGAGGGGCGATGACGGACTTATTCACTCACTGGATCGATGTGGTGCACTGGGCCATGAAATCTGATCAGCCGGCTGAGGCGCAGATGCTGGCGGACAAATATATTTTCGATCAGTGGGATTGTCCCGACACTATCCAGGCGGCGTTCCGCTATCCCGGGTTTGATGTGGTCTACGAGGGCATGATGAATTCCTCCATCGACGGAGGTGGGCTTGAGTTTCGCGGGGCGGAAGCAACTTTGAAAATCGATCGCAGCGGCTTCGGCGTCTCTCGCGAACACGTGGAAGAAGAGAAGAATCCTTCTCTCACCTCCCGCAGCGTGCTCGAGGGCACCATCTTACACATGGAGAATTTTTTCGACTGCGTCAGGACCCGAAAAGAACCTAACGCGCCAGTGGAGACCGGAGTCGCCGCCGCGCGTGCCGGCCACTTCGGGAACCTGGCCTACAACCACGGAGGCCAGTTTGTTCCGACGACAAAAACCGCGGCTTGAGTAACGATCTGATCGTTGAGGTTCGCCAATCGCGGACCGCGCTTGTTCAAGTTGCTCGTCGCTAGATCTGCGGCACGGAGAAAACAAGATGGCCAAATACGAAATCCAGAGCAAGCGCGGAGCGCCTCCGCGTGGCGCTTATTCCCAGGGATGGCGCGCCGGAGATTTTATTTTCGTGACCGGCACGGGTCCCAGCGACCCAGCCACTGGAAACCTGGTGGGCGATACCATCGAACAGCAGACTGCCCAAACTATTGACAACATCTCCGCCATTCTCCAGGCGGATGGGGCGTCCCTTCAGGACGTGGTCAAGGTTACAGTCCACCTAAGCGACACCGGTCTTTTCGCCCGTTACAACGCCGTATATGCGCGGCGTTTTTCAAAACCCTATCCAGTTCGCACCACGGTAGGCAGCAATCTCGGGCACTCGCCCGGAATGCTGATCGAAATCGATTGCATCGCTTACAGCACAGGGAAAAAGGAAAAGAGACGGGCTTCAGGAAAGAGATCCGCGCCGCGAACGAAGAAATAATCCGTCGGAAGGGCTCAAATTTCACCGCTTTGGCTGGAAAGTTAAGACCAAAGTCAAAAGCACCACTTCTCGCAAGGACGCGAGAAATGGTGCACCCGCCTCGACAGCTTCTTAATTCCGAACGGAAAGCGTCCGATCTGCCGTGGCCAGCAGCGGCGCCTCACGTCCGCGCGCAGACACGCTCTCCACCGACTCAACTTCGCCGTCGCGCACCAGCAGCGCACAATCGAAATTGTTCACCGTGGGGCAAACGTGTCGTGGAATCAGATACAGCGCCTCGCCCACCTGTGGACCCACCGCTCCTTCTTTCACCGCGAGCGGCAGATGCTCCTCGCTCGGCGAAAGCGGCGTAAGCTCCGGATGCCCAACTGCCACGCACGTCGGAATTCCGGCATCGGCGGACACTGCTTTGTGTCCAGCATCGCAGGTAATTATCCCGGGATGCGGAGAACTCACCACGCGCGTCAACACCAGCGCCGCCGGCCGGTAGCCATATTCCTTCGGGAGCTGCTCCAGACTGCTGGCATCGCAATAAACCACAGTTCCCGGCGAAACGCGATGGACAACCTTTCCCCGGCGAAAGCCCTCGTAGCTCAGCGAGCAGGGGAACGTCGGCGTTCCTGATGTGATCACCTCCGGCACACTAATCCCAGACCGCGCAAGCTCGCTCACAATTTCCAGCAGACGATCGTAGCCGCGATGCGCCGCCTTGGTCCGTTCACCCTCTGGCAGGCCGCCATATTGACCGTCATAGTAGTGCAACCCGCGAAACTCCAGCCCCGGATCGGCGATCGCCCGCGCCAACGCGAAAATTTTGTCACTCCGGCTCTGCTCGATGCCGGTGCGATTCATGCCCGGATTTATATCGAGAAAAACTCCCACCGGGCTGTCGCGCCATTGCTGCACCTGCTCGTCGTTCTCGGCCAGAACAGAAATGCGCACGTTCGGAAACTGTTGCGCGATCTCCCGCGCCCGGCGGGCATTTGCGCCCATCACCGGATAGGCCAAAAGCACGTCACGCGCGCCGCTCTGGCAAGCCACCAGCAGTTCCAATGTAGTGGCGCACTTGAAATTGGGGATGCCCCGTTCAACGAGCATGCGCAGCGTGAAACCCAGCTTTGCGGTCTTAATGTGCACGCGCCAGCGATCCGCATCGCCGCCTAGCAACTTCAGAGTCTGCTCGATATTCGACGCGATGACATCTGGATACATCACCAGCGCAGGAGTAAGCACGTTGTCGACATCAGAAACGCGATAGCACCGGTCCCAACTGAATTCGCTTAGCATGATTCGTTCGATACCGACGGCTGGGTTGTGATGACGGCCTTGATCATAACGCGAGGAGCCGACGGTTGACGACCCCCATCACCGAGTGTAGTCTCACTGAACCTTCGTATGCGCGAGAGGCCCCGATCTGGCAGATCATATTGAGGCACGTGGCAGCGGTCTGAATCACGACGATCTAAATCACGACGGTCCAAGTCGCGACGATCTAAGTCACGACGATCTAAGTCACGAACGAAGTCATAACGACCAAACCGCCCACCGATCGGATTTGGTTCGCGGCTTAGGTCTGTGGGCCGCTGCTGCCATTGTCATTGGCGACACGATCGGTACGGGTATTTTTCTTGTCACCAGTGACATGGCGCGCGCCGCCGGTTCGGTCGCCCTGGTTTTTGGTGCGTGGATCATCGGCGGCCTGATCGTGCTATGCGGCGCGTTCTGCTATGCGGAACTGGGCGCGGCATTCCCCAAAGCTGGCGGCCCTTACGTCTACCTGAGCCGCGGTCTCGGTCCGCTCTGGGGATTTCTTTTTGGCTGGATGAGTTCGTTTCTTGATCGGCCTGTGGCGATGGCGGCACTTGGAGCAGGATTCGTTCGCCTGGTCGGATTTTTGTTCCCGATTGTGAGCCTGCCGCTCTTCAGCGGCCGCCTTGGAAGTTACGCCTTCACCTTCACCCTGGCACAGCCGCTTGCGGCGCTGGTGGTACTGGCGGTGACCGCCATCAATTACCTGAACGTGCGGACGGGCGGCGCGATTCAGGTGCTGCTGACCTGCCTGAAGGTCGGAACGATCGTGATGATCGTAGTCGCCGGCGTTGTCTTCGGAAAACACAATGTGCTCGAAGCCGCCCCAGCGGTCGCGCCATTGGCTGGCGGAACGGCGGGTTGGGGCACGACGGTCTGGGGAATGATGCGCTGGGCAAGTGTCGGCGCCGTGTTGACAGCGCTCGTTCCCGCCATGTGGGCCTATAACGGTTTCAATGACCTCGGCGACCTGGGCGAGGAAGTACTGCATCCTCAAAGGAACATTCCTCTGGCCATTATTCTGGGCCTGCTCACGGTTGGCGCCCTCTACCTGTCGGCGAACGTGGTGTATTTCCACACTTTGACTTTCGCCCAGATTGCCTCTTCCCCGCACGTGGCGTCCGATGTAGTGCGCTCATTCGCCGGTTCCCGCGGAGCGGTCTGGCTCACCATCGCGATGGCCATCTCCGCACTGGGAGCGCTTCACGTCGTGGTGATGACGGGGGCGCGCATTCCGTATGCGATGGCGCGCGACGGTGTCTTCTTTCAGTTTGCGACGCGGATTCAGCCTTCGTTTCACACACCAAGTGGGGCGTTGATTTTTCTGGGCTCCGTGGCGGCGCTGCTGGCATTGACTGGGACGTTTGAAGAACTCTATTCGCTCTTTGTGTTTGCGGTCTGGATTTTTTTCGCGCTGACCGCGATCGCGCTGCTTCGTCTGCGCAGAATCGAACCCAACCTTACCCGGCCTTACCGCGCGTGGGGTTATCCATGGACGCCGCTCATTTTCTTATTTGCTGCGCTCGCTCTGACCCTCAACTTGTGGATGGTCCGTCCCGTGCGTTCTTCGCTAGGCCTGGCAGTGATCATCGCCGGCATTCCATTTTTCTACCGCTGGCAACGGGCGACTCGCGCCTCCACCCCACCAGCAGCTTCGTTGTGAGGGCCGGCAGCGGTGCCTCCCTACGGAGCGCTATGACCGGCACACTGCAACACACCCAGATAAGCGCTCCATGGACCTACAGCGTCACGATACTGATGCGCCATCACCCGGGATAGTTGATGCAAATGCGTTAGGTCGTGAACCACCCACGTCGCCAGAAGTTCCCCCAGCGTGACCGCTCCCAGCGCTGGATGCTTCCCTCTCCGCTTCAAATCTTCCGGCTGTAGATTCAATGCCTGCAGCGCAGCCAGACTTTCCCCACGCCGGCGGGCGAAATCGTCGAGAAGCTGGTCTAACGATTTACCTTGCCCCTCCTTCAACTGCGCAAAGCGGTCAAAGGGCTCAAAAGGCCGCGCTTCCCCGCTCTCGAGTATGACCCGCACTCTCGGCATCCAGTCCGTGCGTTCCCCAACGATCAGGTGGCCCATAATGTCGAACGCGCTCCAGGTATCTTTTCCTTGGTGGTTGTGTCCTTCGTTGCGGCGGACCCAGATGTTCGGCAAGCCGCGCAACAGCGCATTCAGGGTTGCAGGGGTGCGGGTGAGAAGTGCGATGGCCTCAGCCAAGCTGATTTCGTTTAAGGTTGCCATGCTTACCTAGATGCATGCCTGACGCGATGGACTCAACGGTCAATTACGACGAAGCGAACTGGGTTGGGAAGCATTCGGCTTTCGCGCCGCGCCTTTTCGCGCTTCCCCTCGTCTACTGACTGGCGGAAGGACCTGCGGAGACGCCGAAGGTCTCTGGCGGGTCAAAGAAACTCTGGTGCCACAACGCAGCGTCTGACAGGGTCCCCGCCTTCCACTGCTGAAGAACTGGAAGCGTGACCGCGATCATGCCGCCATCCGCGGAATCGAAGATCAGCACAACTCCTTCAACGCTCCCGGAGTTCTTGGCAAGATCCGCATAGCGTTGTTCGAGCAGGTTTTTTGCAAATTCCAGTTTTTCCTGCGTAGTGCTGTTCTTTGCGTTCTCATCAATCTTCTCGACCGATAAGATTTTTACGCTCTTCCCGCGCAGCGGTCCCCAATCGCCGGGGAATGTAGAAGTCTCTTCGCGGGCTACATGGAACAAGTCCGCGGTCGCGGGCGCCGCTCCGGGTTTTGCATCCACGTCGGGAATCTCACCCGGCATTTCGAGGCTGTTTCGCCACACCCATCCTCGGGATAAACCGGAAACCCGTACGTGCACCCAGTCTGCATTGAAGTCGAGCATCTCGAACTCATCGTGTTCACTGGCCAGAAACAACGTCTTGGCCTTCAAACTTGGGGCATCGACCACGGCCGTACCCGATTTTTTCACGGCCACAAGATTCTTGGGGTGCGCCTGGTTCTTAAGGATTTCCTCCAGACTCTCCGCCTCGGCCTTCAACCCTGCAGGGTCACCTGTCGCCACCGGAGCGGGCGCTGCGGGCACATCAGCCGTCCGGGCAGCGAGACCCTGCGCCACGGAGGAAGGAAATGTTCCGGCCGTCTCCGGCAATCGTGGCGTCGGTGCAGAGGGCGCGGAATCCGCAGGCGGAGGCTGAACGATTGGCTTTGGGGAGGAGGGACGCGGCGCAGAGACGGCTGGCGATCGAGGGGGAGGTAGGGATGCCGCAGCCACCGGAGAGTTCGCTGCCGTCGTTGATGGTGCCATGGCTGGGGTTGCCGCCGTTGTGGTCGCCGCCGTTGGCGCTGGCGTTGTTGGAGCTGCCCTGGCTGGCGTCGCCGTTGTTGGTGTTGGCGTTGCTGCCGGTCCAGCTGCTGCCCGCTTGCCGAGTTCCTCCGCTAACTCATCGAGCAGGTCCGCTTCCAAGCGGCCGTTGGAAGGTAACAACTGATAGCCAGAACGTGAAGCAATCGGATCCGGGTACCAGGCGGTCACCTTGGTGGACACACGCACGACCGACCCTCCGGAGGCCGTAGCGCTCACCTCGACCGTGGACTGGAAATAGCCACGCTGGTAGCGGTCAAGCGGTCGATCGCCCGGAAGGGCGAACCCATCCAGCACCGGAAGGCGGCCCGCGAGTGAAAACGGCATGTCTTTCAAGGCCTTTTCGACGGTTGCTTTCGATTCCGCGAAACTGCGCTCATAACCGCTGCCCTGCGCTCTGCCGCGTTCGACGAGCAGGGTAACAACCATGATCCCCAAGAGCGTACAAACAAATCCTTGCCACCATCGTCGGCGCACCATGCGTCGGCACAGCATGCCTCGGCAAACCATGGATTCACGCCTCATGGCAACGACTCCAGTGAGTCGCGGAAAACCCAGCCATGCTGTCCATCTCGCGTTTCCACGCCGTACCAGTATGGAGTCGAGATCAGGATCAGAACCTCTGTGCCCGTCGTCAGCGCGCTCAGGGTGCTCGCGGTATGAAAGGGCGCCGACTTGAGCGGAGCGCCAGGAGATTTCACCAGCCGCTCGATCTGCCGGCGCAGATCCTGCACGTGTTGCTCCAGGCTCACACCAGATGCGACCTCGCCGGACACGCTTTGGCTCGATACGCTTTGACCCGAGACACTGCTCACCGCAGCGGATTGAAGCGCGGAGTTTGGCGGCGGTGTTGGATTCGAAGTCCGCGGTTCACTGGTGGGACCGTCATTTGCAACCCCAGCCGGAGCGGCCCGCGTCGACGCCACCTCAGCAGGAGCCGGTGCGGGCGGGGGTGCAACGGCAGGTACAGCAGGAGGTGCCGCCGCGGACGTACTCTCGTTCATTGCTTGAGGCTGTTTCTTGGACCGCTGACTCTGAAGCTCCTTTTCCGCTTCGATCGTCTGCTGCTTCATGAGCTCGATGGAGTCGAGGTGGTCCTTGATGTCCTTATATTCACTGCCTTCCACCGAGCCGTTTGAAGCATGCACCGTGTGGCGGAAGTCCTCGACGAAGACCGCGTCGATACGCAACACCGTGTTCTTGTCGCCCTGAGGCTGAAGAACGTAGCGCACAGCCAGCGTCCCCACGTCGCCGCCATCCTTAAAGTTTCGGGGGTCGAGCGCTTGCAGCCTGACCTTATAGAGAACCTTGCCGCCTCCGGTCCAGGGCGGAAATGCGTGCGTGGAATCGGCGGCCTTGGCGCCGGCGACGTACTCGTCTTTGTTGTATTCCTTGGTGCCCCGGATGATGCCGTTCTGCGTCACATCTTGTACAACCTGCTCGACTTCCGCCTCGGTAAAAGGGACGTTCACGATCAATCCCTCGCCGTAGGAAAGCTTGTCCTTCTCGCGGGCTTGAAGGAAAGGCGCGACGGTGGTCAACAAGACGACTGTCGCCAAGAGAAACAGCGGGGACACGGTCGACCGATGCAACTTGCTATTGAGCTTCTCCATTTTTCGCGGAAGGAGTCTTCGCGGAACGAGTTTTCGCGGAACGAGTTTACCGGCGACCGGCTTACCCACGATGAGTTGACCCAGGATCGTCCTCCTAACTGTCAAGCCCCTCTTACTCTCACGACCCGCGCGGCTAACCCGTGCTTCCACGGAGCCTGCGCCGTGCAGCCACACAATACTCTCAGCTGAGAGCGGGGAGGCTGTCAACCGGTAGGACCCTCTGGGTCGAAAATGACGACCAAGGTTCATAACCGTGGGTCGTCTGACTGGGTCATGTTGCTGATGATGTTATTAACGCCCAGCGTTGCTTGTTTCACCGTGGTAAACGCCGGGCAGACCTGGCACGCCCTTTCTCCTGGATTCGTCCGCGGCCCAGACAAGCGGTATATACTTTGGACGCTTGCGTTTCATTCGACGCGCGTTGGGGCTTTTCGATCTGGCTCCCAACTTGGCTACTCATGCAAAACTGGAATCCGCGGTTCGATCCCCAGGATCGGGCGAAGTCGACTCACTCGCCGGGCGTTGGCGTTCCCGCGAAAGGTGATAGTTCCGGCTCCGACCTTCCGCCAGACCTCGGCGCGACTTTAGTCGACTTTCCCCAAGCGTCTTCGGATCCCGATGCCACCCTGGTCGACGGTGATGCGCCGTTCGCCGTCCCCACTCCGCCGCCTCGTTCGCCTAGCCCCGCGCCCGCACGTCCTCGGATGGTTGCGCCCGCTCTGCAGCCCGGCGATGTGCTGGGCGGCCGCTACGAAATCCTGCAACTGCTCGGCGAAGGCGGGATGGGTGCAGTCTACAAGGCCATGGACCGGGAGCTCGATCGTCCCGTGGCTCTCAAGCTGATCCGCCCGGAACTGGCAGCCAATTCCTCGATTCTGGCGCGATTCAAGCAAGAGCTGCTGCTGGCTCACCAGGTCACGCACAAGAACGTGATCCGTATTTATGATCTTGGCGACGCCGATGGTGTGAAGTTCATCACCATGGAATTCGTCGAAGGCCAGGATTTGCGCACTCTCATTCAGGAGAAGAAAAAGTTTTCCCCGGAAGACGCGGTGGAGATCACGCAACAAATCTGCCGTGCGCTCGAAGCTACCCACAGCGTGGGGGTGATCCACCGGGATCTGAAACCGCAAAACATTATGCGCGATCAAACCGGCCGGATTCTGCTGATGGATTTCGGCTTGGCGCGCACGCTGGCCGGCGAAGGCATGACCCAGACCGGAGCTTTGGTGGGGACCATGGAATATATGTCGCCGGAGCAGGCCCTGGCCAAGGAGTTGGACCAGCGTTCCGACCTTTTCACTCTGGGCCTGATTCTCTACGAGCTATTGACTGGCGTGACGCCGTTTAAGGCGGAGAGCGTTGTCGCGAGTTTGATCAGGCGCACGCAGGAACGGGCGGTTCCAGTCGCCGATCATGATGGGGCGATTCCGCGACCGCTTAGTAATGTCGTGAGCAAATGTTTGGAGCGTGATCCCAACCTACGCTACGCGAGCGCCGCCGAGTTGCTGTTGGATCTCGAGGCCTGGCAGAGCAATCGCGCCGCCGCAACGCTGGGCTTCCAACCCGCCGTGGAGCCCTGGGCGCGGACTGTTCACTGGCCGCTCGTGACTGGGATTGCCACAGTAGTCGTGCTGGCGATTGTCGGCTACGTGTTTCGCGGTGCGCTGTTTTCGTCAGCCAAGAAAACTTCTGCTGCCCCCGCACTCTCGCTGGCGGTGATTCCCTTCCATAATGCATCGGGCGATCAGTCGTGGGACTGGCTGGGCCCGAGTCTTGCCGATATGTTGAGCACGGATGTTGGGCAATCCACGCACTTGCGATCCGTTTCTTCTGACCGTGTGCAGCAGGTTTTTCACGATTTGCGAATCGCGCCGAATTCCGTGGTGGATTCCTCTACTCTCGGCCGGGTTGCCGAATTCACCAATGCCGACACTCTGGTTTGGGGACAATACACCAAGCTGGGTGATCAGATTCGCATTGACGCCACGCTGCAGGATCGACGACACAATCGCACGATCCAGGTAAAGGCGGAAGCGGCCAATCAACAGGACCTGTCTCCGGCAGTCGACCGGTTGGCGGGAATGATCCGGCAAAACCTGGCCTTGTCTTCCGATCTGGTCAAGGAACTGCAGGCCCAATCTTTCAAGCCGACTTCGACTTCCGCGGACGCTCTGCGTGACTACAATCAGGGTCTCCAGCTATTGCGCCAGGGAAATAATCTCGAGGCCCAGAAGCAGCTTGAGGCGGCAACCAAAGAAGATCCGCAATTTGCGGACGCCTATTCGCGGCTGGGCGAAGCTGATTCTGCGCTCGGACACGACGCAGAAGCCGAGCAGTCGGCGCGCCGCGCGGTTGATTTGAGCCAGAATCTTCCGTTGGCGCAGCGCTACTTCATAGAAGCCAGTCTGTCGCGGGTTTCCAAAGACAACCCGAAGGCGATCGCAGCCTACGAAAATCTGGCCAAGAGTTTCCCAGATAATCTCGATGTGGAGTTCGCGCTGGGACGCCTGTACGAAGATGCGGGCGACCTGGACAAGGCGCGATTCTATTATGCGAACGTGCTGAAGGCCGACGGCAAGAATCTCGACGCACTTCTCTCGATGGGACGGGTAGAAATTAAGGCGGGCAATCCGCAGAAGGGACTGGATCCGCTCGATCAAGCACGGCATATCGCGATCGATCTCGACAACCAGGAGCAGCAGGCCCTCATCCTTCAGGCCACTGGCATTGCATACAAATTGATGAACAAGCCGGCCGAGGCCTTACGCAATTATGAGGACTCGATGGCGATCAACCAGCGACTAGGGCAAGAACGCGGAGTCGCAGCCAGCCTGGCGGAAATTGCGCAGGTGCAACTTTCGCTGGGGAAACCGGATGCCGCCATGTCGGCCTACAACAATGCCCTCAAGATCCGGCAGGAGATTGGCGCGAAGAAGGATGCGGGCGACACGCTCATCGACCTTGGCGACCTTTACCTCGAACGTGGCCAGCCCGATAAAGCGCTGCAAATGTTCAAGGAATCGCTGCAAATTCAACGCGATGTCGGCGACGATACCTACCAGGCCTTGTGTCTGAGCAACATCGGCACCGCGTATTTGCAAAAAGGAGAGACCGAGGACGGTCTTACCTATTTACAGCAGGCGTTGCAAATTCGCGAAAAACTGAATGTGCCGGGAGACATCGCCGAAACGCTGCAACACCTGGGAAGCGCTTACGGCAGCCTGGGACAGTACGATCAGGCGATGACTTCCTACATGCGAAGCCTGGATTTGTATCGCAAAGTCGGCGACAACCAGGGTGCGGCGGTCGTCTCCCACAGTATGGGCTTAATTTTTGAGCATCAAGGACGGTTAGCGCCGGCCGTCGATGCGCTGCAGGATGCGGTCAAGGCATTTCAGGCTGTGGGCGACCGAAGCAGCGTGACGGCCGATGCGTTGAACGACCTGGCGGATGCACTGGCGCAATCCGGACGAGGACACGAATCAGGAAAACTGCTGGAAGAATCCAAAGGGCTGGCTCGCGACCTGAAGAACGATTCGCTTCAGGCTGGCGTCCTGAACACGCAGGGCGATGTTCGGTTCTACCAGGGCGACCTCAAGTCCGCGAAGGATTTTTATCAGCAGGCGCTGGGTTTGGCGGGACGTGCATCGGACAAGGACGCGCTTCTAACCTCAAGAATGAATCTGGCTCAGGTTGCGATCACCGAGGGAGGTTCTCATTCGGCGATCTCTCACTCGACGATGAACGATCTGCGAAGTCTGGTGCGGCAGGCCGATGCTCAGGGCAGTAAATACATTTCCGTCGCCTGCTCTGTACTCATGGCGGAGGCCATGATGACGGACAAAGATTATTCGCATGCGCGCCAGGAGCTCCAGCGCAGCCTTGCCAGGAGTGAAAAACTTGGATTGCGCCTGGAGAGCGCCCGGATTCACTACCTGCTAGGAACGTCGCTGCGACTTTCTGGAAGCGCAAGCGAAGCCGCGGCGCAATACCGTGAGGCTCGGAACCTGCTCGATGAGATCCGCAAAGAGCAGGGTGCGGAGCACGTCATCGAACGCTACGATCTGAAACCCATCTACGCTGAAGCTTCCCGGTTCGCGCCGCAGAGTTGAGCACCGCTGTCGTGTTGTCGAGCCGCCGTCTTGCCGCCGGAGCCTAGCCTACTTCTTCACAACGTTCGCCGTCATCGGGACTTGCTGTGGGCTTCCCCCAGCACTGTCGGTGACCAGCAGAGTCGCATCGTGCACCCCGAGATCGTCGGCATAGAAACTGACAACGATGTCGCAGCTCTTGCCGGGATTTAAATATTCGCTGCACAAGCTCAGCAAGCCGAAGTCATCCGAATCTGATCCTGATCCGAGCTTGATCGAGACACCTGTGATCTTCAACGGCGCACTGCCAGGGTTGGAAACAGTTTCCAACAAAAACACCAGGTTCCCGTGCTTTACGTTCCCGAAATTCAAGCGGCTGGGTGAGAGGCCGATCATCGGCTGGGTCACCAGCAACGTGACCTGCGCTGTTGCCGAGTTGTAGTCCGCAGCATTGGTCGGTGTGAAGGCCACTGCCAGGGTTTGGCTTCCCGCTGGCAACACGATGCCCGCCGGGGGCGTGTACACAAACGTTCCTGGCACGTTGGCGGTGGCGTCGAGTTGAGCGGAGCTTAGGGCAGTCCCGTAAGGGATTGGCGAGGGCGTGACCCAGGAAATCACTGAGGCCGCTTTGTTCACCAGCAACGTCGCGGTCGCGATCGCCGTGGAGTAGTCAGTGGAATCGGTAGGCATGAATGTAGCCGATAAGGTCTGCGTGCCGGCGTTCAACACCCTCCCTGCTGCGGGATTGTAGACGAACGTGCCTGCCACGTTGGAGGCAGCATTCAACTGCGCAGCGCTTAGGGCCGTCCCGTAGATGATTGGAGCTGGAGTCGCCCAGGTGATCGTCGGCGCGGCCTGGTTGACCACCAGAACCACGGTACCCGTCGCGGTGGTGTAGTCGGAGTTGTCGGTCGGCGTGAAACTCACCGACAGTGTGTGTGTCCCCGCCGTCAGCACATTTCCAGCGGCCGGTGTATACGTGAATGCGCCCGCCACGCTGGCCGTCGCGGTGAGTTGTGTCGCGCTCAATGCCGTCCCGTAAGTAATTGCGGCGGGCGTCGACCATGTGAGCGTGGGTGTAGCCTGCCCCACGGTGTAGGTCACAGAGCTTGGTACACTCTGGTTGCCTACTGCATCCTGCGCATTGACCGTGAAGGTGTGCGAACCCACCGAACCACTCGCCGGACTGCTGAGCGAACCGGTGTTACCCGCCGCGGGGATAGTCGCGGTGCCCGATGGTCCGCAGAGCACGACGCCGGAGCCTCCATCCGTACAGCTATAGTTTGCAGTCACCGACTGGCCGAAAAGCGGCGACGATGGCGAAATCGTCGGCCCCATGATCACCGGCGCTTTCTTGTCCACTTCAAACGGACCAAACGGACCTTGGGGAGCAGAGGTGTTGCCGGCAACATCCTGCACCGTGACAGCCGCTATCGAAGCGGCGTTCGTTTCCGTTCCCCCGGGCACGCTGGTCGTAACGTTGAACGATGCCGGGCCAACCAATCCTGAGCCGCCTGGGTTGTCGGTCGCGGTACAGGCAACGATGACATCGGTGGCTTGCCACGCAGGAGCGGGCGGGGTGCAGCTCACCGTGGGCGCAAGCGTATCGACTTGAATCGTAATCGTGGGCCTGGCGCTGCTCACCTGGCCGCCGCTATTGGTGGTGATGTTTTCAACCGTACCCGCACTATCCGTGGCGAAGAATGTCACGACAGTCGCTCCTTGCGACGTAGCCGGAATGACGATCGATCCGCTGGTTCCAGAGAGCGTTCCCGAAGGTGGGGTCGGGAGATTTTCACCTGTGGCGCTGTAATTGATGCTGGCGATCGTGGGCAGCGTAGCCGGTGGATTGGTATTGTTGGCCGGCACAATCTCAGCGCTGTTGAAATTCAGCGTCACGCTTCCATTCGTCCAGCCGCTGTTCAGTGCCGGAGCCGTGGCAGCGGATGTGCTCGGTTGAACCACGCCGAGAATCGGAATCAGCGTGGAATTAAAGTTGTTGGTGCGGCCGCCGCTCGTCGCGGCATCCCCGCTTATGCTTGCGAAAATATTTACCAGTCCTTTGCAGGTATTATCTCCGCTGGCGCCGCAGCTGAGCGCTGTGTCTTTGCCCATGATGTAACCCGGGGCGATGATCGGCTTTTGGGATGGATCGAGGTTGTACGTGTTCGAGACGTTGATCAGAGCGTTCGTGCCGGTGTTCGGGCAGTTGGCTCCGCTTGGGGTTCCGCTCGCCGAGGTTGTGCACAGATCCGTAGTAACCACACAGGCATAGTTGCCGGAACCGGTGTCCTGATGCTGGCAGGTGCTGCCCTGAAACGGAGTGTTCGTCACCAAGTCAGAGAATTGTTGATCCGTGATCGTCTGAACCGTGCCCTGCATGAACACGCCGGAGAACGCGCCACTTCCCAATCCACTCTGGGAGTAATCCGCTATCGCAGAGAGTGTTGGCGTGTAGTTAAAAGTCGTAGTAGTCGTCTGCAGCGGCTGGTTAATGGTGATCGGCGCCAGCGGGAGCGAACTAAACGACCAGCTGACAATATCGTTGTTTTCTACCAAGGAACCAGTCGCGGCAGTGAAACCCAGGTAGGCGCTCCCGTTGCCCGTCAGGTTCAGTTGCGTGGCAATGTTCACCGTCGCCTGCAGGATCAAGGTGCTGTCCAGGTATACGGACAAATTGTTGCAACTGCTGGTGCAGGTCCCCGGCGGCAAATAGTTCACGGTAATGGTGTGGATGTTTCCGTCGGACAAGGACATCCCTGAAGGCAGGGTTTGCAGCGCCAGCTTCGCAAGATTTCCATCCGGGCACATATAGTCGTGATCAGCGCTGTTGGGTGTAAGCGTGCTGGCGTTGTTGGGCCCGCAGCTTTGCACGGCGATGTGGTTGCCGTTGGGATCGCTGTAATTTGTGTTCTGAAAGGTATCGAGTTCAATGGCAAGGCTGTTGGTGATGGCGTTTCCCGGGCCGCTCGCCGTGGAAACATCATTGTTGCCGTAAGACATGTTTTGGCCGTCTCCGCTGTAACCGAGCGCGCCTGTACCCGCCGGATCATTCTGGATGACCAACGCCATACCATCGGCCGGGAACGCGCAGCCGTAGCAGGAATTTGCGCTGGAGATTTGGAACTGGAAAGCCGTAGTGAATCCTGTGGAGAGTGGCTGCTGCAGGTTGAACCAGGCTGAGCCATGCTGATTTGCATTCGCGGTCGTCAGCCGCAGACCGCCGCCGGCCGTCAGACTTGGATGGTTGGGAGAACCATTGGTCAGGACTTGGCAACTTGACGCGGGAGTGCTGCTGTTCGCGCAAACATTCGTCGGAGTGAAGCCACCTACAGGAAAGCTGAACGACTGCGCGGTCACCGGTCGCGACCCCGAGATGGCGCCAATGAGCAGTCCTACAGCCACAAAACCACCACGCAGCGCAGTCTTCATTCTTCGTTTTCTCCGTTTTTTTTCTGAATGTTCACAAAAGTGGCTGGCCGAATCCGGAGCGAGTTCTATCCGCGCAGGGGTTCAACGTTACGCACTCTATAAAGGGTATTGGCAGAATCGAGACCGGCTTATGTGGGGGACACAGCCGGTGGACCGCCAGCCATTCTCAGCTTTGCTCTCGACAGTGTCAAGCACAAAGCCGCCGCACAAAGCCGCCGCTGACGCGGGATTCGGAGCTGTCGGTTCCATGGCAGCGATTGTTACAGCCACGTTAAATCTGATCGGATGGCCGGGATCAACGCTGTTGCTGAGCCGGATTCTCCGGTACCCTGATTGTTCGTTTTCCAAGGCCGCGATGCCCGGTGGCGGAGTTGTGTCGGTGACGAATGGCAGCGCCGTATTCTATATCGACGAATCGCCCACCAACCTGCACCCGTCGGTTGTAGCAGCGGAGCAGTAGAAGGAAACGAAACTGTAGGGCGGGCACTCTTGCCCGCCAGCGGCCGCGCCCGCGGCCGGCCTTTGGTCGGTCCGTGCCATCGATTACGAATAACCTCATCAGCCTTTTCAATCTTTCCAATAGCTTCCAGATAATTGCAACGAGTTACGGACATTTTCAACCACTTACGGCGATTTTGCGTTTAGGAGCGATTTAGGCCCGCCCGTCCAGTAAACATCCTTGGGGCCGACCTGACCAACCAAACGCGATCACAGACCGATTCTGTGCGTCCCAGAGCCGTCCTGTGCGCAACCTCGCCCGCTGTCGACGTGGGTGAACCGCAACCCGACGGCAGGTTTTCAAGCAGTTAGAGATTTCCACAATGAAAACAAAGCACATCGCGCCAGCCCGCATTTTCAGTCGCGGTTGTTTTCAATAGCTTAGAGATAAGTCATTGAAACGAAAGAGTTGATCCCTGCCAGTTTTTCTGGTGGTAACTTCCAGAAGCGGCGAATACCACCGAAACCCATCGCACCCAGCCCAGTCGCCAGCAAGTAGATCGAAGAAGGTTCGGGAATGGCCGAGGTCGCAGAATTCAGCGTGATGTCCGCAATCCCGAGTCCGTCCGCTGGTCCGGTAAACGTAACGGACTTCGCTGTCCCGGAAAAGCCAAGACTTGCCGATGTCCAGTTGCAGTAGCTGGGAAAACCCGTGCATGGAAGATTGTTGGGAGAAAGAGCGAGCGTCGCCAGAATGGTGCCAGTCCCGTTGTAGCCGCTCCACACCGTGACGCTTTCGCCAAACCCGGCCGTGGAATAAAACTGGATGCCAGTACTGAAGCCAGCCGCAACATTGCTGATGCCCGTCGCCGGCGAACCAGTCACGCCCTTGATGAAGATGATCGGCGTCTGCGTCGGATCTGGCGCGAACGCCCCGCTTCCGTTCCGCCCCACCGCGCGCAGCACCAGAATGTTCGATGAAAAGCTAACCTCGCTATAGGTAGTACCAGCCTGCTCCACGTTTTGCAGCCCCCCAAAGTCCAGGAGCTCCGCCCCCGGTCTGGAATTAGCTAGAGCCGAGGAGATCCCGACCAGAAGCAACAGTCCAAGCATGAACGTGGTGCGCAGAAAACGTTGCATGAAAGTAACCTCGCGCAAGATTCCCCGGAAAGGTAGCGGATGGTCCGGCACAATTATTAGCCGGAGCGGGTTACACCAATATCACGCGAATGTTAATGGTAGATTAAGTTCCCGGATTTTATCACAGGGCCATACCGCTCCGGTTCGGGGCCACAACTTCCGTGCGTTACTGCTGCTGCAGGGTGAGGGTGCCGGCAACTCCAGAGAATGTTGCATGCAAGCGGCAAATTATGGCATTGGAAAAGACTGGGCAATGTTAACGGCATGTTAGAGTTTGATAAATCCAAGTGGAGCGCGCAAGCCAATGATCTGGAAATCCTAGTCAACGCCAGAACGCCCCGCGATGCTATTCTGATTGCAATCACACATGAATGAGGCTGCGGTAACTTTCATGCCCAAAGCAAGCACTCCGGAAGCTCAACCCAACGACGTCCATCCCAACAACGTCCAGCCCAACAACGTCCAGCCGACCCAGCCGGTCGAAGAATCGTTTGGCGCGATTTTTTCACAGTACGAGCAGAGCCACCGCAAGGGCAGCGACGGCGGTCGAGGCCGGGAAGGCACGGTGATCGCGGTGTCTGCCGATTCCGTTTTCCTCGATATTGGCTTCAAGAGCGAAGGCATATTGCCGCTGGCGATATTCCTGGACGCCGGCGAAAAAGTAAAGCCGGGCGACAAGTTTCTGGTCAATATCAAAGGCCGTGGTCCGGAAGGCTATTACGAACTTTCCCGCGGCAAGGTGGTGCGGCCCACCGACTGGGAGTCGCTGGAGAAAGCCTTTACAGAGAAATCAACGATCGTGGGCACCGTGATCGGCGTGGTCAAGGGCGGCCTGAGCGTTGATGTCGGCGTTCGGGCGTTCTTGCCGGCCTCGCGCAGCGGAGCTCGCGACGCGGCCCAGATGGAGAAGTTAGTCGGCCAGGAAATCCGCTGCCGCATTACGAAGTTGGATGTGACCGAAGAAGATGTGGTGGTGGATCACCGAGTGATTGCCGAAGAGGAAGAACGCTCCACTAAAGAGCGCCGCTATTCGGCGATGAAAGAGAGCGAGCCGGTGCACGGAACCGTGCGCAGCCTGATGGACTACGGCGCGTTCGTTGACATCGGCGGAGTCGACGCGCTGCTGCACGTTTCTGATATTTCCTGGCAGCGCGTGACCAAGCCAGCCGATGTGCTCTCCGTGGGCCAAGAGATCGAGGCCGTGGTTCTGAAAGTTGATCCCGACAAGAAGCGCATTTCCATTGGCATGAAGCAGCTTCAGCCGCATCCATGGGATGCAGCGGCTGGGAAGTATAACGCGGGAGAGCGCGCGCGTGGCACCGTGACGCGCGTTGCCGACTTCGGAGCATTTGTGGAATTAGAGCCCGGGATTGAAGGCCTCATCCACATCTCGGAAATGTCGTGGACCAGGAAAGTGAGAAGCGTCTCGGAGGTCGTAAAGCCGGGCGACACCGTGGAGGCCGTGATTTTGGCGGTGAGCGTGGGCGAGCGCCGTATTTCTTTGGGACTCAAGCAGGCGCTGGGCGATCCCTGGGGAACGGTAGCGCAGCAATTCCCGGTGGGCTCGGTGATTGAAGGGCCCGTGCTCAGCCTCACGAAGTTCGGCGCTTTTGTTCAGCTCGCAGAAGGCGTCGAAGGCATGATTCACATCGGCGACTTCAGCGCCGAGAAACGCATTCAACATCCCGGAGACATGCTGAAGGTTGGGCAATCGGTGAAAGCGCAGGTGCTCGAGGTTGACACGGAGAAGCGGCGACTGCGGCTGGGAATCAAACAACTGGTTCCGACCAGCATCGACGAGTACATGGCGGAACACCACGAAAACGATGTTGTTTCGGGCCGTGTGATTGAAGTGGTGGGCCGGCAGGCGCAGGTGGAACTCGGGGAAGGAATTCGGGGTGCGTGCAAGTTGCCGGCGCAAGCTGTGGCGGAAGAGAAAAAAGCGTCCGCAGCAAAAGCAGATCTGTCGTCGCTGAGTTCCATGCTGCAGAATCGCTGGAAGGGCGGAGAGAGCAGCGCAAAGTCGAAGCCGGAAGCTCTGCAGTCCGGGCAAATTCGCAGCTTTCGGATTACGAAACTGGATCGCGAAGCGAAAAAGATTGAGCTGGAGCTGGCGCCGTAGCCCAACCCCGGGAGTCGCAGCCCAAGTGGTCCAGCCCAGAGTGTTGCGAACTCATGTTCCGGACTAGGGTTGAGTGTAGGTCGATCGCTTTAGAAATTCGCCCGCTCCCGGTCGCCCGAGAAACTTGTTGGCCTCAACAATCACGCGCCCGCGTGAGAGCACGACGTCAGGCATCCCCGTGACTTCGATTCCCTCGAACATGGAGTAGTCCACGCGCATGTGATGCGATTTGGCACTGATCGTGTGCTTGCGATTCGGATCAAAGATCACGAGATCCGCGTCGCTGCCCACGGCGATGGTACCCTTACGCGGGTAGAGTCCGAAAAGCTTCGCGGGAGTCGTTGAAACCAGTTCGACAAACCGGTTGACGCTGAAGCGCCCACCGGCGACGCCGCCGGAATAAATCAGGCTCATCCTATGTTCCACTCCCGGTCCACCATTGGGAATTTTGGTGAAGTCGCCGATCCCCATTTCCTTTTGCTCCTTGAAGCAGAACGGGCAGTGATCGGTGGAAACCACCTGCAGGTGATCGCGCGTCAACCCCTGCCACAATTTTTCCTGATGCCATTTCTCGCGCAGCGGCGGCGTGAAAACGTACTTGGCTCCTTCGAAACCGGGCACATCCATATTTTCCAGCGACAAATACAAATATTGCGGACAGGTTTCGGCGTATACGGGAAGGCCGCGATCACGCGCCTCGCGGACTTTCTCCAAGGCATCATTGCAACTGAGATGCACGATATAGACGGGCGCTCCGGCCATTTCGGCCAGAGCGATGGCTCGCGATGTGGCTTCGGCCTCCGCTGTGGTCGGCCGCGTGAGGGCGTGATACTTCGGAGCTCTCTTCCCTTCCGCCAAAGCCTGCTGCACCATCACGTCGATGGCATTGCCGTTCTCCGCGTGCATGCAGACGAGTCCGCCATTCTTGGCAGTGGCCTGGAATGCTTTGAAAATGCTGCCATCATCTAGCATGAAGACGCCGGGGTAAGCCATGAACAGCTTGAAGCTGGTTACGCCCTCGCGCACCAGAGCGTTCATTTCTTCGAGCTGCGCGTCGGCGAGGTCGGTGATGATGCAGTGGAAAGAATAATCGGCGACTGCGCGCGTGGAAGCCTTTTGCATCCAGGCGTCGAACGCGGTTCGCAACGTTTGGCCTCTATATTGGATCGCAAAATCGATCAGGCAGGTTGTGCCTCCGAAAGCCGCGGCCCTTGTTCCGGTTTCGAAATCGTCAGCGCTGGTGGTGCCTCCAAACGGCATATCAAGGTGGGTATGCACGTCGATGCCGCCAGGGAAAACATATCTTCCCGCGGCGTCGATAATCGTGCCCGCATTTTCGCGCGGCAAGCTGTTCCCTGTGGCCTCGATCTTGCCGTTCGTAATCGCGACATCGCCGGTGAATGTGTCGGTCGCGGTGACCACACGCCCGTTGGCGATGATGGTGTCGAAGCCCATGACGCTCCTCCTTGGCCGTAGAGAAGGCATTTTATGCTAAACTGCCGGACCTCTGGTGTTGTTTCCGCTGCTGTTGATTCGCGTGTGTTAGTTCGGTGCAATTGGTTCGTTGCAGAACGAGTAAGGAGGCAAAGTGAAATTCGGTTTCACGATCAAGCCTGACATGCCGGTGGAGCGCATCGTCGCGCTCACGCGCCAGGCCGAGGCCGCTGGCTTTGAATACGGCTGGGTGTTCGATTCGCATGTGCTGTGGCTCGAACCTTATCCTCTGCTCACGCTGATGGCCACAAATACAACCCAGATGCGCCTCGGCACTTGCGTTACGAATCCGGCGGTGCGCGACCTGACTGTTACAGCGAGCCTGTTTGCCACGCTGAATCTTATTTCGCATGGACGGATGCAGTTGGGCATCGGTCGTGGCGACAGCTCGCGACGGGTTTTGGGCAAGAAGCCCGTGTCCTGGTCACAACTGGAGCAGGCAGTGAAAACATTTCGCGATCTCACTGCAGGGCGCGAGATCGAGTATGAGGGGCAGCCCACGCGCATCTCCTGGGCGACCGGCTCGCCTCCCGCCTGGATCGCGGGATACGGCCCCAAAGTCCTGGAATCGGCGGGCCGAGTTGCCGATGGCGTCATTCTGCAGTTCGCCGATCCTGATCTGATTGAGTGGTGCCTGAGTTTCGTGAAAAAAGGTGCAGCGTCAGCGGGACGTGATCCGAGCACGATTGAAATCATGTCAGCTGCGCCGGTGTGGGTTTCCGACGACTTGAAGTTAGCTCGGGAGCACGTGCGCTGGTTTCCGGCGCTGGTTTCGAACCATGTGGTGGACCTTGTCTCACGTTACAAACCAGAAGAATTGCCGCCCGCATTGACCTCCTACATCAGCAACAAGGGCCACTACGATTATCAAGAACACTGCGAGGTCGACAGCGACCACTCGAAGTTCGTGTCCGACGAAGTGATCGACCGCTTCTGCCTGGTTGGCCCTGTAGAAGCTCACCGCGAGAAACTGCGCAAACTGGCGAGCGTGGGTGTTACCCAATTCAACATTTATCTTATGTGCGGCGAGGAAGAAGGCACGCTCGCGACGTACAGAAAAGAAATATTGCCTTTGTTCAAGACGTAGAAATCGTCCGAACGCCGGAGGAATCCGCGAGCGCTAGGAAGATGCTTCCGGTTGCAGAATCGTCGCTTCTCCGCGCAACCTCATCAGCGAGTAGTACGCCGCGAATGCCACCGCGAAGCCCACGAACCACGAGTAGTCATAGAGTGGCCGCAGAGACGAAATCACCAGACCCACCAGCGCGGTTGCCGCACCGGTCGCGAGCGCAATCACTGCGAGCCAGTTGAAACCACGCGAGTATTCGTAGATTCCGCCCCGCAGGTATAGATCGTCGACGATCAATAAGCGCCTGCGAATCACGAAGTAATCGCAAATCATGATGCCCGCGACCGGTCCCAGGAATGCGGCGTAGCCGCCCAGCCATCCGAAGATGAATGTTCCGTAGCTCGCAAGTAGTTTCCACGGCATCATGGCGACGCCCACGAAGCAGGTGATCACACCACCTGTCCGAAAACTTATTTTGCGCGGCCACAAATTGGAGAAATCGTTCGCCGGGGAAACCACGTTGGCGCCGATGTTTACGTTGAGCGTGGCCAGCAATATCGCGAGCAGCGAAATCACGACCG
>Ga0265356_1000016_pt1 | contig 27396 bp, 25 predicted proteins | sample NZE4metagenome_FD_189075 | JGI IMG/M metagenome (GOLD analysis project Ga0265356, IMG submission 189075) | Rhizosphere microbial communities from Maridalen valley, Oslo, Norway - NZE4 | ecosystem: Host-associated > Plants > Roots > Rhizosphere > Soil | place: Norway: Oslo | collected 2017-09-15
CCGGCCATACGACGCTCCGCATTCCACGCCATATCGATCGCCACGGCAACGAGCAGCACTGCGAGGATCGTGTCGAAGAGCCGCGCCGAGATGTGAAGCGATGCGATCGCCCCGAGAATACTGCCGGGCAAGCCGCCGGCAGCGATCAGCAGGCCGATTTTTAGATGGACGCGTTTTTGCAGCAGATAGGTGAAGGCGCCGCTGGCGCTGTTGGCAACGATGAGGACGAGCGACGTGCCCGCCGCCAAGGCCGGCGAAAATCCTAAGAAGAGGCGCAGTATGGGGACCAAGATAAAACCGCCGCCGAGCCCCACCATCGAGCCGAAGATGCTCGCGACGAAGGCGGCGGTGAAGAGCTCTAGCGCAAAACGCAGGTGGTCAGGCCACTAACTCGAGCGGCCGATGTAGCGACGATCGCGCGTATCGATTTTAATGACGTCGCCTTCTCCGACAAAGAGCGGAACGTTGACCGTGGCGCCCGTCTCGAGTTTGGCCGGCTTCTGCACGTTCGTCGCGCTGTCGCCTTTAAAGCCCGGATCCGTCTCGACGATTCGCAGCTCGACGTGAGCGGGTAGGTCGACGCCGATCGGTACGCCGTCATGAAACTGCATGTCGACGACCATGCCGTCTTTCAAAAAATCGGCTGGATCGCCGATGAGATCGCGCTGCAGCGTGAAGTTTTCGAAACTTTCCTGATCCATGAAATGGTAGCCGTCGGCATCGTTGTAAAGCATCTGCATTTGCCGGTTGTCCACGGTGGCGCGTTCCAGCTTTTCGCCCGCGCGAAAGGTACGTTCCAAGGTCGTGCCGGTTCTTACGTTTTTCATGCGAGTGCGGACGAAGGCCGATCCTTTTCCGGGTTTGACGTGCAGAAACTCGATGACGGTCCAGAGTTGGCCGTCCACGACGATGGTCACGCCGTTGCGAAGTTCGTTTGACGAAATCATGAGCTAGGCTTCGAAAGTCGAATCGGACTCTCCGCCCCGGCTCGCAAGCGCGCGATATTTTCGCGGTGCTTGAACAAGATCAGCACAGCCGCGAAAATGCCGTAGGCGGTCTCGGGGAGCGACCCCGTGAAAATCCAAAGCGCTACGGGCGCCAGGACGCTTCCCAGCATGGAACCGACCGACGAATAGCGCGTTATTGCGGCGCCGGCCACCCAAGCGCCGGCCGCAACCAAACCCGCGGGCCAACAGAGCGCAAAAATAGCTCCGAAGGAGGTCGCGACGCCTTTTCCTCCGCGAAATCGTAACCATGGCGAGAAGCAGTGGCCAAGTACGGTGCCGGTCGCGACGAGTGCGGCGATGATCTGGCCTCCCGGCGGGAAACCCGGAGTGTCCAAGAACCCGTTGAAAGCGTTGAGCGCCCAGAGCGTCGGAACGAATCCTTTGAGCGCGTCGAGCAGCAGCACGACTGCGGCCCCGCGCATTCCCAGCGCGCGCAGCGCATTCATCGCGCCGATGTTGCCCGAGCCTTGCTTGCGAATATCCGTGTGGAAGAAGAACCGGCCCACGAGATATCCGAACGGAATCGAGCCGATGAGATACGCAGCGATGAAGATGCCGATCACGATCAGGATAACGAGTATCAGCATGCCGATCGCAGTCGACTCCGGAATTCCTACGTCCACCTACTCTGCCTCCTCTCGCTCCCGGCGCGGACGAAACTCGAGCGTGAGCGGAATCCCTTCAAATTTGAAATGCTGTCGAATAACGTTCTCCAAGAAACGCTTGTAGTGTCCTTGCACGAGATCGGGGTCGTTGCAGTGAAAGACGAAGACCGGCGGGTGGGTTCCGGGCTGCGATGCATAATAAATTCGCAGCACTCTGCCTGAGGAGACGGCCGGCGGATGCGTCAAGATGGCATTGCGGACGACGACGTTGAGCTGCGGCGTTGGAATGCGCCGGTCGAGATTCTCGGCAAGCTCGATCACGATCGGCATGAGGCTTCCTAAGCGCCGCTCGGTTTTCGCGGAGAGAAACGTGATCGGGGCGAAGGGCGCAAATGGAATCTGCTCCCGAACGGCGCCGGCGAGATCGCTGCGAGTATAGTCGCCGCCTTGTTCGCGAACGAGGTCCCACTTATTTCCCACGACGATCAGGCCTTTGCGTTCCTCGATGGCGATGCCGGCCAAGCGGCGCTCCTGCGTCATGATTCCGACCATGGCGTCGAAAACGAGTATCGCGATGTCGCATCGAGCGATCGCACCCAGCGACCGCAGCGCGGCGTAATATTCAATCGCACCGTGGGCGTGCTGTTTCTTGTGCACGCCTGCCGTGTCTACCAGGCGATAGGCTCGGTCGCCCCAGCGAAACGGCGTGTCGATGGCATCCCGCGTCGTGCCGGGCGTCTGAGAAACCAGAGTGCGTTCTTCTCCGAGGAGGGCGTTGACCAGCGAGCTCTTTCCGACATTCGGGCGCCCAATTACGGCCAGGGCGAGTTCTCCGTCGGCCGGGGCTTCGTCCGTTCGTGCCGGGAGGAGGTCGACGATCCGGTCGAGCAGGTCGCCCGTCCCCTCGCCGTGGATCGCCGAAACGGCGACCGGCTCGCCGAACCCAAGCCTCGCAAACTCCGCATAAACCGCCGCCGCGGCGCTTGGCGATTCGGCCTTATTTGCAACCAGAATCATGGGGCGCCGCTTGCGCCGAAGGATCGCCGCCACGTCGTCGTCGAGCGGATGAAGGCCGGTCTGGGCGTCGACGACCATGACGACGACGTCGGCCGCATCGGCGGCGGCCTCGGCCTGGCGGCGAGTCGCATCGGCGAGCTCGAGACCATGCGCGACGTCGGCGCCGGGGTCGATGCCGGCCGTATCGACCAGGCTGAAAGTTCTTCCGCGCCAGTCGGCGAGTGCGTAGAGGCGATCCCGCGTGACGCCGGGGCTGTCCTCGACGATCGCCAGCCGGCGGCCGATCAGGCGGTTAAAGAGGGCGCTCTTGCCGACGTTCGGACGTCCGACGATTGCAACGGTGGCTGGGTTTAGCACGGCACCTCATTTCTCAATGCGACCGAGCGACACCCACAGGGGCCGGAATGGCCCGGCCGCCACGCGAACTGCGAAAAGACGGATGCCCAGTATTTACATCGAGACTTTCGGCTGTCAGATGAATGAAGCCGACTCCCGGTATATCGCGGAACGCGCGACGTCGGCCGGCTATAGCGTCGCTTCGGCCGCCGAAGAAGCAAACGTGATCGTGCTCAACACCTGCACCGTTCGCGATAACGCGGAACGCCGCGCGTACGGCCGTATGAACCATCTCAACGCGCTCAAACGCGTCGACCCCAGTTTGCGTCTGGTCGTCACGGGCTGCTTGGCCGAACAGGATCGCGATCGCATGAAAAAGCTCGCACCGCACGTCGATGCAATCTTCGGCACGCGAGAGCTCGCGGAGCTTGGCGATCAGCTGGCTGCCTGGCAGCCCAACTTCGACGAGGTGGACTTCAGCGACGATCGCGCCCTCCTCGCGTCGCTCGGGGGCACCGGCGACGCGGTAAGCAACGCATTTTCGCACCTGCGCGCCTTCGTCACGGTACAGCGGGGTTGTTCCTACTACTGCACCTTCTGCATCGTGCCGTACGTTCGGGGCCGTTTCGATCACCGGCCGCCAAACGCGATCCTCAACGAGACGCGAGAACGGATTGCGCAAGGCGCGCGCGAAATCGTTTTGGTCGGCCAAACGGTCAACGCGTGGAACGATCCGGCAAGTGGCGAGGACTTTGGCGATCTCTGCCGATCGATCACAGCATTGCCCGGCCTCGAGCGGCTCAGCTTCATCTCTCCCCATCCCAAGGATTTCACGGAGAAGATTCTCGACGATCTCTGCAGTCTCGAGCAGCTCAATCCGCGCATTCACCTTCCACTGCAATCGGGCAGCGACGCGCTTCTGCGGCGCATGAATCGAAAGTACACGTTGGCGCAGTTTGACGGGATCGTGCAATCGATCCGGCGCCGTCTGCCGGAGTGCGCGATCACGACCGATTTAATCGTCGGCTTTCCGGGCGAAACGGCGAGCGACTTCCAAGCGACCCTCGATTACGTGCGTTCGGGCGTTTTCGCCAACGCCTTTAGCTTTATCTATTCGATTCGGCGTGGGACGCCGGCCGCGCGCTGGGCGCAAGTTCCCAGAGCGCTTGCGCTCGAACGCTTTGCGGAGCTTATCGAAGCGCAGAACTCGGTAACGCGTGCTTACCACGACTGCCACGTCGGACGAACCCTGCGCGTCTTGATCGGTGGCGACTCGAAGAAAGACGCGAGCCGGTTGACCGCGAGGGCGCTCGACAACGTGACCGTCGTCGCGCGAAAACCGGCGGATTATCCGTACCCGCAGACGCCCTGGGTCGACGTTGCCATCGAAACAGCGCACGTTTGGGGCTGCACCGGTACGGTGGTCCGGCGGGCCGAGCGTTTTGCCGATGCGGGAATGCCGGTTATGCGGCCCGTGCTCGATCTGATCGCTTCGGCGTAACGTGGCAGGGGACTAACGCTGGCCAAATACTCGCCGATGCTCGAGCAGTACTTTGGGATGAAGACCAGGCATCCCGAAGCGATTCTGCTCTCGCGCGTCGGCGATTTCTACGAAGCGTACGGCGACGATGCCGAAACCATCGCGCGAGCGCTGCAGATCGCGCTGACGAGCAAAGAGGCCGGTGGCGGTCAGCGGGTTGCAATGGCCGGCGTCCCCCATCACGCGCTCCCCGGCTACCTCGCGCGACTCGTCAAGCAACGCTTCATCGTCGCGCTCGCCGAACAGCTGGAGGTTCCGCAGCCGAACAAACTGGTGCGGCGGGACGTCGTGCGTCTGGTTACCCCCGGAACGTTGATCGAGGAGCAGTTACTCGACGGCAAAGAGAACAACTATCTGGCCGCGATGGCGATGGCCGGCGAAACCTTCGCAATCGCCTATGCCGACGTCTCGACGTGTTACTGCGCCGCCACCTCAATCGCCGGCGATAATGCGTACGACGAGCTGCTCGCGGAGCTGGCGCGCATAGCACCGTCGGAGATCGTAGCCGACGTTCCCTCCGAGATGCGCTCTGCAATCGCCATTGCCGTCGAGTCGACCGGCGCGCGTTTGGCTACACCTGCGTTGGGATTGGTCGAAACGCGCGACCGAGCGAACCTCGACGGCTTTTCGATGGAGGAGTCGCTGGCGATTCATCGAGCGGTCGATGCGCTCGGCGCGTTCGTCAAGCGAACCGGAGTCACCAATGGCGAACGCGGCATCGCCGAACCGGAACTCTATCGGAGTCAAGAGTTTCTCGTGCTCGATCCAGCGACGCGCAAACACCTGGAACTAACCCGCGCGCAGGGTCTCAATCCCAAAGCGACGCTGCTCGCGACACTCGACCTATGCGCCACCGCGATGGGATCGCGCATGCTCAACCGTTGGATTCTCGCGCCCCTGATCGAACCCGACGAAATCGTGCGACGCCAAGACGCGGTTGCCGCCTTGGTGGCCGAGCACGAGCGCCGTCAATCGCTGCGAGAGGTTCTCAAGGGCATCTTCGATCTCGAGCGGATCGCGCAGAAGGTCCGGTTTCGACGTGCGACGCCGCGCGATTTGGGCTCTTTACGGCGCACGCTGGCGATGTTCGAACCATTGAGAGAAGCTGCGGTGCCGGCCATCGCGCCGTTGCTTGCGCAAGTCGGGGATTTTGACTCGATGCGCGACGACCTCAATGCAACGCTCGTGGACGACCCGCCCGCGCAGATTGGCGACGGCGGAGTCATTCGCCCCGAGTCCGATCCGGAGCTCGCCGAGTGCGTCGCGTTGCGCACGGACGCCCGTTCGAGACTCTCTGCGCTCGAGCAGCGCGAACGCGAGCGTACGGGAATCAAGACGCTCAAAGTCAAGTACGCGAGCACCTTCGGCTATGCGATCGAGATCGGCAAGAGTTATACAGGCTCCGTTCCCGAGGACTATGTCCGCAAGCAAACGCTTACGACCGGGGAACGCTACGTTACTCCGGAGCTCAAAGATCTCGAGCTTGCAATCTCCACGGCGCAAGCGCGGCAGCTGCGGCTGGAACAGCGGCTCTTTAGTGCAGTGGTCGAACGCATTGCCGCGCGCGCCGACGAGCTGTCGACCGCGGCCGGCGCGGTCGCGCAGGTCGACGTGCTCGCCAGCCTTGCGCAGTGTGCCGCCGAACGCGGATACGCGCGTCCGGCATTCGTGGAGGAGAGCATCGTCGCCGTCGAGGACGGCCGCCACCCGGTGATGGAAGCGGTGCTGCACGCGAACTTCGTGCCCAACGACCTTCATCTCCGCGCGGCCGAGCATCGCTTCATTTTACTAACTGGGCCGAATATGGGCGGCAAATCCACCTACCTGCGACAGGCCGGCTTGTTGACGATCATGGCGCAAATCGGCTCGTTCGTCCCCGCAAAATCGATGAAGCTCGGCGTCGTCGACCGGATCTTCACGCGAATCGGTGCGGGCGACGACCTGGCATCGGGCCAATCGACGTTCTACATGGAGATGGCCGAGGCGGCAAACATCTTGCGACGCAGCACGCTGCGTTCCTTACTCCTAATCGACGAAGTGGGCCGCGGTACGGGGACGCTCGACGGGCTGGCGATCGCCCAAGCGATCTGCGAATTCTTAGTCGGTCTCGAAGAACAGTCGCCGCTCGTGCTTTTTGCGACTCACTTCCACGAGCTTTGCGCGCTCGCCGAACACTGGGACGTCGTCGCCAACTATCATATCACCGCCGTCGAAAACACCGCGCGCGGCGGAGCCCCAGTCTTCTCTCATCGCGTACAGCCGGGAAGCTCTTCTCGCTCGTTCGGCATCGAGGTAGCGCGCATGGCAGGATTGCCGGATGCAGTCATCGAGCGCGCGCAAGAGATTGCCGATGCACTCTCGGGCGAAGCCGACATCGAAACACGCGTGCCGCTGCGAAAGAAGATGCCGAAGCGGCCCGAGGCCGAACGCCAACTTTCGTTCCTGCAAGGCTGAGGGCTTGCCGAGAGGGGCGAGCGGCGGCGCACCGGAAGGCGTCGAGCTTGAGATCCTCGTCGAAACGCGTCCCGTTCTGCTTGGCAGTCGCGGTAATCGCCGCGGCCGTGGCGGATCCCATCGTGGAGTTCGCTTCCAACGCCGGCTGGTTTGGCGCCGGAAACTTCACCGATCGAAGTAATCTCGACGTTCTCCCGGCGCTCGTCGTTGGCGTCGGCGTCCTCCTGCTCTATCTGATCGGCAGGGCGGGTGCAATCCTGGCGGGGACGGCATTACCGCGCCGCGTCGTCTCGCTCGTGCCGGCGATCTTCGTCCTCCAAATCATCGCGTTGTACGTGATGGAAACCACCGAACAGTTCGTCGTCGGCGGCCACGTGCTCGGTCCGATGGTTTGGCTGGGAGCTCCAATCTTTGCCAGTCTACCGATCCATGCGGCGTTCTGCCTCGCGGTCACCCTCTGGATCGCGCGATCCGCGCGCGGCCTCGCCGTAACGACGCTGCGCGTCATTGCACTGCTCAAAACGATTGCGGGCTTCGCCACGCGCACGGTCGAGATTCTGCTGCCACGCCGTTCCGACGACCGCCCCTTCCGGCAACTACTCCCCATGCTTTGCCGAATCGGAGAACGCGCGCCCCCTCTCCTACGAACATAGCTCTAGCATTTTCGAGCCCGGTGTAGACACCGCGCCTGCTCTAACGCATTTTAAGGAGAGAGGGTATATCGTATGTTCAGAAAGGCTTGGTTCCGCGTCGCCGCCGTTGCGGCCGCTGCGATCGTTTCGATCGCCGTCGCCGTCATCGCCGTTCGCGGCCCGATTCGTCAGCAGATCGTAACGCAAACGGCCAAGCACTCGTTCGGGCAACTCAAATTGAACCTCTTGATTCTTGGCTACCAGGCGGACGAAGCGACCACCGATACGATCATCCTGGCGCATCTCGACGTGGGCCGGCGAACCGTCACGCTCGTGTCGATTCCGCGCGACACCTGGGTGCCGGTCCCCAAGCAGGGCCCCATGAAGATCAATGCCGCGTATGCGTTCGGCGGCGCTCATATGACCGCTCGCGTCGTAAGCCGGTTGTTGGGAGGGGCGCCGGTCGATGCCATCGTCGCATTGCAGCCCGAAGGCGCCGCCGCGATCGTGGATGCCATGGGCGGGCTCGACGTCAACGTCGACGAGGACATGAACTACGACGACGATAACGGCGACCTCCACATCCACCTGCAAAAACGAGAGCAGCACCTCAACGGGGCGCAGGTCGCAGGCTACGTGCGATTCCGGCACGATCCCGCCTCCGACTTCGGACGCGTCAAGCGGCAACAAGCGGTGCTCAAGCTCCTGATCGATCGGTTGAGCGAACCGCAGAACTGGACGAAGCTGCCGAACATCATGCAGCTCGCACGAAAAGACATCAACACGACGCTCAACAATCAACAGTTGGTCTCGCTGTTGACGATTTACCGCAACGTCCCCGACGAAAACATTCGATCGTTTACGCTCCCAAGCAAGGCTGGATGGGTTGGGGATGCGTCGGTGGTCTTTGCCGACCAACGCTGGGCTAAACTGATCGGCGCGGTGCTTTTCGGTAAGGGCGATCCACCGCAAGATGAAGTCTTGGTCGCCAACGCGACGGGAAATGCGGCGTTCGACCGGACGCTGATCGGCGCACTGCGCGGCGCCGGTTGGAACGTGCCGACCTTCGTCGACGAGAAGACGAAACCCGCGAGCGTTGTTATCGGTGCAACTCCGGCGGCTGCGAGCCTGGCGCACGTGTTTGCGACGACGATTCGCCCCGGAAGTAAGACGGCACTCGTTATCGGCGCCGATCTCGCTCCCGACAGCGAATAGGGGTGCTGCGTCATCTGGCGCAGCCGAAGGGTTAAGGGTCGGCAGAAACTATGACAGCACCGAGATACTCCCTGTGGAATCCGAGGGAAACGTGAAGGGTCCGAAACGGCTTGCCGCCGGCGGGATAGTGCCAAATCCCCAACGGCGCTGTCGTACGGGACTGATCCTTTGGAAGCGGCCCGATCACCCGGTCGCCTACGATGGTATACTGCTCGTCGTTATTCCTCCGCGGGTGCACACCCTCGAGCGTCGTCGTGCCGGCGATCGTTACGACCCCGTTCGAAATCGCTAAACGATCGATAGTCATTTTGAAAGAAAGAGACCAACCCACGAGCGCCAGGTACTTCCCATCCCAATCGAGGTCGAGCCAAGAAAGACAACACTGTCCCAATGATCCCGGAAGCGAAAGCTCAGTGAGTTTCCTCCCGCCCTTCGGGAGCTCGTCGAACACGTAACCGTTAGCGCAGCATCCGGCGATGAAGAGATCGCCCGACCCATCGTACACTGCCTCGAACGGCTGATTGAACTTTAGCTCGGAATAAGTCTTCGGTTTCGCGGAAAGTGTTGGATAAACGGCGACGTAATACTTAGGGGCCCCGCCGTCGTAGTACTGAGCGTACGTTATCGCAAGACCGTTGGTCGTCGGGTCGAACGCACAATCAGTGGTGGTTACGTAGTAACCATAATTTGGGGGCATGATGGTCGTGAGGAGCTGACCACCGTGCGAGTAGACGTCCACGACCCCCTCCGCGACGCCGGCCCTCTCCGCGAAGCACATGTCGCCGTTGTTGGGATCGGAACCGGCAAGATTGCCGAACCAGGACTGCTGCGTGATCTCCCCCGCAGGCTTCAGATCTGGGTAGCTGTAGACGTATCCCGCGTCGGCAACCGCAACGTACAAAAGATCGCCCCGCGAATTCGTTTGCTGCAGCATGGCGCCCCGAACTTGCGGCACGTTACCCTGAGTCAGGCTGCGCTGAGCGGCGCCGGGAGGCGCGCATCCGGCGATCAAAACGCCGCTGATACAAGTGCCGATCACACAACGGTAGAAAGCCGAGATTCTCATGTGAGCTCCCTCGCGCAAGGGCGTGATTTGATTTCGCCGGCCCTCACGCCCAAGCTTTTTCGCCGCGCGCTCGGCGCTGCCCCATCGGGCGCTCAGCTTCCCAATGCCGGGAAGATGATCTGCGCCGTCGATACCAGGGTGAGTGCGCCAACGATAATGACGGTGGCCCAAGCGATAACGTTAAAGAGCGGCGAATTGGTCCAGCGCCCCATCAGACGCTTGTTATTGATCAGCAGGAGCATCAGAACGAGCACGATCGGCAGCAGCACGCCGTTGAGCACCTGGGAGTAGAAGATGATTCCCAACAGCGGCGCACCGGGAATAATTACGGTCCCGGCGCCGATGACGATGAGCGCGAGATAGAACGTGTAAAAGACCGGCGCCTCGCGGAACCGGTGATTGACGCCGCGCTCGAAGCCGAACGCTTCACAGACGTAGTAGGCAGTCGAAAGCGGCAAGATCGAGGCCGTAAATACCGCGGCGTTGAGGAGCCCCAACGCAAAGAGCAAGGCGGCAAACTTGCCGGCTAGCGGGGTGAGGGCTACCGCTACGTCGCCGACGTCTTTGACCACGATGGGACTAGCGGCGTGGATATTATGAATGTAGATCGTTGCCGCACACGAGACGATGATAAAGTAGGCGATGACGTCGGTCCATATGCCGCCCGTCACGACGTCGAGGCGCGAATAGCCGTAATCCCCTTCGCGTATGCCTTTTTCGACGACCGCGGCCTGAATATAAAACTGCATCCAAGGCGAAATGGTCGTTCCGATGACGGCGATAACCATCAAGACGTAGGCCTTCGATGCTTGAATATGCGGTACGATACTCTGGTGCAAGACGTCGTGCCACGCGGGATGGACGACGAAGGCGCTGACGATGTATGCAACGTAGACGAAACAGAAAAAGAAGAAGACCCGTTCGAGCAGCTTTGCGCTTCCGCGCGTTACCGTCATAAAGACGAAGATTGCCGCGGCAGCCACCAGCGCGACCTTGAAGGCCTCGAGGTTGGGCACGTGCAGATAACCGCCGAAGATCGGCGCCGACGACGCGACCCCCGCGAACTCGGTGGCGGTATTGCCGATGTCGCCCAGGACGAAGAGGAGAAGGCACCAGAAAGTTACCTTCACTCCGAAGTTCTCGCGGATGAGATCGGCCAAGCCTTTGCCAGTGACCGCGCCCATCCGCGCGCACATCTCCTGCACCACGACGAGCGCAACCGTGATGGGTACGAGCAGCCAGAGCATCGAGTAGCCAAACTGCGCGCCGGCTTGCGAGTACGTTAGGATGCCGCCGACGTCGTTGTCGGCATTGGCCGTGATGATGCCCGGCCCAACGATCGAAAGGAACATGATGACGGAACGAAAGACGTTCGGTCTCACAAAGCGGCCGGCCACGGTTTGCGTGCTCATAAGCTAACTTCTGATCGACGATGAAGCACGGCAAATCACCTTTGTCCGTCTAGTCGACGAGAGAGCGCCAGTAGCTAAAGGTATAGGCGGGATTGCTACCCTGGTTCGCCCGCAACGTATCGTCGTGGAACGCGGTCTTTCCGCGCGCCCGGTTGCTCGTAAAATCGAGTAAAAATGCCAGAACTCTTTTCATGACACATACCTCCTATTTGTTATGCTCTGCCGCGCCGGTCAGACGGACACGGCAGGAATACGCGGCTCATCGCGAGCCGGTGCGATCGACTACTAGGTCCGTCGTCCATGGCCTGACATCACCCCCTTCCGTTGCCAAATAAAAAAACCGTCGCTGCTCCTCGCAAGACGACAGTTTGAGAAATTCGTGCGGCATTAGCCGCGTATTCTCCCTCACTGTCGAGCTTTAGCACTGCACGCCATAGTCCCCCGCTTGTCATCCCGAGCCGGGTCGAAGGACCAGCCGCATTAGATTCCGCCTTGATTCGGCGGGATCTGGTCACCCGTTGGGGTCTCTCGACCTTTCCGGGCAGCGGCATCTCTTCGTGCAGACGCCTCACCTAACGAGGAATCTTTAAATAGGATACTCACCTGAAAGGCTTTGTCAACCCCGAGCCGCCGCCGAGCCGGGGTCCCTATACTAATACCCCCATAGGGTATTATGCGGCGCCGACGAAGCCTCTCGGCCCATGAGTCACACGATTGTAAAAAAGGAAAAACTGCTCAACCGGGTGCGGCGAATCCGCGGTCAGATCGAATCCGTCGAGCGGGCGCTCGACTCGGAAGAGGGCTGCAGCGTCGTGCTTCAGCGCATCGCCGCCGCACGAGGAGCGATGAACTCACTCATGTCCGACGTCCTCGAGGAACATGTAAAGACGCACGTCCTTACGTCAAAGGCGCGCGCCAACGTCGTCGCCGCCGACGAGCTGATCGAGGTCGTGAGGACGTACTTGAAGTGAGCTTCGCGCCCGAGCTCATGCTGCTTGGGGCCGTCGTTTCCGTTGGCGTTCTGCACACGCTCGTTCCGGATCACTGGCTGCCGATCGCCGTAGTGGCGCGAAACTATCACTGGACGCGAGCTCAAACCGCTTGGGCCGCCGCAATCGCAGGACTCGGCCATACACTCTCTACGCTTGCCATCGGCATCGTTGTCTGGCTCGCCGGCCTCGCATTGGCGATGCGGTTTGGTAATCTCGTCTCGATCCTGGCCGGGATCGCCCTCGTCGCTTTTGGCTTGTGGATCGCCGGCGCGTCACTGCTGGAGATGCATGCAAACCGCGAGCAAGACGATAAGAAGAAAATCGACGAGAGCGGACAGCGCAGCCTACGCACGACGCTGCTCTTGATCCTCGGCTCCTCGCCGATGGTCGAGGGAATTCCGGCGTTTTTTGCTGCCGCTCGTTTCGGTGGCGGCTTGCTGGTCGCGATGGCGGTGTGCTTTGCGATTAGCACGATTGCCACGTATGTCGCGATGTGTGTCGGCTCGCATGCGGCCTTGGAAGGCGTATCCTTCGGCCCCCTGGAGCGCTACGGCGAGGTGCTCAGCGGCGGCATCATTGCAATCGTGGGCCTCCTCTTTCTGGTCTGGTCATCCGCTTAGGGCCGGGACGGCCGTAGGCCGTTAGGGAACTAGCAGGCGTGGCTGCAATTCGCGAGCTCGATGCGGTAACGATCGGTCAAATCGCCGCCGGAGAGATCATCGAACGCCCAGCGTCGATCGTCAAAGAGTTGGTGGAGAACGCCGTCGACGCGGGGGCGACTCGTATCGCCGTGAACATCGAACGAGGTGGCCTCGATCTCATCGAGGTTATCGACGACGGAACCGGCATCGCCGGCGGCGACCTCGCATTGGCGATTCAACGCCATGCGACCAGCAAACTCAACGTCGCGTCCGAGCTTGAATCCATCGCGACGCTGGGCTTTCGCGGCGAAGGTTTAGCCTCGATTGCCGCCGTTTCGGATCTCGAAATCGTCTCGCGCGAACCCGGCCTTCCGATCGGGGCGCGCGTTAGCGCGCGTGGCGACGAAGTGCGCGCCATCGAACCGGCGGCGGCGCCTGCCGGCACGCAGGTTCGAGTTCGCTCGCTCTTTGAAAGGCTGCCGGTCAGGCGCGAGTATCTTCGCGCGCCGAGCGCGGAGTTCAATCGCAGCTCGTCGTGGCTCTCGAGCTTTGCACTTGCGTATCCGCAGGTCGCCTTCACACTGCGGCACGACGGAAAAGACGTTTGGGTCATGCCGGCGACCGAACACGAGCGCGAGCGTCTTGCCATGGTTTTCGGAGCGCAAGCCGCGAAGGCGCTGCTATTGCTCGACGGAACGCCGGCCCGGATGCTCGATGGCACGCTGCGCGGCTTCGTCAGCGAACCGGGACACGATCGCCCCGATCGGAGAATGCAGCTTCTTTTCGTCAACGGACGCCTCGTACGCGGGATGCTTCTTGCCGGCGCCTGGACGAGCGGCTATTCGACCTTCACCATGATGGGGCGTCATCCGTATGGCGTGCTCTTTCTGGATTTGCCGACCAACCACGTCGATTCCAACGTCCATCCGACAAAGTACGACGTTCGCTTGCGATATGCGTCGCAAGTCTTCGACGCCGTGCGGCGAAGCATCGCCGCAACGTTGAAACAGCACGCGCGCGGCCGGTTTGCCGAACAGACCGGCAGTGCGCCGAACGTGAGTACACCCGGGGGTTCGGCGGGCTCGGTCGTCTCGCTCTTTGCTCCGGCGCCGGATGATGGCAGTCCGCAGGATGTCGATCGCTTGCGGATTCTCGCACAGCTCCATCGCACGTTCATCCTCGCTAGCGACGGCGAAACGCTGTTGCTGGTCGATCAACACGCGGCGCACGAGCGCATCGCGTACGAAGCCATCGTCGCGGCCGCCGCGCAGCGTACTCCAAGCGAACCGCTGCTGGTGCCGCAGATCGTGGAGCTCGACGCGGCGCGAAGCGCGGCACTCGACCGAGCGCTCGAAGCACTACGCGAGGGTGGGCTCGACATCGAAGCCTTCGGCGAGCGAACCTATCGCATCGTCGCAACCCCCGCAGGCTATTCGTCCCGCAACTTCGATCTCGGCGGGATGCTGGATGATCTGAGCGAGGATCCAAAGCAACGTGACGTTCGCGAGCGGGTGTGGGCTACGCTTGCGTGCCACAGCGTCACGGTCGCCGGCGAAACCCTAGCACCGCAGGAGATGTCCACGCTCGTCGAGCGTTTGCAGCGCTGCGCGAATCCGATGCATTGTCCGCACGGCCGCCCGACGATGGTGCGTTTGAGCCGCGATGAGCTTGCGCACATGTTCAAACGTGTCTGACGGCGTCTTGATTCTAGCGGGCGCGACGGCGAGTGGAAAGACGGATATCGCGCTCGAGCTGGCGACGACGTACGGTGCGGAGATCGTCGGGGCGGATTCTCGACAGATCTATCGCGGGATGCCCATCGGCACGGCCGCGCCCACGACGGAGCAGTTGGCGCGCGTGCCGCACCATCTCGTCGCGTTTCTCGATCCCGCTCAGCGCTACTCGGCGGCTCGTTACGCAAGCGACGCGATTGCGGCGATCCGCGAAATCGTAAAGCGTGGAAAGCGCGCGATCGTCGTCGGCGGGACCGGTTTTTATATTCGCGCGCTGCTTGGAGGGGTCGACCTCGCACCGCAATACGACGAGGCGCTGCGAGAACGGCTCGCGCGGGAAGCGCAGCTTCACCCGGCGGAGTTTTTGTACGAATGGCTCGAAAAGCGCGATGCGTCGCGCGCGAGAGCCCTTCATCCCGGCGACGGCTATCGAGTGCTCCGCGCGCTTGAGATCGCGCTCGCCCAAACCTCGGCACCCTCTTTTTCGGAGCCGGCGCGTACGTTGCGCGGCGAGGGATTGGCATGGCTTCTCGTCTTTCTCGATCTGCCACAGGCCGAAATCGACTGTCGCATTGCGGCGCGGACGGAGCGAATGTTGGCCTTAGGATTGCTGGACGAAGCCGAGCGGATCGGCGAAGCTGCCGTCGCCGCAAACGCAGTTGGTTACCCTCAGGCACTTGCCTATCGGCGCGGCTGGAGCACGATCGCCGAGTTGCGCGCATCGCTCGAAAGAGCGACCCGGCGCTACGCCCGGCGCCAGCGCGCATGGTTTCGCAGCGAGGCCGATACGATTTGGTGCGCGCCGGAAGCACTGCATGCGAAGGTACGGGAAAAGCTCGGCTGGTCTGCGAAGCGCGTTTGAAGTGAAGGTGACCAAGATGCACGGCGCGCGAAACGATTTCGTAATCATCGATCGGCGCAACGACGGGCGTGCCGACCTCGTACGCTTCGCGAAATTGGCCTGCGACCGCCGAGCAGGCGTCGGTGCCGACGGCGTTATAGCGATCGAGTCGTCGAGCGTCGCCGATGCGCGCATGCGAACGATCAATGCCGACGGAAGCGAAGCCGAGATGTGCGGCAACGGCGTCCGTTGCGCGGCTCGCTGGCTCGACGAAGCGGGAGAAGGAGCGCGCGTCACATTCGAAACGGAGGCCGGCTTAATTTCGACCGAGATCGTGTCGCGCGGAGCCGAATATGCGGTTCGCGTGGCGATGGGCCGGCCCGTTATCAGTAATGACATCCTTCGACAGGCTCAGGATGACAATGGGGAATGGTTTGTCGATCTTGGGAATCCGCACGTGGTGCTCGTGCGGTCGAGCGTTGAAGGTGTGGATCTCGAAGCTATCGCCGAGGAGTTGCAAAAGGACTCGCAATTTCCAGACGGCACGAACGTGCACGTCGTTGCATTGCAGGATCGGCGAACGATTCGCGTTGCGCACTGGGAACGCGGGGTTGGCCTGACGATGGCGTGCGGCACCGGTGCCGTTGCGAGCGCCGCGGTTGCGATCGCGAGCGGGAGGGCTTCTTCGCCGATTGAGGTTTTCGTGCCAGGCGGACGGCTCGTGGTCGAATGGGACGGCACCGGCAATGCCTATCTCACCGGGCCGGCCGTGCGCGTTTTCGATACGGAAGTCGATTTCGACGATGAACTTGCGCCGTGAACTCTCCGAGGTCGCGCTCGCATCGTGCGATGCCGCGGGCCGGATCTCGTACGACCCGAGCGTCGTGCCGCTGGCCGACGCCGGCATCGTTCGCGAGGCCCTGCCTGAGGAGCTAATTCCGGCGCCGCAGAGCACGCTGGAAATGCTGCTTCCCAGCCGCAGTCCGCTCACGACGATCGGGCCAATCTCCGGCCGAAATACGCTCGCGGTAGCTCTGCCGGCCGGTTACACGCGGCTGCTCGTGCCCGCTTTTGCAGCGCAGCGCAACGCGCCGGTGCTACCGCTCTTCGGTTACACGTTCGCCTGTGCCGTGGACGACCGTCTGCACGTGGCTGCGATGAAGACCGACGAGAGCGACGACTGGAAACCGCGCCGCTTTAAAAAGGGTGAAATGGAACGGCTGATCGAGGGGCGTCTCGCGACCGGGCCTCGCAACGGCGTGCTCGAGCAAGTGGCGCTCTGCTCGCGTGAGTACGGTTGCTTTACGGCGCAGAACGTCTTCCTCGAACGAGGTGAAGCCGCGTTGCCGGTTTCGCCGAAATGCAATGCGCGTTGCATCGGCTGCATCTCCGAGCAAGAGGTAGGGACCGGCGTTCCATCTCCGCAAACGCGCATCGCCGAGGAAGTCGCGGCCGAGGAGCTCGCGGACGTGGCAATTCATCATTTGGAACGCGTTGAAGACGGAATCGTCTCCTTCGGCCAAGGATGCGAAGGCGAGCCCCTGCTTCGCTCGATCGCCATCGCCCGCGCCATCGAGCGCATTCGCGCGCGGTGCGAGAACGGGACGATCAACTTGAACACGAACGGCAGTCAGCCGGCGTCGCTGGCGCGCTGCATCGACGCCGGATTGCAGGCGGTTCGGATTAGCCTCAACTCGTTTCGTCGCAACGTCTACACCGCTTATTACCGGCCGCAGGGCTACGGACTCGACGACGTTTTCGACTCGATACGATTGGCAGTGGAACGCGGGCTCGCCGTTAGCCTCAACCTGTTGACGCACCCCGGCGTCACCGACGACGAAGAAGAAGTTGCCGCCGCGGGCGCGTTCTTGCGCGCGACGCCGGTCGCGATGGTCCAGACCCGCACGCTCAACATCGATCCGGCGCTCTACTTCGAAACCGTCGGCCGGCCGCGTGCGCCGTTAGGCATGCACCGTGCAATCGAGGCGATTCGAGCGGTCACGCCCGTCGGAAATTTCACGCACACGCACTAGCTTAACGGCTAGGTCGTCCGAGCACTCCATCGGTCTCCGGGCGCCTTGACGTATGTTTCGAAGACGTAGCGCCACGGAATCGTGAACGGAAAGATCACCCAAACCAACGCGCAGGCTTTGATGGTCTCCCAGGTATCGGGATCGACTTGATGCGTGGTCCATAGGGGCAGCGCGAAGAAGAGCAGCCAGATCGTCTTCCAGGCTAGCTCGAAGAAGAGCACCGGCAACATCTTGAGGGGATAGCGAAGACCCATCAGCATGAGCGGCGCCATCGCCGCCAACAGGCTGCGCGCGACGCCGTGCATTAGAGCGAGGTGGTCGTGGTGAATCACGCCTGGCCAGATGCTCGTGACTAAGAAGGCCAAGATCAGCGCATACGTTCCGCGTAACAGGTATAACTGGAGCGTCGAGAGTCCAGATGTCCCCGGTACCGCCGGAGCTGAGATTGCGGTCATAGCAAAACTCCTCGAAGTTAGGTACCGCCCGATGTGGGTTCGATGTTTCAGCGCCAAGAATGCCTAGCTCGTGAAGCTGTGGCAGATCCTTGCCGTCGTCGGGCTCGGCGTTCTCTACGGACTGATCGCGCCGGGGCGACTGGCGTACGCGCTCGGCCACGCGACGCTCTACGTTTTTCTCCCTCCGCTGCTGTTTGAGGCGGCATGGAATCTGAACCTTCGGGCGATGCGGCGGCAATGGATCGCAATCGCCACACTCGCCGGACCCGGCGTGCTGCTCACTGCCGGAATCGTTGCGGGGGCGCTCTCGATCGTGCGCGTGCCGTTCGGACCCGCGCTCTTGGCCGGTGCCATTCTCAGCGCCACCGACCCAATCTCGGTGGTAGCGGTCTTTCGCCGGTTGAAAGTTCCACGCACGCTGGCAACGATCGTCGAGTGCGAGTCGCTCTTCAACGATGCCGTTGCCGTGGCGCTCTATCGCGGCGTGTTGGTTGCCATCGGTCTCGGCGCCGCCGGCGCGGGCGCGATTGCGATCGTGGCGCTCAACACGATGGCCGGCGCCGCGGGCGGCGTGGCTCTCGGGATTGCTATCGCTTTCGTAACGGCCCGAGTGCTGCGCGGTAGCCGGCGCGTCAGGTTCCAAATTGGCGCAACGGTGCTGTGCGCGTACGGCGCCTACTTCGCTGCCGACTATCTTCAGATGTCGGGCATCTTTGCGACGATCGCGTATGGCATCGCGTTGCGATACTACGAGCGTTCGTGGATTACGCTAAGCATCGCCGAAGACGTGAACCGCTTTTGGGACGTCGGTGCAGTGGTGGCAAACGTGCTAGTTTTTTTCATGGTGGGCGCCGCATTGGAGATCGGGCGCGTCGCGCAGGCGCCGGTCTTCACCATAGCCTGTATCGCGGGCATCGCCGTGGCGCGCGCCGTCGTCGGCGGTTTGCTCCTGCTGGGGCCGTATCCGCGGGAATGGATCGACGTCGTGCGCGTGGGCGGGATGCGCGGTGCGCTGTGCCTTGCGCTCGCCCTGGCCATTCCCGCCTCGATTGCATATCGCGAGGCGATCATCGACGCGACATTTGCGGTCTCGCTGGCGACGCTGGCCATCGGCAGCTTCGCAATCGAGCCGGTGGTGCGACGCGCTGCCGCGCGTCAGACGCCCAGCGGATAGGCCTCCTCACCGTGCAGTGCCACGTCGAGCCCGCGTTCTTCGGCGTCTTCGTCGACTTTGACGGGCGTTACCAGGTTGATCAGCGCGAGCATCGCGTAGGTGAAGGCAAAGGCCCAGGCGCTGCAGACCGTCGCTGCGACGAACTGCTTGCCTAAAAACGCGGGGTTGCCGCGCAGTAGACCGTCGGCTCCGTTGGGGTTCCAGAGCGTCGACGCAAAGACGCCGAGCAAACAGATTCCCAAGAATCCGCCGACTCCGTGGACGCCCCAGACGTCGAGCGCGTCGTCCCAACCAAGTTGATTCTTCAGCGTGACGGCGAAATAACAGACGACGCCGGCCGCAAGGCCGATGATCACTGCCGTCATGGGCGAAACGTAGCCGGCTGCCGGGGTTATCGTTGCGAGCCCCGCGACCGCACCGGTAAGTAGCCCGACGAACTTGGGTTGTCGACCGCGAGCCCACTCGACGAAGAGCCACGCGACGGCGGCGAACGATGCGGCGATGTCGGTGTTGAGAAATGCCGAGGCGGTTACCGCGTCGACGCGCAGCTCGGATCCGGCATTGAAGCCGTACCAGCCGAACCACAGGAGGCCGGTTCCCAGCGCGATGAGCGGAACGTTATGCGGCTTGTTGTCGATGACGTGGCGTCGTCCGACGTAGAGCACCGAGGCTAAAGCTGCAAAGCCGGCCGAGGCGTGGACCACGATGCCGCCGGCGAAATCGAGGCATCCCCACTTTGCCAAGATGCCGTCCGGACTCCAGAGCATATGCACGAATGGGAAGTAGACGAAGATCAGCCACGCGGTGAGAAATAAGAAGTAGGCCTTGAAGGTCACGCGATTGGCAAACGCCCCGGTGATCAGCGCGGGCGTGATGATCGCGAACATCATCTGATAGGCGATGTGCACGACGAGCGGGATGTTCGCGGTGCTGGCAAACATCGTCTGCAGCGTTACGCCGTGGAGGAACGCATACGTCGCCGGATTACCGATGATGCCGTGCCAGTCGGCGCCGAAACTCTCGGAATACCCGAAGGCGAACCACAAGACCGTCGTCCATCCAAGCGACATAAAGCTTTGCATCATGATGGTCAGCACGTTCTTGCGTTGCACCAGTCCGCCATAAAAAAAGGCGAGCCCGGGCGTCATCAGCATGACGAGGCTCGCGCAAAGCAGCATAAAGCCGGTGTTTCCGATATTTATGGACGTTGCTGCGGTTCCCATCGGCGTTCCCTCCGTTCGGATCCGAGGAAAAAGGCGTTTGGCAGGCGGTTAGGCGGGCCGCTTATTTTTCCCGCTTCGGGGGCTGTGCTAATCGACCACGTGCCGCCGAAGGTTGGAGAGGGCGTCGCAGACTTCTCCGAGATGCGCGCGCGGGGAAGAACGCCCTGGTCAGTAAGAATCGGCTGCCATCATCAGGAAAAGGTTGGCAGTATTCGTCGCCAACGTTCTCCTCGAGCGCTTCTACTTTCATGGGCCCATTGTTTCGATTGGTAGGCAGGACGCTGAGTGCACTCTTCCCATGACCCAGCGATAATGTTGAAGTGATAGGCTCCGCAGATTTAAGCGCCGGGCAATGGAGACGTTCCGTCAATGGGAAGCGCTCGGCCGTGCCGAACGGTCTCAGCCGTCGATCGCAGGCTTCAAGGGGGCGTGAATGGCGAATACCCATATGCGAGCCTCGTCAACGTCAAGGGTACGCTTTACGGTACCGCCAGCGAAGGGGGCGCCGCGGGTTATGGCGCGGTGTTCGCGATCACGACGTCGGGTGCGGAAAGCGTGATTTACAGCTTCAGAGGTTATCCCTACGACGGCGAAAGCCCGCATGCCGGCCTCATCAACGTCAAGGGAGCGTTCTATGGGACAACGGAGTACGGCGGCGCGAACTAAGGCGCAGCCTAATACACGGCGTGCTTTTGCAGTTCGAAGTGCTCGACGATCGGGCCGAGCAAATCGGCCGGCAAGAACGTTAGCGCGCCGACCAGCAGGATGACGCCGATGAGGAGCCCGATGAAGATAGCGTTGTCGGTACGAAATGTACCCGCGTGTGAGAGGTCGTTCGTCGGCCGCGCCGCCAGGCACGACGCGAGCGCCAGCGTCGGGATCATCACCAGAAAACGGCCTCCCAGCATAACCAGGCCTGTCGCTATGTCGTAGAAAGTATTCGGCCCAAGGCCGGCAAACGCCGAACCGTTATTGGCCGCCCCAGAGGCAAATGCATACAGTATCTCGGTGAAGCCATGTGGTCCCGCATTTCCGAGGCTTGCTCGGCCCGCCGGCATGACGGCCGCGATCGCCGTCGCGAAGAGAATGATGCACGGAAAAATGAGCACCGCGAGCATCGCATATTGCACTTCGCGGCGTTCGATTTTCTTTCCAAGATACTCCGGCGTCCGTCCGACCATCAAGCCAGCCAAGAAAACCGTGACGACGGCGAAAACCAGAATGCCGTACAGACCGCTGCCGACACCACCAAAGATGATCTCCGCGAGTTCGAGATTGAGCAACGCGAAGAGACCGCCGAGCGGCGTGAGCGAATCGTAGGCGAAATTTGAAGAGCCGGTTCCGGAATCGGTGGCGACGGCGAGCGAGAGCCCGGAATTTGCGACCCCGAAGCGAACCTCTTTCCCTTCCATGTTTCCGCCATGAACGCCCATGGCGTGCACGATCGGATTCCCGGCCTGTTCGGCCAGCTGCGCTCCAACAAAGGAGCCGACGCCGAGAACTAGCATCGCAACCAACAGCGCCCTCCCTGCGCGCTGGTTGCCGATCATTCTCCCGAAGAGCAGTGGAAATGCCGCCGGAATAAGCCAGATCGCGAGCAGCTCGAGCAAGTTTGTAAGACCATTTGGATTTTCATTGGGCGACGCGGAGTTCGCCGCGACGAAGCCGCCGCCGTTTCCGCCTAGCAGCTTGGGAGCTTCCTCCGAAGCGATGGGGCCGCCCGTGATGCTTTGTGCGAACCCTTGAGCATTGGTCGCGGCGATGTAGTGCGAGAAGTTCTGGGGAATGCCTTGCGCTTCGAAGAGCAGCGCGAAGACGATGCAGAGCGGCAGTAGCACGTAGAGAAGGCTGCGCACGCAGTCCACCCAGAAGTTTCCGAGCGTGCCGGAGCTTTTTCTCGCAAAACCGCGGATAACGGCAACACCCGCGGCGAGGCCGATGGCGCCGGCGATAAAGTTCAGCCAGCCTAGCCCGGCCATCTGCGAGAAATAGCTCATCGTGTTTTCGCCGGAATAGAACTGCCAGTCGGTCGTGGTGACGAAGCTTACGGCCGTATTCCAAGCGATCCACGGATCGACGTTACCAAAGCCCTGCGGATTGAAAAAATGTCCGTGCCACTGCTGTGTGCGCATGATCGCATATGCGGTTAGCGTGGCAACGAGCGAGAGCGCGAGCGCGGCGAATGCGTACTCGGCCCAGCCCATCTCGCGCGCGGCATCGATGCCGCACGATCGGTAGATCGCCACCTCGCCTCGCCAGCGCAGGCGTCCCTCGAACACCGCCTGCATGTATCGCGCCAGCGGCGAGGCTGCGAGCAAGAGCAGAGCGAGGAAGACGGCCGCGTTCAACCAGGGCATCTGTTTGCAATTATAGGAAAGGCTCGTCGATAAAGCCAGTAGCCTAACGGATCATCCGTACGGAGGCTGCCGCCGGCACGAAGAGCGGCGTACTCTGTAGGTACTACACCATGGCTGGAAGTCTGAGTTATTGGGCCCGAATCGCCGGGTTCGTGCTGGCAACCGGTTGCGCTTTGCTGCTGCAACCTGCTGCGGTAATGGCGGCGACTCGGTTGGCTCCCGTAGATATCAACGAGTGTCGCATCGTGGGGAACCGCGCCGACGTATCGGCGTACAAGCCCATCGTGCTCTCGTTTACGAACCGAGGGGCGACGGCTGCAAACGTCGTCGCGTTCACGATCGACTATGCCGGCCGGACCGAGCGAATCATCGATAAGGGAACCTTCACCCAAAACGTTCAAATCGACCACGCGTTCGCCGGCTTTTACAACGTGCGATATCGGGGGCCTTCGCCAAGTATTTGCCGCGTGGACTACGTTGGGTTCTCCGACGGTACCGGATGGATGGTAACCGTGCCGGCCCCCTCCTAAGCGTTCGCGCGGCGAGCGTTCCATCTCCATAGCGCCACGAATCCCCAGGCGAGTTCCACGACACCGAAGGGCCAGGTTCCGGCGAGCCATCCATAAGCCGACGCCGCGAAACACGCAAACGCAAACAAGAGCGTGAAGATAGCGCCCCGCCGCTCTAAAGCGTAACAGAGCATCATGATCGTTACGGAGCCGGCTCCAAATGCGGTTAGCACCGCTAACCCTTTGGAGATTGCGCCGATCACCCCTTTGGTCCGAACGGATCATCCGTTTGGCGGCTGGCGTTCATTAGATTGCGCGGCGTAATCTGTAGGCGATATGTCGAATCTCTCGTTGCGTCTCTTTCTCGTAGCGTGCGCATGCGCCGCGCTCGTGCTCATCGCACGGCCGGTGAGCGCGCAGACCGTTCCCTCGCCCTCCCCTTCAGCTTCGCCTCTAAACATCGCGCAGACGTTGCCGCTAACCGTGGCTAGCCCGGCCGCGTCGAGCGCACCGGAACTCCGGCGCGCTCTCCCGGCGCCATTCGATCCCCTCTTCACCGGAGGCGGCGGTGCCGAGTTCAACGGGCCGACAATCGGCGTTCCAACCGATCCCGGCGTACGCGCCTATGGCTGGCTGGATCCCGGCATCGAAGAGAGCACGTCGAAGTATTCGAACTATCCGCTCACCTACGACGACGTTCCGAACCGGGTCCAAATGGACCAGGCCGTTCAGCGTTTCGAACTGCAGCCCGACACGGTGCAGACCGATCACGACGATTGGGGTTTTCGGATCACGGGCTTATACGGCGTCGATTACCGCTGGACCACGCAACAGGGTGTTCTGAGCAATCAGCTACTGCTGCGCAACCAAACCAACGGATTCGACCCGGTCGAGGCCTACGGGATTCTGTACTTTCCGAAGATGGGCCAGGGAACGTCCGTCGAGATCGGGCGTTACATCTCACCGCCGGACATCGAGGCGCAACTGGCGCCGAATAACTTCCTCTACACGCATTCGCTGATGTTCGATTTCGACTCCTATACGCAAACCGGAGTCCTTTCCGCGACCAAGCTTAGCAACTATTGGACAATTGAGTACGCTTTGGACTGGGGCGAAGACATCGCGCCGTGGGACGGGTCCGCCCATTTTCCAACGGGCATGATGCTGGCGAGGTATGTGTCGCACTCCAACCGCAACTCGGTGCTCTTCGGCATCAATTCGATCAGCCTGGGCTCGCGCAACGGTCAGAACTTTACGACGTACACAAAAGGCACGTACTTCGACCCAGCGACGGGACAGGTCAAGCCGATGATCTGGGGGCACGATAACCTCCAGCAGCAAAACATCACGTGGACGCACGTGTTTAATTCCGGATTTCAGAATCAGTTCGAGGCGTACTACCTGTACGAGTACAACGCCTACGTCGGCGGCACGGTCAACAACTACAACGTCGCCACGGGAGGCCCACTCTACCTCGGAGCAGGTGGTGGCATCGGAGCCTTTCTTCCCGGCCTTTCGGATGCGACCGGTTTCGTCGACTACCTCGAGTACATCTTTTCGAAGCACGATTTCGTATCGTTCCGAGCCGATTACATCAACGATCCGCGCGGCGAGCGCTCGGGGTTCCCGACGGCCTACGGCAGCTTGACGCTAGGCGTAACACACCGGTTTTCAAATGTGTTCATGATTCGGCCGGAAATTCGGACCGAAAAGGCATTTCGGCCAGGCATCACTCCCTATGACAACGGGACAAAGGCATATCAGAACACCTTTGGAATGGACGCGATCCTCAACTACGGCAATCCATAAACGCTCGAGTTTATAGCATGAGCGAGGCGCCCGCCCCGACGTAGTGCTCCTTCTGGCCGTCGAGCAGCGTTGGTGAGAAGCCGTACTCAACGTCGAGCTGTACGTGCTCTCCAAGGTCGCGGACGTACCCGAAGTCGATGAGGCTTTTGCTCCCGAGCCCGACACCCGCTTGGCTAAAGTAGGCGTACTCGGCGAAAAACTCCGCAGGCCCGGGTAGCGATGCCGTGACTTCGAGGCTGGGGACGAAGGCAAAATAGGACTGCGCATTATGCGCCGTGTCGAAGCCGGAGAGCGCATTGAAGCTCAGGCTTCCGTCGAGTCCGATAATCGAGTTCACCGTATAGCCCCAATTGAAATTGCCCGTGTACTGCGCACCTCCGGCGGTGAAGGCTTGCGTGCCGGTGGGGAACGTTACCATGCCGTTGATGCCGTATAGCCACCGAGTGCTATATCCGAGTTCGTACTTGGCGCCCATGTTGACGTCGCTGCTGCCCGTCACCCTCGGGGCGCCGGCCGTGGACGTTTGCAGGCTCGGCGGACCGAACTCCAAGTCGAAGTGAGGATCGGCCGTGCCGATGCGGATCAGCGATTGCGGGTAGTTCACGCCGCTGCCGCCGCCCAGACCAGATATCGTCGTGTTCGTGTAGCCGTTCTCGAGGTCGAAGTGTCCCGTGCGCACCGTGCACGTGCCCGTCGTTACCGTCGGCCGGTTTACGATCGAGAGGATCGAGCCGCATGGGTCGCTGAGACCGGGCGTCGGGGACGGCGACGGTTGGACGGCCGCGGGCGGGGGCGTCTGGGCCGCGGCGATGGCGGCGCAGAACGTGAAGGCCGCGATAAAGACGGCAAGCCCGAAGAGGCGCGCGGCGGTCATGCCTTGAGCTACTTGGCCATGCCGGTGGAAGCCTGTCCGAACGGATCATCCGTTTGGCGGCTGGAAACGGCCGCCAGTCGGGGTATTCTAGAACGAGATGTTGCTCGAAATCGGTATCATTCTCTTATCGATCGTCTGCTTCGCGCTCTTGGACCTCTACGTCATGGGCTGCGAGAAAGTCTAGACAATGCAGTTCGATGAGGTCTTGGGCCTTATCCTGACCGTCGCCGGCTTGGCGTATCTCGTCTTCGCGATGCTTCGCCCCGAGAAGTTCTAGGAACGCTCGATGACAGCGATCGGATGGCTGCAGGCCATTTTCTTCTTCGTGCTCGTTCTGGCGGTCACGAAGCCGCTTGGGACGTATATGGCCCGCGTCTTCGAAGGCGAACGCACCTGGCTAACGTCCGTCTTCGCGCCGCTCGAGAGAGTCATCTATCGCCTTTGCGGCGTTCGCGAAGACGAGGAGATGACGTGGTACGTTTACGCGCTCTCGATGCTCGCCTTCTCGCTCGTCGGCCTTGTATATCTCTACGTGCTGCTCCGCACGCAGAAGTGGCTCCCCTTCAATCCGCAGCACATCGACAACATGTCGCCGGACTTGGCCTGGAACACGGCGGTTAGCTTTACGACCAACACCAACTGGCAGTTCTACTCCGGCGAAACCGCGATGAGCTACCTCTCGCAGATGGCTGGACTGGCTTGGCACAACTTCGTCTCGGCGGCGGCCGGCATCGCGATCGCCGTCGCGGTCGTGCGCGGCGTCGTGCGGACAAACGTGAAAACGCTTGGAAACTTCTGGGTCGATTTGACGCGCTGTTCGCTTTACGTGCTGCTGCCGATCTCGATCGTCGTCGGACTCTTGTTCGTCTTTGCCGGAATCCCTCAGAACATGCATGCCTATCAAGCGGCGAAGTCGGTCGAGGGTTTCTCGCAGTCCATCACCGGCGGCCCGATGGCCTCGCAAGAAGTCATCAAAGAACTCGGTACCAACGGTGGCGGATTCGTCAACGCCAACTCGGCATCGCCCAACGAGAATCCGACGCCGTTCACCAACCTCATCGAGCTCCTCTTGATCTTCGCGCTGGGCGCCGGCCTGACGTACATGTACGGCAAGATGGTAAAAGACACGCGCCAGGGCTGGGCGATCTTCACCGCGATGGCGATCCTGTTTTTCGCCGGATTTACGCTGGCGTATTGGGCCGAAGCCGGCGGAAACCCGATCGTGCACCACCTCGGCGTGGCCGGCGGCAATATGGAAGGGAAAGAGTGCCGCTTCGGCGTTTCGGCTTCGGCGCTTTTCGCGACGGTAACGACCGACACGTCCTGCGGTGCCGTCAACTCGATGCACGACTCGTTCATGCCGCTGGGAGGCCTCGTTCCACTGGTTGACATGCAGTTGGGCGAGATCGTCTTCGGCGGCGTCGGGAGCGGCTTGTACGGTATGATCGTCTTCGTCGTCTTGACGGTCTTC
>Ga0265356_1000017_pt1 | contig 26431 bp, 22 predicted proteins | sample NZE4metagenome_FD_189075 | JGI IMG/M metagenome (GOLD analysis project Ga0265356, IMG submission 189075) | Rhizosphere microbial communities from Maridalen valley, Oslo, Norway - NZE4 | ecosystem: Host-associated > Plants > Roots > Rhizosphere > Soil | place: Norway: Oslo | collected 2017-09-15
TGAAGCCTACGATCATCACGACCACGATGGCGAGGAGCGCGAACGGCCGCTTTCGATCTTTCCTTACGGCATTTCGCGCAACAAGATCGAGCGGGCCATCACGAACCTGCGCGTCAACGCCGTGATGGCGCGCAACTGGGACGACGCGGACGTCGTCCTCACGCTCAAGACGCTCGAGCGCAAGGAGCAGCCGAAGCTCAAACAGATCGCCTCGGACAACGTGCCGATCTACTCCATCAAAACGAACACGACGACCCAAATTCAAGCGGCCCTTCGCGACGTCTTCAACCTTGGGTCGATCGACAACGAAGAAATTGCGCTGCGCGAAGCCGAGGAGGCAGTCTACCAGGTGATGCTCAACAACAACGCGATCGAGCTTTCGCCGCAAACGTCGTACATTCGCCGCATGCAGCACCAGCTCGCCGAACGGTATCGCCTGCAATCGCGCAGCACCGGCCTCGAGCCCAACCGCCGCGTCAGAATTTATAAAACCACCGAAACCTAGGTGTTCGTTGTAATCGAAGGCATCGAGGGCAGCGGGAAAAGCACGCTGCATAAAGGGCTCGTTGAGCGCTTTGGCGTGGAAGGGCGCGAAGTCGTCGCAACGCGCGAGCCCGGCGGTACCGCAACCGGCGATGCGATTCGCTCGATCTTTCTCGACCGCACGCTAACGATCGAGCCCCTGACCGAGGCTTTTCTCCTGAGTGCCGCACGCGCCCAGCACGTCGCCGAAGTGATTAGTCCCGCGCTTGCGCAGAATCGGCTCGTGCTCTGCGATCGCTTTACGGATTCGACGCTGGCCTATCAGGGGTATGGCGGCGGCCTCGACCTTGCATCGTTACAACGGCTCTGCGATGAAGCGACCGGCGGAGTGCAGCCCGATCTCGTTTTGTTGATCGATCTCCCCGTCGACGTTGCGCGAGCGCGGATACGAGAACGATCGTATGTCTTGGACCGGGTCGAAAGTCAGGACGCCGCCTTCCACGAGCGTGTTCGGCAGGGCTACTTGGAACTTGCAAAATCGGCGCGACACCGGGTGCTCGACGGCGCGCTGCCGCGGGACCGCCTTTTGGAAGATGCTTGGAACTCCATTTCGACGTCATAGGGGCGCAAGGCCCCAAGCGTTATTTCGATGCGCTCACGCGCGAGACGCTTGCACACGCGTACCTCTTCTCGGGACCTGCGGGCGTCGGGAAGAAATTCTTCGCACGCCGGCTCGCGCAATCGCTGCTCTGCGTGGCGCCCAAAGAACGAATCCTCGGCTACGACGGTGTCTGTGCGTCGTGCGGGCTCTTTCGGGCCGACGGGGCTCATCATCCCGATTTCTTGGAACACGAGGGAACGCTCAAAATCGGCGATCCCGACGCGCCCCGAGGTTTCTACCAAGGCGACGAGCTCTCGACCCGGGATCTCATCCGCCAGCTTTCGTTGCAGTCCTACAGCGGCGGGATGCGCGTCTTACTGCTCGGCGACGTCGACTTCGCGACGCGCGAGGCGGCCACTGCGCTGCTGAAGTTCCTGGAGGAACCGCCCGCGGGCGTCGTGATGTTGCTGACGACGCCGGCGCCGGGGCGTTTGCTGCCGACGATTCGATCGCGCGCCCTCGAGGTTCGTTTCCCGTTGCTCTCCAAGACGCAGGTTCGTGAAGTTCTGGGCCGCATGCAGTATGGCGACGCCGATGCCGAGCTCGGAGCGTCGCTGAGCGGCGGAAGCGTGACGCGCGCGGTTGCGGCGCTCGGTGGAGAAGAAGAATCGCTGCGCGCGCACGTCGCCCGCTGGTTCTTCGATAGCGTTGAAGGCGCGTCGCCGCAAGACACGTGGGCGACCCGCGAGACGCTCGACGACGGGCTGGAAACGATCAAGACACTGGTGCGGGATTGGATCGTTGCCAGCGGTCACGACGGCGTCGCGCTGGTGTCGCTCGACTATGCGGAGCGGCTGCACCGCCTTCGGCCGCTGGAAGGCAGAGAGGCCATCGTGCTTCTCGGCAAGCTGGATGAGGCACAGCGCCTCGCCCGGACCAACGTCTCCGCAGCGCTGGTCGGCGAGCTGGTCCGAATGTCTCTCCCGATGTCAAAGTAATGCAGCGGGCTCGTGCTTACAAGTAACCCCTAAACGAGACCTCGTCGTACTGCCTGGCAAACGGAAAGGCAAGATACGCCAGCGCGATCGCCCGCGCTCCGGCGCTTACGAAGCTCCAGATCGCGGGCGGCGCATGAATCAAGAGATACGGTAATCCCATTGGTACGGCGACGTACCAGATTACGAAGAAGACGAGAGCGAGTATAAGCGACGCAATCGGCGCGGCACGAACGGCCCGCACGGACTGCGATAGCGCAAGCGTGCCGGGTATTCCGCCGATGGAAGCCGCCGGGATCGTGTAGATGAGGAACAACGCTGCCACGATCCCGAGCACGAGGCCGAGGGAGCCGGCGAAAGAGCCGATGTAGCTTGCCGCCCACACGACGAACTGAAATCCGATTGCCGCGAACAAAATGCCGACGAACTTGACGCGCCCCTCGTCCCATGCCTCATCGAACGCGCCGCGGCGGCCCCGCCAGACGGCATTCGCCTGAATGATCGTGATTCCAAAGGCCCAGAGATAGACGAGCTGCACGAGCATTTGAAAGATGCCCGCGCCCGAACCCCCGAGCGGATCAGTAAATAAATACGAAAGCTGGGTCAGCAAGAGCTCGACGACGGCCGCCAGCAGCGGCATGACGAAGATGGACGGGTGCCGCACGAGGAGTCCAAAAGACTTGAAGTAGATCGTGAGATCGACCCGAGGGCGGCTTTTCATAGGGTCAGAAGCGCGAGCCGTCGAGCGCGCGTTGACACGTGCAGTCGGAGCCGAGCGGGACCTTCTCGACGATTCTGCCGATCGCGCTTTTCACGCGTTCGTTGTTGCGGTTGAAGACCTCGATCACTTCGTGATGCGAAACCGCCGGCATCCCGTCGAGGCCGACGTCGTAGTCGGTGATCAAGGAGATGTTGACGTAACACATCTCGAGCTCGCGGGCCAGATAAGCCTCCGGATATTGTGTCATATTTATGACTTCCCAGCCCTGGCTCTGGAACCACTTCGATTCGCTGCGGGTCGAAAACCGCGGCCCCTGGATTACGACGACCGTTCCGCGGTCGAACGTTTCGATATTGAGCGACTTCAACGATTCGATCGCAATCGGCCGCAGCGTCGGGCAGTACGGGTCGGCAAAGCTGACGTGCGTCGTGATCGGCCCGTCGTAGAACGTGTCTTTCCGCCCGCTCGTGCGGTCGACGAGCTGGTCGGCGACGACCATCGAACCGGGCGGCACGCTCTTGAGCAACGAACCGCTGGCCGTCGGCGCGACGATCCACTTCACGCCGAGCTTTTTCATCGCGTAGAGATTTGCGCGATAGTTGATGGCTTGCGGCGGAAACCGGTGATCCTTGCCATGCCGCGGCAGAAAGGCGACGCGGCGTCCGGCGATCTCGCCGAGTGCAACCTTGTCGCTCGGCGCCCCGTACGGCGTCTCAACCCACGCTTCGTGCGCGTTTTCGATCAGCGAATAAAACCCCGATCCGCCGAACACACCGATATCGGCCCGCAAATCATCATTCATACGCTTGCGATTCTAGCGTAACGGCCACGATAAATCCTGTGGGCCTCGGCCCTTGCGCCGGCCGTAACTTTGTGGTACAAAGTATTTAGCTTTGCAGTGCAAAGTAGACAAACGCCGCCTCGAGGGGCTTCTCATGCTCAAACGCCTGATAGCCATAATCTTTATCTTCTGCTCGGCCAGCGTGGCCTGGATGATTCTGGGAGCGACGCTCGTGCAGCGCACGAGCGATTCCGGTTCGAGTCAGCGCGAGAAGCTGACCGCGTTGTGGGGAAGCGATCAGGCGCAATCGGCGCCGCAAGTGAGCGCGCAAGTGGCGGTCGGCAAGCACGGCTACGAAACGGTCGTCGTGCCGATCCGCAGCAGCCGGATCAACGTAAACCTCGATCTCGAGCAGCGGCGCGACGGACTGCTCTGGTACAACCTGTACAACGTTCGGTTTCTTGGGCGCTACCGGATTCGAAACGACACAAGCGGCCGCAGGCTCTCGGTCCATTTTGCACTTCCATCGACCGACGGAACGTATGCGGATTTCCAGGCCTCCATCGGTGGGAAGCGAGTGACGGACCCGACCGCGCTCGATCAAGGCTGCGTCAATTTCACCCTTCCACCGCATCAGGAGGCCGCGATTGACATCGGCTACCGGTCGCGTGGAATGGGGACTTGGACGTATCGCTTCGGTTCCGGCGTCGAATCCGTCAACGATTTTGCGCTAACGATGACGACGAACTTCGACGCGATTGACTTTCCGTCGCAGACGTTGCCGCCCGACGGCGAGACGCCGCTGCGGCCCGGTTGGCGCCTGCAGTGGCGCGCCGCGACTTTGGTGACCGGCAACGGGATTGGGATGGCGTTCCCGTATCCGCTTCAGCCGGGCCCGCTGGCGCAGCGGATCACGTTTTGGGCGCCGGTCGCTCTATTTTTCTACTTTTTCGTCATGCTGGCGATTACGACGCTGCGCAAAATCGATCTGCATCCGGTCAACTACTTCTTCCTGGCCGCTTCGTTCTTCGCGTTTCATCTGCTCTTCGCGTACCTGGTCGACCGAATTCCGATCTGGGCCGCATTCGCGATATGCTCGTCCGTCACGATGTTTCTTACGATCTCGTACCTGCGGCTCGTCGTCGGCTGGCGGTTTGCTGCCGTGGAGAACGGGCTCGCGCAGCTCGTCTATCTCGTCCTGTTTTCGTACGCTTTATTCAACGAAGGCTCGAGCGGTCTGACGATCACGATCGGCGCGATCGTCACGCTCTTCGCAGTCATGCAGCTAACGGGACGGATCCGTTGGAGCGAGCGTCTTGCCGAGGTCCCCGCGTGACTTATTCGTAATCCGGGGCAAAGTAGTCGCTGCCGTATTGCTGCATGAAGAACTTCGGCGGCTTCGGCGCTTTGATAGGCGTGAACTTCGCCGGACTCTGCGAGAAGTCGAAGCATTCGGCCGCGGGTGACGCCGCGCGTTTATCGGCCGGTGTCGCGAGGTGCCCGAGACCATAGAGATCTTCGGCGAATTTGATCACGCTGGCCGTCTCGTACTGATTGTGGCAAACGAAGTCGTGCTTGACGTACGGCGAGAGCATCAGCAGCGGAACTCGCATCCCTACGCTGTCGCGATCCTCGTACGGCGGCGGCACGGGATCGTAGAGGCCGCCCCAGTCGTCCCACTGGATGAAAATCGCCGTCGAGTTCCAGAACTTGCTCTCGCCGACGGCGTTGACCAGCGCGGCGACCCACGAGGGCCCGTAGCCGCCGGGGCAGTTGACGTGATCGGAATCGTTGCAAACCGGCGTGATCCACGTGAAGTTCGCCAGTTGTCCCTTGCGCACGTCCGTGATGAACTTCCAGTTAGGCGAGATGACCTTCTTCCAGTCGGGGCCGTTGTAGATATGTTTAACCGCCTGATAGCTCGACCACACCGCTCCGTCCCCGCTGCCCGCGCCATACTTGCTAGCGTAGAAACGCCACGAGAGTTTCGCCTTGTCGAGCTCGTCGCCCAAGGTCTGGTAATCGAAGCATGCCGACTGAGATCCGCCGATCGTGCGCTGTGCGGTGATCCACGCAACCTCCGAGCTGCCTCCCTCGCAGCCCCAAGATCCGTAGGGAAGGTCGACGCTCCAGTTTGCCTGCGCGGCGATGATGTACTGATGCGCCACGAAGCTCTCGTCGAGCTGCGATTGGAACATATGGTCGGCAAGCGCGCCTTCGTGCGCCATGTCGAAGTATGGCTTTGAGTCTGAGTGCGGCACGTACACATACTCGGGATATTTGACGCCGCTCGGACCGCCGTAGTTCTCCTCCTTATTGAAACCGTCGTTGCGGCAGTCGGTGCCCGGCAGCGAGCCCGTTCCATCGCACGCCGAAATAAATGCGCTCAAAGAGTGATCGATCGTGTATTGGTACGACAACGGCACGGGCTGGAGTTTGACCGTCTCGCCAGTCGAGATTTTGCCGCGCGTGACCGTGTGCGCGCCGGGATAGCCGTTGAAAAGATCGTTGAAGCTTCGGTTCTCCTGCACGATGTAGACGATGTGCGTTATCTTCCCGGCACCGGTGGCACCGAGCACGCCGAGTGCCGCGCCACTCTGCATATACGGCAGAGATGGCTGCGAGCCGGAGGCGCACCCCGAGAGTGCGAACGCAAGTCCCGTCAACGCGGCAAGGCGTTGGCTCCAAGTATTTTTCATCTGTTAAAATCCGATGGCTTTAGGTCGTCAAGGAATTTTTTGAATCGCGCCATTTCGGTGTCGTTCGAGGGCCTCTTTTCGGTCGCAGCCTCCTCGAGCACGATCTTGTCCGAGACGAAGATCGGCGCGGGGACGCGGAGAGCGAGCGCGATGCCGTCGGACGGGCGCGCGTCAATTTCTTGCAACTCGCCGTTGGTGCGCACGACGAGTTTGGCGAAAAACGTCGAGTCTTTGATGTCGTGAATCACGACTTGCTCGAGGTTGGTATTGAGCGACTCGAGGATATTACGCATCAGATCGTGCGAGAGCGGACGCGGCACGGGCGCGCCTTCCAGCGCGAGTGCGATCGCCGTCGCTTCAAAAGGGCCGATCAGTATCGGTAGATAATGCGAGCCGTCCATATCCTTAAGGATGACCACCGGATCGTGGGTCAGGAGGTCGATTCCGAGTTTGTCGACCTTCATTTGCCGCATCCAGAGCTATCCGACACCCCCGGCGGATTCTCTTGCCGGAGCATGCAACCGCTTATGACGGCGCAAGGGCGACCAGTGCGAGCGGCCGAACCCGCGGCTGTCAAGTATGCCACTCTCCTGCGGAATCGTCGGCCTGCCGAACGTCGGCAAGTCCACAATCTTCAATGCGCTGACGCGCTCGGCCCAGGCGCTGGCCGCAAACTATCCTTTTGCGACGATCGAGCCCAACTTGGGTGAGGTTGCGGTACCTGACCCGCGTCTGCCCGTCCTCCAACGCCTCGCCGGCGCGGCGCGAATTATCCCGGCGACCGTTCGCTTCGTGGACATCGCCGGCTTGGTGCGCGGTGCCAGCGCCGGCGAAGGGTTGGGCAACGCCTTTCTGAGCCATATCCGGGAGACCAATGCGATCGCGATGGTGGTTCGATGTTTTGAGGATGATGAGGTCACGCACGTTGAGGGTGCGCTCGATCCGCGTCGCGACTGCGAGATCATCGGTATCGAGCTGGCACTGGCAGATCTAGCGACGATGCGCAAGCGGTTACCGAAGATCGAGCGCGAGATTCGAACCGACCCGAAGATGCGCGAATATCTCGGCGCGGCGCAACGGCTGACCGCGGCGCTGGAGGAGGCGCGCCCGGCGCGCAGCTTCGCACCGGATTCGCTCGAGGCGCAGGTCGCGGCCGATTCGTTCCTTCTGACCGCCAAGCCGATCCTTTACGTTGCGAACGTCGACGAAGACCAGATAGGCAAAAGCTCCGACATGGTGCGGACCGTCGAGGAGATCGCGCGCGCCGACCGCGGGCGGGCCATCGTGCTCAGCGGTAAGGTGGAAGCGGAGCTGGCCGGGCTCTCGGAATCCGAGGCAGCCGAGTTTGCGCGGGAGCTGGGCATCGAGCGCAGCGGCCTCGACGATTTGGCGGCCGAAACCTACGAGCTGCTCGGCATGATGACATTCCTCACCGCTGGGGAAAAGGAAGCCCGGGCCTGGCCGATTCGCAAGAGGACGAAGGCTCCCCAGGCGGCCGGTACGATTCACAGCGATATCGAGCGGGGCTTCATCCGGGCCGAGATCGTTTCGTTCGAGGATTACGTGCAGTACCAGACCATGGAGGCGTTGCGCGCCGCCGGGCGCCTCCGCAGCGAGGGCCGGGAGTACGTTATGCAAGAGGGTGACGTCGTGAACTTCCGATTCAACGTATGAATCGAGGGGCTCGGGCGGCAAAATCGGGAATGAGTCTCGCATGACCACCGCTCTGCGCGAAACGGCGCCCTCCGTTCGCGACGTTTCCGTCTTCGGCGACGCAATCGCGTACTTCAACGAGGCAGCCGACCTGCTCGAGCTCGACGCCGGCATGCGCCGAATTCTCACCCATCCGTCGCGCCAGATCATCTTCTCGATTCCGTTCCAGCGCGATTCGGGCGAGTTCGAGGTCTACACCGGTTATCGCGTGCAGTACAACTTCGCCCGCGGACCGGCGAAGGGCGGTATCCGCTACCATCCGGGCGTGACGCTCGACGAAGTTACCGCGCTGGCCTTTTGGATGACGTGGAAGTGCGCGGTAGTCGATCTGCCGTTCGGAGGCGGCAAAGGCGGCGTCACCTGCGATCCTGCAACGCTCTCGTCAAACGAGCTGGAACGCATCACGCGCCGGTATGCCGCCGAGCTGGTGGAGGTCGTCGGTCCGGATAAAGACGTTCCGGCGCCCGACGTCAACACGACGCCGCAGGTGATGGCGTGGTTCATGGACACGTACTCGATGCACGTGCGCCAGAACATGCCCGGAGTGGTTACCGGCAAACCGCTGGAAATCGGCGGTTCGCGCGGCCGCGTGGAAGCGACCGGTCGTGGCGTAACGATCTGTGCGCTCGACGAGATGGCCGTTATGGGCTTGCGGCCCGAACAGGCGACGATCGCGATCCAGGGCTTCGGCAACGTCGGCCGCTATGCCGCAAAACTCTTCGAAGAGCGAGGCTGTAAAGTCGTCGGCATCTCCGACGTGACCGGAGCGTACTATAACGAAGGGGGCATCAACGTCTTCGGCGCGATGGAGCATACGTCCAAGTTCGGAACGCTCGAGGGTTTTAAAGGCGGAGACAGGATCACCAATACCGAGCTGCTGACCAGCCCTTGCGACGTGCTCGTTCCCGCCGCGCTCGAAAAGGTTTTCACTGCCGAGATCGCTTCGAAAGTTCAGGCAAAGCTCTTGGTCGAGGGCGCGAACGGACCCACGACACCGGAAGCCGACCGAATCTTCCGCGAAAAAGGCATCGTCGTCATTCCGGACATCATGGCCAACGCCGGCGGCGTCACCGTCTCGTATTTCGAATGGGCGCAAGACCGCATGGGTTACTTTTGGAAGGAGCCGGAGGTCAACGAGAAGCTCGAGGACTTTCTCTTGACGAACCTGCGCGCAGTCCGCGCGATCGCAAACTCTCGGCACGCGACCCTGCGAACGGCGGCGTACACGCTGGCCATCGATCGCGTCGTCAAAGCTTCGCTGCTCCGCGGCATCTACGCGTAGGGCGTAGCCTTTGGGATGCCCACGAGGCGCGCCATCCGCGCGGCCGCGTCGGCGAATGCCTGCAGCCGCTCGATGATGAACTGCGCGTTGGCGTGTTGCTGCGTCGCCAGCTCCGTTTCGGCCTTGGAGAGTGCCGCGGTCAGGCGACCTTCGCTCGTCGCGCGACGCGACTCCCGCAGCGCAGACGCCAGCTCGGCCATCCGGTCGCCGAGCGCATCCGCGAAACCGGCCAAGGCACCGGCGCACTCCGGCGGGAGCGGCGTTCCGAGCGCGCTTTCAAGCGCCAGATTTGCGAGCGCGAACCGCTGCGTCACCGCGAGTATTCGAAGCGCGCGTCCCACCGCGATCGTATGCGGGCGATGGGGTTCCTGGCGCGTCCGCTCGATCGACGACTCGACGGTCGTGCGTATCCGCCACACTTCGGTGCGCGCTAGCTCTATTCGCTGCAGAGCCTCTGCCGAGGGCGCTACGTATGCCCGCAAGATCGCATCCGCCAAAGCGCGCTGAGCGTCGAGAAGATCGGCAAGCAGCGCGCGCGTGCGCTTGCGTTCCCACGTCGGCAACGCCAAATAGCCGACCATCGCGAGGCTGCCGCCGGCGATGGTATCGAGAACTCGCGCGGCTATCGTCGTCGTCCCCGGAAGCCCGCGCATGCTGAGCACCAGCACCACGAACGACGTGATCGCTATGGTAAAGAGCGCATAGTTCGGGCTGAAGGTGAGGTAAGCGGCAGCGGCCGCTATCACAACTCCGGCCACCTGGGGAGCCTCGTGTCCGCGCACGAGCCTCAGCACGAATGCCGCGACGACTGCGCCGATCAAGGTTCCGGCGATGCGACCGAAGCCTCGCACGAATGTCGTCTGAAAATCCGGCCGGAGCACGATCGCCGCGGTCAGAGGAATCCAATAGCCGCGATCGGCCTCGAAATGCCGTCCGAGTAGCATCGCAATGCTCATCACCAACGCGGAACGCAAGGAGTCGGGGCCGCGCCAATCGATGCGATTTTCAACATAGGGACCCGGGCGAGGCTTCGAGAGCAGATGCAGGTTCGGAAGCCGCCCGCTCGAGAGCATCGATGCTGCGAGCACGGCATCGCGCACGTTAACTCCCAACTCGCCGGAGATCTCCGGCACCTCGATCGCTTCGGGCTTTAGAGTACCGCGCAAGACGCCGGTGATGGCGTCGAGCAGGTCGCCGACGCCCTTAGGAACCTCGCGTGTTGTTGCGAGCGCGCCCAGCCGCCTGCGAATGACTTCGGAATCTTCGAGGAGACGATCGAGGCGTGCGCGTTCTGCGACGCGCGCAAATGGCTGCGGATCGGCCAGAACTTGTCGCGCGGTCGCAAACGGTGTGATCGGGGGCACCGCAGGCGAACCGACGGCGATCCGGCGCGCATACTCTGCGAGGTCTTGATAAACGTCCCCTAGTGCAGAGCGTTCGGCGGTGAGCCGTTCCGTCGGCGCCGCGAGCAGAACGAGAATTGCTTGGATGAGACCGCCGCTCAGTACGAGCGCCGATTGGAGCAGTGCGTCCGCCGGCGCTAGCGGCTGGCTCGAAAACAGCACGAAGGCGACCAGTGAGTTGAGCGCGACCGTCGCCGCGGCAGGGCCGAGTTGACCGATCGTCGCGCATGCGTAGCCGGCGACCGCCGTCGCCGCGATGAGTCCAATGCTGGAATGTGCCGCTAGTGCGCCGATGAAACTGGTCGCCGCCATGCCGAGCGCTGCGCTGAGGATCGCGAGCATGCGCGTACGATAAATTCCTTGCAGCGACGTGAAGCCGGTGATGAAGGCGCCGATCGCCGCCGCCACGCCGAGCGAAGGCTTTCCGAGCATCGCCGCGATCACGAGCGGAATTGCGACGCCGATCGTGCAGCGCAGCGCGTATCCCGGCTCGAGCGCCGAACGATCGAAGGTGCCGACGGTCGCCGCGAGCTCGCGCAGCCAGGTCAGCACGGAGCTTTAGTATTGTATGTCGTTAGGGGGCGCGTAGGGATCCGCGTAGCAGTACTTCGAGTTCGAGCAGCGCGTACCGCCGTACGCGGCCTTGACGTCGATCTGCGGGATATGCGTGCCGTACGCCTTGTTGATCGTGCCGATGAACTCGGAGGCAATCAGCGCGTAGCCCGTGTTCGACGGATGCAATCCGTCGAAGCTGAGCAGTCCATACAAGTACCCCAGAGTACAGCACAGTCCCGGATTGATGGATGCCGCCAGCTTGAAATAGGGATCTGACGGATTCCCGCTCGCGAGGCCGTGGAAGATCGCCTGAACGTCGACGAGCGGAACGTGCGAGGCCGTGGCGGCATCGTCGATTCCCTGATTGATCGCATCGTTGAGCGCTTGAATCTTGCCTGCAAACTCCGGGGTGATGTAATAGTTACCCAACCCGCTTCCGGGGACGGCCTTGCAGTGCGGTTTGGGTACCGCGCAATCGAGATCGGGGTAGCTACCGCGATTCGCTGTAGCGTATTGAACGATCTCGATGGCGCCTTGAAGCGTTAGATAACCGCAAGGCTTCGTTACCGACGCGGGTAGGCAGCCTTGCGGCGTCGTGAGATGATACCTGTTTCCAATCGCGGTAACGACTGACTTGGTTATAGCGGAATCGCCTAGATTTAAAAGGCACCACGCGTACGTCTTTAGTGGGCAATCTTTCGTAAAGCTCTTCGGGTTGGTGATGCGTTGAAAGTAACCAACTTCAAGAATGTTGGGCAGATTTGCGACGACTACGTGAGCGCCCGCGCGCTCCAGCGTGGAGATTGTCGCCCGCAGATCCTCCTCGGCTTGCGCGGCGTTGCGATCGCCGCCTACAAAGCGACCGCCGCTCCCCATGTACTTGAGCACGTCGTTCGCACCAAGCCAGACCGTGGCCAACGTCGGATGGCGCGACGCTGCGGCATTGACGTCCGTAAGATTCGGCCCAAGTTTTGTGAAGTTTCCGAGCACGGGCCAAAACGTGCCGCTCTCATCCGAAACAACCATGCTGAGAAGCCCGGGTACGCCGGGAATAAATTTGCAAGTGTCGGTCTGCGGCTCGTGGAGCACGTTGGCTTCGTGGAGCGTAAGGCCCGGGATGCCGACATTTCGAATTTCGGTCGAATCCGGGTCCATACGTACGCGTGAGACTCCCTTTAAGTGGTAACCGGCTTCATTGAAATCATTATTGTCCGTGCAGACGTCGCCGGACTTCTGCTCTTGAATTGGGAACAATGCGCTGGCCGGTATGATCTGGTTGTTCAGCCCAGGCGACTTAATCAGCGGCAGTGGGCTCGTGGTCGGATCGTACATTTTGGAAATTGCCGTATCGAGTGACTCTCCCGACGCCTGTTCGTAGAGGTCCGCCCACCAGCCGTTCTCCTGACCCTGCGGAACGAAAAACCCACTTGGATTGCGAACGCCGGTCTCTCCGAGGAATCCATTGGACTGATAGCCGGCCGTCAAGCTGTCGCCGACGCCGACGATGTTCGAAAGGATTGCTTCCTGCGGTCGCGCGTGCGCCGCGCGCAGCGGAAGAACCTGGCTCGAGGTCGCGCCTCCTCCGCTGCAGGCTGCAAGCGCCGCGGTCGCGAGCAACGTAATGAGAATGTGAGCGTACGGGTTTTTCATAATGTAGCCTCTGGCACTCATAGTGGAAAGACGTTAGGCGAGCCGACGCCGAACTCCAGCTGCAGTTGCGTCGCTTTTAAACCGCCGATAGCCAAGCCGCATGCGTTGTTGATCGCTTGCTGGGCCGTCAAGCACTTGATTCCAACGATGCCGTCCGGCCCTTGATTCGTCACACCGCCGCTATTGAGCACGGCCTGAACAAAGGAGTACTTCGTCAGCCGCTGCGATACGCCCAAGAAGTACGCAAAGAGGTGTTCGGGATACGGATCGGTCGGCAGATAGTCGCGCGCGCTCTGAGGCTCGAAGAAGAGGGTCGTCGAGCGCGTCGGCGTGTACTCAAAGTAAAGTACCTGCGGAAGCTGCATCGAGTTGCCGACATTGGCTCCGGCGGTGTGAACGATCCACTGCGTCGCGACGGTGAAGGTGGCGAACATCTTCGGCGTCTTCAAAAACGGCAGCGTGACGGCAACGGCATAGTACTGCGCGGTACGCACTGGAATGTTCTCGACCGGCCCGTCCGGTAGGTTATACGTGAAGGGAACGACATCGTTATGCCCCGGCGCAAATGCGATGAGGCCGCCGCGCGCCACGTACGTTGGCGTAATGACGATCGGCAACGGACCCGGTAGTTTGTCCGACTTGATCACGAAGAGCTTGTTGAGCATGAAGACGCCGAACGTGTCCTTCGTTGCCACGTTGATATTGCGCCCCGTTCCGGGGCCGCACGCGTTTCCGTCGCTTAAGTCGGCGCAGCCGACAGGGTTGCGAAAGCCGGCAAGATAGACCGGCGTTAAACCACTGTTGAAGCCCTCTGGCCAATGCTGCAGCTGGAACATGCTCACCATCACACGCGTCGACCAGTTGAGGTGGTAAGCTGCGGAGAGATCGGTGCCGCCCATCAGCCAGCCCTTACCGTACGAACCGATGTTGCCGTATGGATTGGCCGCCGAAATTGCTGCGGTGTACGTGAACCGCTCGCCGGGCAACGCCATTACGGGGCCGGTACGCGGTTGCGGAACCGGCGGTGCCTGCGCAACGTTGGGGCTCGTCGCCGATGCCTGATGTCTGGCTTTTTCGCGCGCCGCCTGTTGTTGATCGAGGAAGTTCTTGATCGCGGTATTCGCGCCGGGGAGAATCGATTGTTGATAAACGTTCTCGGTGCCGTCGGCCAGCGCCGGCAATGCCGAAGCAATTATCGTCAATGCCGCTACTGCGGCGAGAACCGCGCCAAGTGGACGTCCGAGCATGCAAGCAACTCCCTGAAATCGCCGGTGACGGCAGTTATCAAACCGATCAGGCGTTTATCCAGAGGTTGGGCTTAACGATTGCAAATCCTTTTCTCGACGTTCGCCACTCGCTTGACCATCGCGTCCTGCGGGCTTTCCGCGCAGTTCGAGTGACTTAATGATGACGTAGAGCACCGGCGTGATGGCGAGATTTAGAAACGTCGAGACGAGCATGCCGCCGAAGACGACGGTGCCGAGCGAGTGACGTGCCGCGCTTCCCGCACCCGTCGCAAAAACCAACGGAATCACCGCGATGATAAATGCAATGGACGTCATCAAGATCGGGCGTAATCGAGTTTGGGCGGCGCGCATTGCCGCCTGGACGACGCTCGCGCCTTCGCGCAGTTGCTGATTCGCGAACTCGACGATCAAAATTGCGCTCTTACTCGCGAGGCCGATCAGCATGACGTATCCCACCTGCGCGTACGCGTCCTGCGCGAGGCTCGGATCGAACAGCCCCGGGATCGGGATCAAGTGGCGCAAGTTCATGAAACCGAGCGCCCCGAAGAGCGCCGCGGGCACCGCCAGCAACACGACGAGCGGATCGATGAAGCTCTCGTATTGGGCCGACAACACGAGGAAGACGAAGACGAGGCCCAGTGCAAAAATGATCGTGCTTAAGCTGCCGGCGGCGATCTCGTCGAGCTGCAGACCGGACCATTCGTAACTCATGCCGGCGGGCATGACTTTTTGCGCGATCTGATCCATCGCGGTAAGCGCCTCGCCCGAGCCGTGCCCGGGCGCGTTGTTCCCGTTGAGCTCGATGTTGCGGTAGAGGTTGTAGTGCGTGATGATGGGCGCCGTATTCACTTGCTGCATTTGCACGAGGGCGCTGATAGGCGTCATCACGGTGTTCGTCGCGTTCGTGCCGGCCGTGGGGCTAAACGGCGCCGGGGTCGCCAAGGGATTGATGGAGGCAGCGGTATTGTTTGCCGCGGAGCCGGAGCTTACGTACAAGCCTTGCAGCGAGGAGACGCGGTTGCGGAAGGGCTCGTCGGCCTGCACGTCGACCTGCCACGAGCGATTGAGGAAGGTGAAGTTGTTGACGTAGAGCGAGGCGAGATCGACCTCGAGGGTATCGAAGATGTCGTTCAACGAAATGCCGACGGCTTTAGCTTTGCTGCGATCAATGTTGAGCTGGACCTGCGGCGAATTCAGGCGAAACTGCGTGAAGACGTTCATCAGCCGCGGATCCTGCGCGGCGGCTCCCATCATGGCGTACGCGGTCTTCGTTAAGACGGGGAGGCCCGCGTTGCCGCGATCTTCAAGCTCGAACTGAAAGCCTCCAAAGCTTCCCACGCCGTTGATGGCCGGTGGATTGAGCGCGAAGATCTGAGCCTGCGGGATATTTTTGAAGAATCCGTAGTTGACGCGGCCGATGACCGCATCGATGCCGTCGTCGGCGCCCTTGCGCTGCCCCCATGGCTTGAGCAGGCAGAACATCAGCCCGCGGTTTGGCGCCGCTCCCGTGAAACTGAATCCTCCGACGTCGAACAAGTAGCGAACCTGCGGCTGGCTTCGAATGATGGCCTCGGCCTTCTCCGCGATCGCCGTCTCGGCGGAAAGCGAGGTTCCTTCGGGCGCCTGCACCAAGACGATGAAATACCCTTGATCTTCGCTCGGAATGAACGACGTCGGCGTTTTCACGAACATGAAGAGCGTCGCCAGCAGCGCGAGGCCGAAGACGCCCACTGCGAGCCACCGAAACCGGAAGAGCCGCGGCAACTCCGACGCGTACCAATGGCGGAAGCGCGCGAGACCCGCATTGAACCACTTAAAGAAGATGAACTGAGACTCGACGTCGCCGGTGAGCAGCCGCGCCGACATCACGGGCGCGAGCGTCAGCGCTTGGAAGAGCGAGATCGTGATCGCGGCCGCGATCGTCAGGGCAAACTGCTTATAAAGCTGTCCAGTCGTGCCGGGGAAGAAACCGACGGGAATAAAGACGGCCAGCAGGACGAGCGACGACGCCACGACCGCGCTCTGGATCTCGCGCATCGCCTCCGCTGCACTCGCGATGCCGCTCTGGCGCCCCTTGTTCATCTCGATGTGACGGGCGATGTTTTCGATGACGACGATCGCGTCGTCGACGACGAGACCCGTGGCCAGCGTCAGGCCGAAGAGGGTGATCGTGTTGATCGTGAAGCCGAAGATCTTCATGACGAAAAACGTTCCGATGAGCGAAACGGGAATCGTCACCGCGGGAATCAACGTCGAGCGGGGATTCTGCAGGAAGACGTAGATCACGAGCACGACCAGCACGATGGATAGCAGCAGCGTGATGATGACTTCTTTAACCGATTCCGCAACGAAATCCGTGGTGTTGAAGGCGACGGTGTAGTGAAGGCCCTTCGGGAAGTTCTTGGAGAGCGTATCCATCTCGCTGAGCACGCCTTTGGAGACCTGTAGCGCGTTAGCCGTCGGATACTGCAAAATGCCCAGGCCAACGGTTTCGGGATTGCCGTTGAAACGCAGAGCCGTACTGTAGTCTTCGGCGCCGAGTTCGATGCGCGCGACGTCGGCCAACCGCGTGAATCCTCCATTAGGGTTCGCGCGAAGGATGATATTGCCGAACTCCTGGGGACTCGAAAGCTGGGTCAGCGCGTTAACGGTGTAGGTATACGGCTGTTTTTCCGACTCGGGAGCCGCGCCGATGCTTCCGCTGGCAATCTCGGCGTTCTGCTCTTGCAAGGCCGTGACCACGTCGCCGGCATCGAGTCCCTGCTGCGCCAGTTTGTTAGGATTGATCCAGATCCGCATCGCGTACTGGCGTTGGCCGAAAACGCGGACGAGCGAGACGCCCGGGACGCGCGAAAGGTCGTTGACGATATTGAGTTGCGCGTAGTTGCTCAGAAAGAGCGTGTTATATTTGCTCGTATCCGACGTGAGCGCGATTCCCATCACGAAGGATCCCGAGTTCTTACTTACCTGCACGCCGACTTGCTGCACCGTCGCGGGCAGCTGCCCAATTGCCGACTGCACGGAGTTCTGCACGTCGGCAGCGGCAATGTCGAGATTCGTTTCGAGCGTAAAGGTACAGGTGATCGTCGATGTGCCCTGCGAGCTGGTCGAGCTGATATAGCGCAGGCCTTGGACGGTATTGACCGCCTCTTCCAGCGGCGTCGTGACCTGCGCCTCGACGGCCTGGGGAGCCGCGCCGACGTACGAAGCGGTGATGGTGACCACCGGTGGAGATATTTGGGGGTACTGGGCCAGCGGCAATGTCGGCATAACGACCAGGCCGCCGATCAGGATGATTAAGGAGCAAACCGTTGCCAGGACGGGCCTGGTGAGAAAGACCTTCGTCACGCTAGCCGTTCCAACCGAGCGAAGTTACCTGCGGTTGCGGCGGCACCGAAGAAATTAGAAGGCTTGTTCGGCGTGATAGGAGCTGCGGGAGAGCGGGCTCGAGACGACCTGATGGAAGCCCTTGCGGGCGGCCACTTCGCCAAGCCGCTTGAAGGTTGCGGGCGTGACGAACTCCACAACCGGCAAGTGCTTCTTGGAGGGCTGCAAGTACTGGCCCATCGTGAAGATGTCGACGCCGGCGCCGCGCGCGTCGTCCATCGCCATCTCGATCTCGGCTTCGGTCTCGCCCAATCCGAGCATCAGCGACGTCTTGGTGTAACGATCGGGAGCGCGGCTTTTGGCGTGCGCCAACACCTTTAGTGACTGGTCGTAGCCTGCCCGCTTGTCGCGTACGTGCGGCGTCAAGCGCCGTACGGTCTCCAGATTGTGAGCGAAGACGTCGGGCCGCGCGTCCACGACGATGTTGACGGCGGTGAGATCGCCGCGGTAGTCGCCACTGAGAATCTCGACTCGAGCTCCGGGCGCGCGTTCGTGAATCGCTCGCACGGTGTTCGCGAAGATCAGCGCGCCGCCGTCGGGGAGGTCGTCGCGGTCGACGGCCGTCACGACGAGATATTTCCAGCCCAAATCGCGCACGGCTTCGGCGACGCGCAGCGGTTCGAGCCAATCGACTGCTCCGCGCGGATTACCGGTCTTGACGTTGCAAAAACGGCAACCGCGCGTGCAGAGATCGCCCAAGATCATGATCGTCGCCGTTCCAGCGCCCCAGCATTCCGCCATATTCGGACAGGCTGCCTCTTTGCATACGGTATGCAGGGAAAGCTCATTAACGCGCGCCTTGACACGCTCGTACTCCGGGCCGCTCGGCAACGAAACCCGCAACCACGCCGGCTTTCTCTTAGCTTGCCCCGAGCTTGTCGAAGGGTCGAAGGATGACAGGAGGTCAACCTCGATCATGCGACCTGCTGCTCTGCTACAAACGTGATGTCGAACGTGCGTGACAGTTCGCCGAGAAGCACACTTTTTGCCTCGGAAACCGCAACGCGACGGCCGACCTCCGCCGAAAGTGACGTTATCCCGCGATCGAGCAATCCGCACGGATTGATGAGACTATCGTAGTCGAGGTTGGTCGAAACGTTGAGGGCGATGCCGTGCATCGAAACCATGCGCTGCACCGCGAGTCCGATGGCGCAGATTTGATTGCGGCCGACCCAGACCCCGGCGTGATCGCTCCAGCGCTCGCCGGCGACGCCGAACCGTGCGCAGCAGTCGATGACTGCGCCTTCCAAAGATCTCACGAGCGGCACTACTTCTCTGAACCGCTCGAGCCTTCGTATTGGATACACAACGAGCTGTCCGGGCCCGTGATAGGTGACGTCTCCGCCGCGCTCGATTTCGACGACGTCGACGCCGCGCGCGGCGAAGTCTTCCTCCGAAAGCAACAGGTTTTCGCGCTTGGCTTGGCGGCCGAGGGTGATGACCGGTTCGTGCTCGACGACGATCCACGTATCGGGCTCGCGCCCCTCGCGCACGGCAGCATGGAGCCGCCGCTGAAGCTCCCAGACTTCGCGATACGGCCTGATGCCGAGATCCAAAATTCGCGCGCTAGCGCTCAAGCACTCACCGGAGCCTTCGGCTTGGGATTGATTATGTGGATCGCCTTACCGTGCGAGGCTTCCGCGGCATCCATGATTCCTTCGGTCAGCGTGGGATGGGGATGGATGGAAAGTCCGATATCTTCAAGCGTCGCCCCCATCTCGAGCGCGATTACGCCTTCACCGATCATTGACTCGGCTTGCGGCGCCACGATGTGCATCCCCAGCAGCAAGTCGCTCTTCGCGTCACCAACGAGCTTGATCATGCCTTCGGACTCGTTCATCGTCCTGGCGCGGCCGCTCGCGGCGAGCGGAAACTTGCCGATGCGAACCTCGTGACCGGCTGCTTTTGCCTCCTCTTCAGATAGGCCGACGGTCGCCACCTCGGGATCGGTGTAGACGCAGTTGGGCACGGCGACCGGATCGAAGGCCGCCGACTTGTCGCCCGAGATCACTTCCGCCGCGATGACGCCCTGCTTCATCGCGCGATGTGCGAGCAGCGGCGCGCCGGTGACGTCGCCGATCGCGAAAATGTTCGCGACCTTCGTACGTTGCTGAGGATCGGTCGGAATAAAACCGTGCTCGTCAACCTGCAGGCCCGCGGCCTTCAGATTGAGGGTGTCGGTGACCGGCCGGCGACCGACGGCCACGAGCGCCATGTCGAACTCGCGAACCTCGTCTTTACCACCCGTTCCCTCGCCGTTGAGCGTTGCCCGCACGGTATCGCCCTTCTTTTCGAGCGCGCCGACTTTCGTGTTGAGCATGAACTCGACGCCTTGCTTCTTTAGAATCCGTCCGAGCGTCTTGCCGATCTCGAGATCCGTGCCGGTGAGAATCTGCGGCATCATCTCGACGACCAAGACCTCCGCGCCGAGCCGTCCGTAGACGGTGGCGAACTCTAAGCCAATCACGCCGCCGCCGATGACCAGAAGCTTCTTCGGAATCCGTTCGAGCTTGACGGCGTCGTCGGAGTTGATAATGACCTTCCCGTCGCGCGGCCACGCCTTGACGTCTACAGGGGCCGAGCCGGTCGCAATCACGACGTTCTGCGCCTTGATCGTACGTTCGCCGCCGTCGCCTTTCACAACGATCTCGGTCGGCGATTTGAACGAGGCCTCCGCGCGCACGAACTCCACGCCGTTGGCCTTGAAGAGCGTCCTGACACCGTTGACGTTTGCGCTCACGACCTCGTTCTTGAACTTCGCCACGCTCTCGCGCTGGACTTCGGCTTTGGGAACCTTTAGACCGATCGCGTCCGCACGCTCGATATGACGGACGACCTCGCCGACGTGCAACAGTGCCTTCGTCGGGATGCACCCCCAATTCAAGCAGACGCCGCCGACCTCGTCTCGATCGATGCAGAGAACCTTCTTGCCCAACTGACCAAGCCGAATCGCGACGTGATAGCCGCCCGGTCCCGCGCCAATAACGACGACGTCAAACTGCTGCTCATTGCTCATACCCGTGGCTTCGCCTAATCAGGAGCGTTCCCCACGAAAAGGGCGAAGCGGCTCGCTCTATGGTCAGAACGGCACGAGGCGGCTCGGCTGGTTTCGCGGGTATGCAGCGCAGCCTTCTCCGCTGGTACCGCGCCCATGGCCGCGCCGCGCTGCCGTGGCGAACGCAGCGCAGCCCCTACCGGACCGTCGTGAGCGAGTTCATGCTGGCCCAAACGCAGGTCGACCGCGTCGTGCCGAAGTTCGAAGCGTTCGTTGAACGCTTTCCTGATTTCACCGCGCTCTCGCGGGCCTCGCTAGCCGGCGTGCTGCGAGAATGGAAGGGGTTGGGGTATAACTCGCGCGCCGTGCGTTTACACGGCTTGGCGCGAGCGGTGGTGGCGAGCCATCGCGGGGCGCTGCCCTTGGAGCCGCGCTCGCTGCGAGCCTTGCCGGGCGTAGGGCCGTATACCGTCGCGGCGATTCGGGCCTTTGCTTTTAATGAAGACGATGCGCCGGTGGATACCAACGTCCGCCGAATCGTCCACCGCTTGTTTTTCGGCATCGAACACCCAAATGCGGCGAGCGCGCGGACGTTGGACGAACGCGCACGAGCGCTCGTGCCGCCGGGGCGTGCGCACGACTGGAGCTCGGCAATGATGGATCTGGGGGCGGCCGTCTGTACGGCGCGCGCCCCCAAGTGTCTGCTCTGCCCGCTGCGAGCGTGCTGCATGGCCGCGCCCGTCGACGCGGCGAGCCTCGCAACGGCCCGAGTCGCCGGTGCAAAACGCGCTTCGCCGCAGAATGCGATGCCGTTCGAGCAAAGCCGCCGCTACGCGCGCGGGAGAATCATCGACCGTCTTCGCGAACTGCCGCCCGGCGAGCGCATTTCACTGCTCGATCTCCATTCCGCCGTGCCGGCGGTCTCCGTCCGGACGGTTGAGGATCTTCGAGAGCTCGTTGCGGCGCTCGAAAAAGACGGCCTGATCACGCACGACGGAGAGTGCGTCGCGCTAAGAGAATGATGCGGCGTGCCGCGCATTCCGTTTCCGGCAAAGAAGGTACCGCGTAAGGTCGCACTCGAGGAGCTGGCGATTCTGGAACGCTCGTACCCGCACGCGGAGACGGCGCTGGAATACGATAGCGAGTTCGAGTTGCTCGTCGCGGTGATACTCTCCGCTCAAACCACCGACGTGCGCGTCAATATGACGACACCGTTACTCTTCGCGAAGTATCCGACTCCGCAGAAGCTTGCCGCAGCCAAGCCTGCCGATGTCGAGAAGATTATCAGGTCGACTGGATTCTTTCGCATGAAGGCCAAGAACATCATCGCCTGCGCCCGCGATTTAGTCGAGAGGTTCGGCGGCCGCGTGCCGCACGAGCGCGAAGAGCTCGAATCGCTCGCCGGCGTCGGCCGAAAGACGGCGAGCGTCGTGATGGCCGCGGCCTTCAACGAAGCCGCGCTGGCAGTCGACACTCACGTCTTTCGCGTCTCGCATCGCCTAGGATTGACCGTTGGCACGACGCCGCGCCAAGTGGAAGAAGACGTCACCAAACTCGTGCCGCAGAATAAGTGGGGCGACGCGTCGCACTGGCTGATTCTGCACGGCCGCCAAATCTGCAAAGCACCGACGCCGCTCTGCGACCGCTGTCCCGTCAACCAACTCTGCCCGACTCCCCGCATCATTAAACGCCTAAAAAAGCCGTCGTAGCGCAGCCCTGGAATCAGAGGTTCCCTAATTGTCGTCGTCGGGGCTTTGGTCGCCGGCCGGTTCCCTCAAAAAGTACTCGCGCCCCAGCGGCGCCGCAATCGGCGTGAAGGTACGCGGGCTGAGTTTAAAATTGAAGCAGTCGGCGAAATCGTCGGAGCGAACGTCGGTCGTGCCGAGCGATCCCAAATCGAAGGCCTTCTCCGTAAACTTCAAGATGCTGCCGAACTCGTGCTGACGATGCGAAACGTAGCCGCGCGGCGTGTAGGCGGAGATCACGACCGCTGGCACGCGAAAGCCGAGCTCGTACGAATTATAAACCGCCGGCGCGGCGTGGTCGTACCAACCGCCCCAGTCGTCCCACGTTACGAAGATTGCGGTGTTGTCCCAATAGGGACTCTTGCCGATAGCGTTAACGACCGAGGCGACCCAGGACGGCCCCGAGCCATTGGTAATAAACGCGTGATCGGAGGCCTTTGCCGTGGGCGTAACCCACACAACGGTGGGCAAATTCCCACTTGAGATATCGGAGAGCACCTTCGACGGCGGTCCCACGACCTCGGTCGAGAACTGAGATCCTTCCTGGAGATGGAGGATTGCGTCGGGCGCGTTCCAGAGCCCGGGGCCGGTTCTCCACTCGTAGTAGCGCCACGTCAGCCCTTTAGCCGTTACCAAATCCATCAGCGTCGGGCGATCGTAGCACGGATAGGTTTCCTGGAGCTCTTGGCCGTTCTGATCGATGAGCAGCGCCAACGATCCCTTTGGAGAGTCGCAGCCGCCGGTGAACTTTTGGTCAGCCGTGAGTGGGTTCTCGGCAGCACGCAGCGTAGAGCCTTGGCTGATCGTGGAGGTGCCGCTTATCAGGTACTGATGTGCGGGGAAACTCGGTCCTTCATTGGTCTCGAACATGCGATCTGCAAACGCGTATTGCCGGGCCATGTCGAAGTAGGGCTCGACCTCCGTCCGGGGTACGTAACCGTAGGCGGCGAGATCCGCCGCCGGGCACCCCCTTCTGACTTTGCAACTCGAATCGTGCTCCATACTGAAGCCGTCCATCTTGCCGCTGTCGCTCTCGATTGCGTACGCGTCATGCGTGTGCGAGAGATCGTACGGTGCGGTTAAAGGCTCGGGTGTTAAGTTAACGCGCGCCCCAGCCGAGTTGGTACCGTACGACTGCGTATCCGCACCCTTTAAGCCGTGGAAAAGGTCGTCGGTCGTGCGATTCTCCTGAATAATAATTACGACGTGACTGATCTTGCCGTTCGTAAAAGCGCGCCGGCTGGCCATCGCTTGAAGCGCCGGCGTCGCGGCCTCAAAGGCTCGCGAGCTCTGTGACGGGGGCGACGCGACGTTGCATCCCGCCGCCACGACGAGAAGCGGTACTAGCAAGAACCGCACGATTATCCTCTTCCTACGAGCCCACGCGAAATCACGAGCCGCTGTATCTGCTGAGTGCCTTCGTAAATCTGCGTTATTTTAGCATCGCGCATCATGCGTTCGACGGGATATTCCGAGGAGTATCCAAAGCCGCCGAGCACCTGGACGGCGTCGGTCGTGACCGACATCGCAACGTCGCCGCATTTGAGTTTCGCCATCGCGGCCCAGAGCGTGACGTCCGGGCCTCCGGCGTCGCAGCGGCGCGCAGCCTCGTAAAGCATCAGGCGTGCCGACTCCACTTCGGTCTTCATGTCGGCGAGCATGAAGCCGACGCCCTGATGCTGGCCGATCGGCTTTCCGAACGCGACGCGCTCCTTGGCATAGCCGGTCGCGTACTCGAGCGCGCCCGCGGCAATTCCTAGCGCTTGCGCCGCGATGCCGGGACGCGACTTGTCGAGCACCTTCATCGCGATCTTGAAGCCTTCGCCCTCTTCGCCAAGCCGATTCGTCGCCGGCACTTCGCAATCGGAAAAGATAAGCTCGACGGTCGGCGATCCACGAATGCCCATCTTTTTTTCGAGCTTGCCAACGGAGAAGCCCGGCATTCCCTTCTCGAGCACGAAGGCTGAGACACCGCGCGACCCCGCCTCGGGATTGGTAACCGCGAAGACGCAGACGATGTCGGCAACGCTGCCGTTGGTGATCCAAATCTTTTGACCGTCGAGCACGTAGTTATCGCCCCGTCTAACGGCTCGCGTTTTCATCGAGCCCAGCGCGTCCGAGCCGCTGGAGACCTCGGTCAGCGCATACGCCACGATATGTTCGCCCGAAGCGATCTTCGGAAGAAAGCGCCGCTTCTGTTCCTCGTTACCGCCGATCATGATCGGCAGCATGCCCAGCTCTTGTACGGCGACGATGAGCGCGCTCGAGGCGCAGGCCTTTGCGATCTCTTCGACCACCTTTACATACGTCGCAAAGGTGCCTCCGAGGCCGCCATACTCTGACGGAATGGGAATGCCGAGCAGGTCGTTCTGCGCGAAGAGTTCTTTGATGTCCCAGGGGAACTCGCCGGTAGCATCGATCTCGGCGGCGCGCGGAGCGATCTTTTCAGCGACCAGCTCGCGCACCATCTCCAGGATCATCGTCTCTTCGTCGTTGCTTGCAATTTCGGTTGGTGCCGTTGTCATAGTCGTGCTATCTTCCACGAAGGCAGGGCCCGTTCCGTCGGCGCATTAGGCGGCATGGAGAAGGTCTATGCGTCCTGCCCCGAGGCGGTGGCCGACATTCCCAGCGGCAGCTCCATCGCGGTGGGCGGGTTTGGACTCAACGGGATTCCGCACAATCTCATCGAGGCATTGCTCGAACAAGGAGCATCCGGCCTCGTGACCGTCTCGAACAACTGCGGCGTCGACGGCTGGGGACTCGGGGTCCTGCTGGACAACCGCCGGATTGCGCGCACGACGGGATCGTACGTTGGTGAAAATCGCGAGTTCGAACGCCAATACCTCACCGGCGAACTCGAAGTCGAGCTCGTGCCGCAGGGGACCTTGGCCGAGCGGCTGCGTGCGGGCGGCTGCGGCATTCCGGCCTTCTACACGCCCGCTGGGGACGGCACCCTCATTGCCGACGGTGGCTTGCCCTGGCGCTATCGCGCCGACGGCAGCGTAGCGGTCGCTTCGCCAAAGAAAGAGACGCGCGTCTTTAACGGACGCGAGTATGTGATGGAAACCGGAATCGTCTGCGAATACGCACTGGTTCGCGCGTCAATCGGCGATCGTTCGGGTAATCTCGTCTTTCACAAGGCGACGCGTAACTTCAACCCGCTGTGCGCGATGGCGGGGAAGATCACGATCGCTGAAGTCGAGGAGCTCGTCGAGCCGGGGGCGATCGATCCGGAGAACGTGCATCTTCCCGGCGTATTCGTGCAGCGCATCGTCCACGTCGGGCCACAAGGCAAGCGCGTCGAACGCGTCACCACAAGAAAACTCCGGGTGTCATAGTATGGCATTAACGCGAACGCAACTCGCCGCCCGCGTCGCACAGGAGCTGCGCGACGGACAGTACGTCAATCTCGGCATTGGGCTACCGACGCTGGTGCCAAACTACGTGCCGCCGGACGTCACCGTGACGTTGCAGAGCGAGAACGGCATACTGGGAATGGGCCCGTATCCGTTTGAAGGTGAAGAAGACGCCGATTTGATCAACGCCGGCAAAGAGACGGTGACGGTGCTTGCGGGCGCATCGTTCTTCGATTCGGCGCTTTCGTTCGGCATGATTCGAGGGGGACACATCGATCTGGCCGTCCTCGGCGCGATGCAAGTCTCAGAGCGCGGCGATCTGGCGAATTGGATGATTCCCGGCAAGATGGTCAAAGGCATGGGCGGCGCGATGGACCTCGTGCACGGTGCAAAGCGCGTAATCGTGATGATGGAACACGTTGCCAAAGGCAACGTTCACAAGATCGTTCGGACCTGTTCGCTGCCGCTCACCGGCAGGCGTGTCGTGAACCGGATCATTACCGACCTCGGAATGATGGACGTCGGTGCTAACGGCCTGATTCTGCGTGAACTGGCTCCCGGCGTCAGCGTAGACGAGATCCAAGCGGCGACCGAACCGCAGTTGGAAGTTCCGGTCCCGCCGATGATCATGGATATCCCGCCGGTTTAGGAAAAAACTACGCCGATAATCCGGCGAACTGGGTGCGATAGAGTCGAGAATAAAGACCGCCGCGCGCAAGCAATGTTGCGTGCCGGCCGGACTCTACGATTCGGCCACGGTCCACCACGAAGATGACGTCGGCGGTCAAGACCGTGGAAAGCCGATGTGCGATAACGAG
>Ga0265356_1000018_pt1 | contig 26244 bp, 28 predicted proteins | sample NZE4metagenome_FD_189075 | JGI IMG/M metagenome (GOLD analysis project Ga0265356, IMG submission 189075) | Rhizosphere microbial communities from Maridalen valley, Oslo, Norway - NZE4 | ecosystem: Host-associated > Plants > Roots > Rhizosphere > Soil | place: Norway: Oslo | collected 2017-09-15
CGGTGGTCGGGGTGACGGAGTGACCGTGGCTCAGTTTGTGCCCGTTGCTTGACGACAACCCTATGACGTAACCCCTTGAGGAGGCGAACATGAAAACCATCTGCCCCTTTGCCCTGGTCTCTCTCGCACTTGCGTTCGCCCTTGCGACGGCGTGGGCTCGCGCCGATGACAAGCCCACGAGCCTTTCCGAGGCACGCGCTGCGATCGATGCCAATCTGAAGACTCCGGAGGGCAAAGCCTACGACGAGAGCATGGGCAAGGAGTTCATGGAAAAGCATCTGAGTGCCCTGCGGCAGTGCAAACAATCGGCGGGAAACGACCTGGACAGTTTCTGGATTCTGCTTAGGCTCGAGAAGGACGGAAGTGTGCAGGAGGTCTTGCTCTATCCGACGACGCGCCTGGGAACCTGCGCGAGAGACACTCTGCTCCGGGACCGGTTCTTGTCACCGCCGCGGCCCGCCTACTGGGTGGGCGTCTACATGAAGATTTCCCATTAACCCTGCCACCCGAAAAAAGGGTCAAACAATCCAGCCAAGAACTGTGCCGCTTCCAGGTCATGCCCTTGCGGGTGGCTGACGGTCACGTCCCCATTACCTCGGTAATCTGCCAGTACTTACCGATTGGTCTTACCCTTGGTGTGCGCTACTGCGGGTAGAGGAGATTGATATCACCGCCCAGAGCACATCTCAAGAGAACCGGTCCGCTTCGGCGCGCGCGTTTGTTCACAGTCTGAACATTCTGATCAAGTACGCGCGCATGTATGGCTACGAACACAAGCGCACCGAAGCGCAGTTCGAGACCACCTGGAATGAACTGCAGAACGGCCTGCCCACAGCGGGCGACAGCGGCTTTTTGCTGGGCGTGTCGGACAACAAGCTGTTGCTCGACGGAATTCCGCTGGAGACGGGGAACGCGGAGCGCAGCTTTGCGAATCTGTTGAACGCGGCCGGACTGGCCAGCCTGCATTTCTCCAAAGAGGTTACGATCGAAGATTTCACGCGCCTGGTGCGGGCGTTCACCATCGGGGGCTCGAAGGCTCAGGATGTTTCGAAGCAAATCAAAGACGCCCTGGGCATGGGCAACAATAACAGTACGATTCGGATTAACGAGGTCAAGTTTGTCGCGGCCGATCCGCTCACCGGAGACGTGAGCATCGCGGCGCAGATCGCAGCGCAGACTCTGGGTCCCGAGTTCAGGCAATGGCTGAACGATCCGCAGAAGCTGTTGCAGTTGATTGCAGCTGCGGAAGGGGCAAATTCCAAGGGCGAAGGGCCCGTTGGCGGAGCAACCGCACCGTTGGGCAGCGTGCCGAACGTTCCTATCGGTGGCGGTGGGGGTGGCGGAGGTACGGGGACGGGCGTTGCTCCGGCCTGGACCGGCGGCATTGTGCCTTTACAGGAGGCTGAAGTGGTGCAGGCGATTCGCCTGCTCACTCGCTTCGGGCAAGCGCAGAGCGATCCCAGTATTGGAACGGAAGATCTGCAGAAGGACATGGCTGAAGTCGATCCAAATACGCGGCTGAACCTGCAACAACTGCTCGGCAGCCTTTCCGCGAAGGCGGCCACCTCCGAAGAGGAGGATGCGCCGCTGCTGATGAAAGCGGCCGAGCATATGGCGATTCGTTTCGCCCTGGAGCGCTACCAGAAGGGCGAAGTAAAAGTAAATGCCGTGCACCAGATGATGGAGCACATGAGCCGGCAGATGGACTCGCTGCGCAAGATCCTGCGCACGCAAGAAGACAAGATGAGCAAGGCCGGCATCCTGATTGATTCGCATGCCGACATTCTCGACCGCATGTTCTGGGCGGAAGTGCCGGAGTCGGGAAAGAAGAGCGTGCTGCTCTCGCATGAGGCGGCCTGCGTCCCGCCGCGCAACGTGCGCCAGTTTGTGGAAGTGCTGCTGGAGCGGGACGACAAGCAGACTGCGGAAGACATTCTGAAGAACTACTCCAGCTGCATGAACGCGCGAGAAATCGAGCCGCGCCGCAAGATCGCCATCGGGTTGAGCCAGTTAGCCGATCTTTACTCCCGCCTCGGCGGTGAGGCGATGGGCGATGCCATCCACAAATTGAGCGAGCAGCTGATCACGGAAAAAGATCCCGAACTGCAGAGTTTGATCAGCGCGGCCTTCGTGCGGCTGAGCCAGGAAGCCAGTTCCTCGAAGAACTACGCCGCCGTGAATCAGGTTTGCACCAGCATGGAAGCGGTTTTCACCCAGCGTCCGGTGATGGGCAATGACTTGCGGCCGCGAGTGGGCGTGGAAAACCGGCTGCCCGAATTCATCGAGGAAGCCCTGCGCAGCGACCCGGTGCCCAAGGATCTGATTGCCGTTTTGCGGCGGACCGCCAGCTCCGGAGCGGAGCATTTGGCCGACCGCTTCTTCCGTTGCATGCGGCGCGACGAATGCGACCGCATGATCGAACTGATCAAGGAAGTCGGTGCGCCTGTCATGGCCCAGTTGCGCGAGATTCTGCGCACTGGACAATTGCGGCAAGCTTCCGCTGCGGTGGGAATTCTGAGCCGGCTGGACACGGCCACGCTGCTGGAATTGCTGCCCACGCGGTTGCCGGAATGGAATCGCTTTTATCACGACATTACGGTTCGGCAAATCGCGTACGGAGCGGCCGTCGACCGCGGCCGCACACTGCTCGAGCTGGCCGAGATTCTGGACCCGCTGGTGTTGCCGGAGGCGGTGGATGAGATTGGCATGAGCGGCGATATCACCGCCGCCCAGCCGCTGATCGCCATGGCTCGTCCGGGAGAGTCTGCATCGCGTTCGCCCTTCATACAATTGAAGGCGATCGAGTCGCTGGGGAGACTGCGGGATCCTGAAGCGGTGGCGACGCTGCGCGAAATCCTTGAAGCCAAGAAAACTTTTGGCTGGCTTCACCACCGCGAGTTGCGCATTGCGGCGGCTCAGGCCTTGTCCAAGACGGACCCACGCTATGGTCCGCAGGTGCTTGCCGACAGTGGTCTGGAACCGACAGAGTTAGCGATCGCGCCGCTGGATATGGCTCCGGCCTGCCCGTGGGTGCGGCAACGCCGCTACGAACGCATGGTGCTGTCGCGCACGGTGAGCGCGACGATTGGCAGCTCGTGGGGGAAATCGCGGATCATGATCCGCGAGCTCAGCCTGGGCGGCGGCATGGGGACCAAAGAAGACAATCTGCGCATTGGCAGCGAGGCCGACCTGGAAATTTCCGTGGGGATGCGGGCTAAGGTCCGCGCGCACGTGTTGCTGCGCCGCGCGCGCGTCAACGAAGTGGGATTCGAGATTGTGAACACGGACCTCGAAAGCCGCTACCGGCTGCGTCGCGTGCTGGTGGAAGCTATGAACCAGGCTGCACAGGGCAAGGGGCAGGAGTGGAGCGGCGAACGCAAGGGATAGAAGAATCTAGCTTCTAGCTTTTAGCTTTCGGCATTCAAACAAAAAGCCTCAGCCCGGTCCGGGCAGAGGCTTTCGATTTTCCGGAGATTCCTGCTACTTCACTTTCAAGAAGATAATCGCGAGCGTGTACAGCGCGAGCGACTCGATCAGCACCAGTCCCAGCAGCAGGGCGAACTGGATGCCCGGTCGGGCGGCAGGATTGCGGGCCAGGGCTTCGGTGGCGGCTGCGGTGGCCTTGCCTTGGGCCAGGCCGCAAACCGCGGAGGCGATGGCCATCGAGAATCCAGCGGTGATGGCGACCCAACTGGCGTCAGTCATCGTCCCGCCCTGCGCAACTGCAGGCATGGCGAAGCAAAGGCCAGATAGAGTCATGAACAGATAACTTAACTTACGCATTGTTTTTCTCCTCGTATTAAATTTCCGCCAGTGGGTGGTTGACGCCATTCCGTGCAGACGCCCTCACGCTTGCGGACACAGTTCAGTTCTCGGTCCTCAGAAAAAGCCAAACTTGCAACGCGACTGCTAACCCCTCACCCCTGTCAGGTGCTTTTCAGTGCTCTTCGGCGACGGCGCCGGAGACGTAAATGATCGTCAGAAGCGTAAAGACGTAGGCTTGGAGAAACGCCACCCCAATGTGCAGGACCATGAACACGACAGGAAGGCCAATCGGGATCATGGAGAAAAACACGAGGGTGACCAGATCCCCGGCAAAAATGTTCGCCCAAAGACGAACTGTGAGCGACAACAAACGCGCAAAGTGACTGACCAGTTCAATGGGTAACATCAGCGCCGCCAGAAAAATACGCACCACAAAAGGCATGCCCTCCATCGGGGGCCCGAAAAAGTGCTTGAGATAGTTGGCCAGGCCGTGCCGCTTAATGCCCTGCCAGTTGTAATAGCAGAATGCGGAGATAGCGCAGCCCAGAGGAACAACCGGCACACCGGTCGGCGATTCAAATGCAGGAATCACGCCGAGCAGGTTACAGGCGAGAATGAAAAGTCCCAGCGTCATCAGAAAGGCAACGAAGCGCTCGCTACCGTGACCGATGATTTCGTGGGCCTGATTCCCCACGAACCCATGAAGGAACTCAGTGGTGTGCTGTAGTCCGCCAGGATTTTCCACTGACAGCCGGGCACGAACCATCAGGAAAACTGTGACTAGGAACACGAAGACCACAAGCTCCATCGCAAATGAGTTCGAGATGGGAGCCTCGGCGTGCTTGGGCGTAATGTGCAGAACCCCGAGCAGCGCGGTGACCGGGCCGGCCAGAAAGCGATTCAGGATTTCGGTGAACCAGAGTTGTTCGGGCATAAAAAGAAGCGTTTCGCCGTTAGCTTTTGGCTCTTAGCTTTTTACACTTCCACGCGGCTTTGGCAAATCTCGCTAAGACCCACGAAACACAGCTACATACAGCTCATATGCTGCTTCGCAGGCAATTGCCCCCACGGGCAAACACAGACCCGCAAAGAGACCCCTGAGGCTCGCGGGAAAACTGGTTAATATAACATACGCAGCCGCGCCCAGCAAAACATAACGAAGCAGGAAGCGGGCGACGATGCCCGCGCCGGATTGGGATTTACCGGCGTTGGTGACGCGGTCGGCGAGTCCGCTCACGCCGCGCTTCAGCCAATGAAAGTTGAGGTAGGCGATGGCGCAACCTAAGGCGAACCCCAGCGCGGACCAGCGCCCGAACCTCCACCAGGCTGCCGCCGAGAGTACCAGCGCGAGACCGGCCATGAAACTGCGGATGCGCCTAACCGCTCCGGAATAGAAATCGTCTGCAGGTGCGGCTTGCGGGCCCGCATCACGATCCGTCCCGCCATGATTCGTTGTACCGGGATCCGTTGTACAGTGATCCGTTGCCCCACGATTTTTCTCGAGATTGTCCGACGCTGGCACCGCTGAATCCATCTTGTTTAAAACTCCTCAGCGCATGTCGCGGGAGACGGTTCGCAGCAGCTCAATCAAGCCCGCGGCAATTCCGAGCAGCAAGCCGACCACACTGATCCACGAAGTGTGCAGCCAGCGGTCGAGCAGAGAGCCCAGAAACCAGCCTGCGATCGTTGCCGCCGGCAACGCGAAGGCTAACTGGCTGTAACGGCCGAACTGCAGCCAGAAGCTCCGCTTCTGTGCTTCGGGGCTTTCTCGGTCGGGTGGTTTTGGCATAAGTACGATTGGCCTATGGCTCGGCTGGACGATGATGCTCGGTGGCTTCCGCCGAGTCTGAAGTATAGCCCTCTCGCAGTTTTCTGAGGTAGGCACCGCAGGGGCTGAAGCCCTCACCGGGAAAACGGCCTCATCGAGCGCTGGAAGCGCCAAAACCTGCGCCACTCAAAAACTGCGGGAACCCAAAACTGCGGCTATCAAATTCGAGTCTGTAGCGAACGGGCTCTACACCTCTTTGGCCATGCGCACGATCGCCAAGGACTCCCCGTTGGCCAGCGGGACGGCTAGATGTTCCAGCTCGATGTAGCCTTTGACGCGGTAAAAGGGGACGCCGGTCAGGGTTGCGCCCATCTCCAGGCGGGTGAAGCCGGCAGCCTTCGCGGCAGATTCGCAGGCCTCAAGAATCAAGGTGCCAATTCCGCGGCGCGACCATGAGGGATCGACGAAGAAGGCGCGAATTTTTGCGGCATCGCGGTGGGGATCGAGCAGGTCATCTTGACGGCCCGTCCAGCGGTCTCCGCCGTACAGGGTCTTACGCTTACTCCAGCCGCCGCAGCCGACCAGCGTCGCGTCCGACTGCGCGGCATAGTAGGTGCAGTCCGCGATTAGCTGGCTATCCACGCCGTAGACCGTTTCGAGCGCGCTTTCCAGTTGGCTGGGGGTATAGTCCCCGGCTTGAAGCCGGCGGACGGATGCATCGATCAGCACACGCAGGGCTGGGACGTCTGCGGGAACGGCTTGGCGGATGAGAACGGGCACGGGAGTTTCTACACGGTGAGAGTCTATCCTAGGTTAGCAACTGTCAGAACCCGGAGGATTCTCATTAGGTCTTGGGAAAGGGAGGATGGCCGGGGCAAAGCGACGGGAACCCCCTTATGGGCCGCTAGTGGTGCGGAGGCGCAAGGGGTCCTTCGGCTGCGCATGACCGTCCCTTTGGACGATCATGCTTCGCTCACCATGACAAGGCTTAAGAAGTCGCGATGCATGTGCACAATGTTCTCTAGTGGATTACTTTAGTGGATTACTTTGGCGATCGCGGGATTCTGGGCGATGCCTAGTGCCCAGTTCACTACCTGGATGAAGCGGTCGGGGAGGATGCCGATGAACAGCGTGGCGAAGGCCGTCACGGTCAGACCAGCGCGCATCGCAAGGCCGACGGGCAGGTGTCCTTCGCTTGCCTCGGCCTTGCCCATGAAGATGGCGTTGGCCATCCGCAGGTAGTAGTAGAGGCCGAAGACGGAATACAGAACACCTAGCGAGGCCAGAGCGTAATGTCCCGACTCGATCAGGCTGAGGAAGATGAAGTACTTGCCATAGAAACCGGCCAGCGGCGGAATGCCCGCCAGCGACAACAGGAACACGAGCATGAGTACAGCCTCGACCGGAGCGCGCGAGTAGAGGCCGTTGAGATCGTCGAGTTCGTCGCCAATGACGTGGCGGTGGCGCAGTGACGTGATCACGCCGAATGCGCCCAGGTTCATGAAGGTGTAGACCAGGAGGTAAATCAGAATGCCTTTGATTCCGTCGATGCTGGGCTGGGTCGAGGTTCCGGCGATCAGACCCAGCAGCATGTAGCCAACATGCGCGATCGACGAGTAGGCCAGCAGGCGCTTGGTGTTGGTCTGTGTGAGCGCGGCGAAGTTCGCCCCGGTCATGGTCGCGATGGAGACGAAGACCAGAAGCGGGACATAGATTGGACGCATGGCGATCAGCCCGCCGGGAGCGATCGGGCTGCCCATCAGAATGCGGAAGAGCATGGCAAAGCCCGCGGCTTTGACTGCGACGGACATGAATCCCGTGATGCTGGTGGGCGCGCCTTCGTAGGCGTCTGGTGCCCATTGGTGAAATGGTACGGCTGCAATCTTGAACAGTAGCCCCGTCATCGTGGTCAGCAGCGCAACGATGGCGATCGGCTTCTGGTTACCCAGCAGGATCAAGGGCAAGCGCCGGCCAATTTCGTAAAGACTCGTGCTGCCCGTGAGTCCGTAGACCAGAGACAGGCCATACGCAAAAATGCCCGAGGAGAACGCGCCCAGCAGCAAATATTTCAATGCAGCTTCATTGGAGCGACGGTCGCGGCGCAGGAAGCCGACCAGTACATACGTAGAAATCGCCATCAGTTCCAGGCCGATGAAGATGAGGACGATGTCGAAACCGGCGGCCATGCACATCATGCCAGCGACCGAGAGCAGCATCAGGGCGTAATATTCGCCGTGATTTTCGTGCTCAATTTCCATGTAGCGGCTGGACATTAAAATTGCAACGGCGGTGGCTGCGAGAAATAAATAGAAAAAATAAATCGCGAAGCGGTCGACCAGCATGCTGCCCGAGAAACCGACGACAGCGGGAATTCCGTTTTTGTGCATCCACGACTGGACGTTGTACACCGATGCGGTGGCGAAGAGCACCCCGATCATGGCGACGACCGGGTTCATCCACTTCTCCTGTGCCGAGAGCCAAAGATCGAACAGCAGGATTGCGAGCGCAAACAACGCCAGCATGACCACCGGCAGGGCGGCTAGATGGTCGTTCAGCGTGAATGAGAACGCGCCCACTAGTTCTTCCCCTGGGATGGCACCTTCACGGGTTTTGCACCGTGAGAGGGATGAGCTCGGTCATCAATAATCACCGGAATTCTTTTTGGAAGGGGTGTGCTTTCCTCTCCCGGTTTCAACGAGGCATTCACGATGCCCTGCGGTTGCGTGTCGTTCTGGTGCACGGTCGCGACGAGGTGATTGACGGGCTGCTCCAGAATCTGGAAAAACGGTTTGGGATACAGACCGATCCAGAATGCGGCGATGATGAGCGGAACGAAGGTGAGAACCTCGCGCGGCGTCAGGTCGTGCAGCTTCTCGTTTTTCGGATTCGTAACCGTGCCGAAGAACACCCGCTGGTAGAGCCACAGCAGATACGCCGCGGCCAGCACCACTCCCGGGACGGCCCACGCGCCCCACTTCCAGTTTTCCATGAACGTTCCCTGCAGAATGGTGAACTCGCCGACGAAACCGTTGAGCAGCGGCAGTCCCATAGAAGACAGGAACATGATCATGGTGATGGTGGCGTAAACCGGCATTACGTTCGAGATGCCGCCGTATTCGGAAATCTCGCGGGTGTGGCGGCGCTCGTAGAGAATGCCGACGATCAGGAACAGCGCTCCGGTGGAGATGCCGTGGTTGATCTGCTGCAAGACAGATCCGCTCAAGCCTGCGGAGTTCAGCGCGAAAATTCCCAGCGTGCAGAAGCCGAGATGGCTCACTGAGGAGTAGGCCACCAGCTTCTTCATGTCTTTCTGCATGAGCGAAACCAGCGCGCCGTAGATGATGGCAATGATGGAAAGGCCAATCATCCAGCCGCGGACCGTCACGTTGAGGAAGGTTGCGGGATTCGACAGCACCTGCGGAAAGAATGGCAGCGAAAAGCGTACGAAGCCGTAGGTCCCCATCTTCAGCAGAACCCCGGCCAGGATGACCGAGCCCGCGGTGGGCGCTTCCACGTGGGCGTCGGGGAGCCACGTGTGAAACGGGAACATTGGGACCTTAATCGCGAATGCCACGAAAAAGGCAAAGAAGAGCCACACGGCGTAGTGGAATGGAATCTGGGGCGCGGTGGTGTACAGCTGCTCGATGCTGAAGGTGTAAACGCCCTTGAGATTGTGGTGATTGAAGTACAGGTATAGAACACCGAGCAACATCAGCACCGAGCCTGCCAGCGTGTAGAGAAAGAACTTGATGGCGGCGTACAGTTTGCGCGGGCCGCCCCAGATGCCGATCAGCAGGTACATGGGAACCAGCATGGCTTCCCAGAAAACGAAGAACAGGAAAAAGTCGAGCGACATGAAGACGCCGAGCATGCCGGTCTGCAGCACTAGAAACCAGATGTAATATTCCTTCACCCGGCTCTCGATCGCGGTCCAGGAAGATAGAATCGAGATCCAGCCCAGCAACGTGGTGAGCATGATGAGCAGAAAAGAAATGCCGTCGATGCCCAGCATGTAGCTCGCGCCGATCGAGGGAATCCAGTTGTTGAGAGCGCCCTCGGTGAACTTGAATCCGGGCTCGAAGCGCAGCGCCCAGAACCAGGGCACAAGCGGAATCGAGACCAGGAGGCCGGCGAGCGAGAATAAATTCGCGATCCAGCGGATGGCGTCCTTGTTCTCCTTGGGAACGAACAGGAGAACCAGCGCGCCAACGAGCGGCGTGAAGAGGATGATCGAGAGTATGTGGTTATACATGAAGTCCAGCTTCTAGCTGCTAGCTCGGCCACCTAGCTACGTTTTGCTACAAGCTAGGAGCTGGAAGCTAGAAGCTGCGTTTCAGTGATACACGTAATAAAATACAAACCCTACCAGGCCCGCGGTCATGACCAGCGCATACCATTGCACCAGGCCCCATTCAAACAAGCGCGCGGGATAACTCAACATGCGCGCTAGAATCGCGGGACCGTTGACGCCAACGCCGTCGATGATCCATTTGTCCCACCAACTTGAAACGGTTGCGAGAACGCGTGTCGTCCATCCGGCGCCATTGACCGCACCGTCGATCACATTCGCGTCAAACCATGAACTGGCCTCGCCGAGTCCCATCACGCCCAGGCGCACATCTCCGACCTTGCGGCGTCCGGTGAAGACGTAATCGTAGCCCTGATCGACGTAATACTTGTTGAGCAGCACGTTGTAGACGGGCGGCGCGGCGGCGGCGATGGGCTCGGTGTAACCCTTGTCGGCGTGGCGATAGATTTTCCAGGCCACGCCCCATCCGAGGGCTGCAGCCCCCACGGACAATCCCATGAGCAGCCATTCCGTGCCGGTATTGTGTCCTTCCTCTTTCGCGCCGGCGTAAAGCTGGCCTGTTTGCCCTTCTAGCTGAAGCACGCGAGCTTCGGGCGCGAATACCGGCTCCAGGAATTTTGTGAAGCGGTCGGAGCCTCCAAGGCTTTGCGGCCAGCCCAGCCATCCCGCGCCGATGGCGCAGAGCGCAAGTATCACCAGCGGAGCCGTCATCGACTTGGGCGATTCGTGGATATGGTGCTCCACGTCATGGCTCATGCGCGGGCGACTGTAGAACGTCAGGTACATCAGACGGAACATGTAAAAAGCGGTCATCAGCGCGGTGATGTAGCCGATGCCCCAGAGGATGCGGTACGCGCCACCTTCGCGCGACCAGGTTTCCCAGAGGATCGCGTCCTTTGAGACAAACCCGGCCAAAGGGGGAAAGCCGGCAATTGCCAAGGTCGCGATGAGCATGGTCCAGTGCGTGAATGGGATGCGGCGACGCAGGTCGCCCATGTTGCGCATGTCCTGCTCGCCGCTCATGGCGTGAATCACCGAACCGGAGCCGAGGAACAGCAGAGCTTTGAAGAAGGCGTGGGTGAAAACGTGGAATACGCCTGCGGCAAAGGCTCCGACGCCGAGAGCGAGGAACATGTAACCGAGCTGCGAGACCGTGGAGTAGGCCAGCACACGCTTGATGTCGTTCTGCACCAGGCCGATCGACGCGGCAAAGATGGCCGTCAGCGCGCCGACGATGGCAACGGTCTTCATTGAAGTGGGCGCCAGCACAAACAGCGCATTCGAACGCGCCACCATGTAGACGCCCGCCGTGACCATGGTCGCGGCATGGATGAGCGCGGAAACCGGCGTGGGGCCTTCCATGGCGTCAGGCAGCCAGATGTAAAGCGGTAGTTGCGCCGACTTGCCGCAGGCTCCGACGAAAAGGAGAAGCGTGGCGGCGGTGATGTAGGTTAGTGTTTCAGGCGAGAGATTTCCAGCTCGGGCCAGAGTTGTGACTTTGGTGAACTGAAGCGATCCGAAAATCCAGGCGATGAAGAACATTCCCAGCAGGAATCCGGCGTCGCCGATGCGGTTGACGATGAATGCCTTGTTCGCTGCGTCGCTGGCCGACTTGCGGTGGAAATAAAAACCGATCAGCAGGTACGAACACAATCCCACGCCTTCCCAGCCAACAAATAGCAGCACATAGTTGTTGGCCAAGATCAGGGTCAGCATGGAGAACATGAAGAGGTTGAGGTAGCCGAAGAAGCGGTAATAGCCGCCTTCATGCGCCATGTAGCCAGTGGAATAAATGTGAATCAGCATGCCGACGCCGGTGACGAACAGCAGCCAGATGCTGGAGAGCGGATCGAGCAGAAACCCGGCATCCGCGCGGAACTCCACGGGTGTGCCGGATTGTGTTTTGTAGGTAAGATGGCCGGTGTCGCTGCCGAGCCAGGTGTAGAGCGTCTTCTCGTAAGGCTGATGAAAATGTTCCGGCGAGGACGACCACACAGAGTATTGCCACACCGCACCGCAAACCATGAGGAACGCCAACACGATCGTTCCCACACAGACCGCGCTTACCGTAGCCTTCTGCAGCTTGCGTCCGAAAAAAAACATGACGGTCGCGCCGAAGGCCGGCAGCAGCGGGATGAGCCAGATGTGGGATAAGAACATTTTCGCTCTTGGCTCTTGGCTCTTGGCGCCCTTAGCTAAAAGCCAAGAGCGAAAGGCCAACAGCGGTCTTCTACCACTTCAGCAAATTCACTTCGTCCACGTTGATCGTCTCTTTATTACGAAAGAAGGCGATCAGGATTCCCAAGCCGACCGCGGCTTCCGCGGCGGCGTCGGTGATTACAAAAATCGCGAACACCTGACCGTGCAGCGCATTTGGTCCCTGAATGCTCTGCCAATAATGCGAGAAGGCGACCAGGTTCAAGTTCACCGCATTCAGGATCAGTTCGATCGACATCAGCACGATCACCACATTGCGGCGAGTGAGCACACCGATTACGCCCAAAAGAAACAGGGCGGCGCTCAGGACCATGTAGTGCAACGTCGAAATGTTGAGAAGAGTTTCCATCTTGCTGCCAGCAGGAGACGTAGCAAGCTACGTCTCTGCGAATCAAATCCTCTTCTTTGCCATCACCACCGCTCCGATGATCGCCACCAGCAACAGCAGTGATGCGATCTCGAAGGCGAACATGTACTGACCATATAAAAGCACGCTGATTTTTTGAGTGTTCTCCGCTTCCAGGCCCGATGGCATCGCGCGGTCGAGGAAAATCCCCTTCCCTTTGGTGTAGATCGTGATGAACAAACCGCCGAGCGCGCCGGCGGCTGCGATCCCTACCAGCCATTGTTTGTTGAACTGGCGCTCTTTCTGTACGCGCTCCAGGTTCACCAGCATGATCACGAACAGGAACAGGACCATGATGCCGCCGGCATAAAGAATAATCTGCACGCCAGCGACGAACGGCGCATAGAGCATCAGGTAAAGTCCGGCCTGCGCCAGCAGCGCCGCGATCAGAGCGAGGGCCGAGTGCACCGCGTTCCGCCGGGTGATCACCAGGATGCCGCCAATCAGCATGGTCCCGGCGAGCAGGTAAAAGAAAAACGGTGTTGCGACCGGAGGATTCATAGAATGCTTGCCACCCAATGCTGCAGTTCCGAACGCATCCCCATGACCGCGGTCAGGATCAACAATCCCAGTCCCATCGGCAGCAGGATTTTCCATCCCACTTTCATCAGCTGATCAAAACGGTAACGCGGGAACGTGCCACGATACCAGATATAGAGGTACATGAACGCGGCAACTTTGATCGCGAACCAGTAAATATCCTGAACGCGTACGAAAACCGCGGGAACAAACAGAACAAGGCCGATCAAAGCAAGCAGCGCGCCGAATCCGGCAAGACCCATGGTCTGAATTTTAAAATATGGATGCTTCGGCATGCGCGCGGTGCTGTAGAAGCAGATCGCCGCCAAAAACAGAAATGTGATTCCGGGGAACAGATTGAAGACCAAATCCCAGGTCGAGCCGTGCAGGAGGTTCGGGAACGGACGCAGCCAGCCCCCGAGCCACAACGTAACCGCGATGGACGAAACCGCGATCATTGCGGAATATTCGGCAAGGAAAAACAGCGACCAGCGGAAGCCGCTGTATTCCGTGTGGAAACCGGCAGTCAATTCCGACTCGGCTTCGGGCAGATCGAACGGGGCGCGATTAGTTTCCGCAACCATGGCGATGGCAAAGATGAAGAATGCGATCAGACCCAGCGGAAAGAATTTGAAGACGAACCAGACGTGCTGCTCTTGTTGCGCGGCCACGATGCCAATCATGCTGAGCGTGCCGGTGTCACCTGTGCCGGCGCTGCCGGCGCCGTAAAGTCCCAGACCGTGCAGGCTTGTCATCAGGATGGCCGAGACTACGGCGAGCCCCATGGCCACCTCGTAGGACACCATCTGCGCGCTGGAACGCAGCGCCCCGATCAGCGGATAGTGCGAGTTCGAAGCCCAGCCCGCCATGACAATGCCGAGCACGCTCAACGACGACACGCCCAGCATGAAGAGGATTCCGATATTCATGTCGGTGATGGCATGCGTCGGACCAAACGGAACCACTACGAAGACCGTGAATGCCGCCAGCACCACAATGAACGGGGCGATCCAGAACACGAAGCCGTCGGCTTCGGCGGGCATGATGTCCTCCTTCAGCAGCAGCTTGATGGCGTCGGCGATGGGCTGCAGCAATCCGTGCGGGCCCACCCGCATGGGACCGAGGCGCACCTGCATGTGAGCGAGAATCTTGCGCTCGAGCCAGTTCATCGCAATCACTGCGACGGAGAGGCCGAGGAAAACAAGCAGAATGTACACGAAGGCCCAAAAGAAATTCCCCGCTGCGCCGGGCGTCTGGGTGCTGTTCAGGTAAGAGGTTATGTAGTCGATGATGGGCTGCATCAGCGGTCCACCTCGCCGAGAACGATGTCGAGGGTGCCGATCACGGCGATCACATCGGCCACCATGGCGCCGCGGCACATCACGTCGAGCGCTTGCAGGTTTACCAAAGACGGCGGGCGCACGCGCACACGATACGGCTGCGTGGAGCCGTCGCTCACAATGAAATAGCCCAGCTCGCCTTTCGGCGCTTCGATCGAGTGATACACCTCGCCCACCGGAGGCTTCATCACCTTCGGAACTTTCGCCATGACCGGGCCCTCGGGGAGTCCGTCGACCGCCTGCTGAATGATGCGCAGCGATTGGCGGAACTCCGCCATGCGCACGAGATACCGGTCATAGGTATCGCCATTCTGTCCGGTGGGAATTTCGAAATCGAAATTCTTGTAGTTGGCGTAAGGCTGAGCCTTGCGCAAGTCCCACTTCACGCCGCTGGCCCGCAGTACCGGTCCGGTTACGCCCAGCGCGATGGCGTCTTTAGCGGAGATGACGCCGACGCCCTTGGTACGCTCCACCCAGATGCGATTCGTGGTCAGCAGCTCTTCGTATTCGTCAATCTTCGGCGCGACGAACGCAACGAAGTTCTTCACATCCTTCTCGAAGCCGTCGTAAGCCTCGTACTGCAAGCCGCCGATGCGAAACGCGTGCGTAGTGAGGCGCGCACCACAATATTTTTCGAAGATCTTGAGAATCTCTTCGCGGTCGCGGAAGGTGTAGAACAGCGGCGTGATGGCGCCGATATCGAGCGCATGCGTCCCCAGCCAAAGCTGGTGGCTCGCCATGCGGTTCAATTCGGCGAGAATGACGCGAATATATTGCGCGCGCGGCGGAGCTTCCACGCCCAGCAGCTTCTCCACCGTTTCGCAGTATCCCAGGCCATTCGAGACCGCGGCCACGTAATCCATGCGGTCGACGTAGGGATTGAACATCGTGTACGTGCGGTTCTCGGCAATTTTCTCGACGCCGCGATGCAGGTAGCCGATCACGCACTCCAGTCCCATCACCTTCTCGCCATCCAACCGGAGAATTACGCGCAGGACACCGTGGGTCGCGGGATGTTGCGGGCCCATATTGATGACAAGCTCGTTCGCGTCGAGAAACGTCTTGTCGGGCGTTGCCAGATCGAGGGGCGAGAGTGAGTGCGGTTCGGTCATTGATTCCGTAATTCTAATTCCGTGATTCTGCAGCTCTGCGTTTATTGCCCGCTTTCGATACCCAGGTTGATCTGCACCCACTCGTTGTCCTGCTGCAGAATGCCGTAATCTTTGCGCAGGGGATGGCCCTTCCAGCCGTCGGGCAGCAAGATGCGCTTCATGTCGGGATGTCCGTCAAACTTGATGCCGAACATGTCGAACACTTCGCGCTCCAGCCAGTTGGTCGTCGCCCAGATGGGGACGGAACTCGGCAGAGTCTCGCCATCGGCAATGCGCGTGGTTACACGGATGCGCTCGTTGCGCGGAAATGAATAAAGCACCCAGACCACATCGAACTGCTTTTCGCGCTGGGGATAATGCACCGCGGTAAGATCCACGCAGTAATCGAACTGCTCTTCGTTGTGCAGGATCTGCAAGATTTCGGGGATGAGCGAACGGTCCACCACCACGTAGTTCTGTCCGAGGTGGGTCAGCGGTTCGACGCCCGAACCGTATTGTCGTTTGAACTTTGCCACCATAGGCGAGTCCCAGGGCATAGGCACGGGCGCGGCCGGCTTCGCCGGAGCGGCAGGAGCAGCTGGTTTCGCGGCAGCGGAAGCCGCAGGCGCGGCAACAGCCGGTTTCGCAGGGGTTGGGGGCGCGGAGGCCTGATCCGCCAACGGCTTCGGCGGGCCGTCCGGCGGTGTTGGAGCGGGCGGTTTGGTTTCGTCCGGCATACCTGGCGAACGCGCAGACCTCGGCGCAGTCTGCGTTACAAAAGAACGTTAACTTTTATCAGCTTGGAGAAACGGTGTCAACGAGATCACCAGGCAAGAGTTTGTAAAATCTTACGCGCGTCGCGAAGCGAACTCCCGCTAGGTGCGCGATTGCCCCTGATACGCCTCAATCAGCGCGCGGATGCGTTGCGCATCCGCTTTGCGGTGCCCGTGGCTGGTGATGGGATCAGTGCCGCCGGTCGATTCGATACGAATCTCCGACCAGAACACTCCGGTGGAAATATGCACCGACGCCACCTTTGACATGGCAATGCTCTCTTCGTTGCTGCCGAAGAAACGCGACTTCACCCGGCTCACGCGTTGCGGACTGACCACAAGACGCGTAGGAAACAGAAAGTTGCCATGCGTCCAGCGACTGGCGCTGAACGTGTCCGTGGGCCCGGTGCCTGCGGGGATAGCCGGCGTTACACCCATTCCAGCGCGCCTTTTTTCCACACCCAGATGTAGCCCACGATCAGGATGGCCAGGAAGATCAGCATCTCGATCAAGCCAAATAAACCAAAGGCTTTGAACTTCACGGCCCAAGGAAACAGAAAGATGGTTTCCACATCGAAGACCACGAAGAGAATCGCGATGATGTAGTACCGAACCGTATAGCGGCCGCGAGCGCTGTCGATGGGGTCAATGCCGCATTCGTAGGGCATAAGCTTCGTCTTGCTGGGATTATCCGGACGCACCAGCTTCGCGGCCAGCAACGTGACCGGAAGCATGACGCCAACCAATGCAATGAAGATAAAAATGGGGACGTAGTTTTGCGGCATAAAATGTCTCGCGTCCGTGGCAGGCCATACTACCGCCGATGCGGCTCCACTTCAAGGGAAAGCTCGGTGTCATGATGAGTCGTCCTCGCGCACCGTCGGCACGGAAGTTCAGCCGCATTTGTCAGGAAAGACGAACACCGTCCGAGCGAGATCGGATTTGAGCGTGCCCTCGTGGTAATAGCGGTTGAGGATGCCGCCTTCCCAGATCAGCAGGTCCGGATTCCGCCGGGAAAACTCTTCCCAGTCAGCACCCGCGCAGCGAGCCATCCGTTCGCGAATCAGGAAAAAATATGCGCAGGTGATGGTTTCGTTATAGAGCTGCGATTTACCACGAGCTTCGGCGAAGCGCTTCAAAGCCGCGGCGAATCTCTCCAGCGCCAGCAGGACCGGATACTCGCGCAGATAAGCAAACGCGAGCCGGACGTGGTCGGCATGGTGAAAAGAATTGTCAGGGGTGAGGGTGCGCTCGAATCGATCGATAAGTTCGTTGGACATGCTTCAGCCTTCTTGCCTGTGGCTTTCCTGGCGGAGCAAATTCGCTGCTGACCCGCTTTCGACATCTTCTTCTATCCAGAACCGATATGCTTCATCCGCAATCTCGTCGACGGTCCCATCCTCTTGCGTGAGCAGCTTCGGCATCGCGGAATGCGAGAACAAACCAGCAAGCATTTCCTGTTCGCCGACGAAATACCGGTGAATCTCCTCCTCGGTCCGGCCGAATTTTTTCGCATACTCCTTCATGAACTGCTCGTTTCTTCGGGGAACGATTCCTCGCTCCAGGATCGTGGCGGGGGACGCGCGCACAAAAAGCAGCTTGCATCCGACGAGCGCAAGCCGCCGATCGAACGGCTCAACATCGCTCCATTTCACAACGCCTGGGCGAAGGCAGTGCGTCAAGTGCAACGTGTCGATCAGCACGAAGCACCACGGACGGGCGTGCTCCTGCACGCTGGCATGCAGCCATTCGAGCGTCCCCACGATGCGCTCCAGATGCCGCAGATTGGCCTCTACCGTGAGCGTGCCGAGGTTTTCCGGCACCGCCAGCGGACCGTAGGTGTGCGACTGTGCGAGATGAACCAGCGTCCGGATCTTCCGCGGCTTCGACGCTCCGACATGACGGCGCATCAGGGCGTCGATCAGTGTCGACTTCCCAACGCCCGACGTGCCTTCGACCAGCAACGCCTTGAACGGGACCATACCGGCTAGCCAAACCTCTGCGGCGCAGCCTTGCCGACCGCAACGGCCCACGCCGCCGCCGCATAGATCGCCAAATTACCTACGTTGTAGGTGCCATGCAGCAGGTGAATCACGATCCCGAACCCGAAGACCGCCACTAGCACCCAACCGCCGCGGATGGCAGTACGCGGAATCAAGAGCAGGACGGATCCGAGGATTTCGCCGCAGCCCAGAACCAGCCGCACAGAATTCGGCATGTGACTTCGCGCGAAGTCGTGGCCGGCGCTTGGCAGGAGAAACAAAACGGATTCGATCAGAATTACGACCCCCAGGGTCCACTGCAAACCGGTGAGGGCAATCTTGCTGCGTTGGTCGGCCATGTTCGCTCGCTCCCTTATTTTTCCGCAGCTCGCTTGCGCGCTGCTCTGCCCTTGATCTCTTTGAGCCGATGGCTGGCGCTCGAGTCGAGATCCAGTTCGTAGAATTTCTTCAACGCCTGGATGCGCTCCAGGGATGCCGGACTGAACGGCGTCTTGCCGTCGAAAGCATGGAGCACGATTCCCTCCAGCACATCGCCCAGCGTCATGTCGTGGTATTCGGCAAAGGCCTTCAGGACTTTCAGAATTCGTTTCTCGATGCGGACCCCGGTCTGCACCCGTTCCACCACCAGCTTCTGATCGTCCACCATGTGTACCAATGTACCGGAGTACCTAGGTAGGCGCAAGGAAAATTCTTTCGCGAGGAGCGGCCGAACGCGACGACCCCGGCCGCGCACTTTCCCGCCTCCGGGTTGTTTATAATCTGGTTTCACTGTTTTCGTTGATCTCTTAGTGATCGCCTTAATGCATCAGTATGCGCCGCAGTTACAGCGCAATTCCCTGCTCAAAGGACACTCTTGGCACTCGACGACGAAATCTACAAACTGCGGCGCGAGAAACTGAAACGGATTGAGGCCCTGGGCCAGCCCACTTACCGTAGCCAATACCAGTTCACGCACACCCTCCCGCAGATTCTGGCCGACTATTTGCCGAAGACCGCGGAACAGCTTGAAGACCCGCGCGTGAACGTGCGCGTCGCCGGACGCATCATGGCCATTCGCCTAATGGGCAAGGCCGGGTTTGCTCATCTGCAGCAGGGCGGGCAGAAGCTGCAGATTTACGCGAAGAAAGATGCGGTCGGGGAGAAAGGTTTTGAACTCTACAAACTGCTCGACCTCGGCGATCACGTCGGCGTGAGCGGATACTTGTTTCGCACACGCACCGGCGAACTCACGGTGCATGTCGAGGAGATCGCATTCCTCAGCAAGGATTTGCTGCCCCTGCCTGTGGGCAAGGCCATCGAAGGCGATTCCGCTAGCGCTGGCCCCGCCGAGAGGTGGCATGGGTTCGCCGACGTCGAACTGCGCTACCGGCAACGCTACGTCGACCTCGTCGTCAATCCCGAAGTGCGCGAGGTTTTCCTGAAGCGCAGCAAGCTGGTGCAGTCGATGCGGCGCACCCTCGACTCACATGGATTCATCGAAGTTGAAACGCCGATGATGCAGCCCATCGCCGGAGGCGCCGTGGCGCGGCCTTTCGTCACCCACCACAACACGCTCGACATGGACCTCTACCTACGCATCGCTCCCGAACTTTATCTGAAGCGCCTGGTCGTGGGCGGATTCGATCGCGTGTACGAAATCAACCGCAACTTCCGCAACGAAGGCCTGGGCTGGCGCTGGAATCCCGAGTTCACCATGCTCGAGTTCTACCAGGCTTATACCGACTATCAGGGCGTGATGGACCTGACGCAGGAAATCATCACGCAGGCCGCGAAGGACGTGAACGGTACCACAAAAGCGAAATGGGGGGATCAGGAAATCGACTGGGCCAACTGGCAGCGCATGACCATGCGCGAGGCGATCAGGAATTTCTGGCCTGCTTTCGCGGGCTCCCGACCCGAGGCGCTCGATTTCTCGAATGGAGAGATCTTCACCTCGCGGTTGGAAACGGCCAAGATAGCGATCACCGAATCGCTTGAGAGGAATAGGGTTGAGAATCCGTTATTGGAGGCCCGCGAGGAAAACAAACCGCTGATACGTCTCAAAGGGACCATCAATGAAATTCTCGTCGAGCTCAACAAAGGTGGCAGCTTAGGAAAAGCGATTGCTCACCTCTTCGAAGCGGTTGCCGAAGAGCACCTCACGCAGCCTACGATCATCTACGAGTTCCCTACCGCGGTCTCGCCGCTTTCCAAGCAGAAGCCCGACGAGCCCGAGTGGACGGAACGCTGGGAAATCTATGCCGGGCAAATGGAAATTTCGAACGGGTTCAGCGAACTGAACGACCCCGAGGATCAGCGCCGCCGCTTTGAGGCGCAATTGCAGGAACGTGAGCGCGGCGACGACGAGGCCCACCAGATGGATGAAGACTACATTCGCGCGCTCTCCTACGGGATGCCGCCGGCCGGAGGCGTGGGCGTTGGTGTGGACCGCCTGTGCATGCTACTGACCGACTCGCACTCCATCCGCGACGTAATTCTGTTTCCGCTGCTGAGGCCGGAGAAAGGCTCAACCACAGAGGACACTGGGGGAACACAGGAAAAGCCTTAGCTGCCTGGGGATTAAGATTGCGTGTATTAAGCCTTCGGGTATTAACCTGCCAGTACCCTACTGTGCACTAGGATTGGTGCAGTTGCGTTTCTATACTTCTTCCGTCAGCTTGGGTTCATCTTCGTCAAGGGCAGCGCTGCCGTAGCGTCCGTGAAACCTCTGGACACTGGGTCGGTGGCGCTTTGCTTTTTATAATTCTAGTTCGCGGGTTTAGCAGCGCTCTTTTCCGACGTGTTTCTGTCAGCGGCAGTCCGGGGCGCTTCATAAGCGGGCTGATCTGGGCCGAAGTTCGTACTCAAATAATCGATCAGCGCATCGTGATCGTTGGCATCGACTACCGCGCCCCACTTCACCATCTTGTCCACTTCCTTGGTCCAGGCAGCTTTGCTCAGCCTTTGCTGCAGGATGATGCGCGCCTCGTGACATTCCAGACACGCGGTGGTGGCTTTTGCCTGCATCGCCCCGGCCGGCAGATCCTCTGTTACCTTCGCCGGTGAGGGCCTATCGGATAACGCCCAGAAAGGTATTACGGCGGCCAGAATCGCCATAGCCACCGCCGCGCAGAACACCGCCGGGAATAACCCCCGCCGGCCTCGCGGAGAATTAACAAACACCCTGTTACGAAACATGGACTTTCACCTGATCCACCGCGTTGTATAGATAGCCGCTGGGATTCCAAGCCGGGACGGCCGGTTGAGTGCGCCCCTGTGAATCGGTAGCACGCGACAAAATCGCGTAGTTGCCGCCCTGGGCCTTCCACTCATAGCTCCACAAACGCCACGCGTAGCGAGCGCGCTCGTGGCTAAGGTTTGCGGCAGTCCATGTCGAGCCGCCATCGGTAGAGACTTCCACCTTCACAACATCGGCCTCGCCCGCCCACGCGGCCCCGTGCACGTTTACGTTTCCGGCCTTGACACTCGCGCCATCGGCTGGGCCCGATATCACCGACTTCACGTTCAGCGCAGTCAAGGGGTGCGTATCTTCCGGCTTCACTGCGTCTCCCGGTTTGACGGGTTGGTTGGGAAAACGGTAGGCCGGACTCATGAAGTTGCCGACGAATTCGTTTTCCAACACTTTAATCTCGGTGAGCCACTTGCAGGAGGCCGCGCCAATCCAGCCCGGAACCAAGGCGCGTGCGGGAAAGCCGTGATGCTGGGTGAGGGCTGCACCGTTCATGTGGGTTGCAAGCAGCGTGTCAGAATCCAGCGCCTTTTCGATCGGGATGCTGCGAATAAACGGTGGAACTTTTCCCGGAACTTCATCGAGTCCCCGGAACATCACATGCTTGCCGCTGGACTTCACTGCCGCGCGCTGCAACACATCGCGCAGTCGAGGACCAGAAAACCGCGCCGTGCTCACCGCGCCTTTGCCCCACTGAATGCCGGGAACCTGTGGCCGCTGCAGGCTTCGTCCGTTGCCCGCGCATTCCAGCGTATTGACCACGGCATGCGTTTCGAGCTTAGAAAGTTCGGCTAACTTCAGCGTGACTGGGTTTTCGACCTCGCCACCAATCGTGAGTCTCCAGTCGTCCGCGTTGAGCTCGCTCGGTTCGTGCATGTGATTGCGCACGAAAAAGTGAGGAACCGGCGTGAGCCAACTGTTGAAATACTCGACCGGCGTTTCCAGGTCCACGAACCGGAACGACCGCAGGATCATCCCGTCTTCGCCAGGAACCTCAACGCTTTGCCGCTGGGGCAACGGGAGCGCCCACGTCAGGATCGCAGGCGCGGCCGCTGCCGCCAGCGCAGCACCCGACAACTGCTTCAGAAATTTGCGTCTCGAACTCATGAGGTAATCAACCACGTCTCAAAACGAATCCTCAATCGCCCTTACCGCCTCCAACCACCATGGGCAGAACGCCGCCCGCTTCCCTCTTTTGCGTACGCTGCCGCTTGGAGCCTTTGCCCGAGCGCGGACCGGGATCCACAATCAAATCTGCCAGGCTCGTGTGTTCCAGAATCTTCGCCGCGGCGTCACGAACGTCCAGGAAAACCTGGTACAGCGCCCGGTGTGGCAGGTCGCGATCAATCAGCACGCGCAGTTGCTCGGCATCGCCAAAGGGCGCCAGTGGTCCGTCAATCAGTCGAATGATCTCACTCAACCGGATCTCGGCGGGCTCGCGCCGCAGCTGGTAGCCGCCCTTGGCCCCGCGCACACTCTCCACCATCCGCGCGTTCTTCAACTCCAGCAGAATCAGTTCCAGAAACTTCTCTGGCAGATCCTCTTCGTAGGCGATGTCCCGGATCTTGATGGCGCCCTGGTGGTGATGGCGGGCCAGCATCATCATGGCCTGCAGCGCGTAGAGTCCTTTTTGCGAGATTTTCATAAGGCTCCCGATTTTGCCATAAATACGACTAACTTGCTAGACTTTATCGACCTGCAAGACGATGCACGCCGGCGACCCGTCTCCGGACTGGGGAATTCCAGAATCCACTTTAAATTGAATCACTTGCCAGCCGCCGGAGGTGGGGCCAACCTCGCTGCTGTGAACCAGTTTGCAGTTTTTGGGAGGACCGAGCGGCGCCGAGAGTTCTTCCCAAACAGGATTTTGGCGTCAGTCCGTCTCGGCTCCCACGCGGATCACTTGCACCGTAATGTTGTCGGGACCGCCTCGTTCCAGCGCCTTGCTCACGAGAGCCCGGCAGCACTGTTCCGGATCGAATTCGTTCACCGCGGTTACGATCTCCCGCTCGCTCACCACACTCCAAAGACCGTCGGTGCAAAGCACCAGAGAATCGCCTTCCTGCAGCGGAACGGCGTGCTGCGAGACGTCGGCCGCCACTTCATTTCCCGATCCCAGAGCGGCCGTCAGGATGTGCCGTTGCGGGTGCGATTCCGCATCTTCGGCGCGCACAATGCCGTTCTCCACCAACCGCGCCACATACGAGTGGTCGCGCGTCAGGCGGGAAAGCACGAAGCCGCGGATCAAATAAATCCGGCTGTCGCCAACATGCGCAAAAAACAGTTCATGCCCCCGAATCACCAGAGCCGTGCACGTGGTTCCCATGCCTCGGAGCTCAGGATGCGTCTCCGCATAATTCTGAATTCGTTCGTGCGCCGCGGCAAACGCCTTGACCAGCGCGGATTGCGGATCCTTTTCGAACCCCTCGTCGTAGACCTCCCGGACGGTTTCCACTGCCAATCGACTGGCTTCCTGCCCGCCTTCGTAACCGCCCATGCCGTCGGCAATCACCGCGAGCCGGCCTTTGCGAAGAAAGTCGGCTTTGTCTTGTGGCTCCCAATAGAGACAGGAATCCTCGTTATTTTCCCGTTGGCGGCCGACGTCGGTTAGGCACGCCACTTCCATCCCCGGTTTTACGTCCATGCAGTGAATCACCATCGGACCACGAAGGCAGCAACTCGGAATCCTGGCGCACCGAATTTAAGCTTCGGTCCGGGCAAGACGTGGTCATTATAAGGGAATCGTCGAATCCCGCCATCTCAAGGTGCTCAGGTAGGGACCGGTCGAGCGAAGCGGGACCGGTTTCGTCGATGCTCCACAAGATTCTGGTGAATTATCACCCTAATGCAAACCAGCTGGACAGACGATCGAAGCTAAAGAGAATGTGGCCCGTTCCGCGAATTGCCGAACCTGATGCGCGGCCCCGTCCAAAAGGCCAACATGAAGATTCTTCTTGTAGAAGACAACGAGTTCCTGAGGTCAGCCACGGAGCGCGCCATGGTTCGCGCCGGTTACGAGGTGACCAGCGCAGCGGACGGCGAAGAGGGCCTGCGGCTGGCGCGAGAAAAGCTGCCTGATCTGATTCTATTGGACATGCTGTTGCCGAAACTAAACGGCCCCGATGTGCTGAAGGCCCTGAAACTCGATCCCGCGACGGCGGCAATTCCGGTGGTGGTGATGAGCGGCCTCTCTCAGAAGAACGCCGCAAGGCTCGAGAAGGACGGCGCATTCGCCTTCCTGGAAAACTCAGAACTCGCCTTGCAGCAAGGCCCCGGACCTTAGTTGGTGAAGCTTGAGGGCATCAAGAAACAGCTGGCCGCGGCCGCCGGACGGAAGTAAGCATCGTCAAGAGTTGGTCCGGAACTCGAAGCTCGAGTGACCGCTTACGTTCACGCCGATCGCAAAGACGCCGCCACGGATCGCAAGGAGCAAGCAATGCCGCGTCAAGGTCTGATATCAGGGCGCATTAGCACGTTAGCCAGACTCGGGTCTACCACCACCCGGTTCGTCCGTTGCATCATTCTCCAGTCGTATTCGTAGGCTGTTCCGCAGAGCAGGCAGATCTGATAGTGACGGTCATTGGCGTCGATGCGCGGCCACGCAAACCGATGTATGCACCAGCTCCCGAGAAACCGTTTCAAGAGGTTCAATGTTTCACCCCCTGATTGCGGTCTCGCCACATATCGAGCCAGCGGTAGAAAAACGGCTTCGTCCGTCCGTCGATCATATGCTGCAGGTTCGACAGGAGCTTATCGGTCGGTTGCGATTTGGACAAGAAAGCGTCCACGGCCTTCAATTTGTTTTTCGGAAGGGGCTCGTAGGCGGACAACATCATGATCGGGACGCTGGATTTGATCCGCTTCATCTTCGCGGCCACCACGTCGCCGTTCATGCCAGGCATCTGGTAGTCGAGCACCACCGCGTCCACCCGATTCGAGCGGAACAGTTTCAGCCCTTCGTCCCCGCCGCTGGCTTCCAGAACTTCGTAGCCGTTTTTTTCCAGCAACATCTTCCGGCCAATAAGTCCATTCCAATGGTCATCAATACAGAGAATTGTCGATTTTAGCCGAGACATGACTACTCACTTCCAACTGGCCAGGGTGGGTTAATGTCAGCGACGTGTTCCCAGGCAGGAAGCTTTTCATCGCTGCTCTCGAAGTGGCGTTAGGTTGATTCTGACCACCTCGCGTGCCACTTTCAAATTACGAACGTGCACTGGCGGACCAATTACCACGCGGCGGCCGCGGAAACTTGCACGTGGCGGGATTTTCTTCACCCGTGTTATCGTTTCACGGTTCCCGCGTCCCGGAGCAAATTCATGAGCTCTGTCCCGCCTCGGCTGGCAGTCAACACCACGCCGCCATCGCGCATCGCGTCCATCGATCTCATCCGCGGCGCGGTGATGATCGTGATGGCAATCGACCACGTGCGCGTTTATTCCGGCCTTCCCGCCGGCGGCCCCACCCCAGGAATCTTCTTCACCCGCTGGATCACCCACTTCTGCGCTCCCGCATTCATCTTCCTGGCCGGGACCAGCATCTTCCTCTACGCCCGGAAGCACGCCGATGTCCCCGGCGGCGTGTCGAAGTATCTGCTGATCCGTGGCGCCTGGCTCATCTTTCTTGAACTCACATTCCTCCGCGTCGCCTGGACCTTCAATTTCGATTTCCGGCATTACGAGATGGCGGGCGTCATCTGGGTCATTGGAGTCTGCATGATCCTGATGGCCGGGCTGGTCAAACTGCCGCTGCCTGTGGTCGGCGCGATCGGCGTGGTCATCATCGCCGCTCACAACCTGATGGATTCACACCTCGGCAAGCTGC
>Ga0265356_1000021_pt1 | contig 24651 bp, 21 predicted proteins | sample NZE4metagenome_FD_189075 | JGI IMG/M metagenome (GOLD analysis project Ga0265356, IMG submission 189075) | Rhizosphere microbial communities from Maridalen valley, Oslo, Norway - NZE4 | ecosystem: Host-associated > Plants > Roots > Rhizosphere > Soil | place: Norway: Oslo | collected 2017-09-15
GTGATGGAAAATGCCGTGCGGGAGATACGGCGCACGGTCGACGAGGGCTTCGAACTCTCCAAGATTCCGATCGACGACAATAAAACGTTCGAGATGCTGAGTCGCGGCGAGACGATGGGCGTCTTTCAGCTCGAGTCCGAGGGTATGAAGCGCGTCTGCGCGGAGCTGCAGCCGTCGCGATTCGAGGATATCATTGCGCTCGTCGCACTCTATCGACCCGGTCCGATGGACTGGATTCCACAATACATCGCCAACAAGCACGGTCGTTCGAAACCGCAGTACCTTCATCCGAAACTCGAACCGATTTTGGCGGAAACGTATGGGACCGCCGTGTACCAAGAGCAGGTAATGCAGATGGCGCGAGAGATCGCGGGCTTTACGCTGAGCGAAGTCGACGAGCTCCGCAAGGTGATCGGAAAGAAACAGAAGGAGAAGATCCCGGTCTATCAGGAGAAGTTTGTCTCCGGAGCGATCGCGACCTCGGGGATCGATCGAGCGCTGGCCGAGCGAATATTTCATTTCGTCGAGCCGTTTGCCGGCTACGCCTTCAACAAGGCGCACTCGGCCGCGTACGGTTGGATCGCGTTTCAGACCGCATTTTTGAAGGCCAACCATCCGCTTCAGTATTTGGCGGCCTTGATGACGTCGGTGAAAGACAGAACCGACAAGCTGGTCGAGTATATCGACGAAGCGAAGAAGATGCGGATCGACGTGCTGCCTCCGGACGTCAACGAATCGCTCGTCGATTTTGCGGTGGTCGGGGAGGCGATTCGATTCGGTTTGGCGGCGATTAAGGGCGTCGGCGAGGCCGCCGTTCGAGCGATCATCCAGGCACGGGATACGGATGGGCGCTTCAGCGATATCTTCGACCTGGCGTCACGCGTCGATGCTAGGCACGTCAACCGGCGGGTACTCGAGGCGCTGATTAAATGCGGGGCGCTCGACGGCCTCACCGGAAACCGTTCGCAAAAGCTTGCCGCCTTGGACACGGCGCTCGAACTGGCGGCCCGAACGACGCGCGACGCCGAGTTGGGCCAGGTTTCGCTCTTCGGGGGCGCCGATACCGCGTCGCCAACACTTGTGCCGAAGCTTCCCCACGTAGCGGCGCCGACGACGCGCGAAATGCTGGCGTGGGAGCGCGAGACGCTCGGCATCTTCGTTTCGGGCCATCCGCTGGCCGAACACGAACCGGCGCTGCGCCGGACCGGCGCGCTCCCGCTCAAAGACTTGACGAAACTGCAGGAGGACGCTTCGGTAACGATTGCCGGTGCGGTAACGGCGGTGCGACGCAGCCTCACGAAATCGAATCAGCAAATCTTGATCGCACAGCTCGCGGATACGACGGGCTTCTCCGACGTCGTGCTCTTTTCCAAGGCATACGCCCAGTTCGCGAACCTCTTTGAACCCGACGCGATACTAATCGTCAAAGGGCGTCTACGGTTGCGCGAGCGTCCCGGCGCAGCTCCCGGTGACGACCCCAACGTGGAACTTTCCGTTGCGGCCAATGAGGTTTCAAACTTCGTGCCGCCGCCGGCCCTCGCGGTTGTCGTCGGAACGAGCGGGTGGCACGTGGACGTAACGGATCGCGACCAGATCGATCGGCTCGCGCGTTTGATTGACGAGTGGCCCGGTGAGGTGCCCGTCGTCATGCACGTGCAGGGACGTTCTCAGCGGGTTGCGCGAGCGATCGCCGGCGACGCGCGGGTTCGCGGCGAGCTCGAGCGGATCTTCGCTCCCAACGGCGTTCGCGAAGGCAGTTTGGACGCCTACGGATGAACGTCATTCCGGCTGGCGACCAAGCCGCGCTCGCGGGCGTTCTCGATGTCGGATGGAGCATGCCTGCGGCGGTCGTGGATGAAGTTGCCGCCATCATCGGGGACGTTGCCGCGCGCGGCGACGATGCGCTGCTCGAGTATGCACGCCGGTTCGACGGCGACGCGTTCGAGCTATCCGACCTGCGCGTACCCATTCCGATGCTCGAGAGCGCACGTTTGCTGGTGCCTCCCGAAATTGCCGTCGCGCTCGAGCTGGAAAAGGAACGCTTGTCGCGCTTTCATCGCCGCCAACGGCAACCCGATATCGAGTACGTGGAAGAGGACGGAACGCGTTACGCGCTCGTACGCAGACCCTTGCGCTCGGTGGCGGTGTACGCGTCGCGCGCGGGAGCACCAACCTCGATTTTGATGGGCGCGGTACCAGCAAAGGTTGCCGGGGTATCGCGAATAGCGGTGCTCTCGCCGCCGGGCCCGACAGGATTTTCGGCTGCGGTGCTTTTCGCATGCGCGCTTTGCGGCGTCGACGAGCTGTATGCCATCGGCGGCCCGGTGGCGGTTGCTGCCGCGGCGGTGGGAACGCGCTCGCTTCCGTCCGTTGATAAGATCGTAGGGCGTGGCGGCCGGCGGACCACTGAGGCAAAGCGGCAAGTCTTCGGGCGTTGCGGAGTGGACGCTCTCGCCGGTCCTCCGGAGGTCTTAGTGGTGGCCGACGAGGGCGCCAACAGTGAGTACGTCGTCGGCGAGCTTCTCTCCGCGGCCGAGCGTCCCGACGTTACGCGTTTGGCCGTGCTCTCCGAATCGCGGCCGCTGCTGGACGCTGTCGCTCAGTTAATCGATACGCTCGACCTGCAAACGTTGGAGCGCAGCGAGTTCCTCAGCAAGACGATCTCGCAGGACTGCCATCTCATCGCGGCTTCATCGCGGGACGAACTTCTCGATGTCCTCAACCGCTTTGCGCCGGCATATCTGTGTCTGCAGGTGCGCGATGCTTGGAGGTACTTGGAGCGGATATTCGCGGCCGGGACGGTCTTTATCGGGGACGCTACGCCGTTGGTGAGCGGCGAACATCTGGCGGGAACGAACCGGGTCGCGCCGACCTCGGGTACGGCGCGTTTTTCATCGAGCCTTTCCTTGGCCGACTTCACCCGTACGCTCAGCGTGGTCGAAAACAGTGCCGATCGGATGACGACCGATGCGCGAGCATTAGCGGCGCTGGCCGACGGTGACGGGCTTCCCAATCACGCTCAGGCGGCTCGAATGCGCTACGGCAGTTGATTCGTCTCGTAGCCTTCGATGTCGACGGGACGCTGGTCGGTCGCGATCTTTCGATCGCGAAGCCGGTCCGCGAGTCGATCGAGCGCATGACGCAGGCCGGAGTTGCAGGATGCCTCGTGACGGGACGCATGTACCGCGCCACGCTTCCTTTCGCGCGCGAGCTTGGTTTCGACGCACCCTTGATCTGCTACCAGGGCGCGGCGATCGTCGATCCCGCCTCCGACGAAGTGCTGCAGCATTGCGCGCTCAACAACGAGATCGTGCAAGAGCTCGCCGTAATGGCGCAGGCGGACGGCATGCACCTGCAGCTGTACCGCAACGACGAATACTACTGCGAGGCGCGTAACCGCTTCTCCGACTTGTACGCTTCTCTGGCAATGAGCGAGCCGGTCATCGTCCCGTCGTTGCGCGAAACGTTCGCTTTCAGTCCCGCCACGAAAGCCGTCATCGTTGCCGATGCGCCCACGGCCGCGGCATACGCGGAAAAACTGCATGCCGCGCTGGGCACGCGTGCCTATGTCACGCGCAGCTTACCCGAGTTCGTCGAAGTTCTCGATCCGGCCGTAGATAAGGGCGTCGCGTTCCGATTCGTCGCCGCGCGCCTCGGCGTACCGATCGAGCAGACGGCAGCGATTGGCGATTCATGGAACGACGCTCCGCTGCTTGAGGCTGCAGGTTTTGGGATCGCAATGGGTTCGGCGCCCAGCGAGCTTCGAGCGGTTGCCGATGCCGTCGTTTCGGATCTGGAACACGACGGCGTCGCGGAGGCGATCGACCGCTACGTGATGCCGTGAGCGGCCGCCAACGTAAATCGAAAAGGGTTAAGCGCTCCCCGGCCGAGCGCATCCGGCCTTTTTGGATTGTGTTTGCCCTGGCGGGGATACTGTCGGTGGCGGCCGGGGCTTTTCTTGCGATGTGGTCGGGCTTCGATCCGAGCCACGTGGCGGTTACCGGCAACCGGCGCGTCTCGAGCAGCGAGATTCTGCGCGTTGCCGATATCCCGTCGAACCGAAGCATATGGCTGGAAAACACGAAGGCGATTGCTGCCCGCATTCGCACGATTCCCTACGTCGGAGTTGCCTCGATTCACCGGCTGCCGCCGGCATCGCTGACGATTGCGGTCAGCGAGCGGGCGCCCTTTGCCGTTTTAACGAGCGACGGACAGAGCGCCGTCGTCGATCGCGAGTTGCGAGTCCTTTCGCCCGCTACGGGCGACGAACTATTGCCGGCGTTCGTTCTGACGGTGCATGGCAGTCTGGCGCCGGGCACGTTCGTTACTAACCATGACGCCTATGTCTTGCGCGACGTCTACACGACGATGGCGTCGGGTGGCCTGACGCCCGCAATGCTCACCTTCGATCGCTATGGCGACATCGCCGCCGGCATCTCCGGTGGTCCACGTCTGCTTTTGGGCCAACCGGAGGACATCGTACGGAAAGTGCGTTTGATAAACGCCATTCTCGTGCAGGTCGTGCGCCGTCGACAAAGCGTTTCGGCCATCGACGTGCGCGCACCGGCGACACCGGTTGTCGTTTATCGTTAGAACGTCGCGGCGATACTAATGGCTCGTGAGATCGAGGTAGACCATCACGGTCCCCTGGATGAGCGAAACCTTGATCTGGTCGGCCGGCTGTATCTTTGAAAAATCGACCGTCGAGCGTCCGGCAGCCAACGTCGTCTCCGAGCCGTTATCCATAACGACTTGGACGTGTTTGGAATCAACGATCTTTTCTACTTTTACGGTGTAGGTGCCGTCGGGAATTGCCGTTGGGCTAACGGTCGCTGCACCGGCGGCGGCCGGACCGAGCAACCCAAGGGTGACGACGATTAAAGAAAGCGAGCGTTTCAAAAGCGAACTCCCAAAGATGAGTAGTGCAGTTAAGAGATGAGTAGTGCGATTAAGAAAGGATAATACCCGAACTTAAGCCCGGGTTCTAGGGGGATGCCGCGGCTTCGGAATTGTTTTGTGCACAGTCTCTCCACATCTTTGCTCCGTTTGTCCTCAAGGAGAAGACGCCGGGTGCGCTAAGGCTTGGCAATCGGCCCTTCTCCTGCTATCCCTAGTAGGAGAAGGCCGTTAGGACCACAATATATCGTGGGCAACCGAGATTTTCTAGGATAGGTGACGGAGCGCATGAAGCACGAGACCCTTTGCGGGCTCGACATCGGGACGACCAAGACGTGTATGGTCGTCGCGACGAATGGCCCCAACGGTCTCGAGATCGTCGGGTTCGGCGAAGCTCCGACCCTCGGGATGCGCAAAGGCGTCGTCGTTGACCTCGACGAGACGATCAAGTCCATCGAAGCGGCGACCGAGCGGGCCGAGCGAATGGCCGGGATCCACTTCAGCGAGGCCGTCGTCGGCATTACGGGCGACCACATTCGCAGCACGAATAATCGTGCGGTCGTTGCCGTCTCCGGCGAAGATCGGGAAGTCACGCCGGGGGACGTGCGGCGGGTCATCGATGCCAGTAAGATCATCAATCTGCCCCGCGACCGGCAGATTATCCACGCCCTTCCGCGCTACTTCACCGTTGACGGCCAAGAGGGTGTCAGCGATCCGGTCGGCATGTCCGGCGGCCGTCTGGAAGTCGACACGCACATCGTCACGGGCAGCACGAGCTTCATCACCAACGTCCTCAAGTGCGTCGAGCGTGCGGGTTTGGAGACGCAAGGCGTCGTCTTTGAGCCTCTCGCAAGCTCCGCCGCGACCCTGCTCCAGGAAGAGAAGCAGGTCGGCGTCGTGCTTCTGGATATCGGAGGGGGTACGACGGACATCGCCGTCTACTCGCTAGGCAGCGCAATCTACACGGCTACGATACCGGTTGGCGGCAACGTGCTCACGAGCGATATCTCGCTGGGGCTGAAAACGACGCTCGCCGAGGCTGAAGACGTCAAGAAGCGCTTGGGCGCTGGGGAGGACGCAGGCGTCTTCGCCGTCCGTACGCTGGACGGCCGCTCAACGCGCGAGCACGCGACGGCCGAGCTCCGGAAGATCGTCGTGCCGCGCGTCTTGGAGACCCTACGGATGGCTCGCCAAAAAATCGTCGAGAACGTGCCGCGCGATTTAGTTCTCGGCGAAGTCGTTCTTACGGGCGGCGGCGCGCTCTTGCCCGGTATCGAACCGCTCGCCGAAGAAGTCTTTAATTTGCCCGTTCGCATCGGGATGGCAAATTCGATCGGCGGTTTGACGGATGCCATGACGTCGCCGCAATACGCAACGGCAATAGGACTCGTCGTCTTTGGCACTAATGGAGCGGGTGACGATGCATCGCACGTGAGGCGGCGCAGCGGAACGCTTCCTCGAGTTCAACGGTGGTTGGCGGATTTATGGACTTAAACTTCTTTTCGACGGAGGAACCCAAAGAAATGGCTGACGTACGACGTTCTATCTCGGAGCCTACGCACGCGGCAACGATCAAAGTGATCGGCATTGGCGGCGGTGGTTGTAATGCCGTCAATCGCATGCTGACCGCCGGCTTGGCCGGCGTAGACTTCTTTGCGGTTAACTCCGACGTGCAGGCGCTGCGCGGCTCTTTGACCGAAAATCGCGTTCATATCGGAGGCGGCCAGACGCGCGGATTGGGTGCGGGAGCGAACCCGTCGCTCGGGCGCGAAGCGGCCGAAGCGTCCCGAGAAGATCTTTCCCTGATCCTGGAGGGCGCCGACTTAGTCTTTCTGACCGCAGGCATGGGCGGGGGCACGGGAACCGGCGCGTCGCCCGTTATTGCGGAACTCGCGCGGGAGTCGGGTGCGCTGACGATTGCGGTAGTTACCAAGCCATTTGCCTTTGAGGGAAGAAAACGCATGCAGGCCGCCGAGAACGGCATCGCCGAGCTCGAAAGCAAGGTCGACACGCTGATCACGATCCCCAACGAGCGCATCCTGCAAGTCATCGAAAAGAAGACACCGCTCAACGAGGCGTTCTCGTATGCCGACGACATTCTGCGTCAAGGAATCGCCGGCATCACCGATCTGATCACGCAGCCAGGCCTGATCAACTTGGATTTCGCCGACGTCAAGACGATTATGACTGACGCGGGCTCGGCGATGATGGGCATCGGAGAGGGCACGGGCGAACATCGTGCCGCCGACGCCGCGCAAAAAGCGATCGCGTCGCCGTTGCTCGAAACGACCGTCGAAGGCGCACATGGCGTGATCTTCAATATCACCGGCGGCCCCGACATGGCCATGTACGAAGTCAACGAGGCGGCCGAGATGATCAGCCGCGCCGTCGATTCCGACGCACAAATCATTTTCGGCGCCTCGATCGATCCGACGATGACCGGAAAAGTTCGCGTGACCGTGCTCGCCGCGGGCTTTGGGCCGCGGCGCGGAAAAAGCACACAGAGTTTCGCCTTTGAAACGGGTAAGCTGGACACCGTCGCCCCCGTCAGCATGGACGATATCGACGTTCCCGCCTTTCTGCGGTATCGCGGCTAAGGCCTAAAAGCAGCCGGTCGGCTCTCGGCGGTGGCCTATAACGCGCGCGTGTTGCTGGACTCGACGAGTCCGGCCGGAATACGTCTGACCACGCTAGAGGTTACGTTTCCGCGCTTCGTTCTCGCCGAGTTTAATACGCATCGCCAGTTCTGCCTCGACGGCGACACGAAGCTCTACTTCGACCTTCCCTCAAGGCACAAGGCGAGCACGCGGCGGTTCTCGATGACGATTCGCGAATTTTTTGAGAAGTGGCATCGTGGCGCTGCACCGCGAGTCAACCGTCGCAGAACGAAGACCGCAGCAAACATTGATCCCAAACGCGAATATACCGCTAAAGAGTTAGCGGCCGTTGCCGGTTATGCGGGCTATACCGGGATCGACTTACTGACGCGACGTGTTGCCATGCCGCGGATCATTTCGCCGGGTGCGCCGTATCGTATCCTGGGCGCGGATTTCATCGCTTGGATGGAAATCGCCGGTGCGAACCGCCAGCCGATACAAGGCCGGCTCGCAGCAATGGAGCTGCGCTCGTGCAACGAGGACACGGGTGAAATCTACCATACCCATGTGCGCGACGTTACGTACTCTGGCCAAAAACCCGTGTTTCGCATAACACTGACGAACGGACAGCAAATCTTATCCTCGAAAGGCCACCGCTTTCTGACCAAGGACGGCTGGCAGAGGATTGAGGACGCCGTAGGCCTCTCCCTGAGTCCAGGAAACATTGCAACGTGGAGCCGGGGCGCAGAGCTTGCGGTTAATGGAATTGAAGCCTATAGGGATCCGCAGTGGCTCGCCGGTTTACGTGACGCTGGGCTTTCCGCTGCGCTGATCGCAAAGTATGCCGGTGTCACGATTGACCAGGTCAAGTACCAGTTCCGGAAGCATGGCCTTCGGGCGACGAATCCGAAGGCCGTTTGGATCGTCTCACACATCGAAGAACCGTGGAACAAAGGCCGGCGTTACGGTAATATTAAGACCAAAGGGCGGCCTGGCAAGGCGCGGGTACGACGAGGAGCAGAATCGCATCTTTGGCGCGGTGGGATTACACCGGAACCTAAGCGCATCGGCGCGTGGACAATGCAGCCCGCATTCCGTACGCACCGAGCAAATGGCTTCAAATGTGTCTTGTGTGGCTCCGGGGTGCAGTTGCACGCGCACCACATCGACCCTGTTGCCCACAATCTATCCCGCGCGTACGATCCCTCCAACCTGACGAGCCTGTGCAAGGAGTGCCACGGCGGGTTGCATCAACGAAACCTGGAGTTAGCGCTTTTAAAGCATTTCGAGGAGGGCAAACCATACGGCTCGTTTTGGCCCTCAGTCGGGGACATTTGTCTGCGCAAGCCGTACGCGCCCAAGAAGAAACGGGCCATGGTGCGCCATTTCGTTGCTGTCAAGTCCATCGAGTACGTGGGGATGCGGGAGACGTACGATATCGAAGTGGAGGGCCCGTACCATAATTTTGTAGCGAACGGCTTTATCGTTCATAACTCAAGAAACAGCGCGAGTTCTCGCGCAATCCCGACGTCGAAACTGATCGAGCGCGTTCTCAGAGATCCCGCGGTTCCGTTGGAGTGGGGAAAGAACAAGGCCGGAATGTCGGCCAGCGACGTGCTATCTGCTGATCTCGCACGAGAGGCGGAGCGGGTCTGGCTGGGCGCGCGCGACGCTGCCGTTGCGCACGCGCAACGCTTGTTAGATCTCGACGTGCATAAACAGGAGCTGAACCGCCTCTTGGAGCCGTTTCTGTGGCACACCGTAATCGTAAGCGCAACCGAATGGGAGAACTTTTTCGAGCTGCGCTGCGCGCCTAACGCGCAGCCGGAGATTCGGGCGGCAGCGCTCTTGATGCTCGAGGCCATGAAGGCGAGCGTTCCGCAAACGCTCGATTACGGGGAGTGGCACACGCCGCTCTTGCAGCCCGACGAGAGCGTGCTGGACCTGGAGACTCGACGGCGCGTCTCGGCCGCGCGCTGCGCGCGCGTCTCGTACCTCACGCATCAGGGTGTGCGCGAGATCGAACGCGACCTCGAGCTGTACGAGCGCCTGCGCGGCGATCGTCATTTGAGTCCGTTCGAGCACGTGGCGACGCCCGCGCCCGATGGTGCGTTTCAGGCAAACTTCCGCGGTTGGATTCAGATGCGCCGTGATATTGAAACGGCGATCGCTAACGACGCCAGCAACGCTCCCCACGTAGGCAGCTTGATCGCAAACCATAAGGGGTTGTGAGTGCTGCGCAGCGCCGTGTAATCTCGCCACTCTAGCGATACGAGCTGGCTTGCGGCATAGACGGCCGGCATTCCCGATGGCGCCGGCAGTCTGGGCGGCGCAAGTTCGAAACAATAGATTGCTGCCGCAATCGCGCCGAGCGTTATGAGGCTCGTCCGCAGCTCCAGCCGCAGCTGTGCGAGAATCGTCGCGACGACCAGCAGGCTTGCGAGAAAGAGCTGCTTCGATCCCCACACGGGAATCCACGGAACGGCCAAGAGGCAAAGGGCGACCGTCGCGAACGCGCGTTGCCTTCCCGTCGTTTCCCATGCCAAGAGCGTAACCGCAGGGATGGCAAAGCAGAGCTCCTCCTGGTGGAGAAACGTGCCGCCGATCACGCAGCAAAGCGCCGGAATAAAAACGATGAAAGCGCGCCGTTGCAGTTGCGCGCTCGTACGTGGCGCAATCACCAGCGCTGCCGCCAAGAGAAGAACGTACGAAGAAAGCCCAGCGACTCGGGCGAGGGGCAGCCATACACCCAGGACGGTCAACGCAGACGTCAGGCTATACTGAAACGGGAATAACAGTTCCGATCGCGAGTGCGCCGGCAGCACCGAGATAAGATACGCGAGGAAGCCTTTTGGGCCGGCGATCGCGCACGCGAGTGCGAGCAAACCCGCTAGGCCGCCGACAAGACTCCAGCGGGCTCGCGGGGCGAAAAGAAACGTCGCCACAACGACGGGAAGCCCGAGCGTCGGTTCGATAAGGGTGAGCGCCGCAAGGATGCCGACGAGCCGGTCTCGGCCCCGCTCGAGTGCCAGCCCACAGAGGACGAGAGCGAGCAAGGCAAATGGGACGATTTGAGCGGTATTGAGCTCGACATAGCCGGTCGAAAGGGCGAAAACGGCAACCGAAAGCGCGAGCGGAACGCCGATTGCGGCCAAGCCGATCGCGGATAACGCCACGGCGAGAACGATCGCCGTCGCGTCGATCGCGCGCGCGACGGAAAAGTTCGCGCGGGCGAGCGCCATAAACGGTACGAAGTCGTAGGGCGGCTGCGGTGCTGGAACGGCGACGCCGGGATTGGCGGCAAAGAGTTTGCCGCGGAAGCTTTGACCCTTATTGAGCTGGTGCTCGCAGGCATGCAACGGTTCGTAGGTATACGGGCTTGCGCCGCGATCGAACGCTAGCCCGGCACAATAGAAGTCTGCAAACTCGTCCATCGTCCGCCACGGCAGTGCTGGGCCGAGACGGCTGAAATCGCGCAGAGCAGCGATTCCGAGTGCGAGCAAAATCAGTACGAGAACGAGCCGGCGGTGCCGTTGCGGGATCATGAGGGCGGCTTCACGCTTGGGTGCCCAAGAGCGCGAAACCCGGCAACGAGCAGACCGCACAAGGCCGCCCACGTCGGTATCTTGATCGTCAGCCACGGGATCGGCGCGGTGCGCAGTCCGAGGACGTACGCGCGCCAGGCCTGCTGCGCGAGATCACTTGATCGCGGAGGCGCCATCACGGTCAGAACTGTAAACGGTGACGGAGGACGAAGTTCGAAGCAGTAGATCGCCGCGGCAATCGCGGTGAAGGCTCCGATGGAGAGTGCCGGCGTAAGCCCCTGGCGAAAAAGAATCGCGGCTACGACGAAGAGGCTTGAAAGAAAAAGCTTCTTGGTGATCCACACGTCGATCCACGGAACGGCGAGCAGGCAAAGCGCGAGCGTTGCGATCGTTCGGGACACCGCGCGAGAGTAGGTCGCCAGGACCAGCGCTGCGGGCACGGCCATCGCAAGATCCACCATGTGGACGTACGCTCCGCCGATGATGCCGCACGCCGCAGGCAAATAGGCCACGAGCTCACGCCGCTGCAGCGTGTTTGCAAGCTTCGATCCGAGCCAGATCCCAAGGGCGAGCAGCGCGGCATACGAGACCTGCCCGGCGATGAGCGCGGCGCCCGACGGCACGCCGGCCGTAACGAGGAGATAGGTGAGGCTGTACTGATACGGATATCCGGCCTCGGCCGCGCCTTGCGCCGGCAGCACGCGCGCCACGTATTCGATCGCGTCCGCGGGACCCACGATCAGCACACCGGCAAGCGCCATGAGAACTCCGAGTAGGAGCAGGGGCAGGCGGCTTCGCGGAACGAGCAGCAGCACCGAGATGCAAACCGGCAGCCCAAGATGCGGCTCGATCATCGTTAGGGCGGCGAGCACGCCGGCAATGGCATCGCGCCGTCGCGCGAGCGCGACGCCGCAAAAGACCAGGGCGACCAGTGCAAAGGGAACGATCTGGCCGGCATCGAGCAAGAGGTAGCCCGCCGGCAGCACGAGGGCCAACGCGGCGACGTCGAACGGAATGCCGATGAGAGCCAAGCCGCCGATCGCGGCGACGACCGCGACCGTTATGGCGATCGCGTCGATCGTTCGCGCGGCCGGAAAGCCGGTCCGCGCAGCCAGCTCGAATGGCGGCAGGTCGTAGGGGGGAATCGGGGCCGGAACGATGCGGTTGCGATCGAGACGATAGGCGTCGCTCGTATTGACGCGGTGTTCGCAACGATGAAGCGGCTCGTAGCGGTATGGATCGGCGTGCTGGTCGACGGCCTCGCCTGCGCAGTAAAAGTCCTGGAAGTCGTAGAGGCGGTGCCAAGGAAGGGCGTCGCCCAGCCGGGCTAGATCGCGCAGCGCTGCGATTCCGAGCAAACCGAATGCAAAGATCAGAACGATCTTCCGCGCCGTCATTCTGGCGGCCGGTTCGACGCGCGACGGCGCGTTTACTCGCAACGAGCGTCCAGGTAGTGCCCAGATTGCCGGAGGCTAGGACATCTGCGCGCATCGCGTTCCGAATGTATTGCGCTTTACGCAGCGCTGGTATATAACCGTTCACATCGGTTGTCGCATTCCTCCGATTGCCGATCGGTATCTTCCAAACGAAGCTGAGGTTGGGTGTGGCTCTCTTTCGTACAACGCCTTTTCGGCGGATCGTTCCTATTGCGCGCGTCTGTTCGCCGTCATCGCCGACGCCGCAAACGTTCGTCGACCGTGAGGGTACGGTCGTTGCATATTGGTACCTCTGCCGGCGAGCGGCGCGACGCTTCATGCGCCGCGGACTCGATCGGGCAGATCTCGAGCAAGTCGCGGCAATCGGCCTGATCAAGGCGATCGATCGCTACGACTGCACGCAGAGCGCGCCGTTTGAGGCCTACGCTTGGCTTCTCGTGGTGGGGGAACTCATGCACTACGTTCGAGACAGCGAGCGGTTCTTGCGAGCACCCCGCGCAGTTCGCGAACTGGAGCGGCGATGGGCGGCGGCGGAACGCGAGCTTTGGCCGTTGCTCGGTCGCGAACCGAAGGAAAGTGACGTAGTGCGGCTCTTGAATGCGACCCCGGCTGACGTGCGCGAAATACGGTCGTATCGAGCGACCAATCATATGATCTCCTTCGAAGTCCTGCGCAACTCCGAGCAGCGAACGCCGTGCGGTATCGACGAGGTGTTGGATCGTTTGACGGTCGAGCGTATCCTGGCCACACTCTCGCCCTTGGAACGGCAGATCGTGCGATCGATTCATCTCGACGGCGTGACCGTCGTGGACCTGGCGCGGCGGCTCGGCTACTCACGTCGACACGTCACGAGGTTACATCGCGCGGCCATCGACCGCTTGAAAAGCTCGTGCTGCGGCTAGTGGGCGACGAACTGAAGTAGCGGCCGCGGCCTTCGCCGAAGGCAGGCTGCCTGATGTTTGCGTACCTGACGGCGGGCGAATCCCACGGTCCCGCGCTCGTGGGGATTCTCGACGGAATTCCCGCGCACTTGCGTCTCGACGTCGCAGCGATCGACGAAACGCTCGCGCGCCGGCAGGGCGGATACGGCCGCAGCGCGCGAATGAAGATCGAACGAGATCAGGTCGAGTTTCTGGCTGGGGTTCGCGGCAGCGAGACGCTCGGATCGCCAATTGCCGTGGTCGTTCGCAATCGCGACTATCTGACGCCAAAGGTCCGCGCGTTGATGGATCCGCTGCTCGGCGGCGGCGATCCACTCACGAATCCACGGCCGGGCCACGCCGACTACGCCGGCGCGTTGAAATATCGCCAGCGCGACCTGCGAAACGTCCTCGAGCGCGCGAGTGCGAGGGAGACCGCGATGCGCGTTTGCCTAGGAGCGATTTGCGCGCAGTTGCTCGGCGTTCTCGGAATCGTGACGCGCAGCTGCGTCGTGCGCATCGGCGCCGTCGAAGCTGCCGAACTCAACGACTGGAATGCAGACGAGGTAGAGGAGAGCGACGTGCGCTGTCCGGACGGCGACGCGGCGAGTCGAATGATCGAAGCGATCGACGAAGCCAAACGCGCGGGCGATACCCTGGGAGGTCAGTTTCTCGTTCGTATCGACGGCATGCCGGTCGGCGTAGGCAGCAATCGGCAACCGGCTCAAAGGCTCGACGGCATCCTTGCGGGTGCGCTCATGGGCATGCAGACGGTGCGAGCGGTGGAGATCGGTCTTGGCGCCGACGTCGCCGCGATCCCAGGTTCGCGCGCTCACGACGCGTTCGCACTCGACGGCGACAGCGTCGTGCGGCGCACCAATCGTGCGGGCGGCATCGAAGGCGGGATGAGCAATGGCGAGCCGATCGTCGTGCGCGTTTCCGTCAAACCAATTCCGACCTTGATGAAGGCGCTTCCATCGGTCAACCTGCACGAGAAGACCGACGCGCCCGCGACGATCGTGCGCAGCGACGTCTGCGTCGTGCCGGCGGCGGCAATTGTGGCCGAGGCGATGGTCCGTCTGGCGCTGATGGGACCGGTCCTGGAAAAATACGGCGGCGATTCGGTCGAAGAAACCCTCGATAATCTCGCGCGGAGCACGCAAGCTGCAGCAGACCTCTTTGCCCGAAATCTCGGCACGCACGCGCAGTGAAGCGCCATCTGGCGCTCGTTGGTTTCATGGGTACGGGGAAATCTACGATCGGCCGTAAGCTCGCGCGCGAACTCGGATGCGAGTTCGTCGACACCGACAATCTCATCGTTCGTGCCCATGGAGCGATAGCAGAGATCTTTGCCAGGGAAGGTGAGGCGGTATTTCGCCAATACGAGCGAGAGACGATCGAGCACGTGTTGAGAACCGGTCAAGCGGGCGTTGTGGCGCTGGGCGGCGGAGCATTGACGGTCGCCGAAAACCGAGCGCTCCTGAAGGAACGCGCGTACCGCGTCTTTCTACGGTCCTCTCCCGAGCAGATTCTTCGACGCGTCCGGCGAAGCAGGCAGCGTCGCCCGCTCCTGGGCAATCGTCCGACCCTCGCGAACATTCAGAAACTCTATGACGAGCGTTTGGCGCACTACGCCGACGCAGATCACGTCGTTGAAGCGGAGCGATTGAGCGATCGGGCGGTACTCGACGATATTTTGCAGTGGCTAAGCGAAGAGAACATCGCATTCTAGAGCGAAACGACGATCTCGGCTATCCCATATTCGTCGCGCAAAATGCTCGCGACGAGCTTCTGGCATTCGTTCGAACGAACGGTCCTCCCAGCGCGATCTTGTGCGATGCCAACCGGCACGTTCGCGCCATAGCGGAGGGAATCGCCCGAGCGACCGGCCGCATTCCGGTCTTGCATTTTGCACTGGGGGAGTCGCGCAAGCGCTTGTCGACCGTCGAACGCGTCCTCGATGCCCTTGCGGCTGCCGGTGTCGAGCGCGGCGCGCTGGTGATGGGCATCGGCGGGGGCGTTGCGAGCGATCTCTTCGGTTTTGCGTGCGCGATCTACATGCGCGGCATTCGTTACGCGCACGTGGCGACGTCGCTGGTCGCAATGGTCGACGCCGCGATCGGTGGTAAAACCGGCGTTGACTTACGCCGAGGCAAGAACCTCGCGGGTTGCTTTCGCGATCCCATCGGCGTTTTTTGCAGCACGGGCACGCTCGAGACACTCCCCGCCGCCGCGATTCGAGAGGGTCTCGCCGAGATCGTTAAAGCCGCAATCATCGAAGGCGGCGACCTTTTCGATCTCTTGGAGGAGCTCGCGCCTCATCCCGTTGCGCAATGGCCGTGGCTCGAGGTGATTCCCGCCGCGATTAAGGTCAAGACCATGGCGGTCTCTGACGATCGGCTGGAAACGGGAGCGCGCGCGACGTTGAATCTCGGGCACACGTTTGCCCATGCGATCGAACGCGCGTCGAACTATTCGGTCGCGCACGGAAAGGCCGTCGCTTTGGGCTTGAGGGCCGCAGGACTGTTGGCGCTGCGAACCGATCGCTTCAGCCGCGACGAGCATCTCCGCGTGCTGACGTTGCTGGCGCTCTTTGGGCTGCCGATGCAGACGTCGCTCGCGCCCAACGCGATCCTGGCGGCGATGCGCAGCGATAAGAAGAAGCGCGGAGGGCGCTTGCGTTTCGTTCTGCCCAGAGCGATCGGCGACGTCGAGTATGGCGTCGAATGCGCGGACCGCACGGTGCGGGCCGTGCTCGAACGGATGCAACAGCCGCCTGAGAACTTCCGTGCGCGCCGTTGATGCGCTGCCGGCCATTCGCTCGTCCCGATTCGATCTGCCGCTTACCTACGATGCGGGAAGTTTGGAGCTGGTCGTGGGGGACGTCGTGCGCATCCCGCTTGGCGGACGTGACGTTCTCGGCTTCATCATTTCCCCGGTGCGCGAGGCCGATGACTCGGATGGCACGCTCAAAGCGGTGCGCGAGCGCTTGGCAGTCCCGCGGGCTTTCGACGAAACGGGCCTACATCTCGCGCGCTTCATAGCCGAGCAGTATCTTTGCACGCTGGGCGAAGCAATTGGGGCCGTCGTGCTCGGCGGGGCCATCCCGCGCATGCGCGACTCGCTCGTTCGCAGCGAGGTGGAGGCAACGCCGGCGCGATATCCGTCCGTGCCCCAAAAATTGCTCGATCTAATTTGGGAAGAGTTCGACGAAAGTTTCCCGCTCGAATACGTACTGCGTCATCCCGAAGCCCGCCGCGCCGCCGACCGAACGGCCCTGCTCGCGCACGTGAGAACGTTGGTGCGTGCCGGCAGCCTGCGCCGAGTTCGTGAGGTCGTGGAACCGCGGACCAGCGAGCGCCGCAGGCGAGCACTCGAGCCGGCAGAGGGTCACGTGGAAGGGAAAAAGGCTCAGGCATTGTCGGCCTTCGTCCGAGACAGGCCCGGCGTCGGACGCCCCGATGCGCTCCTGGCCGGATTTAGCAACGGCGTGATCGCGAGGGCCATCAAGGCAGGCGCCGTGCGTGAAGTCACGCTCCGAGCCGATCCCACGCGCGCGGCCAGCGAGCCGCCGGAACCCGTGCTGCTTCCGACCTCCGAGCAAAGTGTCGCGCTGCAATACATCGAGGAGGCGCTACAGCGGCGCCGTTTCGAAACGGCGCTCCTTTATGGCGTTACGGGCAGCGGCAAGACGTACGTGTACGTCGAGGCCATTGCGCGCGTGCTGCGCGATGGTGGGCGCGCGATCGTTTTGGTTCCTGAGATATCGCTCACCCCTCAAACGGCGGCACGCTTCGAAGCGGCCTTCGGCGACCGGGTGGCGGTGCTGCATTCGGGACTCTCCGAGCGAGAACGATTCGATGCGTGGGTCGCGTGCGCGCGCGGAGCCGTGGACGTAGTGGTCGGAGCGCGCAGCGCGGTCTTCGCGCCGCTGCAAGACGTGCGTCTGACCATCGTCGATGAGTCGCACGATCCGTCATACAAGCAGGAAGTCGTGCCTCGCTACCACGCAGTAGCCGTTGCGTCGGCGCGAATGCGCCGAGAGGGCGGAATGCTACTGCTCGGAAGTGCCACGCCTTCGCTCGAGAGTTACGCGGCCGCCAAGCAAGGACGAATAGCACTCCTGGAGCTGCGTAAGCGCGCCGGCGCGCAGCCCATGCCCGACGTCGCGGTCGTTGACTTGCGAGCGGAGTTTGAAAGCGGCAATCGCGCGATCTTTAGCGATGCGCTCGTGCAAGCGCTGGGCGAACGGGTAGCGCGCGACGAGAAGAGCATTCTCTTCGTCAATCGTCGCGGCAGCGCGGGTTCGCTGATCTGCCGTACCTGCGGAACGGCCCCGCAGTGCCCGCGTTGCAGCATAGCGCTCTCCGTGCACCGCGCCGAAGGGCTCCTACGCTGTCACTATTGCGATTTTCAAATGCCGATCGTGAGGGAGTGTCCGACGTGCGGCTCTAACAGCATCTCGGCGCTCGGAATTGGCACGCAGCGAGTGGCAGATGAGGTCGCGCGACTATTCCCTCAAGCACGAGTCTTTCGGATGGACTCGGATACGACCACGCGGATCGGCGATCATGCGCGGATCCTGTCGGCCTTCGAAATCGCCGGTGACGTATTGGTCGGTACGCAAATGGTCGCGAAGGGCCTGGATTTTCCGACCGTAACGCTAGCCGCGGTCGTTGCCGCCGATTTGGGTTTGAATCTTCCGGACTTCCGCGCCGCCGAGCGTAGCTTTGCATTGATCGCGCAAGTGTGCGGCCGCAGCGGCCGCGGCCGCCGTGGAGAGGCGATCGTTCAAACATACTCTCCGGAGCATCCGGCGATTGCATTCGCGGCACAGCACGACTACGAGGGATTCGCCGCGCTCGAACTGCGGGAACGTACCGAGTTGAACTTTCCGCCGGACCGCCGGCTGGTCTACGTCGGCGTCATCGGACGCGACCGAGCGCGCGTAATTAGCGCCGCCGCACGGTACGCCGAGATTCTTCGAGAAAGCGGCCTCGCCGAAGTCCTTGGGCCCGCTCCGTATCCGATCGCGCGAGTGAACGACGAATGGCGCTACCGAATAGCGTTGAAGACCGCGACGCCCAAACCGCTGAGATCGTTTATTCGGGAAAGAGTTCTTCCGGCAGCTCGCCTCGACGGCAGGACCCGCCTAGCGATCAACGTAGACCCGTAGAGGAGGCTTCGAGCCTCCTATTTTTTACTTTTCGTTTTGCTGGACTTCTTCGCAGCCTTAACCGGCGCGATGGTGGCGCGTTTCATCGCTTTGGCTAGGCGTGATTTCTTTCGCGCCGCCTTATTCGGATGAATGATGCCTTTGCTGGCCGCCTTGTCGTAGGCGCTTTCGGCCAAGAGCGCCGCGGCGTTCTCGGTCGAGTCGACGGCCCGTTTAAAGAGCGTCTTGAGACGATTCTTTGCGCTCTTATTGCGCGTTTCGCGTTTTTCCGATTGCAGCGCCCATTTTTCGGCGGCCTTGATATTCGGCAAGAAGACTCCTCGCATAAGCGGTGGTGGCGGAACGGCGTGTATCATAGCAGGGTCTCGCGAGGGGTGTCCAGCGAAGCGAGCAGGATTCGGGAATAACTTTCGTAGCGGCTTTTGGCGATCCGGCCAGCTGCGGCAGCCTCCTTGATGGCGCAATCGGGCTCCTGGAGATGGGTGCAATCCGTGAAACGGCAGGCTCCGACGAGCGGTCGCATCTCCCTGAAGCTTTGGGCCAACAGGCCCGGGTCGACGCGACCGAGGCCAAACTCGTTCATGCCCGGGCTATCGATCAAGAAGCCGTTTGGGGTTCGATAGAGCCGCGCGGCGGTCGTGGTTTGCCGGCCGAGCCCGTGGCGGGAGACCTCGCCCACGACGGTGTCGCCGCCAAGCGCCCGGAAGATCGTGCTCTTACCGACGCCCGAGTTCCCCACAAGTAACGCGCGCCGGTCGCTCAAAATCTGCCGAAGAGGATCGATTTCGCCGCTCTTGGGGTTGATCGAAATGCTTGGATACTTCAAACCCGCGTAGAGCTCGATCATGTCGCGTGACTGCGCGGGCTCGGCAAGGTCCGGCTTGGTAAAGACGACGGCGGCCTCAATCTCTTCCAGCTCGGCGAATGCTAGAAGCTGGTCGAGCGTCGCCAGCCGGGGGGCCGGGTTGGCGAGCGCGGTTACGGCAACCATCAAATCAACGTTGGCGGCAATGGTTTTCGCGCGCCCACTCGAGGTGCGTCGCTCGAGCGTGCCAATGCGCGGGTCGATGCGTTCGACGAGCGCTTGTCCATCCTCGAGAATCCTCACGTGCACGACGTCGCCGGGAACCGGCATCGAGCGTCGCCCCGTCATGCGTCGCAGCTGCGCGATTCGCGGCAGCGTTTCGCCGTCGATCGATATCCATGCGGAGTTCTTTCCGGTGGAGACGACGAACGCTCGATGTAACGTGGTCTACCTTACCATCAGCATTGCGGGGAATCCGGACGATTCACGACGAGATGCAATCGAAGCCTTCGCGCAAGCCCAAGGCGGCCGCGCGATGTGGCGCTTCAATCCGCCCGCAGGACGTTCGTACGCCCTACTCGAGTTGCCCGATGGCGTCGACCTTTCCGAGGTTTCAATCGCGCCGACCGAAGTCGCGTACGAAACGGCAGTCATTGCCTGGGCAGTTTTCCCTACGGTTCCCGAAGCCTTGCCGAACCTCTACGCCGCACTGGGAGGCCTGGGGCGCCCGGTAGGGGTACTCGCCTGCCGGCCGTGCCCGCAAGGTGCGATCATCGAGTGGGATCCGGATTCGGGTGGTATCGAGATCATCGTGAAATTGGTCGATGTCGAGCTGCGCCGCTTTTGCAGCGGACGACGAGGCGAGCTGCTGTCGCCCCTGACGCCGAGGCTGTCGGCCAAGATTGCCGCTTCCGGCATGAGCGCACCGGAAATCGCCGTGGATCGCATTCTAGAGCTATTGATCGATGCTTAGCAGCATATCGCAGTACGTTACCATCTCCGACGTCGTGGACGTCATCGCCACGAGCATCCTGATCTATTACGTGCTTTTGCTCATTCGCGGCACTCGAGCGGTGCAAATACTCATCGGAATTCTGGTGCTGGTGGGATTGCTCGGCATCGCGACGCTCTTTCATCTCAATCTCCTCGGGACGATCTTGCGTCTTCTCGTCGTGGGCGTGCTCGTCGCGATCCCGATCGTTTTCCAACCGGAGCTTCGACGGGCCTTGGAGCAGATCGGGCGGGGAGGGCTCTTTCGAATGACGGGCGACGAAACGGAGCCGTGGCCCGGGCGCCCCGAAGACCGAACGATCGTCGCACTCGCGCGAGCCGCGTTCTTTCTGAGCGAGAATCGACGCGGCGCTTTGATTGTGATCGAGCAGCAGAGCGGCCTCAGAGAGATTTGCGAAACCGGTACGTTCTTGCATGCAGAGATTTCCGAAGAACTGCTGCTGACGATTTTCACCCCGGCCTCTCCGCTGCACGACGGCGCCGTCATCGTGCACGAGAGTCGTCTTGAAGCGGCTGGGTGCCTGCTCCCGCTGGCCGAACGTGCGCTGACGGGCGTGCGGTTGGGAACGCGGCATCGAGCAGCACTCGGTTTGAGCGAACAGACCGATGCCGTGGTGCTCGTCGTTTCGGAGGAGAGCGCAACGATACGAATCGCGCGCGCCGGAAAACTCTCCCGGCCTGTGGACGACGAGCAACGTCTGGTCAAGATGCTTCTCGCCGTCACGCGGCCGCCTCGCCGCGAACGGATTCGGCCGAATGATTTGATCGCGCACCTTCGAGCGCGGTTGCGAGCGCCCCGGGAACGCTCGAAGCCGCGCGTTTCGTGGACCGATCTCTAACCCTGATGGACGTACTTCGAAGGAACTTCGGGCTCAAGCTCTTGGCCGTCGCGCTTGCGATCGTGGGCTGGGCCTACTTTCGCTTCGCAACCAATCCGCTTCTCGCGAGCGGTCAAGTGGACCAGCAGCTTTCCGTCCCGATCGTTTCCGCAAACTTGCCGACGGGCTACGTTGCCCATTTTACGGACCGCGAGGCCGTCGTCACCGTGGCGACCAAACGTGGAGAGCCCGGCATTAAGCCAGACGAGATCAAGGCGGTGCTGGACCTCTCGAATAAAGGTGAGGGAATCTATAACGTGCCGGTGCAGTTGGTGGCGCCCGAAGTTGCCGTGCAAAGCCTGAGTCCCGCCTCCGTCACACTGACGATCGAGCGGCTCGAGGAGCACGCATTTCCGATCGTCGTGCATTACGTAGGCTCTCCGTCTCGCGGCGTCGTCGTAAATGCCGTGCGGGTTCGTCCGAGCGTTGCGACGGTGCGCGCGGCGACCTCGGCACTAATCTCGGGCGTTCACGTCGACGTTGAGTTGCCCAGCGAGCCGGAGACGGTCGATGAGATGGCCAAGCCAATCGCGGTCGATGCTTCGGGTGGCGAAATTGCAGGCGCTTTGGTTTCGCCCAATCTGGTACGCGTCCAGATGCGCTTCGTAAGCGCTGCCGCAAAGTGAGTCCTCTCTTTGGAACCGACGGCGTGCGCGGGGTGGCAAACAGCGAGCTGACACCCGAGCTGGCATTTCGCATCGGTCGCGCCGCGGCGACGGTACTGCACCACGGCGGAAATAGGGAACGCCCGATCATCGTAGGGCGCGATACTCGAGTGTCGGGGAGCATGCTGGAGGCCGCAATCGTGGCGGGCATTACTTCGGTTGGTAGCGACGCGTTATTGATCGGCGTCGTTCCCACGCCCGCGGTGGCATGCGTCACGCGCTGCACCGGAGCGGCGGCAGGCGTCGTAATCAGCGCATCGCACAATCCCGTCGCCGATAACGGCATCAAGTTTTTCGCAAGCGACGGCTTCAAACTGTCGGACGATGTCGAGCGGCAAATCGAGGCGGCAATGGACTCGCCGGACCTTCCACGACCGGTGGGGACCGCAGTCGGCGTTGCCCGGCCGGCGCAGAACCTGGCACGCCACTATTACCAGGAGCTCTACGCCGGGGAGCCGGATCTGCACGGGCTCCGGGTTATCGTCGATGCCGGCTTTGGCGCGGCCTACGCGATCGCTCCCTACGTGCTGCGCAAACTCGGCGCTAACGTCGTCGAGCTCAACTGCGAAAATGACGGATCTCGAATAAACGTCGAGTGCGGTGCGACGGACCTGCGGCAATTGCAAGCCGCGGTGCTCGGCAACAACTCGGGCGGGAACGGACGCGCCGTGGGCGTCGCTTTCGACGGCGATGCCGATCGAGCACTCTTCGTTGACGAGACGGGAAAGATCGTCAGCGGCGACCACGTACTGTTTGCGATTGGGTGCGCGATGCACGCGCGCCACGAGTTGGCGCGCGATACGATCGTCGCAACGGTTATGAGCAACATTGGCTTCGAGCGCGCGCTGCGAAACCACGGCATCGCGCTGGTCCGAACTGCCGTCGGCGACCGCTTCGTGCTGGAACGAATGCGGGAAGACGGATATACGTTAGGCGGCGAGCAATCGGGGCATCTGATCGACTTTCGGTACAACACGACCGGCGATGGTGCAAGAACTGCCATTACGCTGTTGAGCATCCTCGCGAGCACGCAGAGCCGATTAAGCGAGCTCGTCGCAGAGGTTCAGGTTGCGCCTCAGATCCTCGTAAACGTTCGCAGCAACGGCGACGGCGTCTTAGCGTCGCAATCGGTCCGAGATGCAATCGCTGCAGCGCAGGCGGATCTTGGCGCATCGGGGCGGCTGCTGATTCGGGCGTCCGGAACCGAACCGCTCATTCGCGTCATGGCGGAGGGTGAGGACCGAGCGCTGATCGAGCGCATCGCGGGTCGGGTTGCTTCGCGAATCGAGCAGGAGATTGTGCGGTTAGCCTCGCCGTAGATCTCCGAAAACTCGAAAACGGATAGGCGCGGGAGGGCGCGGCGGCACAACGCCGAAGCGACCCGCATCGAGGGTTTCCCGACAGAGTAAAAGTGTAGTCGGGGCTCTCTTGCCTAAAAAAGGTCACTGAGTCGGGACGAAGTTCCCGAGCGGGGGATATTCCCGGTAGGGGTGAGTGGGCCGGTCGGCCCTAGGGCGATTCTTTCCCGCCCGAACCCGTCAACTAACCCCGCAAGTGTCGTGGAAGAGGAGCGATTTCTTGCGTCATGCGTTAGCCATTGGGGCCTTTGCCCTAGTCGTTTCGGGCTTAAGTTCTGTCGCACAAGCCCATACCGTAACGCCCAGCCTTCAGTACTCCGGAGTCTCCAGTTCGGTCAACACGCCCGCCGTCAGCCCAGACGTGGCGGAGTGGACCTCGAGCTTGATCATGGCCACGCCGACCCGCCACCGCGGCGGCATCGGGCGCTTCGCCGGTGGCATCCTTGCCAGAACCTCCCGGATGGCGCGTGCCCTCACCAGTAGCGCGCTGCGCTTCTTGGGGGTGCCCTATGTGTTCGGCGGCACCAGTACTTCTGGATTCGATTGCTCGGGCTTCGTCCAGCACGTCTTCGCGATGTTGGGCATTGGCTTGCCTCGTACCGCCGACGCGCAGTATGATGCCGGTAGGCCTGCGGTAGGCGGTCCCCATCCGGGAGACCTGGTCTTCTTCGATACGTATGGTGGCGTCTCGCACGTCGGCATCTATCTCGGAAAGGGCCAGTTCGTCCACGCGAGCTCGAGCCACGGAGTGATGGTGAGCCACCTTTCGGACTCGTACTGGGCGGCGCGCTACGTGGGGGCCAAGCGGCTGATCGCCAGTCGCTAACGCATCAAGCGCCCCTGTTTGTCATCCTGAGCCCTTCGACTTCGCTCAGGACAGGTTCCGTCGAAGGACGGGCGATAATCGGGGTTGCCGTTTGCCGTCCCATCTGGGAAGCTAAAGCGCAGCGATGGGGTGTCGCCAAGCGGTAAGGCAGCGGACTTTGACTCCGCCATGCGTTGGTTCGAATCCAGCCACCCCAGCTTTGCTTGCGGAGTTAAAGGCTGCTGCCTTACCGCAGCGTAGGCGGCGCACCGCCGGAGCGGAATCTTTAAATTCGGGGTCCCCGAACTGCGCAGCAGTTTGGGGGAAAAGGCAGCGGACTTTGACTCCGCCATGCGTTGGTTCGTCCTTCGACTGCGCTCAGGATGACAACCACCCAGCTTTGCTTGCGGAGTTAAAGGCTGCTGCCTTACCGCAGCGTAGGCGGCGTACCGCCGGAGCGGAATCTTTAAATTCGGGGTCCCCGAACTGCGCAGCAGTTTGGGGGAAAAGGCAGCGGACTTTGACTCCGCCATGCGTTGGTTCGTCCTTCGACTGCGCT
>Ga0265356_1000022_pt1 | contig 24320 bp, 22 predicted proteins | sample NZE4metagenome_FD_189075 | JGI IMG/M metagenome (GOLD analysis project Ga0265356, IMG submission 189075) | Rhizosphere microbial communities from Maridalen valley, Oslo, Norway - NZE4 | ecosystem: Host-associated > Plants > Roots > Rhizosphere > Soil | place: Norway: Oslo | collected 2017-09-15
GCCGGCGCGCAGCGTGCCGATCAGCGCCCTTGGATTCTCCGAACGCATGAGCGCCTCACCGATGAGGAATCCCCGAGCGCCGGCATCGCCGAGGCGCGCGACGTCGGAAGCGTCGCGCATGCCGCTCTCGCTGATGGCGAACACGCCCGGCGGAACTTTTGGGAGCAGGTGCTCGCTGACGGCGAGGTCGGTTTCGAGCGTCCGTAGATTCCGATTGTTAATACCGAGCAGCCGCGCGCCTGCATTAAGCGCGCGCTGCAGGTCCCCGGAATCGTGCACCTCCACAAGAACGTCCAGCGCATACTCGCGAGCCTCGCCGATGCACTCGCGGAGCGCTGCATCGTCCATGCCTGCGACGATCAAGAGCACGCAGTCGGCACCGTAAGCCGCCGACTGTGCGACGTGATAGCGCGTCCAAATGAAATCCTTGCGCAGAAGCGGGCGCAACGTCGCCGCCCTGACGTCGTCGAGGTAGGAGAGCTCCCCGAGAAAATGATCGCGCTCGGTGAGAACGCTGATCGCGTCGCTGCCGGCTTCGTCGTAGGCGCGCGCGATCGCGACGGGATCGAAGCTTCGCGCGATCAAACCGGCCGAGGGCGACGCGCGCTTGATCTCGGCGATGATCGCACCGCCTTGCGCGCGCTGCAACGCCGCCAAGAAGCCGCGCCGTTCGCCCATCCGAGCCGACGCGCGGGCGCGCAACGACTCGTACGGTTCGCGCGCCTGCTCGAGCTCGAGCAACGCGGCCTTCGCGCTATAGATTCTTTGAAGCATATCGAGCATCGAACCGTGGGCTCTTGCGGACCGTAGCGATTATGGGGTCGAGCTTGGCGTCGTCGACGGGTACGCCGAAGGAGTCGGCGTCGGCACTACTGCTGGTCCGACGGTCACCGTCGACCCGCGGGCCGCGTGCAGGATGGTGACGTTCTTTCCGGACGCGCCCGGCCGGAAAGTAATCATTTTGTTATATTTGCCGCCTCGATTGGCTCCCTGCTGCGACGGATTCCACGTATCGTCGAGCGCACTAACCGCTTCGTCGAGGAGAGTGAGCAAAATCTCCGATTTGCGCGCGCCGATGAAATTGTTGCCGCCCGGCGATTCCGTAATGCCGCCGCCAAAGTCTAGAGTTCCGCGGAACGGTATGGAGACGATCGGCTGCAAGGAATCTTCAAACGCATACTGAGCGCGGCTTCCGAATGCTTCGCCGGAGACCGAAACGTCGACGCTTCCATCGGTGATAAGGTCCACGACTTTCGCCGCGATCGTGCTGTCCCCGGTCGAATGAGTCAAGGTGACCGACGGCAGCGACGGTTCGCCCGTAGGCGTTGCACTGGGTGATGTAGAGGGTGTTGCTGAGGGGTACGCCGTCGAAACGGGCACCGTCACCGAGAAAGCGCCGATACCAAAATCGTTGCCCTGGATCTGACACGAAGCGCAGCTAAAAGTGCCGCCCGGTACCAGCACGCCGCTCGCCCTGGGGATTTTCGAAACGGTACCAGAGCCGAAGTTTGCGGGCTCGGAACTCAACGCCCCGAGAACGTCAAGCGACCAATACTCCGCGCGCGAACTTGGAAGCTTTAGCTTCGAAGCACCGACGTAGACGTCGTTCAAAATAACGCTAACGCCGGGCGCAATTTCAAGAGTTGCATAAGCGCTTCGCGCGGGGGCGTGCACCAACTGTTCGAAGATCGTGTCCTCACCAAAACCGTCGATGAACGTACCGCTCCGAACGCCGTGGCCGAAGCTCGTTCCCGTAATGGTCACCTTCTTGGGAACGACGATGGGAAATTCTTCACCGTTAGCCGCCGTGTAGTCGCCGTTGGACAGGTTGATCGATACGGAAGACGAGAGCGACTTCGACATTGCCAACACGTCGACGGCTTTCGTAAACGTCTTGTATGGCTTGGCCTGAGTTCCGTTGCCGCTGGTATCGCTGCCGCTCACCGGATTGACGTAGATCGCCGAGATCGGCGTGATCGACGGGGGAATGGCGCCGGGTTGACCCCAGCGAGTGCAGGCGGTACCACTGATGACGGCCGCCAGGGCCATTACGGCGACGACTGAGAAAAAGAACCGCGAAGCCCAGGCGCGAGACATTGCGACACCCCTTTGCCGCGGCGCGCGCCGGGACCTCGGGGAGTCGCCTCCCGTGCCCATGAAGAGATGAGACGATGGTTAAGACATTGCCCGTTCGTTCCATCATCGATGCCGTTGCTGGCGCTGCGGCCGCTTGGAGCGACGATCGCTTCGAGGCGCGCCGGCGTGCTCGCGATGCCGTCGTCGCCCGTACCTGCTACTCGCCGTCCGTCGTCGAGATTGCGTTCGATCGGCTTTTTCGTCCGATGACCGGCGACGCTATCGCCGCGGTTATCGCCGGCGAGTTAGGTTCCTTGGAGGTTCTGGACGCTTTCGTGCATCGAGGCGCTCGCCGGGCGACCCGCGCCCTGCCGATCGGCCGAGTCTGCGTCATATCGAGCCGCACGACGATCGGCGTTGCGATCGTTCCGGCAATTTTTGCCCTCTGCGCGAAATGCGACGTTCTCGTCAAAGACCGCGAAGACCATCTCGTATCGGCTTTCTTTGCGACGCTAACGGAGATGCGTGCGGAGTTCGGCGACGCCGTTGCCGCCCGGCCGTGGCGGGGGGAGAGCGACGGGGTAAAACTCGATGCCTTCGATTCGATCGTTGCATTCGGCAACGATCGAACGCTGGCAGCAATCTCCGCATCGTTGCCGTTTCCAACGCGCTTCATCGGTTATCCGTCAAAGGTAAGCGCTGGATATCTTACGCGGCACTCACTCGCGACACAACGTGCCGCCGATGCGGTCGCGTACGGGGCCGCCCGCGACATGCTGCTCTATGATGGAGAGGGTTGTCTTTCACTTCGCGTGCTGTTCATCGAACGCGGCGCGAAGGTTTCGCCGGCTCGTTTCTGCGAGAGTCTGCGCGACGCGATCGAAGGCGCAGCGCGGGAGTTTCCCGCGGTGGAATCGGCAGAGTCGTCGGCTCGGCGTGCGACGGCGCGCGATATGGCGAGTCTGCGGAGCGATCGCGACCAGCGGATCTATACCGATGAACGTTCGAACTATCTGATGGTGTTGGACCCGCCGCTCGACCAGCTACCGCTCTTACTTCCCCGCGCGTTGAGCGTCTATTCCGTCGCCGATCCTCGCGAAGCCGTTGCCTATCTCGAACGGCATGGCATTGCGCTCGAAGCGGTTGCCGTTGCGGAATCCAACGCGGATCTGCGCGACGTTGTGGCCGGCTTGGGTGCGTCCCGAATCGCTCTCTTTGGCTCGCTTCAGGAGCCGCCCTTGGGAGAGTTTCATGGGGGCCGGCCCCGCATTGCCGAGTTCGTTCGCTGGATTTCGGACGAAGCGTGAGCCTGCGCGATTTGGAACGGCTCGTCGAGAGCGTGCCCGGGCCGCGCAGCAAGCGTCTCGCTTCGCAGCTTCGCGCGTACGAATCGCGGAACGTCACCTATTTGAGCGACGATTTTCCCGTCTTCTGGGAGGCGGCCAGCGGCGCCACGGTGACCGACGTTGACGGCAACCGCTATATCGATTGCACGGCGGCATTCGGCGTCGCGAATGCCGGACATTGCAATCCGCAAGTCACCGCCGCAGTTCTCGAGCAAGTCGAACGCCTCGTGCACGGTATGGGTGACGTGCACCCGTCGGCGATCCGCGTGCGGCTCTTCGAGCGCCTCTCGCAAGTTCTGCCGGCGGGTCTCGATAGAATTTTCCTGGCAACGACCGGCTCCGAGGCAATCGAAGCCGCACTGAAGACGGCAATGCTTTATACCGGCAAGGCGCGCTTCGCAGCCTTTCGAGGCGGCTATCACGGGCTCTCCTTCGGCGCGCTCGCCGTCGGCGGAATCGAGCGCTTCCGTGCGCCGTTTGCTGCCGCCATCGCCGCCGAGCCGCTCTTGCTCGATTTCCCCAAAGCGGGCGGTGAGATCAACGCCCGCGATGCCGCCTTGGAGGCCAACCGCAGGCTATCCGAGCGAGACGACATCGCCGCGCTCGTCGTGGAGCCAATCCAAGGGCGCGCCGGCATCATTCTGCCTCCGCCGGGCTACCTTCGCGAGTTGCGGGCCGTCTGCGACGAACGGCAGATCCTGATGATCGTCGATGAGATTTACACGGGTTTCGGGCGCACCGGGACGTGGTTTGCCGTCGAACGCGAAGCCGTCGTTCCCGACATTCTCTGTATCGGCAAGGCAATGGGTTCGGGTTTTCCGATCAGTGCCGCGGCCGGAACTTCGCAGGTCATGAATGCGTGGCCGATTTCGGGTGGCGAGGCGCTTCACACCTCGACGTACCTCGGGCATCCGCTTGCCTGCGCCGCGGCGGTCGCCACGATCGACGAGATCGAGCGATTGCAGCTTCCGCAACGTGTGCGCCGGCTGGGCGACGATCTCGGCTCCCATTTAACCGCGCTTAGCTCGCTCGAGGGAATCGTCGAGGTCCGCGGCCGCGGACTCTTGTGGGGCGTCGCGTTTGCGAATGCGGCATTCGCGTCGGCCGTGGTCAAACGGGCGCTCCGTTCTGGAGCGATCTTCCTGCAATCCGGCATCGCGGGCGACGTCGTCGCGATTTCGCCGCCGCTGGTCATAGGCGAAGAGCAGCTCGCGCGGGCACTCGAGATCCTCAAGGTCGCCGTCGAAGAAACGGCATAACAGGCAATCGTGAAACGTCTACGTACGGGAATCGTCGGCGCGGGATTCGGTGCCATCGGCCATCTGCCGGCTCTGCGCAATCATCCTCGGTTCGAGGTCGTCGCAATTGCGTCACCTTCGAGTGCCGCCGCAATCGCGCGTGAAGCCGATCTTCCGTACGTCTTTAGCTCGTGTGAGGAGATGCTCGCCGGCTGTTCGCTGGATGTTGTGACGATTGCCTCGCCCCCATTCGCTCACGCCGGCAACGTTCTCGCTTCGCTCGCGGCCGGTAAACACGTGCTCTGCGAGAAGCCGTTCGCGCTGGGCACTGCCGACGCGCAAGCGATGCTCGAGGCCGCAAAATCCGCGGGCACGGCGTGCGGCCTCGCGCACGAGTTTCGCTTCCTTCCTCAAATACAAGCCCTCAAAGAACTGGCAGCCCACGGACACCTGGGCGACCTTCGTAATCTCGAGATCACCCTACTGCGCTCGACGCTGCGTCGCAACGAGCATCGCCCTCGCAGCTGGTGGTTCGACGCACAACGCGGTGGCGGTTTGGCCGGCGCCGTGCTCTCCCACATGATCGATCAGGCAAACTGGTTAACCGATTACGCTCCCGCCGCAACGGCGGGGTTTCGCCGGACCGCCAACGCGCAGCGCGAGGACGATCGAGGCGGCTTTGAATCGACGGTCGACGACGGGGCCTTCGCTCTTCTGGACTACGGTAACGGTTTCGTCGCTCGTCTCACGGCCGACGGTACGACGGCCGTCGAAAGCTACACGTGTGCTTTGCACGGCGAGAAACGCACGGCCGTTGCCAGCGGGCCGGGGATGACGGAGCTGACGCTTTACACGGTCGATTCCGACGAAACCGACGAGTTGACGTGCAAGCCGTCGACCTATAGCAAGTACGAGAGCCTCGGCCCCAACGTTCCACCTCTGATGGAGCTCTACGACGAGTTGGACAAGAAGATCGAAGGTAAGCCGAACGCGCTTCCTTCGTTCGAGGATGCGCTGATAACGCAGAAGGCTTTAGCGGCAATCGGCTACGGTTCCTGACCTTTTGCATATCGCCACAGTAAATTCAACGCACTCATCGTCGCCCGCTGGGCAATCGCCTCGCGGTCGCCCTCGAACCTAAAGTTCAAGACGCGCGAGTTTTCCGTGCCGTCGTCCAACGCAACAAAGACGAGCCCGACGGGTTTTTCGGCCGTGCCGCCGTCGGGTCCGGCGATGCCGGTCGTCGCCAGCGCGACGTCGGCGCCCAGGCGCGCGCGCGCGCCCCGCGCCATCTCGCGAGCGACCTCATCGCTTACGGCGCCGCTGCGCTCGAGCGTACCGGCGTCCACGCCGAGTTGCGCAATCTTCACCGCATTATCGTAGGCGACGACCGCGCCGACGAAGGACTGCGAAGAACCCGGCTCGTTCGTGAGCGCGGCCGCAATGCGGCCCCCAGTGCACGATTCCGCAAGCGCCAGACGTCGCCGCTGCGAACGCAGCAGCGTCAAAATTGCGCTCGCCGGTGTATCCGCATCGTAGCCGAAGACCCCGTCCCCGAGCCGGTGCACGATCTCGGTCTGGAGCGGAGCGATCATTGCATCGGCCTCGTCCGCGGTCGAGGCCTTGGCCATAATTTTCACGTCAGCGCGGAAGTCGTGCGCCAGTAGCGCGATCTTCGGATTTTCGGACGAGCCGAAGAGATCTGCGATGCGGTGATCGATCTCCGATTCGCCAAGACCGATCGTGTGGATAATACGCGTAACGATCGTTTCGCGCGAGCCGAACCGCTCCCGCAGAAACGGCACGACTTGCTCTCGAAGCATCGGCTTCATCTCCCGGGGCACGCCGGGCATGCAGGCGACGAACTTCTCGTCGCTCGCGAAGGCGATGAAGCCGGGTGCCGTGCCACGCGGATTGTCGAGCGGCCGGCTACCCGCAGGGAGTTCTGCCTGCTTCCGATTGTTCGCGCGCATCGGCCGTCCGAACCTCGCGAAGACCGCCTCCATCTGCCGCAACGCGGGCTCGTACAGCTCCGTCCCGACCTCGAGCGCGTCGCAGACCGCTTCTCGCGTAAGATCGTCGATCGTTGGCCCGAGGCCGCCCGTCATCACGACGCCTTGCGCGCGAGCGAGCGACGTTCGAACCGCCGCGGCGATTCGTTCGCGGTTATCGCCAACGCTTTGGGTCGCGCGAACGTCGATGCCCGCGCGGGCTAGTTCGCTTGCAATAAAAGGCGTATTTGTATCCACGAGTTGACCGAGCAGCAACTCCGTGCCTACGGCAACGATCTCAACGCTCGGCATCGTCCCCTTCGAACCACGCCGGATACTCAAACCGTACCTCGGCGCGAAAACCGCGGGCTGCGTCGATCATTGCGGCGCGCCGAAGCTGCGAGCTTTCCGGGCCTGGATGCTCCGCGCGAACGCGCTCTCGTTGCTGGGCCAAATTCTCGATGAAAGCGGCGAACCGCGAGTCCATCGCTGCTTGCAAGGCGTTCTTGAGCACCTTGCCGACGCGCGGCGCGAGTCCCGCGGTCGAAATCGCTATTCGCACCGGGCCCGCCTTCGCGATGGCTGCCATTGCCGCGAAACCGTAGCGCGGCTGATCGATACAACACAGCAGAAAGCGGTGGCGATCGGCGAGCGCGCGCAAACGAGCGGAGAGCTCTTCGTCTTGCGGAGTCGATATCACAAAAAACGCGTCGCTGACGTCCTCGTCGCGCAGGTCCGATACGTCGTAAATCCGGCGCACGCACGCGCCCGACTCCTCCAGGGCCGCCGCTTTCTCAATCGCCTCCCGGTCGTCCGCAGCACCGATTACGACACACGCACGGCCTTGCAGGTTCAGGCTGACCGGATAGAATGCACGCCGCACTAGTAGTCGACCGGTCGGAGATAAAACTCATTGATTGCCGTGTTGCTCAGCATGGCCGTCGTCGGAAGGTGGCGTTTCCAATGCGTCGACTCTACGCGACGCCGGACGAGTTCGACTTCTTCCCTGTTGAAGCCACGTTCGGTCGTGGCAACGTCGGAGTATCCCTGCAGGAAGCACTCGAGAATTGCATCCGCACGGGCGTAGCTGATTCCGAGGTCGGCTTCGTCGGTCTGGCCGGCCTCGAGATCGGCACTTGGGGCCTTTGCGATCAACGGCTCGGGAACGCCCAGATACCGCGCCAGCGTCCAGACTTGGCTCTTGAAGAGATCCCCAATTGGATTGAGCGGCGGCGCGTCGTCTGCGTGCCAGGTGAAATATCCTAACAGGCGCTCCGTTTTGTTCCCCGTGCCGATCGGCAAGCCGTCGAATTTCGCAGATTGATCGAAAAGTACCAGCATTCGCGTGCGAGCCATGACGTTGCCGCGACGGCGCGCGTTCGCCTCAGGCTCGCACTGCAAATAACCGTCGACGGCCGCGCTGATATCGATCGTTACGCAACGGATCCCCGTAGCATTCACGACCAAGGCCGCGTCGGTGAGGCTTGACGGATTCGAGGCTCGATACGGCATGCGGATTGCAAAAACGTTTTCGGGCCCGAGAGCGCGGGCGCAGAGAAAGGCCGTGACGGCGGAATCGACGCCGCCCGAAAGCCCGATCACGGCCCGCAGAATTTTTCTACGAAGAATCAGTTCGTCGCGTAAAAAGGCGACGAGCCAGTTCGCCGTGACCTGCGGGTCGAGACCCGGCGGGTCGAGGAGCGTGGCGCTCGGCTCAACGATCGGCAGCATCACGTCCGCCTCGAGGCAAAGGAAGCTCGGGGTCGAGCAAGAGATCGGGCAAAGCGGCGGCAAGGTCTCCCAGAAGCGGTAGCGTCGCTCGCGCGCGGTCGATCTCACGTAAATCGAGGTCAGCTCGTATGATGCAAGCATCGGTTGCCGGCGCTCGTACGAGGACGCTCCCTCGCGGATCGACGATAAACGACGAGCCCGTCATTCCCTTGCCGCCCTCGAACCCGGTAAGGCCGGCGTAAATGACGTAGATACCGTGCTCGATTGCCGCCAAGCGCAGCGTGTCGCGCCATTGCGTGATGCTGGCGAGTTCGCCTTCCGCTTCGATTCCGCGTCCGGGTGAAGCGCTGGGCACGATGAGGACACGCGCGCCCTTGACTGCCGCCAACGTCGCGGCGATCGCATGGCAGGCATCCTCGCAAAGGAGGAGGGCCATTCTCCCAAAATCGGTTTCGAATACCCCGAGGTGGCGCCCACGCGACAGAAAGCGCTCTTCGTCGAAAACGCCGTACGTCGGCAAAAACATCTTGCGGTGAACGTGCACGATTCTTTCGTCGCGCGACCCGACGTGCACGTAAACGGCGCTGTTGTAATAGGTCCCGGCGTCGTTCTCATAAAAGCCCGCGACGAGATCGGCCGTTTGGCCGCCGCTCGCGGCGCGCCACGTCGCCGCGAGGTCGCGCGCGAAGCGTTGGGCCGTTACGGCCAGCTCGTATACCGCGCCTTCCAGAAAGTATCCGGTCATTGCCGCCTCCGGCAGAACGACCAAGTTTGGCGGGTCCGCTGCGAGCTGGGCGAACGCGTCGCCGGCGGAGCGGAGATTGGACGAGTACGCTCCTTTGTCGGGTTTCATCTGCACGATCGCGGCCCGCAGCACAACGGCTTCAGCCACCGGAGACGCTCGTCGCCGTTTCGACCTGTTCGTCGCCTGGAATCTTCATGCCGAGTTGGGCCGCGCAGATCTCAGCCGGATAGGTCCAGATCTCCGCCAGCGTTGGGTGAAGGTGTGGAATGCGCATAAACTGGTCGACTGTCGCATCGAAGCTCATCGCCACGATCACCTCATGAATCAACTCGGACGCCTGCGCCCCGATGATCGCGGCGCCGAGGATTCTGCCGCTTGCGCGGTCGGCCATCATCTTTACGAATCCTTTGGTCTTGGCGAGGCACTGCGCTTTGCCGTGTTCGGCAAAATCGTACCGGCCGCTCACGTAAGGGATCCCTTTGCGGTGCAACTCCTTCTCGCTCATCCCGACTGCCGCGATCTGAGGGTCGGTGAAGACCGTGTGAGCCCCGACGAGCCGATAGTCGGCAATCTCCCCGTTATTCAAACAGGCATTGCGGGCCGCGACCTCACCTTGGTAAATTGCAACGTGAACGAGCATATACTCACCCGTAACGTCGCCAACCGCGTACATATTCGGGTTGCTCGTGCGCATCGAGCCGTCGACTGCGATTCCACGAACGGAATCGTGCACGACTCCGGCTTCATCCAAGCCCAAGCCGGCGACGTTGGGTATACGCCCAAGCGCGTAAAAGATTTCCTCGCCCACGGCCTCGGATTCCCGGCCGTCGCGATTATATCGCACGACCTTCTCCTCCCCGCGCCGCTGCACTTCCGCCAGTGTCGCGCGTACGACGACCTCGATTCCCTCTTCGTCGAAATACCGAGTTAGTGCATTCCCAACGTCGTCGTCGCTCGGGGTCAACAGATGGTCGCTGCGAATCAGGATCGTCGTGCGCGCGCCCATTCGTGCGAGAAACTGCCCCAGCTCGCAGGCGGTATAGCCGCCGCCCAGCACGACGACGGAACTTGGAATCCGTTCGAAATCGAGCACCGCATCGCTGTCGACGTACCCCACGCTGCGTAAACCCTGCAGCGCGTTCTCGCTAACGCTGCTCCCGGTCGCGATGACGAACCGGTCGGCTTCGAGCACCGTGCTCTCCCCTACGAGAAGCTGCGTTGGAGAAAGAAATCGCGCCGCACCGAGATAGGTTGGGAACGAATTTATTCCCTCGATCCGATAATCGGCGAACTCTTTGACGAGAACGCGCTTCCGCGCCGCGATGAACGGCATATCGATCTTGAGGAGGCCGGCCTCGATGCCGAGCGCGTCCGCATCGCGGGCGTCGGCGAGGGCGTCGCTCGAGGCCAGAAGCGCTTTGCTGGGCATGCAGCCGCGTAAAATGCAAAGACCACCGAGCGGTCCGCGGTCGACTAGCGCGACGTCGCAGCCGACGTCCCGCGCCGTGTGGGCTGCGGCATAACCGCCGGACCCGGCCCCAACCACGATCAGATCGTGACGATTACTCCGTCCCGCCATACGAGCCATGATTGGTGGCCTACAAAGGGAAGCGGCTCATTTCCTGTTAAACACGTTTGGGCGTGTCGGCGGGAACCAATCTCTCTGCTTCGGTGAATCCGCGTCCTTTACGGCTTGGCGATCTCTTGATTGCGGGCTGGGCGGCGCCGGCGGCCGTTACGCTCGCCGGGTTGACGTTAGGTTTCTTCGGATGGTATGCGTTGCTGGTTCCCAGTCTGCATGGCGCTGCGAGCGAAGCCGGTCTGATTGGCGCTCTGTTCTGCGGCACGGCGTTTGCAATCCTCGCATGGTTGGGCTATTCGCGCTATCTCTCCCACCGCGCGGCGATAACGCTCGCGCGTTCCCTGCGGTACGACGCGCTGACCTGGCCTCCATTTCTGTTGCTTTGGCTCACGTTCGTTTCGTCATCGCAACTAACGCATGGCGCCCGGCTCTTTCTCTTCGCGGTTGCGCTTTTCTGCATCGGTAAGGTGCTGATCGCCGCGCGCTTCAACCAAACCGTGCGAGAGGTGTTGATCGACTTCGGCGCCACCCGTATCGCGATCATCGTCATTGCCGAGTTGGCGGCGGTAATCATCGGACAGCGTGCCGGCACTCACGTTCAAGAATCCTCGCACGTCTTGCTCGCAGTTTGGGGACGCTGGGATGCCGTGCATTATCTGGACATCGCGACGCAGGGCTACCAAGGCACCGACATGGCCTTTTTCCCCTTCTACCCGCTCCTCATCCGCCTCGTGGGAGCGCTTGCCGGAAACCACCTGATTGCCGGGCTGCTCATCTCTAATGCATCGTTTTTTCTCGGACTGCTCTATCTCTACAAGCTGCTCGAGCACGAATACGATCGCGCCGTCGCGCGCCGGGCGATCTTTTACGTTTCCATCTTTCCGACCTCGGTCTACTTTACCGCCGTCTACACCGAATCGCTCTTCTTCATGCTGACGGTTGCGTCGTTCTACTACATGCGCGAGCACAAGTGGTGGATAGCCGGAGTGGTCGGCTTTTTCGCCGCGCTTACCCGGGTCGAGGGAGTCTTGTTGCTCGTTCCGTTCATCATGGAGTGGTCGGCGGTGCGGCGATCCTCCAAAAACTCCGATCGTTTCGGCCTTTGCGCCGGCGTGCTTATTCCGCTCGGCTTGGCCATCTACATGGCTTACCTTTGGATCCTGCGCGCCGACCCGCTCTACTTTTCGCACGTTCAGATCCATTGGAATCGGCAACTGGCGCCGCCCTGGGTCAGCCTGATCAATGCCTTCGATAAACTCGTGCACGGCAGCGGCGTGCAGGTAGCTCACGAGTCGCTCGAGGTCGCCTTCACCTTCCTGATGATCGCGGTTTTGCTGGCCGGGTGGCACAGCCTGCGCCCGTCCTACATCGCGTATATGGCGCTCTCCATTCTCGTCCCGATGTCGACGTCAAACCTCTTGTCCATGCCTCGCTTCGCGCTCGTGCTCTTTCCGATGTTCGCGATTCTCGCGCGGTGGGGCGAGCGCCCGTGGGTCAACAACGTGATCCTCGCCTTTTCTTTGCCGTTACTGGGTCTCTTCACCGTGCTCTTCGCCGATTGGTACTGGGTTGCGTAGACGCGGGGTACGGCAATTTGTAAAGTTCGGAATCGTCGGAGCCTCCGGCATGGTCGTAAACTTCCTCGTGGCGCACGCGCTCGAAAAAACGACCACGCTCTCCTGGTTCGCCGATTTCGCGATCGGTTTTATGGTCGGCGGCGTCTCGAACTATATCTTCAATAGAATTTGGACCTTCGGTTCCCGCCGCAACCCGTTCGTCGAAGGCTTGCAGTTTCTCGCCGTTTCGGCGGTCGCGTTGGTCGCCGGCCGAGTGATCTTCTCACTCGCCCAACATTTCGATATCCATCACTTCACCGCAACGTGGTTCGTTGCGACCCTCTCCGGCACGTTTGTGAATTTTTTCATGAACAAGTATTGGACGTTTCGGCATCTCAATTGAACGGGGCTTGTGAATAGGGCTTGGATCGCCGGCCTGCTGGGAGTTCTCACGATCGCGCTGGCGTTGCGGCTGTACGGCATCACCAACCCGGTTATGGATCACCCGGGTTGGCGCCAAGGCGATACCGCCGCAATCGCTCGCAACTTCGCGCAGCGGAAGTTCGATATCATGTATCCGCAGACTACGTACAACGGCCCTGCGCCCAACTACGTCGAGCTCGAGCTCCAAATCGTGCCCTTCCTCGCCGCGTCGCTCTACAAGGTCTTCGGCGTTCACGAGATCTTCGGACGCTTGATCGCGTTGGCGTTCAGTCTCGGTACCGTTGCAGTGGTTGCCTTTTTTGCGCGATGGCTTTTTGGCAGCAGCTTGGCGGGTTTAATCGCGGGTTTCTTCTACGCAGTTTTTCCCGGAAGCGTTTACTACGGGCGAACGTTCATGCCCGATTGCGCGATGGTCTTTTTCCTGACGGCCGCTCTCTACGCAGCTGCGCACTTGCTTATGGATCGAGAGCGACTGGCGACGCGGAGCGTGGCTTGGACGACCGCTCTCCTCGCGCTCGCGTACCTCGCAAAGCCCGTCGCACTCTTGGGACTGGTTCCCCTCTTGGGTCTCCTCCGGGATCGCTTTCGCTCGCGCAAAGCGATCGCGCCGGCAGCTGTCGTGACTCTCGTTCTGCTTCCAATTCTCGTAGTATGGCTCTACGACCGGCGCGTCGCGTCTTACGCCGAGTGGCATTGGGCCAGCGGCATAACCCGGCTTCACGTCCTTCCGTCGTTGGAAGGCGCGTTCACCAACGCAGCGGCGTTCGCGGCCAAGTGCGCGCAGTTCCGTCTGGCGCTGGGAATGCTGCGAGAGACGATGCTCGGCCGAATCTCTTTTCTGCTCGCCATCGCGGCCTTCGTCGCGCTGCCTTGGATAGCCGCGCGCAGTAAGACGCTTCTCTGGGCATGGCTCGCAGGCGGTCTCACCTACATCTTTGTCGTCGTGACCGTCGAGCGCGTGGACTATTATCTCTATCCGCTCTTGCCGCTCTGCGCCTTGGTCATCGGAGGCTTCTTCGCGCGTTTTGTGGCGCTGGTGCGCGGCGTCGACGCGGCACCGGCGGCGCGGTATGCCCTCGTCGCGCTCGTTCCGTTAGCAGCCCTCGCCGCGCTCCTAAGCAGCCGCGCTCCGGTTGCGGCGTACTATGAGTACAACCGGGAAGCCTACCGCAGCGCACTCGAACTCGATCGCACGCTTCCTCCCGACGCGCTCGTGGTGATCGCGCACTACGGCGCCGACGTGCAGTACTACATCGATCGCTTCGGCTGGGAAGAAGACCCGTTACTCTGGACTCCCTTCGACGAAGAAAGCGCGATTGCCAGAGGCGCGCGCTACTTCGTCTCAGTCGAGGATCGTCGCTTGCGGCACAATCTCGAACTGTGCGCGTGGCTGCAACGCTTCCCCGTTAAATCTGCTGGGGGCGAGTGGCCCGTCTACGTGACGTCGCCCGGAAACCCGTCGGCGAGCGCAATGCAGTTCTGGCGCGCTTTCCGTACGGCCGAACGCGCCGGCGAAGGTAGAGCTTTTCTAGATTCGCGAGGCGCCTGCCGGTTTATTAAGGGCTAGGAGCCAACATTCCAGTAGGCGAGCAAGTCGCGAAATGCATCCGGCCCGACGGCGATGCTGCCCCGGAACGGATAATCGAGCCCAACGACAAGAAATAATACGAGTCCGATCGTCAAGCTCAAGCCTCCGATCATCAACTGCTGCATCACCGTGCGTTCGAAGCCAAAGAGATAGGTGAAGGCCACGGTAATGTACGCGCCGGCAACCAGCACGGCCCACATGATGCTGTTAATGCCGATGAAGTCGATCGTCAAGCGGGTCTCCCGATCCGCAAGCGCCGTGTCCATTGCCGCAAGCATCTGCGCATGAACGTCCTGGGCCGCGACCGAACCTACCGGTAAGTGACGGACGTACTTATCGGCTGCCTCCAGCAAGGCATTTGAGGCCGTCGCGCGTTGGCCCCGGCGCATTTGAGGCCATTCATCATCGATCACGGAGCGAACGTAGGCTCGAAGCATCGCCCGCAACGGCGCCGCATCCGGAAACGATTCCGCGTCGCGGTAGACGGTCGCAAGGGCTTCCGATTCTTCGTAACTTCGAGCCTCGGCCTGATTGAAGCGCTCCCAGGTTCCGATCGCTACAAATGCCAGCAAGACGGCATAGACGACGCCGATAACGGCGAGGATGAACCCGGCACGATCGTTGTGCGCCAAGCGGATGTCGCCCGGCGTATACCTGGCGACGAGATAGCCGGCCAGGAGCGTCGAGACGACGAAGCCTCCGACGATCAGCACGCCTGCGGCAAGCGTCGGCAGCGATTCGAGCCAAGCAATCACCGATTCGCCTCCTATGGCAACGGGAGCAGCGACGCGGCGCCGAACGTGGTGGACTGCGACGGAACCTCCGGTACGCCCGAGGACACGAGCTGGCGGTAGACGATCAACCGGTTCGTGTCCTTCGCCACCTCCAACTCGAGTTCGTAACTTCGCTTAATCGCCGAGGTAAGGTCGTCGGCGTCAAATGTGTAGGAGAATCGCCGCAGATCGCGCCGCAGCAACGCATTGGTCGCCTCGAGTTGCTGGTACGCACGCGCGATCTCGAGACCCGTGGCCCGATAGGTTGGGTAGTTCGATAGCACAATTTCACGCTTAAGCTTCGCCTGGTCGATCGTCGCCTTGGCCGCCGCGAGCGAGGCGCTTTGCGGATCCACGGCAAGTCCGTCGTCCACGGTCGCCAGCGCATCGTCGAAGTCGCCCTTGCTCAATTCGAGCCGCGCGAGTTCCGCCGCCGCTTCGACGAACCCGGCGCGCGCGCGCGCATCGTTCGGGTTCACGCGCAGCGCCAAACGATAGGACATCGCGGCATCGCGGACGCTTCCCTGATGCAACGCGGCGTCGCCCTGGTGCACTCGCGTGTTCACGATCCAGCGTTCGATCGAACCGGCGCACCCGCCCAGCACTAAAGCCCCGCAGAGCGCCGCTACCGCTCTAAAAATGAATCTGACCCGCAAATCGCGCAACCACCTCGATGACGACTGCGGCCGGATAGAGGATCGCTTGCGAGAGCAGCGACCCAATGATGGCCGTCAACGAAAGATAGAACACCATGGAGCGAACCTCCTGGACGGTGCGCTTGCCGTGGATTGCCTGGTCCGTAATCATCGATGAGGTCGGGTCGACGAAGAGCGTGAAGGCAATGGTGCCCACCCCGTTGATGATTCCTGAAAGACCGACCGCCGTACGCACGACGAGGGGATCTAGGACCGACGCAAGATATGAAGCTTGTACGCCGATTGCGTAGACGCACATCACGACCGTATTGAAAATCAGCAACCGCTTTGGCACGTGCCGCCATTGGAAGGAACGCAGCGTAGCCAGCTTCGGCAACCGTTCCGAGCGGAGTACGTCCAGGACGACCGCCGGCGACGCGAGGCGTACGAGCGAGTGCGGCACGGACCCTCTGGCTTCAAAGGACTGCACGCCTCGGCGAAAGAGATAGGTGAACATCGGCAGGAAGAGTGCAAAGACGACCATGCCGCACGTCCCGGCAAGGACGATCAGGCGCAGTTGAAGCTCGAACACGTGGTGCCAGGCGGCGACGTCGACGACGGCGTTGCCGGCTTGATCGGAGAGCGGCCCGACGAAGAGCAACATGAAGAGGTTGGCCAGGCGCCCCGTCGTGACAAAGAGATTGAAGAGCGAAATCGACGTTGCGATGCGTTTGGTTTGAACGCCTGCGAGGCGGGCGGCGTACGCGGCAATCGTGACGCCTTGCACGATGAACGTGATCGCCATCGCCCCGATGAGCTTGCCCGACCACAGATGGGGCGTCGCCGAGGCCAGCATTATGCGGCGGTACGGCTCCAGTCAATTGCAGAGTCGTCTACTGGTCCGATAATGGTCAGCCCAAGGTTTTCTTCAATCAGCAGTTCGCGGGCGAGTTCCTGCACTTCGTCCGGCGTGACCGCATCGATGCGCGCTTCGACTTCTTCCGAATCGACGTGGCGCCCGAGCGCAAACTCGTTGCGGCCCAGGCGGATCATTCGGCTCGAGGTCGACTCCAGCGACAACGTGAGGTTGCCTTTGATATGTTCCTGAGCGAGCCGAAACTCGTCGTTGCCGATCGGCATCGACCGCGCCGCGGCGAGCTGCTCGACAATCAGATCGATGCACGATTGGACGTTTTTTTGGGACGTGCCGGCATAGACCCCGAAAAGGCCGGCCCTTCGGTACGCCGCTTGGAACGAGTAGACGCTGTAGACCAATCCTCGCTTCTCGCGAATCTCTTGGAAAAGGCGGCTCGACATGCCGCCGCCGACGACCGTGTCCAAAACGGAGAGCGCGTATCTGCGTTCGTCCGCGACGTCGAGACCGCGGCTGCCGATTACGACGTGAGCTTGTTCGCTATCCTTGAAGCGAACGTGCCGCGCCGGCGTCGTTGCCGGGGATTCCGGTACGGGCAAGACGGACGATCCTTCGAACTCGGCAAAGCGTTCGCCGACCAGCTCGACGAACCGATCGTGCTCGACGTTTCCCGCCGCCGCCACGACGACGGAGTTCGGCGCGTAATGCGCGCGCATATGCGAACGTAAGTCCTGGGGGTTCACGGCGAGGACGGTCTCCTCGAATCCAATCGTCGGCTCGCCCAAACTCGAACCGCTCCACATCGTCTGCAAGAAGAGATCGTGGATCAAGTCGTCCGGCGAGTCTTCGTACATCTTGATCTCTTCCAGTATGACCTGCTGCTCTTTTGCGAACTCCTGCGGATCGAATAGCGGGTGAAGAAACATATCGGACAGCACGTCGAGAGCCAGCGGAACGTGACGGTCGATGACCTTCGCGTAGTAGCAGGTCGTCTCTTTATCGGTAAAGGCGTTCATGTTGCCGCCGACTCCATCCATCGTTTCGGCGATCTCGCGAGCGCTGCGTCGAGGAGTGCCCTTAAAGAGCATGTGTTCCACCAAGTGAGAGATTCCGCGCCGCTCGTGAGGTTCTACCGCCGACCCCACCTCCGCCCAAATTCCCACGGTCGCCGACCGTACCCCGGGCATCGCTTCGGTCAGGACGCGCAGGCCGCTGGGGAGGGTCGTCTTCTTATACGTCTGCAAGGCTCAGCTTACCGGCCGCAATTCGTCGCGTGTCCATTGCGAGTCCCAGAAGACACCGTCACCCTCTTCCATAGCGCGCTGGCGCAGCGCCTGTGCGCCTTCGCTGCGCAGAACGGTCAAACTGAAGACCGTCCGCGAGGTCGGCCTCGCCAGGTCGCCACTCACGACCTCATCTTTGCTCACGTCGATTGGAACGGCGGCCCAAAAATCTATCTCTTCGGCGTCCGGCGCGGCCGAGAAGATATCTCCCGTCAGGGAGACGATTTCGTCGACGAAGTCCACACGGGTCATTGGATGATGAAACTTTACGCCCCAAATGCGAATTCCCAGGATCAAATGTCCGTCGATCTCGTTGGCCGACACCTGATTGACTTCCGCGGCCCATCGCGTCCGAAAGATCGCCCGGCCGATGCTCAGCGCGATATCGCGCCGGTTGCCGACGGCGCGCGCTGCAGCGTCCAGGTCCGCCACGCTCGGCGCGTACGCAAGCGCGACGGAACTCGGCGCCGTCAATGCGAGGATTGCCACCAGGACGGCCTTAGTACGATTGCGCAAAATAAGCCCGAGCCTTTGCCGGTTCTCCGCACGCAGTGCAGCGAACGTCGCCTGGTTGGAGTTCTCGCAGCACGCGCGTCGTCGCCATAGTCTGACACTTTACTTCCGCCTCACACTCGGGGCGCTCGCACCATGCGATATCGATCATCCCTGCCCGCGTGCCGCATAGCTCCAAGAACTCGTTTCGGTCGGCCGTGGCGATCGTGTGACTTTGCAAAAACGACCTCGCCTGCGCGTACAGCGAAGCCTGAATTTCGTCGAGCAGCCCCCGCAACACGGGTTCGATTTCGGTAACCGCGACGCTCTGCCGCTGTCCGCTCTCCTCCCTGTTGCGATCTCTGCGCGCGAGCACCGCGGTTCCTGCGTCGACGTCGCGCGGGCCGATCTCGATCCGGACGGGAACCCCTCGCATATCCCACTCGCTGTACTTCCAGCCCGGTTTCTCGTCGCGAGCGTCGACGCGCACTCGCAAGCCCGCGTCGGCCAATTTATGGGCGAGCTGGTTACAGACTTCGACCGCCCGTTCGTCGCCGGAACGCACGATCGGCACGAAGACCGCTTGGGTAGGCGCCATTTTTGGAGGAATGCGAAGACCTCGGTCGTCGCCGTGCGCCATGATGATCGCGCCGAGCATCCGCCACGAGACTCCCCACGACGTCGTGTGCACGTATTTGACCGCCTGATCCGCGTCGGTGAACTTGATATCGTAAGCCCGAGCGAAGTTCTGACCCAGGTCGTGCGACGTCCCGGATTGGAGCGCCTTGCCATCGGGCATCAGCGCTTCGATTGAAAACGTTTCGACCGCGCCGGGAAAGCGTTCGCTCTCGCTTTTTCGCCCCGAATAGACCGGCAGCGCCGCGACGTTTTCCGCGAAGTCCCGATAGAGATCGAGGATGCGCAACGTTTCCTCTCGCGCTTCTTGGGCGCTCGCGTGAGCGGTGTGACCCTCCTGCCAGAGAAACTCCATGGTGCGCAGGAACGGGCGTGTGGCCTTCTCCCAGCGCACGACATTCGCCCATTGGTTGATCAGAATCGGCAGATCCCGGTAGGATTCGATCCATTGCGCGTACATCGTTCCGACGATCGCCTCCGAGGTCGGTCGAATCGCCAGACGCTCCGTCAACTCTTCGCTGCCGCCTTGCGTCACCCAGGCGACCTCCGGCGCAAATCCCTCGACGTGCTCGGCCTCCCGTATCAACAAACTTTCGGGAATGAGTAGCGGAAAGTACGCATTCTCGTGGCCCGTGGCCTTGAATCGCGCGTCGAGCTCTCGCTGCAGATTCTCCCAAAAACCGAACCCGTACGGACGAAGAACGACGCATCCACGAACGGGTGAATACGAAACGAGCTGGGCCCGCAGACACACGGCAGTATACCAAGCCGAAAGGTCGGCCGATTTTGGAGGAATCTCCTTGACGGCGCCTGCCGCGAGCGCTTCGGACATGACCGGGCCCGTTTCGCTGCGCCGCTCGAACGGCCTTCGCGCCGGGGAAATCGGAGGCGAAACTCGCAATACCAAAACGATGCCGAAACTTACCCGAATCTATACCCGCGCCGGCGATAGAGGGATGACGGGTCTTGTCGGGGGCCGGCGCGTGAAGAAAAGCGCACCGCGCATCGCGACGTACGGCACCCTCGACGAGCTTTCCAGCGCAATCGGGGTCACTCGCGCGGCGTTGCGCCCGCTTCTCCAAAGCCACACTCGCGCGGCCCGCCTCGACGGTTGGCTTGCGTGGACGCAGGACGTGCTCTTCAATCTCGGGACCGATTTGGCGACGCTGGCGTCGGATCGCCGGGAGGGTCTGCCACGCGTCGAAGCGGCCGACGCGCACGCGCTCGAACGCGCAATCGACCAGGCACAGTGCGATCTTCCGCCGCTGGCAACGTTCATTCATCCGGGCGGGTCGCTCCCCGGCGCTTACCTTCACGTCGCGCGCACGATTTGCCGGCGCGCGGAACGTCTCGTCGTGGCGTTGATCGACGAAGAGAACGACGTCTCGCCCGAAGCGCTACCCTACTTGAATAGACTCTCCGACGCGCTTTTCGTGTGGGCTCGCTGGATCAACGACGCGCTGCACGACACCGAGTATCTCTGGAATCCAGCGACCCGGCCTCCGGAGTAATGGCCCGTAAGCGGCACTAGGTGTGATGGGTTCCTAGTGCGAACCAGAGCGCGCAATGTCGTTCTTCGCTGCGCTCTTCGCGACGACCAACGTCGAAAAGCTGCGCGAGCTCGGGAAGCGCAGGATTCTCCGTCGCGCCTTGACCGCCAAGGATCTCGTCGCAATTGGCCTGGGAACGATGATCGGCGGCGGCATCTTCACGACGATTGGGACGGGGGTTAAAGGCGCCGGCCCAGCCGTTATTATCTCGTATCTGCTCGCCGGCCTTACCTCGTTCTTTGCGGCGCTCTGCTACGCGGAGCTGGGCGCGATGGTTCCGGTCGCCGGCAGCGCCTACACGTACGCCTACGCGACCATGGGCAAACTCTTTGCCTGGATCATCGGCTTCGCCTTGATCTTCGAGTATGGAATCAGCGCCGCCCCGGTCGCCCAGCAGTTCTCTGCGGCAATCCAAGACGTTTTCAAGAGCATCGGCTTTGCGTTACCGACCTGGGCGCAAGAGTCGAACCTGATCGTTCACGGCGCGTGGTGGCTGCCGTCGAGCTGGGATATCCTTCACTCCCAATACGACTTCGTCGCCGCGTTCTTCGTTATCGGACTGAGCGTTCTGCTCTCCGTCGGCATTCGCGAGACGGCGATGGTGAACAATACCTTTGTCGTGTTGAAGATCTCCGCACTCATCGTCTTTGTCGTCGCCGGGCTCTTTCTTTTTCACGGTGCGAACCTCCACAACTTTAACCCCGTCGGCTGGGGCGCACTGCGACCCTTCGGAGGCATGGCCGATTACTCGTCGTCCGCTCAGCCATATGGCATTATCGCCGTCGGCGCCTTCGTCTTCTTCAGCTACATCGGTTTCGACACCGCGACGACGACGGCCGAAGAGTGCAAGAATCCGCAGTTCGACGTGCCCGTAGGCGTGATCGGCGCGCTTGCGATCGGCACGATCATCTACTGCGCGACGGCGATCGTTTTAGTCGGCGTCGTTCCGTGGCAAAACGTACCGATCAAAAACCCGCTCGTCTATGCGCTCGCGCCGCTGCACATTCCGGCACTTACCTGGGTCATCACGATCGGGGTTCTGGCCGGCACGACGAGCGTGGCTCTCGCGTCACTCCTCGGTCAGTCGCGCATCTTCTACGTGATGGCGCGCGACGGCATGTTGCCGCCGATCGTGGCGGCGGTCAACCAGCGCTTCAAGACGCCGCTGGTCACCACGATGATCACCGGGGTTGCGGTAGCGATTCTCGCGCTGATCGTGCCGCTCAACAATCTGCTCAACTTAGTCAATATCGGCACGCTCATGGCATTCACCGTCGTTTGTGCCGGCGTGCTCTATCTGCGTCACCGCAAACCGGATCTGCCGCGCAGCTTCCGGGTGCCGTTCGTGCCGCTCTTTCCAATCTTGGGGATCGTCTGTTCGCTGTTCTTAGCGGTGTTTGGCCTTTCGCGCGCGACCTGGACGTGGTTCCTCATCGCACTCGTCTGCGGCTTGGTCTTCTTCTTCGCCTACGGGTTCCGCAAGTCGAACCCGGATGCAATCGTCCCGGTCGAAGAGCCCGAAGGCATCAGCGAGTTCGTCTAAGCCCGCGCCGAGGGCACTTCAGTGCGCTTCGGTATTGCCGGGATTAGGCGCCTGGCCGATGCCGGGCGTGACTACCTCGATGCGAGCTTCACGAGAGTTGTATTTCGCGCGGACGTTGAGTGCGTGCGCGACGGCGTCCAAGGAAATTAGCACGCGGCCGCGCACGCGGAACGGCGCGTGCCGCAGCGTAAGCGGCATGCCGTTGACCGTTGCGTGCGGGTCGCCGACGCGCAGCGTAAGCGTCTGACTTCCTAGAATTACGCTGATCGCACCGGTCTTGGCGTCGACCTCGGTCTCGGCGCCGAGTGCGTCGGCGATCGAGCGCAGCGGAACGAACGCTCTCGCGTTTGCGGTCGTCACGGGCGCCACGTCCGTATCGACGCGCTGGCCGTCGACCAGCATGACGATCGGCCGGGAAAACGCGAGCAGCGACGAGGTCAGCAGCGCGCAGACTGCGACCAGCGCGAGGATTTGCCAGCGCATGCCGACGTAAGCATCGGCGATCCGGCGCATCAGACGGCGGACGGCTCGGTCGCCGGAGGCCGTCCGATTTCGTCGAGGTATGCCGGATACTTTTCGGCGATGACCTTTTCGATTTCCAGTCGCAGCATTCCGAGCAACTCGCTCTCGGGATAGGTCCCGACCAACTCGCCGGCGCGATAAATCGCACCCTTCCCCTTGCCGCCGGCGACGCCGACGTCGGCCATCTTGGATTCACCTGGCCCGTTGACGACGCAGCCCATCACGGCAACCTTCACCGGCGCGCTATACGACTTGGCGATCGCTTCGACGGCGCGACCCAGCTCGAGCACCGAAATTTCGGCGCGCCCGCATGAGGGACAGGCGGTAATTTCAAAGCCTTTTTCGCGCAGACCGAGCGATTTGAGAATTCCCCAGCAGACGGGAACTTCTTCGATCGGATCGTCCGCCAACGAGACTCGAATCGTGTCTCCGATGCCTTCCCAGAGCAGAATCCCCAGGCCAATCGACGACTTGATCGTGCCGTCGCGCAGCAGTCCGGCTTCGGTAATGCCGAGGTGCAACGCATAGGGCGTCGCACGCTCGCGCAAACGGCCGTCAGCCAAACGATAGGCCTCGACGGTCGTGGCGACGTCGTGCGCTTTGAGCGAAATCGCGATATCCGTGTGACCGTGCTCTTCGAGCATCTCGACGTGACGCAAGGCCGAGAGCACCATCGCTTCGGCGGTATGGCCGAGCGATTTCTCCAAGTCGGGTGCGAGCGAACCCATATTGACGCCGACGCGGATCGGGATGCCCCGCGCTTTCGCAGCGGTGACGACCTCGGCGACCTTCTTAGGGTCGCGAATATTCCCGGGATTCAATCGCAGTTTTGCAACGCCCGCTTCGATTGCCGCCAGCGCCATCTTGTGGTCGAAGTGAATGTCCGCCACGATCGGGACGGGCGAGCGGTGAACGATCGCCGGCAAACCCGCGGCGTCGGGCGGATCTTTGACCGTCACGCGCACGACCTCACAGCCTTCCATCGCAAGGCCGTAGATTTGTTCGAGCGTCTTGTCGGCGTCGGCAGTGTCGGTCGTCGTCATCGACTGCACGACCACGGGATGATCGCCGCCGATCCAGACGCTCTTTGCATCGGCCTTCCCCGTCTTATTCTGGAGAAAAATCGGATTGCTCTTGCGACGGAGTCGAAGCATTACAGCACTCCCTGCCCTCTGACGATGCGCGTGATGTCGTGGAAAGCGACGAGCATTACCAAGGCAATCAGTGCCGCGAAGCCCGCCAGGTGGACCATCGCCTCTTTCTCGGGATCCACGGGGCGCCCGCGAATGAGCTCGGCGATGATGAACGCGGCGCGTCCGCCGTCGAGCGCGGGAATAGGCAGCAAGTTAAAGAGCCCAAGCGCAAACGAGATCGTGGCAGCGAACGATAAATACGGGCCCCAGCCCCAGTCCTGAACCGTCGCCGCCGCCTGGCCCATGCCGATCGGCCCGGAGACTTGCGGCGAATACTTTGAGAACTGCGTCACGAGAAGCACGATGCCTTCGACCGTTTGGTCGGCGATTAGGACGAACTGTTCGCCGCTTTGGCGTACCGCGGCAAGGAATCCAACGCGCTCGAAGGCTGGGACGGGAGAGAATCCGATGCAGCCGAAGTTCCGTCCGACTTGCGGCGGACAGGCGCGTGGCAAAACGTAGATCTTCGTCTCGATGCCATTGCGTTGATAGACCAGATCGAGCCTCGTGCGCAGCGCGCCG